>MTKZ01006918.1_pt1 | contig 23482 bp, 20 predicted proteins | sample 1042781 | NCBI WGS metagenome assembly MTKZ01 (sample SAMN06212207, study PRJNA360539) | anaerobic digester metagenome | biome: Wastewater treatment plant; material: sludge; isolation source: anaerobic digester fed with sludge from wastewater treatment plant | place: Denmark: WWTP Viborg ... | reverse complement strand
GGTGTGTTTTACCAGGGATTGAAGCCGGAGGACGCCGAGGAAATCGTGTCCGAGCACCTGCTTAAAGGCCGCCCCGTTAGCCGCTTGAACTTCAAGGTGACCGCCACGGCGCAGATTATTCCCGCGTTGCAGGAAATCAACTTCTTCCAGCAGCAGCAGAAAATCGTCCTGCGCAACTGCGGCGTCATCGACCCGACAAACATCGAAGAATATATCGCCCGCGACGGGTATCAGGCGCTGGCCAGGGTGTTGACCGAAATGACGCCCGAAGAAGTCACGGATACAGTGAAGAAGTCGGGCCTGCGCGGCCGCGGCGGCGCCGGGTTCCTGACCGGTCTTAAATGGGAATTCACGCGCAAAGCGCCCGGTGACAAAAAATACGTGCTGTGTAATGCCGACGAAGGCGACCCGGGCGCGTTCATGGACCGGAGCGTACTGGAAGGCGATCCGCACAGCGTCATTGAGGCCATGATCATCGCCGGGTACGGCATCGGTTCCGACCAGGGCTATGTGTATGTGCGCGCCGAATATCCCCTTGCGGTGGACCGGCTGCAGAATGCCCTGAACCAGGCCCGCGAAATGGGCCTGCTCGGGAATAACATCATGGGCACAAAATTCAACTTCGACCTCGAAATCCGCATGGGTTCGGGCGCGTTTGTCTGCGGGGAAGAAACGGCGTTGATGCGTTCCATTGAAGGAAAACGCGGCGAGCCGCGTCCCCGCCCGCCGTTCCCCGCCATTCAAGGCCTGTGGGAAAAACCAAGTCTTCTCAACAACGTCGAAACCTACGCGAATATTCCCGTCATTTTCAACAAGGGCGCGGAATGGTATGCGTCCATCGGCACGGAAAAAAGCAAGGGGACCAAGGTCTTCGCGCTGGCCGGCGCCGTCAACAACACCGGCCTGGTCGAAGTGCCGGTCGGCACACCGCTCGGTGAGATCATCTACGATATCGGCGGCGGCATCCCCAACAACAAGAAATTCAAGGCTGCCCAGATTGGCGGTCCTTCAGGCGGCTGCATCCCCCGCGAACACCTCAACGTGCCGGTGGATTACGAAACGCTTACCGAGCTGGGCGCGATTATGGGTTCCGGCGGCCTCATCGTCATGGATGAAGACACGTGCATGGTGGATATGGCCCGGTTCTTCCTGGACTTCGTGCAGGATGAATCCTGCGGCAAGTGCGTGCCCTGCCGCGTCGGCACCAAGCGCATGCTCGAGATCGTGACCCGCATCTGCGAGGGCAAAGGCGAGGAAGGCGATGTGGAGAAACTGATCGCCCTCGGCCAGCAAATCAAGGATACCGCCCTGTGCGGCCTGGGTCAGACGGCGCCAAATCCGGTCCTTTCCACCATCCGCCATTTCCGTGAAGAATACGATATTCATATCCGCGAGAAGCGGTGTCCGGCGGGCGTCTGCCCGGCCCTCGTGCGCGCCCCCTGTATGAGCGCCTGCCCGGCCAATGTGTATATTCCGGGATTCGTATCGCTGGTGTCCGAAAAACGCTACGCAGAAGCGTTGCGCGTGCATCGCGACAGCAATCCCTTCGCATCGGTCTGCGCACGGGTGTGTTTCCACACCTGTGAGGACAAATGCCGCCGCTCCAATCTCGATGATGCCGTCGCGATCCGGGGTATCAAGCGTTTTATGGTCGAACAGGAAGTGACCATCCAGCTGCCGGAAATGCGCGAAAACGAAGCCAATGCCAAGCGCAAGGTGGCTATCATCGGCGGCGGCCCTGCCGGCCTGACCTGCGCGTATTTCCTGGCGCGCCTCGGTTATCAGCCCAAGGTCTTTGAATCGGCGCCCCGTCCCGGCGGCATGCTGGTGCAGTGCATTCCCGCCTACCGCATGCCGCGCGAGGAGCTGGCCCGTGAAATCCGCATGATTGAGCGCATGGGCGTCGAAATTGAGACGAACAAGTCGCTTGGTAAAGATTTCACGCTGCAGGAATTGCGTGATGACGGGTACGAAGCGGTATTTCTCGCCGTCGGCGCCCCTGCGGGCGCGAAACTGCGCATCGCCAATGAAGACGCGCAGGGCGTCTATGACTCCATCGAATTCCTGCGTGAATATAATCTGCGCGGCTCGGCAGCAATCGGCAAGAAGGTCGTCGTCATCGGCGGCGGCAATGCGGCCGTTGACGCCGCGCGCACAGCCGTGCGCCTGGGCGCGGAATCGGTAACCATCCTGTACCGCCGCACGCGCGACGAAATGCCCGCCTACAAGGAAGAAATTGAAGAAGCCGAGAACGAAGGCGTCATCATCAAGACACTGGTGGCCCCGCAGGAAATTGTATCCAAGAGCGGCAAAGTCGCCGGTGTGCGATGCAATCATATGTGGCTGGGCGACTTTGACAGCAGCGGCCGACGCAGGCCCCAGGTCCGTGAAGACGGCGATTCCTTCGTGGAACCTGCTGATCAGGTCATCGCCGCTGTCGGGCAGTCGCTGGACACCAAGTCGGTGCTGGGCGATTTGCCGGTAAAGACAAAATTGAACGGCTTTGTCGCTTCGGACGCCCTGTACGGCAGGACATCCCTGGATTGGCTGTTTGCGGGCGGCGATACCGCCGACGGGCCTTCCTCCGTGGCCGAAGCTATCGGCGCCGGTGAACGTGCCGCCGTAGGGATTGACCTCTACCTGACCGGCGAAGAACATGCCTTCTGGCGCGAAACCTTTGATGTGAATACGGAATTCGATCCTGATGCGGATCCCAGCGACGCGCCACGGGCGGAAATGAAACTGCTGCCCGAGGAACGCCGGGTCCACAACTTTAACGAAGTGGAAATGGCTTATACCGAGAGTGTCGCTGTGCGTGAAGCCAGGCGATGCCTGCGCTGTGACTTTCGCAGTTGCGGGACGGAAAAATCGGCGTCTCATTAATCGAGCGCTCAACCATAGGAGATTTAAAACATGCCGACATTGACAATAGACAATGTAACCGTTGAAGTGCCCCAAGGCGCCACCGTACTTGAGGCGGCGAAAAAAGCCGGTATCAAAATTCCGACCCTGTGCTACCTGGAAGATGTTCAGGCCATTGGCGCCTGCCGCGTCTGCATGGTCGAAATCGAAGGCGCACGTACGCTGATGGCGTCCTGCGTAACCCCGGCAGGGGAAGGTATGAAAGTGCATACCAACAGCAAGAAGGCGCGCGAAGGCCGGCGCACCGTGGTCGAACTGTTGCTTTCCGACCATTCGGGAGACTGTCAGACCTGCGACCGGAACAACGATTGTGAACTGCAAGCCCTGGCACACGACCTGGGCATTCACGATATCACCTATCCCGGTGAAAAAAGCGCTCCGCACATGGACGCCAGCACTCCGGCATTGATCAGGGATACGGGAAAATGCGTCCTGTGCCGCCGCTGTGTCACTGTGTGCAATGAGACTCAGGGCGTTGGCGGCATCTTCCCGCAGGGCCGCGGATTCACCACTGTGGTCGGCCCCGCCTTCAGTCAGGACCTCGATGATGTCGTGTGCGTACAGTGCGGCCAGTGTGCCGCCGTCTGCCCCGTGGGCGCTATTGTCGAACGGGACCAGATTCAAGACGTCTGGGCCGCCCTGGATGACCCGACAAAGACCGTTGTCGTCCAAACGGCGCCCGCGATTCGTGCCGCCCTCGGCGAATGCTTCGGGCTGGAGCCGGGCACCCTCGTTACCGGACGCATGGTAACCGCCCTGCGCAGGCTGGGTTTCCATGCGGTGTTTGACACGAATTTCACCGCGGACCTGACCATCATGGAAGAAGGAACGGAATTGTTGACGCGATTGAAAAAAGCCCTTGTGGACAAGGAAAATGTGGCACTGCCCATGTTTACCAGCTGTTCCCCAGGCTGGATTAAGTACATCGAGTATTTCTATCCAGACATGCTGGCAAACGTATCCACCTGCAAGTCGCCGCAGCAGATGTTTGGCGCCCTGGCCAAGACATACTACGCGCAGAAAATCGGCAAGAAACCCGAAGATATGGTTGTCGTATCCGTCATGCCCTGCACGGCGAAAAAGTATGAAGCCCAGCGCCCTGAGATGAGTGACAGCGGGGTACAGGATGTGGACATTGTGCTGACCACCCGCGAACTGGGCAAAATGATCCAGGAAGCGGGAATCGATTTCGTCAACCTGCCTGAAGGCACGCAGGATTCACCCATGGGCATGAGTACGGGCGCGGCGGACATCTTCGCCAATACTGGCGGCGTGATGGAAGCGGCCTTGCGCACGGCCTGGGAACTCGTTACCGGGACCGAACTGCCGTTCGAAAACCTGCATGTCACCCCGGTGGAAGGCCTGGAAGGGATTAAAGAGGCGGCGGTCACTTTCAAGGGATGCCAGCCTGAATGGTCGTTCCTCAATGGTGTCACCGCGAAAGTCGCCGTTGCGCATGGCTTAAGCAATGCAAGAAAACTTATCGAAAAAATCCGTTCCGGCGAAGCCAGTTATCACTTCATCGAAATCATGACCTGCCCCGGCGGCTGCATAGGTGGCGGGGGACAGCCCCGCATGACGACCAACGCAATTCGCATGAAGCGTATCGAGGCCATCTACAAGGAAGATGAAGGCAGGAAGCTGCGCAAATCCCACGAGAACCCGGAAATCAAGCAGATTTACGAAGAGTTCCTCGGACATCCCCTGGGCGAGATCTCCCACAAACTGCTGCATACCAAGTACACGCCGCGGTTAAAGGCGTAACCCGCCCCCTTTGCTTAGATTTTCAGGCCTGTGTGGTCTTCATAGACCACACAGGCTTTTTCTTGTTGTATCCCCCTTGTGGGACACTTTCTTAACTGGTCAACAGTTGTTTCAGATAGCGGGCCCCATGATCCAACACCGTTATCCAGCCCGTTGTTCTGCCTCTTCCATGGCGATTGCGGCCCAGGACCACAGCCGTCTGGGATCATAACGGACCGTGGAAATATCCTTCATAATCAGCTCGATATGGCAGCGCCCTTCGGTTTTGTCGAGAAAGCCCCGGATGTTTTTACGCGCCTGAACCGGGTCCCACAGGGACTCGGCGAGTATGGCGGGACTGGGTTTATGGCTGATGACATAATCACGGCCGATACCTTCTTTGACGCGTTCGGCCTTGCACCAGGGACTGACGGAAATTTTGCGCAGGTTGGGGATGCGCCGCAGGATGTCCAGTTTGCGGTCAAGGGGTTCACAGCAGCCGTAATACACCAGGCCCCAGCGTTCCAGCCAGCGCAGGTCGTGTTCGATGGCAAACTCCCAGTGCATTTCCGGGGAAACCTCCGAAAAGGCTTGGGCGTTGGAACAGCCCCACATGTTGTGCGGCTTTACATGGGCCGGATCATAAGCACTACCCGGGAGCATGCGGGTATAGCCATAGCCACCGGAGCCGACGCGGGTGTTGTTGTTGTCCAGGAACAACAGGTTCTGCTCCACAAACTGGTCCAGTTCCACCATCCATGCGTCCACCATGCGGTCCACGGCGGCATGGACCATATCGGGCCGCATGACCAGGTCCACCATGGCCTCCTGCACGCCCCACCAGCGGATGAGGTAGTCCCACGGGGTGAACCAGATGTGTGTCTGTCCCACCTTCCGCACCGGCATAATCCCCCAGTACACATCGCACATGGCCTGATACCGTATTTCCGTCGCCGCTTCGTTGTGGGTCACCCGGGGCATCTTTATTTTCGCGATGTCTTCGGGTTCCTTGATCTGAATATGGAAATGGCGGGACACGATGTCGTTCGTTTCGTCGGTTTTGGCAATATCCACGTCCTCGACGATGCCGAAATCCGTGCTGTGAATGGCCAGAGGACAGGACAGATAGTCGCTGACCACCATATCGCCCGGCAGGTACTTCCATTGGTAGAGGGTACGGCGCAATTCGCGCTCCTGGTCCCGCGCCCAGGGATGCTCCGATTGCAGGGTCAGCTCGTCGTCCACATTCATCTCGTTCCATGGAATTTCGTTAATCCACACCATGGGCCGGACGCTGTCCAAATCATTAAGCCGCCGCCAGAGTTCCGCCTTCTCCTTGTGTACAGGCAGCGTGGCGATTTCCGCCACCTGTGACGCAAGGCCACGCAGGATATCCATGTCCTGTGCGGAAAGATGAATGGGCTCCGCGATGGGCGGCAGTGTGTAATGGCTGGGATCATGAAGCATGCCGATTTGTCTCCTGATAGTACAAAACGAAAGTAGTCAACGGATACGCGCACATCCCCCGGCGCAAGCAGGACCGCTCATGATAATTCAGTCGCAATGGAAGACCTCCTCCAGGTCGGCCCACCATTCCCCTTCCGCCGCATTGGCGATGGGGGTCTGCATTGGCTTGCATACGTCCCACCATTGCTGGGTCAGGGGATCGGCGGCCATTCTGGCCATATCGCCTTCAAAATCTTCGCCCACATACTCCAGGTAGCTGAAGAGGTAATACGCACCGTCCGGGAACCGGCGCAGATAGATGGAGTAATTCTGGATGTTACATTCCTTGATCATCTTGAGTACGCCGGGCCAGACAGCGGCATGTTCCCTTTTATAGTCTTCCACCCGCTCGGGGCGCAACCCTATAATCCAGCCGTAACGCTGCATATCCGTCTCTCCTTAAAGTTCCTCGTCATACGCGCCCAGATCAAGGGGATACTTCCCGTATTCGCGCACCAGATTCACGATGCTGTCATAGGTATGCCCGGACACGCCGCTGCTCACAGAGTGGTCGGACTGATAGATATAGCCGCCGCCCTTGGCCGCGTTGAGTTTCCGCAACACATCCCGCTTCACCGCCTCCGGGGCGCCTTTCTCCCACACCGTCATGTCGCCATTGCCGCAGAAAGCCAGCCTATGTCCGTACTGACGGCGTAAGTCCAACACGTCCAGCCCCGCCTTCGCTTCCAGCGGATTGTAGGCATCCAGCCCGATCTCAATGAAATCCGGCAGAATCGCCGCCACATTGCCACAGCCGTGGTAGATGACCGGCAACCCCTCGGCATGGCAGAGGCGGATCATCTCGGCTACCGCGGGTTTATAGTAGGCCCGCCAATAGTCGGGCGCAAAAAACATGTTGTTCGTATAGGCGACGTCGCCCCAGATGACGAAACCGTCCAGCAGTCCCCGGGCCGCGGCTAGGGCGGCCTTGGTGCATTCCACGTAAAATTCGCCCATGCGCAGCACCTGTTTCCCGAAGCGTTCCGGATCTTCACCCATCCACGTAAGCGTATTCATCTGGCCGATCATGCGGGTAAGGCACTCTGAAGCCTCAATCATGCTGCCGTAGACGGCATAGTTCTTGCGCACCGCTTTGACCGTCTCTATCCATGGCGGGGAATTGTGCTGGAACCCGTCGCCCACGCCCGCGATCTGGTTGTCGCCGCCCTCGAAATAACGGCGGCGGTCCCACGGATCGTCAAACTCGAAAGCCTCCAATGCCTCGATGGATTGGGTTTCCCAGGAAACGGGCTCAGGCATGGGCAAATCAAAGCGTTTGTGCAGGGTGGTTTCAAAACCGGTACGAATAATCACCTCATGCTCGTTTTCGCGGATCACTTCGAAGGGGTGGATGTGCGGGTCCATGTTCGACACGGTGACGATCCAGTCCAAGTCGTAATATTCATACGGGTCCGTGTCGGGCGGCAGGCCCAGTTCCGCCCGCCAGCGTTTCAGAAAACCGCCCCAGAAGAACTCGCCCATGGGCACGCGGTCGGGTTCCTCGTGGTGCAGGGCCTTGTTCATGCGCGCCACTTTTTCCAGCGCATGTGCCGGTCTCGGGTCAGTCGAGTTGTTCATACGGTGCTCCTTCGCCCCATTCTACCACTGCGCGGGCATAAACTGCTCAACGTCTTTCCGGGTAATAACATGCTTGGGCAGGTACACCACCGGGTCGAGCGTTTCGCCCCGGAACCACCGTGCGGCGGCATGCACGGCCAGCGCACCGTCGCCCTCGGCGGACTGATAGGTGATGGCGAGGGTCTCTCCCGCCTTCACCGAGTCCATGCCTGTCTTGCTGTTGCCGGCGGCGACAATGACCACGTCGCCGCGTCCGGCCTTCTTGAGCGCCTCCAGCGTGCCGGTCATGGGGAAATCGTCACCGGCAAGAATCAGCCCTTTCAGTTCAGCGCCGAACTTGGAAAGCCACGCTCCGACCAGCTGCATGGTGGCCTCCGCTTCGAGGTTCGTGGTGTCCATGGCCAGCAGGCTCATGTCCGGCGCATACTCGCGCAGTTCCGTTATGGGCGCGAAGGTGCGTGAAAAGAATGGGGAACTCCCGGGCATGTGGCGTATGACGGCATAGCCGCCCTGCCGGCCGAGCGCGTCGGCAAAGGCGCGGGCAAGCATCCGGAACTGGCCCCAGTCATCCGGGCCCGTCCAGGCGATACAATATTTCATGGCCTCGTCGCACGGGGTGGTATTGGAGGTGATACAGGGGATGCCGGCCCGGTGAATCTTGCGCAGCAGCGGCGTGCAGCCAGTGGCGTCCACCGGCGCGAGAATAATCATGTCGGGCCGCTCGTTGATGGCCTGGTCCGCCTGCTGGGCCTGCAGATCCATGTTCCAGTTGCCGTTGTATACCTTTATCCGCATGCCGTAATAGCCGGCGATGGTGGTAAACCCCTTCACGAAGGCGGTCCAGTAGGGGTGGTCGCCGGCCTTTAACAGGACAACCCGCTTGCCCTGCGGCCCGTCCCCGGGCGATACGGGCATGGCCGCCTTCTCCACTTTCCACCCCGCGTATTCGATGTCCCACCAGTGTAGTTTGTCCGTCTCGGGCAGCGCCTTGGGATCGGCGGGCCGTTCGGGAATATCCGTCTTGCCCAAGCCGGGCGGCAACAGGTACGGCTGGTTGTCGGTTCCCTTCAGGCTGTATACATCAGCCGACTGCCGGTTCCCCGTATCCGTGGAGGGTCCGACCGCCGCACCGTGAAAATAAGCGGCAAGTATCACCACGACAGCCGCTCCTGCGGCAACAACGGCGATGGTCAGCATAGAGCGTTTTCTGAGGCCGCTTCCCAATCCCCTGTCCCCCGGCAGATCGCTGAACACGGCGCCCTCCCGGACTTCCTGCATCAGGTCGGGACGCTGCCCCTTGAGCAGCTCGCGCCGATGAAGCGCGTAGGCCTCGTAGAGCACCACGAGGGCAAGGATAAGGCCGTTCGCGAAAATCTGCACCTCAAAGCCCAGGCCGAAGCAGCCGATGCCGTTAAACAGCGTGGTCAGGAGGAGCACCGCGAAATAACTCTTAAGGACACTGCCCTTGCCGCCGGTCATCAGCGTGCCGCCGATGATGACCGCGGCCAGCACGGTCATCAGGGTGCGGGAGCCCAGCACGGCCGACGAGGTCATGGAACTCATGCTTGCGGCGAACAAGGCGCCGCCCGCCGCGGCCGTCAGCCCGCACAGGACGAACCCGGCCATAAGATAGCGGTCCCGATTGATCCCCGCCAGCCACGCGGCCTCCGGGTTGCCCCCGACCAGGAAGAAATTGCGCCCCGGCCGTGTCCGGTGAAGAAACACCGAAAAGGCCGCCAGCAGCAGCAGCGTAATCATCACCAGAGGCGGCAGCAGCGGCAGCACCGGCCGGTCCAGCCAATCCGCCAGCCGGAAATCGTCTATCGCCCTGGAGCCGCCGTCGCTGTACAGGTGGGTCAGCCCCATGACGATGGTCATAGTGCCGAGGGTCACGATAAACGAATTGATGCGGGCCTTCACCACGAACACGCCGTTGACCAGCCCCACCAGGCCGCCGGCACAGAGCGACGCCAAAATCGCGCCGGGCCAGCCCAGGCCAGGTTGCAGCCCGACCGCCAGCATGCCGGAAAGCATGACCACCGCGCCGATGGACAGGTCCAGTTGGCCGAGAATAAGGATGAGGGTGAATCCGATGGCCACCACGGCATTGAGACTGGCGCCTTTCAGGATGGTGGTAATGTTGTGGGTGGAGAGAAAGTGGGGTGCGAAAAGAGCGAGGAAACAGAACAGAAGCGCCAGCATGATTAATGCGCGGTGTTCATTAAGCAGGCGAATTAAGTTTCCCTTAGACATGGTTGAACCCGTGCGCACAAGTATGAATTGGGCCGTTATAGGCTGTTTCGGAATGACTCATTGTATGGCAGCAGAATCTAGTTTAGTGATTCATAATCAAGGCAACTTAAGAAGCATTATTGTAAGTTCAGACTTCCTGAACTCGTCGGAATATACAATGGCACTTTTTGTGAAAACACCTAGACTGAGNNAAGGGACTGACTGCCAAATAGCCCCTGAGTACAGCGTATAATCCTGTTTTTCATGTTTGCTATTTGGTAGTCTGTCCCTTCTTTACGGTCTTTTGCGTCAAACTTTTGTGCCATACTGTTTTCCGAAAAACCACGTCAAAACCCTGTCGAGGTCAGGAAGTCTGAAGTTATTGTGGTACGGGCTTCCAGCCTGCCCGCCGGAGCAGGCAAGATGCCTGCACCACAAAAAACAGTCATAAATTAACTCAGCATAAGTTGTCATTAGCATGACTCACTACACCAGGTAGCAAAATTACAAAAGCATGAGCGTTCCAAAAAGACAAAGAACAAGGATTCGATAAAAATTATCCCCGGAATTGTTTACACCGGTTGTGATGCCGTCAAAGAAGTGAAATAAACATATCTGTAGTAAGACGCGCCTGCTTTAATATATGTGCCAGTGTGGAACGCTTGACCGGGCGATGGGCGGGTATGGTCAATTTGAGCAACGTGTCGGGCAGTCGTTTCACAAGACGAATATGACTTCCCCGTTGACGCAATACCACCCAACCATCACGGCGTAACGCGGCAACAATAGCCTCATGGTTTAACGATGGAACTTTCGTCATACCGCAATTTCAGCGATTTCAGATTTAGAAGACAAGGGGAGGTCGTCTTCCACGGGCTCCAGGTAGAGGGCTATGGCTTCCCGCATGTTGGACAAGGCCTCCTCGCGGGTATCGCCTTCACTGATGCAGCCCGGCAAACCGGGCACATATACGGTATAACCGCCCTCATCGCTGGGCTCAAGCACCACCTGCAGTTTCATGGCATCTCCCTTGATTCCTGTTTCGTCAATTCATGCGTGATGAATGATTGCGACTGGCATCCCCCATTTTATATAAATCCCTTCCCTATTTCACAAATCAATGCCTCTTTGCTACATGGAGCAAAAGGGATATTCAGGCGTTTTGATAGTGGAACTCAGACAAATCAACCGTAGAAACACGCCCGGAAAGCGGGCCCGAAATTCCACCTCAACCGGATTCGGGATTATTGGACTTGCCCGTGATTATACGGCCAGAGGCACCTCCACAAACTCGGGGTGACTGCTGGGTTCGGGGATGGTCTCTCCATGGCCTGTATCGAAACGATCGCATTCATGATATATCCGGAACTTGAAACTCAGCAGTGAGCTCGCTTTCGTCCCACTGGACGGCAGGCACGCCCAGTTTGCCGCACCCCAGAAGAAATTCCACGCGGTTAACGCCCGCCAACTTGGCGGCCTGTCCCGAACTCAAACGGCCCAATTCATAGAGTTTGACTGCCATGGCGAAACGCGCCTCCTGTTCAAAGGCTTCCCGGCTTTGATTCAACACCGCCGGGATGGCGTCGGAATATTCGACTATCATGGTAGATGTCACCGTATTTCTCCTTATGCAAACACGTCAGGCGTTTTGATAGTGAAACTCAGACAAATCAACAGTAGATACACGCCTGGAAAGGTGCAGCATCTCGACGCCGACCACTTCGTTGCGTTGATTGAAATCCAGGACAACCCCCGGCGAAACCTCTTCGGACTCCACAATCCGGGAATCATCCAGGCGTAAATATAGCGCGCCGCTTCTTTGTCCATAAACAATTTCATAACCTGCCTTTCATCTGACGGTCAAAGAATACGCTTATAACCCGATGAGGATCAACAGCCCTGTTGACAACTACCCGCAACACGCGACTGTCGAATTCAGGAATGCGCCGGAAACAACGTTCCACCGAGATATCATCCGGTTCAGGCAAGACCAGTTCCGCTGCGAAAAGGGTCCGTTCCAACCATTCGAGTGAATTTTCCCGTTCTTCCGGCACCTTTTGAGCGTGTTTGGTCAACGCTTATTTCATTATTTTATACCATGCCGAAGATTGATGCCCCGCCATTTTACATGGACGCCATCCCTGTTTCCAAAGGAAATGTCTCTATCTTGAAAGCGAAAGGAACATCTGCCCTTCTTCGCAACCATGGGAAAACAAAAGGATGATGAGATGTCACAAGAGCGAAGGTATTTTAGATTGGCAGAGAACACAATGAATCGAGTAAAGCGTCCCCGGAATTAAACTACATGGTCCGCAACAGCGAACGTACGGCGGGTATCTGGTTGGACTGTAGCGGGGCGATAAACGAAAGCGGCACTGTGATTACCGCGATGAATTCCCCGACCGCATTAAAAAGTTCAAGCACGGCCCCTTCTTCGCCACCCGCGGGATGGGGAACATACTCAATTAACGTGGCTACGTCGCCAATACATAGTCCTTCTTCGGGAACGTTCCGGACTAAGGCGACTTCTTTGTACAGTTCAGGCTTCATGATGCTCACCTTGCAGGCTTCAGCGTTACGAGCAGAATTTTAGCATACAACCTCATAATGGCATCATTGTGAAGAGATCACTTTTCGCGGCCTTGCTATCAAAGGTCATGGTTGTTTCCGCCCCCGCGGTTTTCGCCTGTAAGCCGATTATGATTTCCGCAAGGTCTGTGCTGGCAGATGTCGCCTCATGAATAAACGCGCGTACAAGGCCATAAGATTCAAAAGTAACAGAAGGCAAAACGAGCAGTTGCTTGACTGATTCAATAATGGTGTCGCGAGAAAAAGCATACGAGGAGCGCAATACCCATAAAGTCTCCAGTAAAACAAGAGTTGGAATGAGTAAGGGCTCCGACTTGTCCCGCGCTTGTTCAAAAAGGCAGCGAGCTCTTTCGGTCATGTCCGCATCGTCGCAAACCAGAAAGCGCACCAACACATTAGTGTCAATCGCTTTCATACTTCACCCCGGCGAAACGCTTCCGCCAGCGAGGCGTCCATTTGCTCGACAGAAACGTGGGCATTATTTGGGGGATGCAACATGCCGCATACATCGTCAATTTTCGCGGTTTGAGGATACAGGTGGAGTACGCCGATCTCGTCAACTTCGGCCGAGATGCGGTCGCCGGGCTGTGCGTTGAGACGCGAAGCGATCTCAGGAGGCAAACGCAACGCACCATCTTCCATTACTTGAACTGTATTCATGATGCTTCTTTTCCTTACCACGGTGTCAGTGCTGAACTTAACAGTAGCGCCTAACCGGTATTCTTCTATCATAAACAACCAGAAGGTTTGTATGTTGTTCACGCTTGAGCGTGCTTTTCAAGGCCATTGTAAGTACCGCACGCTCAAGCGTGAACAACATACCTTGAATACATTTTCCTGGTTGCGGGTAATGCCCACGTTAATATACTGCCTTCATTATAAGCGCACTGTAACGGCCAAGACAAACACCATTCACGCAATTCAAAGTGGTGCTGACTTCCTATTTTTTCTTCACCCTTCCATCGCAGTACCATTGTTGGTGCAAAGCAGAAAGTTTCATGGCAACGCAAGTTTTCTGGGATTGATGCCTCTCTCAAAATTAGACCCGATGGCTAGGATGTTTTCCGGTGTCGGGCTCATTTCATCGGTAGAGAACATTGAATCGAAGAAGAGGTCCCCGGAATTCCACACATGGAAGCCATCAAGGAAACTGCACTTCCATAAATTTATCTAAAACAAGACCAGATATTTCGCGGACTTTAATTCCACGGCTTACAGGCTCAAAATTGAATTCATAGAGTTCATTTTCAGTTAGCGTAAGAAGTGTTTTGTTTTTTTACAAAACTCTCAAAAAGGCCCGAAAAGATGACCATTTTGTCACTGTACATCTTTGCGACATAAAGGCTTGTTACCGATGGATTATGTACTTTCCCATTCTCTTCCTCTAGAAATATTTTCTTTGAAATGCCATGCCAATCCCCATGGCCACCAAGAATTATATAGCGTTTCCCACGCTGATCACAGAAATATTTTCTCCACCGCCCAATAGATCTCAAACGAACTTGGAGTTTATTCTCTACTATCCGCACAGCATATTGACGGTCTTTTTCATTAAATCTTTCTGTGGGCATATATCATTACCTCCACTTATAACAATAGGGTACAACTGAAACATTGAGAAGTCCGCAATAATATTCGCATTTATTTGAGGTTCACATCTGTCACAACACCACCGCGGCTACATTGCTGGGCACGCTGACGCCGCTGGCGTTGACCGCTATTATACGGTATTCGAGTTGAATATAACGAGGCTGGTTTGTCAGCGTGATTTCGGTTTCCAGCGCGAGGGCGGCGTGGGCCCAGTTGGTGAAGGGTTGTCCAGGGACGTGTTCGCGGCGGAGAACGATGTAGGAGCGCACGGGACCAAATTGATTGCGGATTGATGATTTTGGATTGCGGATTGAAGAGGCGAGGGGGGCTTTCCAGTCGAGGGTGACTATGCCGGGGCCTTGTTGGACGGCTTCGAGGTGGCGGGGTTGGCCGGGTTAGCGTCTAGATTTGCTTTCGGATTGGGCATCCCATCCAATGAGGGTGAGCGCGGTGGGGGTTGTCTTGGGCGTCCACCTCGGAGCGTTTGAGTTGGCGTTTCATTTCGGCGAAGAGATCGTCGAGAGCGTCTTCTTATTCTTCGGTGGCGATGCGGGCGTCGGCGAGGAAGCATTGCTGCACGATGACTTGATTGGTGTAGTCGTTGCTGGCGTTTTCGAGAGCGATAACATCGGCGTGGGGAAAGACTGCCGGAATGGCGGTGTATCCGGCAATCATCTGATTCACCAACGCGTACAGGTCCGTTTCTTTTTTAGGGAGCCAGTGCCCCCCTTGCGCGAAATTGTTTACGCCGCCTTTATTTGCTGCCCTTCGCGACGGGCAATTTCTATAATGGCACTCGATGTGTCCTTGCTCCACTGTTGCAGGCCACAGGCAATGGGTTCAATGCGGCTATCCGTCCGCGCCGCCATGTACCACAAGGTACTGATGTCCTCGCGCACCCTGGGTCCGTCAAACCGGGGCGATACGACCATCAAGTCTATGTCGCTCCATTTGTGCGTGTTTCCCCGTGCGTGGGAACCAAAAAGAACGACAAAGGAAACCGGAATGCCCGCATCTTCAACGGCACGCATATACCGCTGAATGCTGTCTATAACCGCTCGTTTAGCCATGTCATCAATTCCTCTACGCGATGCATAATAGATTTGGCTTGCTTCCAGTCTGGCACGGTACCAAGATTCTCGATGTAACGTCCTTCCATATTGTACTCGTTTATCAATCCCAGAAACCTGACCTCCGCTTCCTGCAATTCCAATCCGGCAAGTTCAGCCAATCGAACCAGATTATGAATGCGCGGCGCCAGATCGTGCGTTTGTTTGCACACATGGGCCTTCAACATTTTTTCAAGCGTCAGGTGTGCCCAGAACAGCCCCTGACGAATATGCTTTTTCGTGATCAAAACATGGGCCACCTCCAACTCTTCCAGACTGGAGTCGCGCCAATGTTGTATTTGCGTTTCAATATTAATCATGCCGTCATTGTATCCCTTTAATAAAAAGCATTCAATCTATGGGCTGATTTTTCGGCTCATTCCCAGATTGGGTCTTGGGCTCGTTCCCAAATTCCATTTGGGAACGCACTCTCTCTTGAAATTCCATTTCTTCCTTGCGTAATGCTTGCGTAGCAGTCCATGCCCAATGGTTGCGAAGTTCAACTTCGCGTGCAATTGCGTTCCCAAATGGAATTTGGGAACGAGTTAACAACGAGTTAACAGGGAACGATGCTCATTGAGCGGGTGCGTGATGCGGGAAAAACTACGCATAGTCTCTCCCTTTCGCGCGCAGCCAATACTGCTGCAGACCCACCACGGCAATAAACACGATGCCGGTGATGATGTTCTGGCGGAAAGCGGTGACGCCGAGGAACTGCAGGATGTTGGACAGCAGGCCGATGACCAGCACGCCGCCGAGAACACCGCTCATGCGGCCCCGGCCGCCGCTCAGCATGACGCCGCCGAGGACCACGGCGGTCACCGCCTTGAAATCGTAGCCCTGGCCGAGATAGAAGACGCCCAGCTTGTTCATGGAGGTCAGGAAGATGCCGGCGAGGGACGCGGCGAACGCGGCCAGCAGAAAGTTGAAGAACACCACGCGCGAAACGCGGATGCCCGAGGCGCGCGCCGCCGCGCGTGCGGAGCCGACCAGTTGGCTTTCCCGGCCGAAGCGGGTGCGGGTCATCAGGAACTGGGCGAGAGGAAACAGGAGCAGCATGACCAGAACCACCAGCGGAACCGGCCCCACGCCCAGTCGGAAAATGCCGATAAACGCCGCGCCCGGCGTGCCCGGCGCGGTGTCCGGGTAAATCTGGTTGTTGCTCCACACGAAACGCATGAAGCCTTCCATGAAAAACGCCACCGAAAGCGTCCAGAGGATGGGGTTCGCCTGAAACCGGCCGACCACCAGGCCGTTTAAGGCGCCGATGCTCATTCCGGCAAGCAGGCCCAGCGCCAGCGCCGCCGGCAACCCCAGCGGCAGGGAGGCCACGGTGATGATGCCGGAAAAGGCCATGATGGAAGGCAGGGACAGGTCCGCCATGTTCCCCGAGTAGGTGACAAACGCCATGCCGGCCGCGACCATGCCCAGCAACGCCACCGAGGCCAGCGTGTTCAACAGGTTTTCGCCGGTAAGAAAGTCGGGGGAAACAACCATGCCCAGCGCCAGGAGCACTACGGCAACGGCGTAAATGCCCGCCGTTTCGAGCGCCGAGGCCAGCATGCCCGGCTGTAGGGAATCCTGTTCAGGCATGGCAGGACTCCAGGTGTCCGTTGACCGCGAGGAGCAGGGCTTCCTCGCTGAGGGTCTGCCCGAGCATGGCGCCGATGAGCCGGCCTTTCCGCATCACCAGAACCCGGTCGGACAGGCCGGACAGTTCAGGCAGGTCGGAACTGATGAGCAGCACGGCTAGGCCCTGTGCGGCCAGCCGCGCCACCGATTCATGGATCGCGCGCTTCGCCTTGACGTCCACGCCCCGGGTAGGTTCATCCAGAATCAACACGCGGGGGCCCGCAGCCAGACACTTGCCCAACAGCACCTTCTGCTGGTTGCCCCCGGACAGGGTGCCCGCGTCCACCTCGGGCGAGGCGGCGGCGATACCGAGTTCGCAAAGGTAACGTTCCACCACAGACGCCTCCTCTTTTCCGGTCCGGGAACGTAACGGGGGCAGCGCGGCCAACAGATTGGTTTTTACGGGCAGCCGCAGAAAAAGGCCATCCTCCTTACGGTCTTCCGTGAGGTACATAATCCCCTTGGCGACATTGCCGGGATAATCATTTCGCAGCAAGGGCCGGTCCTGCAGGCGCACGCTCCCGAAGTGCACCGGGTCAAGCCCGCAGAGCGACCGGGCCAGTTCAGTGCGTCCGGCCCCGGACAGGCCTGCAATGCCGAGAATCTCCCCCGCGTTCAGGGTGAACGAAATGTCATGGAAAAAGCCCTTGCGCGTGAGGCGCTCCACCTGCAATACCGGCGCGCCGATATGCGGTTCCCGCCGAAGATAGAATTCATCCACGTTCCGGCCGACCATCATCCGCACCAGCGATTGGGGCGTGACCTCGTGAATGTCACAGGTGGCGATCTTCTTGCCGTCGCGCAGGACGGTGACCCGGTCGGCAATCTCGAACACTTCGGGCAAATGATGCGAGATATAAACGATAGCCATCCCCCGGTTACGAAGGCCGCGAATGATTTCAAACAGGCGCCGCACCTCCTCCCGTGACAACGAGGAGGTGGGTTCGTCAAGCACCAGGATGCACGGGTGGTTGCCGAGCACCTTTGCGATTTCCACCAGCTGCGCCTCCTGCGGACTGATTTCGCCGATGGTCTTGAGCGGGTCCAGGTCGAGTCCCAACGGCGCCATGCAGGCGCGCACCTCGCTCAGCATCCGGCCGCGATCGAGGAACACGCCCCACCGGGTGGGCAGCCGTCCGGCCAACAGGTTTTCCGCAATGCTGATGGGCCGCACCAGACTCAGTTCCTGGTAGACCATGCCGATGCCCTGTTCCCTCGCGTCCGCCGGGGAATGAATGGCCACCTCCCTGCCGCCGATCCGGATGACGCCGGTGTAATCGTCAAAAGAGCCAGCCAGTATCCGCATGAGCGTGGACTTGCCCGCGCCGTTTTCCCCCATCAGCGCGTGCACCTCACCCGGCATCACCTCAAAGTCCACCCCGTCCACGGCCAGCATGCCCGGAAAACGTTTCGAGACGCCTTCCATGGTTAATGCCGGCTGTAATAATGCGGACGCCATCGCTTTCTCCCGGATTCAGCCCCCTTATATCTTAAAGTGAATATAGCATAGGCCTATCATAATCTGCCAACAATAGAATCGGCGTCGCTTCTTGAATTTGCAGTGTCTATGATTCGGCTGTTTACATACAAGCAGCAATCGGAATTTACGGTTATTCTTGACTGAATATAATCTATCGTCCATAATGCAATCTGATTGCATTATAGACGACAGGAAAATCTCCTGTCACTCATGCGCGACCTTAAAACGCGAGGACTGTTCAAGCCCAAACCGTTACGCCGTGTTCACATTCCCAAAGGCCCTCCGGGCTCGAACCAGACGCAAAACTCAATCGAAAGAATTATAACGACAACTGCAAACTGAGGTGTAATTACTTCGCGCGTAAACTCGGTCTGTTAACACTGGAAGAAATATGTATCAAGCGCAAACACATGGCAATGTTTGGTAACCGACTTCCCCCAATCGGGGCAACGTCACAGGGGTCGCCCGGTGAACGACCTTCACGCCGGTAAATATGGGGGATTGACCCCATTGCGACAACGGGGAGGTAGAGGCCGAAAGACCTCCGCCTTACCCGCTTCTGAATGCATACGTTGGCATCTTAATACCCCATCCTGAACGGAAAGATGTGGGTAATGACAAGAATTTTATTTGGAAACCTGTTTAAAATAACGCGGTTTTTGAGAAGTTTGCGCCTAAAAATTCACACGCACCCGATAGGTCAGTTTCGCTTCCGCGTCGGCGGGCGCCTCCAGGGTGAACACGGCGGTTCGGGAGTCTTTCTTGACGTGAGGAGTGGATTCCTCCAGTATGGTCCAGTCGCCCAGCATCGGTTCAACCACGTCCACCTTGATAGCGGTGTCCTTCTGGTTGCGCACGGTAATGGTAAAGGCGGACTCATGACTGTTGGGCCCTAAGGCCCTGTAGTCGTCCTGGGTGCGGTCACCGACCACGTCGAAGGCTTTGCCCAGTTTCAGGCGCACCTCCTCGTTTTTGGGCGTGTGGCGAATGTGATCCTCGCCGGAGAACTGCAGCATGCCCGACTGATCCGCCTGGTAGAGACGCATGATGCCGGCCGGAAGGGGCATGCCCAGCCCGTTCTCTTCGCGATTTTGGAAAGTCACGAAAACATCCGCATTCTGGTCGCGCTGTGCCTCAATGGGATTGCAATAAAAGCCGGTATTGCCCCGAAGTTCATAGTGCTTTTCAACGGCCACGTTGGCGCCGCTGAGCAGGCTGACCTGCTTGGTCTGATTCTCGCGGATGGTGGTCCTGCGCTGTAGGGTGTAGAGGTGGTACTCGGCGAACCTTTCTTCTACCATGAGCGGGGCAGGGGCGGGCGCACCGCCGCCATAACCCAGGCTACGATCCATCTCCGCCATTTCAGGTTGCACGATATTCACATCGCCCGCAACCAGTTTCAACTGGGCATTGTTATACGAAGCGCCGGACTGATTGGTCAGGGTGACCCAGCCCTCGATGTCCACGGCGGTTTCCTCCCGGTTCAGGGTAAGCACGTAATCGGCGCGCCAGTTCAGCCCTTCCGTCAAATAGGCGGCTTCCACCTCGTGGTCGGTGCCTTCATTGGCCAGCAGCCACACCAGCGTGGGCTTGGCAATCAGTTCTTCCGGTATTTCCGGGAGCACGACCACGCCGGGGTGCCCCAGGTAAATTTTGTTCTCAACCCTATACACCGGCCCGTTGTTCACACTGAGCAGGGTGGCCGGCTGCTCGGTGAACTCATAATCGCTGTCCTTGTTTACCAGGGTAACCTCGCGGCCCACATATTTTTCCATCAGTTTTTCCGGACTTACCAGGTCGAACTCATAGTTCTGCTCGAGAATTTTCAGAGATCCCGGATCATTGATGGAGCGCAGACTGACCGTCTCGGGCATAATTTTCGCGGCCACGTCCATGAACCGCAAGGCCGATTCGCCCGGCAGCATTTTTATGGACCGGCGGTCGCGCACCAAGGCGCGGTTGTTGTTGTAGACCGTCACCGCCACATCCGTCTGGTTCTCCAGCGTTGTCTGTCCTGACCGTAGCCGGCCTTCCACCGTGTCTTCCAGCTTTCTGAGTTCCGGCGCCTGGGTCTGCACGGTAATGGGTAACAGGCACAACGCGGCCAACAACAGTATCCCGGAGGCGTTTTTTTTCATATTCCTATCCCTTCGTTCATTCCATGTCCTCTGAAGAAACCTGGGTCTTAACGTGCGTGGGCTGTGAGGCTTTGTTCTCAGGATTTGACGCGAACGCGATAGGAGAGCTTTACTTCTCCATCGGCGGGAACGTCCAATGTAAAGATGGCTGTCCGGGCGTCTTTCTTCACATGGGGACTCGACTCCTCGAGAACGGTCCAGTCGCCCGGCATGGGCTCCACCACGTCCACCTTGATGGCGGTGTCCTTCCGGTTGCGGACGACAATAGTGAACGCGGACTCATGACTGTTGGGTCCCAGCGCCTTGTAGTCATCCTGGGTGCGGTCGCCGACCACGTCAAAGGCCTTGCCCAGGGTCAGGCGCACCTCCTCGTTTTTGGGCGTGTGGCGGATGCGATCCTCGCCGGAGAACTGCAGCATGCCCGACTGATCCGCCTGGTACACGCGCATCACACCGCCCGGAAGGGGCATGCCCAGCCCGTTCTCTTCGCGGTTCTGGAACGTCAAAAAAACGTCCGCGTTCTGATCGCGCAGCGCTTCGATAGGGCCGCTGTAGAAGTGTGCCTGGCCCCGGAACTCGTAGTGTTTTTCAACGGCGACATCAGTGCCGCTCAGCAGGCTGACCTGCTTGGTCTGATTTTCACGAATCGTCGTCCGCCGCTGCAGGGTATAAAGATGGTACTCGGCAAAGGCTTCCTCTTGCATCATAGGCGGTGCGCCCGCGGCAAAGTCCGCCATCACGACGAATTTTTCCTGTCTGCGTTCCGGCTGCACGATGTTCACATCGCCCGCGATCAGTTTCAACTGGGCGTTGTTATAGGCAGCGCCGGACTGGTTGGTCAGCGTCACCCAGCCTTCGATATCGAGCGCGGTTTCCTCGCGGTTCAGGGTCAGGACATAATCGGCACGCCAGTTCATGCCCTCGGTCAGGTAGGCGGCTTCCACCTCGTGATCGGTACCTTCATTGGCCAGCAGCCACACCAGCGTGGGTTTGGCGATCAGTTCTTCGGGAAGTTCGGGCAATACCACCACCCCGGGGTGCCCGAGATAGATCTTGCCCTCAACCTTATAGACAGGCCCGTTGTTGACGCTGAGCAGTGTCGCCGGTTGTTCATAGAAGTTAAGATCGGTGTCTTTGTTCACCAGCAGCACATCGCGGCCTACATACTTTTCCATCAGCTTTTCCGGGCTCATGAGATCAAATTCATAGTTTTGCTCGAGGATTTTTAATGCTCCCGGGTCATTCAGGGAGCGCAGGCTGACCGTTTCAGGCAGGATGGACGCGGCCACGTCCATGAAGCGCAGCGCCGATTCTCCCGGCAGCAACTTGATGGACCGGCGGTCCCGCACCAGGGCGCGGTTGTTGTTATAGACCGTCACCGCCACATCCGTCTGGTCTTCCAGGGTTGTTTGTCCCATCTGCAGCCGCCCCTCTACAGGGTCTTCCAGTCCTTTGAGTTCCGGCTGTTGCGCCGTCACGGCGGCGGACAACAGGCACAGGGCTGCCCCTGTCAGTGTAAACAGAATCATAGGTTTCATTCTCAGTCTCCTTGTGTAAATTGGTTCCCGCTACAGTGTGACATATTTTAGATGGAAAGGCAACTGTCTTGCGCGCCCAATTTCAAGCCGTCCGACTATATAACGCCGGAGCGGTCAAAGTGTTTCAACGCCTGCAACTTGTTGTCAAAACTTGTTTGACTCTTTTACAGCGGCTATGGCATACTTTGACATGTTATCTTGCTCCCTTCCCCCCTGATACCGCAACGAGTCTATCTCTCAACACCATAAGGATACGGATCCATGGCAAAACTAGAAGGCAAGGCACTGGTCGCCCAAGGCGGCGGCCCTACGGCAGTGATTAACCAAAGTGTGGTGGGCGTTGTGCTTGAAGCGCGTAAGTTTCCCCAAGTTACCCATGTTTATGGGGCGCAGCATGGGGTAAACGGCATTATCAACGAGAAATTCGTGGATTTGACCGAAGTCGCATCGTCCAATCTGGAAGCGATGGCGAAATCGCCGTCCTCGGGCCTCTTTTCCACGCGGGACAAACCGGACGAGGCGTACTGCGCCAAAATATTCGACGTATGCAAGACCTATGACATCCGCTACTTTTTCTATTGCGGCGGCAATGACAGCGCGGACACCTGCCACATCCTGAACAAGCAGTCCGAAGCGGTCGGTTATGACCTGCGTGTCATCCATGTGCCCAAAACGATTGACAATGATCTTGAGGTTACCGATCATTGCCCCGGTTACGGTTCCGCGGCCAAGTTTGTGGCGCAGGCGTTTGCGGGCGTCAACCTGGACAACCGCGCCATCCCGGGCGTCTATATCGGCGTAGTCATGGGGCGGCACGCGGGCTTCCTGACCGCAGCCACCGCCCTGGGAAGGAAGTATGACGATGACGGTCCGCACCTCATTTACCTGCCGGAACGCCCGCTGACGCTGGAGAAGTTCTGTGCCGACGTGCAGGAGGTGTACAGCAAATACGGGCGTTGTGTCGTCGCCGTTTCCGAGGGGGTGGAGAACGAAAAAGGCGAATCCATTGCCGCCCAGTTTACCGGCGGTGAAGTGGATTCCCATGGTAATGTGCAATTGTCCGGGACGGGCGCACTGGGCGATATGCTCGCTGAATATCTCAAGAAAAACACCAAGATTAAGCGCGTCCGCGCTGACACGCTGGGTTATCTCCAGCGCAGTTTCCTGGGGTGCGTCAGCGAGACGGACCAGGTGGAAGCGCGTTCCGTGGGTGAAAAGGCGGCCAACTATGCCATCCGCGACGGGAAGGACGGTTCTGTTATCATGAAGCGCACGGGCAATTACGTCATCTCCTATGACTTGACGGAATTGAAGAATGTAGCCCGGCTTACCAAGAAGATGTCTGACACCTATATCAATGATGCCGGCAATAATGTCACCGAAGCTTTCCTGAACTATGCGCGTCCCCTTGCCGGGCCCCTTCCG
>MTKZ01126192.1_pt1 | contig 23485 bp, 22 predicted proteins | sample 1042781 | NCBI WGS metagenome assembly MTKZ01 (sample SAMN06212207, study PRJNA360539) | anaerobic digester metagenome | biome: Wastewater treatment plant; material: sludge; isolation source: anaerobic digester fed with sludge from wastewater treatment plant | place: Denmark: WWTP Viborg ... | reverse complement strand
GCCCGGCGGGCGGGCCGACGTCTGCCGCGGGTCCACGACCACCTCGAAGAGGCAGGTCTCGCCTTGCTTGAGCACGCGCGCCTCGACCAACTGCGCTATCGTGCGCTCCGCCACGTGACGCAGACAATGAAAAGTAAAGGCGACGGAACTGGCCTGCCCGCCTGGCAAAGCCAACTGGAGGCTGAAGTCTGCGCAGCGATCCTCCGAGCCGTCTGCCAGGATCGGCGCCAGCAGCATGGGCGTGCCGGCGAGCGGCACCTGGGGACGGCCTGCACGCAGGCAACCGTCGCGCCAAGCCTCGCTGGCCACTTCGGCGAAGTCCGGCACCGACACGGGCGCGCAGGCCAGGGGTGGAGCGTCTGCCGCCCTGCGAAGCCGCACGGCCAGCGGCCGGGCCAACGCCAGGCGGGTAAGGCAGCTAGCGGCGGGGTTTGCGGTCATGGAATTCATTGACGATGTGGGGCCAGAACCATCGGAACTTGCGGGGGCACAGCACCAAGCCGCACAGGTTCAACAACACGCGGAACCAGCCGTGGTGCAGGGCCAGGTCTGCTTTGCACACTTCGAGGTGGCTGCGGCAGGAGCGCCACCGGCGCCGGAACCGCATGAGCCGGACCACTGCGCCAGGGCTGCAGCGGACCTGCGGGGCCGCGAGGGCGAAGAGTTGCGCGCGCATGGCTTTGAGCGCTTGTTTGTCGGGGAAGGCGGGGGCAGCCATGCGGCCGCCCCCGCCCGACCTCCCCGCGCTCACCCCAAGTGCGTTTTCGGCGTGAGCGTCACCCTCGCGTCGGCCGCGACCTGCTCGCCGATCTGCCGTTCGTCGTCCAGGAAACTCCCGCGGTCATCCCGCAGGCCCCAGGGAACGTCGGAGGGCAGCTCTACCTGCCGTGCCAGTAGTTGGGCGACGCTGCCCGCACGAGCACTCGGATCCAACTCGGCCTCGAAGGCCGTGGAACCGGTCACGTCGGTGGCCTGGAGTCGGAACGCTGAGGTGCGCGGCGGCGCGCCGCTCGGCACTGTTTCTGGTATGCGCATTGCATGCTCCTTTCTTATGAGTCTTATGGTTTGGGGTCGCCGCCAGCAGCCAGACTCGCGATCTCAATGGAGGGATCGCTTAGCACACTAGCAGTCTCGGCCAGCCAGGCAACGACATGCCTGAGAACGTCTAATCCAGCCGAAAAGAGAAGTTCGCAATGCGGCGCCCCGGTGAAGTCCACCTCGGCGAGCAGTGCGGCGGGGTTGGTGTTGTCGGTCACTCCTACCCGGACCATTGCCCAGTGTTGTTGCGCCTCGGCAGCCAGCTCGGCAAGAGCGCGGCTGCGCGGCTCGGGCAGGGCGTCGGATAGCTGGCGGACGATCGAGGCGCGCAGCGCCCAGCGGTCCGCGCCCAGCAGCGACTCGACCTGGCAGAGGTGGTCGCGGGTCAGAACCGTCAGTCCCCCGGGCGGGATCCACGCACGCACCAAATCGGCCGCCGGCGGCTGCCAACTCGCCGGCAGACGACGCTGGCGGGTTTCCAGCGCCCAGTCCAACAGCGACGGGAACGATGCTGGCCCGGACTCGGCATCCAAGCCGTTCTCCTCGCCGGAGCCGGCGACTGCCCAGCCGGGGAGCTCGAACACGCGGCGGGGAAGCGTGCCGCCCCGAATCGTCTTCCACAAGCCGGGTTGACCCAAGTCTCCGGAAGAGTCCTGCTGCCCGCGCGCGCCGACCTCCTCGCTCAGGACCAGCCACCGGCTGTCTGCGGCAAATCCGAGGGTGTCCTTGCGGAAGGATTGACCCTGGCGCGCGAAACCGCACTCGCGCAGCGCGTCGTGCAGGTGGGCGGGCACCGCTTGCTGGGTCGTCTGATTTGCTTCAGGGGACATGGTTCACCTCGTCTCGCAGGAATGGTTCGCGTGTTAGGGGAATCCGGCGGGCATTCGCCGGACACTGCCACCAGACCGCCGCCTCCGCGTTGGCCACTCCCGCCGGGTCGTGGACGTTGATGAGCGTGGACTGCATGGACAGGGCGCCGTAGGTCATCAGGATTATTTCCCTGACTGGGATTCCGGCGGGCAGGCGGGGCCCTAAACACACAATTTGATTGGCGTCCGGGCTGACGCAGCCGAGCCAGACGGGCCGCGGCGCCAGAATGCGCACAAACGCATGGCCGGGCAGCGGCATGACTATAGCCTCCTGCGGGTAGAGCAGCCCCAGCAGGGCGCACCGCGCCACCTGCAACGGGCCGACTGGATCCGGCAGGCACGGAACGGGCACCTCGAGACTCAGCTTTGCCCGGAGCCCGACAACCAGGTCCAGCCAGAGCACCTGCAGGCGGCCGGACAGTTGGCACAGCGCTAACACGTCGTGGGCTTCCGCCAGCAGGCGGTGGCGATAGATCTTGGGGGCGCCACAAGTCCTTTCCGCCGCCTCGAAGATGGCCTGGTGGTGTCTGTCCAACGCAACCTCTGGCAGGGTGGAAAGACCAGGCGACACAGAATGGGCTGGGGAGCAAGTGTTCATATCAAGGTTTGGGGTGAGGCTGATTGGCGGATGAGCACGCCGGTGTCTGCCGTGCGCAGTAGCAGGCCGGTGAGACCGCGTGCACCCAGGTCGCGCAAAGGCCGCTCGGCCGCGGAACCGAGCACGGACGTGCTGACTTGGGGGTAAGTGTAGAAACTCAGCGGCACGAGCGGCGCGGAACACTTCCGACAACAGAGGTGACGCTCGCGTCCGCGCGCGACGAACCGCCGCACCGGCCGCGGCTGGTCACAGCCGCAGGACGCCAGCTCGACCCACTGCAAGCCTTCGAGCTCGAAGCGCGCGTCAGCGGAGGGTGGGGCGCCGGTGGCCCGCTGAGCCACCTGCGCCAGCGACAACTCCTCCAGCGGTGGATCGAGGACCACCTGCGCGAGGGCGCTGTGATCCAACATACAGTCTGGGTTGCGGGCGATGGGCGAGACCACGGTGCGGTGCGTAAACCCGCAGTACTCCAGCATGGTGTCCGCCACCGGTTGGCCGACCGGCACAAGGAAGCGGATGGCCTGCATGACGGCCAGGGCGGCGACTTGCGCGCACAACGGGCTCACGCTGTTCGTCGCCGGCACGGTGTCCGGCAGCGGAACAACGGCACCCGCGGCGCCCTCGCAACTGAACCGCACCTGGCGCGTCATGAGGTCCTGCTCGGCTTTCCCGTAGCCGCAGGCTGGGCATCCTCCACCCTCCCTGGCGTTGAGAAAAAAGCGAACTTGGGCCGTGAGCGTCGGCCCGTGCACCGACGCATGCACCAGCGGCTTGCTGAGCCAGATGCAGCGCTGGCCGACCTCGACTTCCACGGCCAGGAGATCGGGTGCCATAACTACCAGATCCACGCCCGCCAGAACTGACAGCTCAAGTGCCTCCACCCCCTGGACGAACGCAAGCACCTGCAGCGCCGGATTGATGCGCCTGCAGCGACGCGCGGCGACCAGCGCCTTGGGCTTCCCGACGTCCTCGGGACCCATGTCGTGCGTGGCCACCCCCCCAGCCTTGAGCCTCTTCGGATCCACCAACACCAGACCGCCGATGCCCATCCTGGATAGCAGGATGGCGACGCGGCCGCCAACGCTGCCACAGCCGATCACCGCGACGCGCCGCTTGGCCAGGGACCCGAGGGCGCCGGCCGCGCACCCCACCAGGGGCATGCCCAACGGGAAGGGTGGCGGCGCCACCGGCAACGCGCCGCGCGCGTGCCCAACCGCAGAACGAGGAACCTGGCTACTCATTACTGCCTCCGGGGTTGACATAGGATTCGTCTAGGGCGAGGGTACGACCGCACCTTGGGCACGTGCGCCGCAACTGGGCGCACTGGAGCCCGTCCCTTTCGTCGGGCTCGCAGTGCAGCACGAGGCCGCACGGGCACACCAGGCAGGTTGCGGCGGTGGTGAATGGCACCGAACAGACCAGGCAGGGCTTGCCCAGTTCAGCGGCTGGCGGTGGCCCGAGCTGCGGCCGATTGAACAGCGCCACCCTGACGACCGGGCCGGTGCCGCAGCGGAACCAGTCGCCCGGCGCGAGCACGACCGTGCTCGGTGCAGGTTCGCCGTTGACCTGCGCCGCGCCGGCCTGCGAGAATCGCGCCAGCAGCCGCAAGTGGCCCCGCTGCTGGCGGACGGGCTCGAGAACGACGGGCACGGGGAACGCCGGCTCGCGCCCGGCGAAATGGGATACGCCTGCAGGGACAGGGCACAGCGGAGGCGCCTCGCCGGCGAGCGGCTCGGTGAACAGATGGAACTCCAGCGCGGGGGCCGAGCCGGACTGCGGAGAGCGGACTCTTGACGATGGCGGTCTCATCGCCTTGATACGAGCATGGGGCCGGCGCGCTTGCCAGAGTGCATACGCGCCACGGCGTTATTTCCACGCAGAAATTTCTTGCGTAACTGACGCTCTTCTGACAGAAATGCTCTTGCACGATCGCCTGCAATTGAACTTCATTGGGCATGCTTACTCCACTTGAGAACCTCTCGAAGAAACCTGCACAGCGTCGCCTCGTTATCGCCGCCGCGATCATGCGCTCCAATGGCCTGTCGCGGGAAGAGATTGGCAAAGCACTGAAGCGGTCCCCGTCCGCGGTTACGAAGTTGCTCAAGCTCGCGGAGGATGCCGGGTATCTGAGCAGCGCGCCGACCTTCCTGCGGCACAAGGTAAACGACGCGGATTTCGCCGAGGTGCGGCGGAGCTTTTTTGGGGAGACCGATTTCACTGAGGAGCTCAGGGCAGTGGTGCCAACGCCAAAGGACTTGAAAGTGGAGCCAAAGCCAGCGGTCTTCCGGTTCGCGGCGACGGTGATGATGGGGAGCTATCCGGAGTTCATTCACGCCGCGGCGGTCCATGTGTGCCACCTGCTCCGGAAGGCGCAGCTGCTGGGCCTGATGTGGGGGCGCACGGTTCACTTGCTGGTGGAGAACATCAGGGCCTGCGGCGAGCATCTGGATCACGACGCGTTTCGTGATATCGTGTGCGTGCCACTGTGCCGCGACCCGACCCATCTGATGAATGAGCGGAGGCTCGAATTCTCTGCGTCGTGGCTGGCGGGAGAGTTGGAGCGGGCGCTGCGCCGCCCCGCCGCCTATCGCCCGGCGAACCCTTGCTTGATCGGCGTGCCGGCGTATTTGTCCCGCGCCGTTCGGGAGGGGGCCAAAGAGGACGGCGGCAGCCTGTTCAAGCACCTCCACGCGATCCCGGGGTATCAGGTTATCCTTGGGCGCGACCCTGCTCGGCCCCAGCGCCTGGCGGATAAGGTGGATTCAGTGATTATGGGGGCAGGGATCATTGGCCCGGAGTACGCGCAGTGGAGCCCGGAGCGGCCCGACTTCCCTGCCACCGGCGATCTTATTGCTGAGCGGCTACTCCAGGAGGAGGATGTCCGCAAGGAGGATCTGGCGCGGCTCATATTCGGCGACGTCGGTGGCGTCTTGCTGGAGCGGCCGGATTTGGGCGCGAAGGACCACGCGACTGTGGAGAGCCTGAATGCAGGCTGGACGGGGCTGAAGGAGAGCGACTTGCAGCGTATCGCGGCGGCTGCGAGCGATAAGGGGGCGGGGATCGTTCTGGTGGCGTCCAGCGCGGCGAAGGCCGAGGTGCTGCTCGCCGCGATCCAACGTGGGCTCGTCAACCGGATAATTGTGGACATGTCGCTGAAGGAGCGTCTGGTGGAGCTGGCGCGGGCTGCGGCGAGCAAGGCCGGAGCGAAGCCCGCTGCCAGCGCGCCTCCCCAGAGCCGGAGGCTGCGCAAGCGGCCTCGGGCGTCCCAGAGCTGATTTGACCTATGTGTTGTTACGAACCCTGTTGATATGCGCCTTTTCCAAATCATCTTTAACCCCACCAGCGCGGCCGAGCTGGCCCGGATGCCAAAAGATCTGCAGCTCAAAATCCTGGGCGAATTCCGCGGCTTGCCCCAGCAGGTCCTGGGGACCGAGCTGGACCAGTTTGGCAAGCTCGAACGCGCGGGCCGAACGCTGCACCGGTTTCGCGTGAGGGATTACCGGGTCTATTTCGAGCGACATGAGCTGGGCCTGGTCGTGCATCGCATTCTGAACCGGCACACGCTCAAGGACTTCCTCTTCCGGTCGGGCCTGAAGCTGCCGGAGGATGAAGCGCTGCAGCAGAATCCGAAGTTCTGGGAGCTGATCGAGGCCGCCAAGAGCGCCAGCGCGTGAGCGCCGGGGGCCGCGCAGGGCGCGGAACGCCTCCCGCCGCCGCTGCGCTGGGGCCGAGCCGGAGCGCGCGGCGCGACTGCTACCGCACGTCCTCGCCCAGCTCGACGTTCCAGTAGGCCAGGTCTATGAAGTGCTTCCAGCTGTCGTGCGGGTGCAGGGTGAAGCTGACCTGCACGAAGGGGCGCCACTTTGGCCGCTTGGGCTTGCGGATGAGGCGCATGCCGGCCTCGTGCGGCGCGCGGTTGGCCTTGCGGGTGTTGCACTCGACGCACGAGCACACAATGTTCTCCCATGTCGTAGGCCCGCCGCGGTCCCGCGGGATGACGTGGTCCAGGTTCAGATCTTTGCGGTCGCACACCTCGCCGCAGTATTGGCAGGTGTTCTGATCCCGCTCGAAGATGTTGTGCCGCGTGAACTTCACTTCCTTCTTGGGCAGGTGATCGTAGATCAACAGCAGGATCACGCGCGGCACGCGGATGCGGAACGAGACGGTGCGCACTGAGTCCGGGCCGGGCTCCTGCTGCGAGAAGTCATGCCACTGGTTGAAGGTGTAGGTCTGAAAGGACCCGTCGCTGCGGCTGAGCACAGCCTGGGCGTGGCCCTGAAACAGGAGTGTCAGGGCCCGGCGCGCGGTGCAAACGTTAACCGCCTGCCAGAGGCGGTTCAGCACCAACACATGCTGGCTGAGCACAGAACTCATAACCGGACCGACTGGCGCCAAGCTAAACAGGGCGCCCCGGCTTGTCAACCCCGGCCCGCGCCCGCGCGGGTGGTTGCCTGCGACGGGCTAACCCAGGAACGCGGTGTGCAGGGCCTTCATCGCCTGCTCGGCTTTGGCCAGGTCTACCACCACTGATATCTTGATCTCGCTGGTGGAGATCATGTCAATATTGACCCCCTCGCGGGCGAGCGTGTCGAACATCTTGCCGGCGACCCCGGTATGGCTCTTCATGCCCACGCCGACAATGGACAGCTTGCCGATCTTCTCGGTGGCCAGGACCTGTCCGAAGCCGATGTCCTGCTTGAGTGCGGCGATGACCTTCTGCGCTTTGGGCAAGTCGGGCTTGTCCACCGTGAACGAGAGGTCGGTGGCGAGCACGCCGCTGCCGTGGCTGATGTTTTGCACGATCATATCCACGTTCACACCCGCGTCGCCGATCGCTTTGAAGATGCGCGCCGCGACCCCGGGTTTGTCCGGCACGGCCACCAGCGTGACTTTGGCTTGGTTCTTGTCGAGCGAGACGCCGCGCACGACGACGTCTTCCATGTTCTTGGTTTCCTCTTTCACAATGGTTCCTGGATTATCGTTAAGGCTGGAGCGGACCTCGAAGATGACGCCGAACTTCTTGGCGAACTCGACCGAGCGGGATTGCATGACCTTCGCGCCGAGGCTTGCCAGTTCGAGCATCTCATCATAAGAGATCTCATCGAGCTTCTTCGCGCTCGGTACGATGCGCGGATCGGCGGTATAGACCCCGTCCACGTCGGTGTAGATCTGGCACAAATCGGCCTTGAGCGCCGCCGCCAGCGCAATGGCCGTCAGGTCCGNNCGCGGCCCAGCGTCGTAACCTGGCCTTCACTGGTCTGGCCCTGAAAGCCGGCTACGATGACCACATTGCCCTGGTTGAGCAGGTCGTGGATTTTCCGCGGGGTGATGTTCTGGATGCGGGCCTTCGTGTGCACGCCATCGGTGACGATGCCGGCCTGCGCGCCGGTAAGCGACACAGCCGGAAGGTCCAGGGAGTGCAACGCGATGGCCGTCAAGGCGATGGTGGTTTGCTCGCCGGTGGCCAGCAGCACGTCCATCTCGCGCTCATTGGGCGAGGGCATGATTTCCCTGGCCAGCTTGATCAGATTGTCAGTCACCCCGCTCATGGCGGAGACGACGACCACAACCTGGTCGCCCCTGGTCCGGTATTTGGCGACGCGGGCTGCGACGTTCTTGATCCGGTCGGTGTTGCCGACCGAAGTGCCGCCATACTTTTGCACTATCAGCATAAGTCTTCCACCCGGATCATGACTGGCGCGCTCCTAACCGCCGCCAGCCGGCCGATCTTTTTCAAGGCGTGCGTCACCGCGCCACTCGGCGCGTGGTGCAGCATCAAGATTAGAGGCACAGTCGCGCCCTCGCGGCTTTCGGGCTGGATCACGGAGGAAATTCCAATCCGGGACTTCCCGAAGAGCGCGGAGATTTGGGCCAACACGCCCGGCCGGTCCACCACATTCAGCCGGATGAAATAGCGCGACACAACCTCGTCAATCGGCGCCACCGCGCCATCGCGCTCATGCGGCACAAACGGCGGCACGCGATGCTTGGTGCCGAATTTCAGATCCAGCGCCGCGTCCGCCAAATCGCTCAGCACCGCGCTGGCCGTGGCGTCCTTGCCCGCACCGCGGCCGTAGAACAAGGTGTCGCCGACGATGTCACCCCGGACGAACGCGGCGTTGAACACGTGGTTCACGCTCGCCAGAACGTGCGCGTTCGGCACCAGCGTCGGATACACTGACACCTGAATGCGGGCGGCAGGCGCGCCGCCCCGGGCCGCCTTAGCCCCATTGCGCGCCCCGCGTCCCTCGATCTTCTTGATGATCCCAAGCAACTTGATGGTGTAGCCGAGCTGACCGGCGAATTGGATATCGGCGCGCGTGATGGCCCGGATGCCCTCCACGTAGATGTCTTTAGGACTCACCCAGAATCCGTGCGCCAGGGACGCGAGGATGCCGATCTTGTGCTGGGCGTCGTAACCGTCCACGTCCAGCGAGGGCTCGGCCTCGGCATAGCCCTGCGCTTGCGCATCCTTGAGCACGGCGGCGAACTCCGCGCCTTCGAGCTTCATGCGCGTGAGGATGTAATTGCAGGTGCCGTTGACAATGCCGTAGAGGTGGGTGATCTGATTGCCGACAAACCCTTCGCGCAGCGCCTTGATGATGGGCACGCCGCCGCAGACGCTCGCCTCGTAGTAGAGGTTCGTGCCACGTCGGCGCGCCGCCGCGAACAACTCCTCGCCATGTGCCGACAACAGGGCCTTGTTGGCGGTAACCACCGGCTTGCCAAGTTTCAGGGCCGTCAGGATCATCGTGCGGGCAAGCGTGGTGCCTCCGGCCAACTCCGCCACCATGTCCACCTGCGGGTCATTGACGACGCTCTGCCAGTCCGTGCTCATGACGGACTTCGGGATTAGGTAAGGGCGCGGCTCGTCGAAGGCTTTGACAGCGACCTTGCGGATGTTGACTTTCACGCCGATGCGCGCGGCCAGGAGGCCGCCATTCCGCTGGAGCGCCCGGAACACGCCGCTGCCCACGGTGCCGCCGCCGATCATTCCCAGGTTCACCTGTTGCATAGGATTATTGATCACCAAGCCTGCCGCAAGCAGGGGGCGTGGACAACCAATTTCTGATTGCGGCACGGGCTTCCGAGCTTCGCTAGGGTAACAGTTACTTTTTAGGCGCGGCGGCTTGAGGCGACGGCGCGGGCAATCGTCCTCGCGCCAGGCAGGCTACTCCTGCGGATAGACGATGACGCGGTCGTGGACGATAATGATCAGGTCGTTCCTGGCGTCTCCGGTCACATCGGCGACGACGGCTTCGCGCGGCTCGCGGAAGTCACTGCGGCGCCCGCGGAAGGTGCGTTCCTCGAAAACCTGCCAGCGGTTGGCGGGCACCAGCTTGTGTTCGGCGTCGAACAACACGAGGTCGAGGTAGTTCCGGGCGGTTTCAAGGAAGACCAGGTCTTTGCGGCCATCGCTGTCCAGGTCGCCGCTGACAACGTCAGTGAGATAGCCATCCTTGATTGGGGTTTCGTAGCTGTCGAGCTCGGTTAACTCCCAGACCTGGCCGTCCAGGGGCAGACAGGCAACAGTATTCAAGCCGAGAAGGGCGACCGCGTTGGTCTTGCCGGCGCCTACGGCAAGGGGTTGCAGGCGCGTGAACTCGGAGACGGGCAACGGCACGTTGCGCACCACCTGCCAAGCCCCGCCGTGGTCGCGCTCGCACAGCGTGAGCGCCTTGCGTTCCGCGTCCAGCAGGAACAGCGACGCAACGGCATTGGTGCCATTGGGAACAGCGGCAGCGCCGGCAAGCCGGGAATTGCTCCCCGCTCCGTTGATTTGTTCTTTGACGGCAAAGGTCCAGGCGCTGAGGTTGGTGGAGGCCGCGGGCGGCGCCTCTCGTTCCAGAACGACTGCACGGAGGAAGTTCTTCTGGGCGAGGAGCAATTCAAGCCTGCCGTCGCCGTCAATGTCGGCGGTGCCCAGCCACGGTTGGGCCAGGTCCCGCGCGCCACCGGGGGGGGCAACGTCCAGTTCCTCGAAGTCCTGGCCCGCGACTTGGCGGAGAATCTTGACCTTCTCGTAAGGCATCAGGGCCACCAGGTCGGCGAGCCCGTCCTGGTCGGCATCGTGAAAAGCCAGCGTGGTCGGGTTGGCCTTGAAGTCCTTGCTCAGGTTCTGACTTCGGGTCTTGCCGTCGGCAGTGCGCGTAACCAGCAGGCGCCGCGCTTCCTGGCCGCCTTTGGCGTCCGGCTCGACCAGCACGGCGAGAACGGACTGGGTGCCACCCCGGAGTTTTCCGACCGCCAGCGCGAGCGGCCTGCCCTCAAGCGGGATCAGCGTCGGAAAAGGCAGCCGCTGAGCCTCGTCCAGACGAGCTACGCCCACTTGGCGCTCATCGGCGCTGAGCATAAAGATCTCCGGCTTGCCTTCGCCGCTCCCGTCCGCGACAGCCAGGTCGCTGATGCCTGCCAGAGTGGGGAAGGTGGTCGGCGCCGGCAGCGAGCCGTCTGGTTGCTGCAGAGCGAGGGAAACCTGGCCGCTCTCCGGCTCGGCGACGAGCAGATCGGAGAGGCCGTCGCCGCTGACATCTGCCCAGAGCAGGCCGCGGCGGGACTTGTCGGTCCTCGTGAGCGGCCAGACCTGGAACTGGCCCTGCCGGAAGGACCCGGCGAGCGCCCCGGCGGGTTTGCGGGTGAACTCGGAGATCTTTGCCCGGCCGGAGTATTGGGCAATGGTGATTACCTGGGTCTTGCTCCTGGCGACGAGGTTGTCCGCCCAGTAAGAGCGGATGGGCGCCGTGGCGAAGTAGATTTCCGGCCCCAGCGCGCCGTCCGGCTTCTGCCGGCGAAAGCGGAAGGGGTTGCGGTCCTCCCAGTCCACCAGCAACAAATCACTGAGTCCGTCGCCATCCACGTCCACGACCTGGATGGACTTGACCGTGCCCGAAACAGGAATCTTCTGCGGCTCGCCTAGTGTGTGATCCTCCTTCTGGGAGAGCACATAGACGCAGTTCTCAGACAACAGGGCCACGTCGGTGCGGCTATCGCCGTTCAGATCACCAGTGGCGAGGGCGTTTTGCGTGAGCTGGCCATCCTCAATTGGCCAGCGTTTGGGGACGCTCCAATTGTTGGTGCCCTCGTTATGGAGCACGATCAACTCCCGCGGCTCGCCGTAATAGGCGAGGTCTGGCCGGCCATCGCTGTTCAGATCGGCTGCCGCCAGCGCGGCAATGCGCTTCTCGGAGGCAATGGACTCGATGCGAAAACGGGCGTCGGGGGGCAACTCATTCAGCTCGCGCTTGCCTGCGGGCCTGGGCTTCTCCGCCAGGTTGGTCTTGCCGGTCTCGTTATAGAGCAGGTTGAGCTTCGAACGGGCGTTGTTGACCACAATGACGTCGTTCAACCCGTCGCCGTCAAGGTCCGCCACATGCAGTTGGCTGATCTGGTTTTCAATGGGGAATATCTCCCGCCCGGTGAAGCCGAAGCGGCTGGCGGCCGCGGCCAGGCAGTTTGCCGCCAGCGCCAGGCCGGCAGCCCAGATTACGGCACGATCAAGCCCGCGTCTGCGCCGAGTGATAGTCTTCAAGCTTGGCGGAAAATGCCAATGGTGCGCGGCGTTGAAAAGAACATTGTGCGCCGCGCGGCTGGCCGCCTACTCGCCGATGAAATGCGCGGTGATCGTGCGGGAGTGCGGGGCGCGGCGGTGTTCCCAGACGTAGATTCCCTGCCAGGTGCCCAGGGCAAGCTGTCCACGACTCACGGGGATGGACAGGTTTACGGCCGTAAGCGCGGCGCGCACATGCGCGGGCATATCGTCGCTACCCTCGACCGTGTGCGTGTAAAGGGGGTCGCCATCCGGCACCAGCCGGGCAAAGAAGCGCTCCAGGTCACTTCGCACACTGGGGTCAGCGTTTTCCTGAATCAGCAGCGAGGCGGAAGTGTGGCGGAGCAGCAGCGTGACCAGCCCGCTCCGGAATTCGTTCTGCGCAACCCAGGCCGCCACGGTATCCGTGACTTCATAAAGGCCACGGCCGCGCGTCGGGATCCGTATCTCGCGCAGGGCCTGCCGCATTATTGGATTGCGCCCGGGCTCCAGAATTCGCGGGCCGGCTGCCCGCAGTGGCCGGTAGGGCGGCGACTGCTCATGGCGCGCCCGCGGCAGCCTGCTTCGCCGCGATCATCTTCTCCAGGTTCGGGTTGCGGGGAAGCCCGCCGGCGAGGGCCTTTTGATAGTGCCACCGGGCCAATTCGACCAGGGGCGGCTGCTGCGTGACGTAGATTACCGCAAGGTTGTTGTGCGCGTTGGCATAGCTGGGATCAAGCTGAACGGCCTTGCGGAGGGCGGTTTCGGCGGGGCCGCGCAGGCCCTTTTCACTGAGGGCCAGGCCAAGGAAGTTCTGGATCTGGGCGTCCTGCGGATCCAGCTTGGCCGCGCGACTCAACGCGTCGAGGGCCTCGTCGTATTTCTCCTGGGTGAACCTGAGCCGGCCCAGCACAAACTGGCTGAACGCATCATCCGGGGCGAGGGCGACGGCCTGCATGATGTTGGTCTCCGCCGCGTCGAGGTGGTTCAGGTCGAGCTCAATCGCCGCGAGGTTGGCCAGCGTGGGGACGTTGTTCCTATCCTGCTGCAGCACCTGCAGATACTTCTCTTCCGCCTTATCGTACTCCCGGTTGGCGTAATGGCGCTGGGCCTCAACGACGAGGGCGATGGTGCCGGCAGGCAGCTCCTTGACCGATGTCCTGCTGGCTCGTTTGGCCGGCTGAGCCAGCCTGGGTTCGGGCCGCTGGAACAGGGCCAGCTCCTCCGACGTATAAGGCACCTGGCGCGCCTCATACACCTGGAGCCGGGCGCGCAGCGTGGCCAATTGATGCTCGAGGCTCGCCAGGCGAGCGGCGGCCGCCTTGCCTTTGCGGCTGTAAAGCTCCTTGTTGGCAACCGCGAGCGATCGCTTCAAATCGTCGCGCTCGCGTTCGAGTTCCTTGATACGCGCGGCGTCTGCGGCTCTGGATGCGGCGGCAGGAACGCCGGCGGCGGCCGATAACTCCTTCACCCGATCCGCCAGAGCGGTCTTCTCCAGCCGAAGAACTTCCTTGTCAGACTGCAAGGCGGCAATCTGCGCCCGGGCCTGGTCTAACTGGCGTTTCGCCTCTTCGCTCCTGGAGGCTGGCGGGGGGGCAGCCCGCAGATCAGCCACCTGCTTCTTGAGGAGCTGATTCTCAGACCGCAGCGCAGCGGCAGTTTCGGCGTCAACCCTCAAGGCCGCCATGCGGGTCTGGAGCGACTCCTTGTCGCCAGCCAGCTCGGCGAGCTTGCGGTTGGCCTCATCGAGGGCCTTTCGGGCTGCTTCCAGCTCGGCAGCGTTGGCAGGACTGGCAACCAAGCCATCCAGTTTGCCCTGAAGGGTTGCCTTCTCGGCCGCCAATGTGTTGGCGATCCCGGTTTGGTGGGTGAGCTTCCGATTGGCCTCATCGAGGGCCTTTCGGGCTGCCTCCAGCTCGACAGCGTTGGCAGAATGGGTACCCAGGTCGTCCAGTGTGCTCTGAAGGGCTGCCTTCTCGGCCGCTAACGTGTTGGCGATCCGGGTTTGCTCGGCGAGCTTGCGGTTGGCCTCATCAACGGCTTGACGGGCTTCGTCCATGGCCTTCGTGTCCGGCGCCGCAACAGGCTTGGTCTTTTCCTGGTCCAGGCTAACCTTGAGCAGATCGTTCGCTTTCAGCAAGTCATTGATCCTCGCCTCCGCCCTGGCCAGCTCGCGCGGGTCCACGGTGGCGGGCTGAACGGAGAGCGCTTCCTTAAGTTTCGCCTCGAGCACGGTCTTGTCTGCCTGCAACTGGCGCACCTGGTCCGTTAGTGTGCTGAGCTGATTCTCCCAGTCGCTCGGCGCCGCCGGCCGGACAGGCTGGCCCGGGCTGGCGCGCGGGGGTTGCCCGGGGCTAGCGACGGCGGACGGGACGGGCGCGGCGGGCACAGGCGTCCGTGCGGACAACGCGGCAATCTTGTCGGCCAGGTAGTTCAAGCGGAAGCCGACCACCCGGGAATTCCAGTCAGGGTAGCCTCTCTGAAACCGCTGCAGCGCAGTCTGGGCCTGCAGATAATTGGACAGCGCTTCACTCGATCGGCCCCCGCTGTTCAGTTTGTCGGCCTCCTGGATGAGATTGTAGATGGCGATATACTGGTCATCCGGCCCCTCCGCCCGCGCGCCCGAAAAGGCCAGGAACAGAGTCAGGATTACTAAGAACCGTTTCATCGTGCTCAAGGGTAAAGCATTCCATCCGCCTTTGGCAACGGTTTCATAGCCCGCTTTGCGCGTGCAGGCGCAAGACTGCTGCCAGGCTCCCGGACGGTCTTGTCACAGCCGGTCATAGGCGGCGCTTGAACACAAGGATGTGATTGGAAGCAGCCGCCCCCGGCGCAGGCTTGGCCATGTCCGTCCCTCGCGCCAATCCCTCCTCGACTTCAACCGTCAGGACCAGATCCAACTCAGCCGTCCAGTAGGATCGCCACCACTCGAAGATCTTCTGAGGCGAATTGGGGTGGGACAGCCACGAGAAATGGTCGTCAACGTAAACGATGTAGGCAGGCCGGGCGCGCTCGATTTCAGCTATCATTCCCTCCTGCAGCTTCAGAGCGGAGGGGGTCGCTTCGGTCAGGGGATACATGTAGATATGCCCGGTGGCTGCGCGCCGGCGCGAATGAAAGTAAATCTCCGGCTCGGAGCCCAATACGGCGATGCGCGCGCCGCTTGGGGTGTGGGCCTTGAGGTAGTCCGCCACCCGGGCCGTTTTCGCGAAGAGCGTGGTGCCGAAGATGCTTCGCATGGACTGGTCCACCGGCAGCGCGAGCCAGACGGGACCGTGCCCGATGAGCGTCGCACACACGGCGACGACGAATAGACCGAGCATCGGGATTGCCAGAAACAGCTCGATGGTCTTGTCATGCTTGAGCAGATACAGGCCGCGGTCAACAGCCACGCCGCTCAGCCAGGCCAGCGCCGGCAGCACCAGGATGAAGTAGTGCTCGCGAAAATAGAAACCCACGCTGGCCGAGGCGAAAGAGCAGAACAGCCAGAGCATGAGGAAGAAACGGGGATGGGAGACTTGCGATTGACGCGCTGCGGCTTCACGACCGTCGGCCCCAGGGTCCGGGCTTCTGCCTTCTGCCTTCTGCCTTCTGCCTTCCCCCTTCACCTCCCCGTCATCCAGGCGGCTCTCCCACCACATGACCAGTGCGCCAAACCAGGGGAGAATCCAGAAGACGAGGTTGGGGCCTGCGACCGCGCGCAGGCTCGCGCGCAGCACGTCCGGCCCCCGCNNCCGCACGATCGGAATGGCCGCCGCGTACTGGCTGGCATAGGAAATCGTCCAGTACACAAACTGCTGGAATGCCCCTGCGCACCACAGCGCGACACAGGTCAGCACGGAAGGCAGCAACCACCCCAGCGCATACAGCCCCAGGTCCCCCAGCAGGCGAGACCGGCTGGCGCGGGACGGCTGACTTCGGAAATCAAACCCGGCCCGCGCGCGCGAACTCCGGCTTCCCGAGCACGGATCGGTGACCCGAGAGGCCGCCCGCCACTGGCTCACCCGCACCCGCAGGAGGTACAGCGCCCCAAACAGGCCAAAGAACAGCCCGTGCTGTTTCATGAGGAACGCCAGCCCAAAAAGCAACCCGGCGAAGAAGGGTCGAGGGTCGAAGCTCGAGGGTCGAGAGGATGAAAGCGAGGAACTAACTCCGGAGTTCTGACTTCTCCCTTCTGCATTCTTCCTTCTGCCTTCGTCCCGGCAGGCCCGTAGGAGCACGAGTGTGCCCCCCAGCGCGGCCAGCACAACAAAATGTGTCGCGTGCGCCGCCAGCCCCAGCACGGACGGACTCAATGAGAGCAGCGCGAAAACCACCGCCGCGGCGACGCCGGAAGCCTCCCCCAGCAACTTCCGGCCCACCTGGAAAACCATGATGATGGAGGCGACGTTGACAAGCGCCAGGCCGAGGTGGATGCCCGAGGCGCTTTGGCCGAACACGCTCATGATGAGGGCATAGGCGGCTCAAGTGCCCGGCAGTTTCATCGCGTAAACTTCGCGGTATGGCGCGACTCCTTCCAGCATGAGCTGGCCCGCGTAGGCGAATTCGCCCTCGTCTCGCTCCAGCGGCAGCTCCCGCAGCCGCACCCGGACCACCACCACAAACAGAATCGCCAGCCCCACCAGCAGCCAGGCGCGGTGACGCAAGACCCTTCGGAGCCACGGACTTGAGGCGCTATGGAATACCGCGGACATTGAGCGACCGGATTTCACCAGAAGCCGGCCACGGTGACAATTCCATTCAGCCGCATCCGGAACATTCCCGGAGCGGCCCGGCAAAACAGCGCGCGGACTGGAGCATCTCGTCTTCATTTCACCTGTATAGGTCCACAAACTGTGTTACTGCGGTAACACGCCCGGCCTTTTCCGGGGTGCTGGTCGAACCTTGCGGTCGGGACGCTTTGCGTTAGGCTAATGACCTGGCATCTGAATTGTTTCCATGCGCACATTGATTAAGCACCTGCTGGCAGCCACGGAACCACGTGAAGCGGTCACGGTCAAAGGTTGGGTCCGCACCCGGCGCGACGCGAAGGGGTTCTCTTTCCTCGATCTCAACGACGGTTCCTGCCTGGCCAACGTCCAGGTCGTTGTAGATGCCGGCACGCCCGGTTCGGAACAGTTGCCTCAGCTCACCACGGGCGCTTCCGCGGTGGTCGAGGGGAAGCTGGTGCCCTCGCCGGCCCCGGGACAGAAGTGGGAACTGCGGGCTGCGCGCGTCGAGTTGGTCGGCCCGGCGGATGCCGCCTACCCGCTGCAGAAGAAAGGCCACACACCGGAATTCCTGCGCACCATCGCGCACCTGCGCCCTCGCTCGAACTTGTTCGGGGCCATGTTCCGCCTGCGCAGCCGCCTGGCCTTTGCGGTGCACCAGTTCTTCCAGGACCGCGACTTCGTCTATGTCCACACGCCCATTATCACCGCCAGTGATTGCGAGGGCGCGGGCGAGATGTTCCGCGTCACGGTCCTCAAGGACAACCTGAACGAGCAGTCGCAGGCGGATTTCTTCGGCAAGCCGGCCTACCTCACGGTCAGCGGCCAGCTTGAAGGCGAAACGTTCGCGTGCGCGCTGTCCAACATCTACACCTTTGGTCCCACCTTCCGCGCCGAGAACTCGAACACCGCCCGCCACGCGGCCGAGTTCTGGATGATCGAGCCGGAGATGGCCTTCTGCGACTTGCGCGGAGATATGGACCTGGGCGAGGAATTCATCAAGGCCATGGCGCGATACGCGCTGGAGCACTGCGCCGAGGATCTGGGGTTATTCGCCAGGTTCGTGGACAAGGGGCTGCACGAACGGCTCAAGTTCGTTGTCGAGCGGCCCTTCGTGAGGGTCTCCTACACTGACGCCGTCAGGATTCTGCAAGAATCGGGCCGGTCGTTCGAGTTTCCGGTCGAGTATGGGCACAACCTGCAGTCCGAGCACGAGCGGTTCCTCACCGAGGAGCATTTCAAGTCGCCCGCCACCGTGTTCAATTACCCGCGCGAGATCAAGCCGTTCTACATGCGCCTCAACGACGACGCCCGGACCGTGACGGCTATGGACGTGCTCGTGCCGGGAATCGGCGAAGTGATCGGCGGCGCGCAGCGCGAGGAGCGCCTCGAACAGTTGCGCGAGAATATGAAGTTCCACCGCCTCAAGCCCGAGGATTACTGGTGGTACACCGACCTGCGGCGCTATGGCACCGTCCCGCACGCCGGGTTCGGTGTCGGATTTGAGCGGTTGCTGATGTTCCTAACCGGCGTGCCCAATATCCGGGATGTCATTCCGTTCGCGCGCACGCCGGGCAACGCCGAGTTCTGAGTCGCCCGTGGCAGCCCAAAAGCATACGTCAAACTTGCCCCCGGACATCCGGGTGATGATCCGCAACGCCCAGGGAAACTACCTGGCGCAGGATGACTACGGGCTGTTCTTCACCAATAACCGGTCGGTGGCGATGGTGTTTAGCTACCGGGCAGACTGCGTGGCGCAGCAACTGGCGGAACTGCAGAAAGCGCGGGGGATTTCGCTGGCGGTGGAACCGGTGCCGCCGGAGGAAATCTACGAACGGTGCGACTGCTGCCAGGACTTGTTCATGCCGTGGATGACCTATTTCGACGGGAAACAGTTTCTGTGCGCGGATTGCCGAAGCCGCGGGCCGCAACGCGGGCGCTTGAAGCGCGAAAGGGGCGGGCGCAGGCAACCGTGATGGACCGCATACAGCAGATGCGCCGCACCGCGCTCGCCTGCGCGCTGCTGGGCGCCGTGACCCTGGCGGTGTTTGCGCTGGCGGGGCGCAACGGGTTTGTCTCCTACGACGACCCGGATTACGTGACCGAGAATCCGCGGGTGCTCGGGGGCTTGAACGGGGCCAGCGTGGCTTGGGCTTTCGGGACCGGGCACGCGGGGAACTGGCATCCGCTGACGTGGCTCTCGCACATGCTCGACTGCCAGATCTACGGCCTGAAGCCTGCCGGCCATCACCTCACCAGCCTGTTCCTGCACATTGGCAACAGCCTGCTGCTGTTCGGTCTGTTCCAACGCCTGACCGGCGCATTTTGGCGCAGCGCCATGGTGGCGGCGCTCTTCGCACTGCACCCGCTACACGTCGAATCGGTGGCCTGGGTGGCCGAGCGCAAGGACGTGCTGAGCGGCTTCTTCTTCCTGCTGACGCTCTGGGCCTACGTGCGCTACGCCAAAGGCAGAATGCAGAATGCAGAATGCAGAATGCCTGTTCCCGAGCGGGGTTCTTCATTCTGCATTCTTCCTTCTGCCTTCTACTTGTTGGCGCTGGTCTTCTTTGCTTTGGGGCTGATGAGCAAGCCGATGCTGGTGACGGTGCCGTTTGTGCTGCTGCTGCTCGATTACTGGCCGTTGGGACGAATGCGGAAGGAAGAATGCAGAATGCAGAAGGGGGAAGCAGATTCCCCAAAACGCAACACGCCCCACGCTCGCCGCTTCATCCTTCGTCCTTCATCCTTCATCCTTCTAGAGAAGCTCCCATTCTTCATCCTCGCCGCCGCGTCCTGCGTGGTGACTTTCCTGATTCAGCGGGCCGCCGGCGCGGTTAGTTCGCTGGAGGCGTTGCCGCTGGAGTTCCGGATTTCCAATGCGTTGATCTCCTATTTGCGCTACGCGGGCAAAATGGTGTGGCCCGCAAATCTGGCCGTGTTCTATCCCGCGCCGGCGGAATGGCCGGCAGCCTGGGTGGCGGGCGCGGCGCTACTCCTGGCGGCCGTGTCGGTGCTGGCGATTCGTTCGGTCCGCAAGGCGCCCTGGTTTCCGTTTGGGTGGTTCTGGTACTTGGGGATGCTGGTTCCGGTGATCGGGATTGTGCAGGTCGGGCAGCAGGCGATGGCGGATCGTTACACCTATATCCCGTTGATCGGGTTGTTCGTGGCGATCGTTTGGGGCGGGGCGCAAGCGGCAGCGCGCTGGCCGCGCACAAGAAACTGGCTGGCGGCGGGCGCGGCCGCGGCCCTGGCGGCCTGCGCGGTGTTGACGTGGAGGCAAATCGGCCATTGGCGGAGCAGCACGACCCTGTTCGAGCACGCGCTGGCCGTGACCCGCGACAACCACGTGGCGCATAACAATCTCGGGGTCATTCTGTTCGACGAGGGTAACCTGGCGGCCGCCGCGGAGCATTTTGAAGAAGCGGTGCGCCTGAAACGCAATTACCCGGAGGGACTCGGGAACCTCGGGTTGTGCCACCTCAAACAGGGCCGCCCCCAAGAGGCCGCGGAACTGCTTAGTCAATCACTCCGCGTCAGGCCAACGGCCGTCGTCCAATACAACCTGGGCAACCTGCTGTCGCAGCAGGGCAAGCTCGACGAAGCGCAAACCTGCTACGAGGCCGCACTCCGGCGGAAGCCGGAGTTCGTCGAGGCGTATTACAACCTGGGCCTGCTCCAAGCCAAACGAGGGAGGACAACCGAGGCGGAGCGGAATTACAGGACCGCTCTGCGGCTTAAGCCAAATCATGCCGAGTCGCACCTGAGCCTGGGAACGCTGTTGGCCGGGGAGAAGAAACCTGACGAGGCGCTGGCTCACTTCCAGGCGGCCGTTCAGGCGGCGCCCACGAACGTGGACGCGCGCTTCAACCTCGCCCTGGCGTTGAACGGCCGGGGTGATTACGCGGGCGCGGCGGCGCAGTTTGCGGAGGCATGCCGCCTGCAACCGGAGGATGTCGAAGCCCGTCAGAGCCTGGCGCTGGCGTTGCTGGGCGCTGGAAAGATGGCCGAAGCGACCGCGCAGTTCCGCGAGGCCCTGCGGTTGCGGCCGGATGCCCGCATGCATCATTACCTCGCGCTGGCGCTGGACAGCCAGGCCCGGACTGATGAAGCCCTGCCCCACTACCAGGCCGCCGCGCGGCTGAACCCGGACGCGCCGCTCTACCTCAATGACCTCGCATGGTTCCTGGCCACTAACCCGAAGCCCGAACTCCGCGACGGGGCCGAGGCCGTGCGGCTGGCAGAGAGCGCGCGCGACCTGAGCGGCGGCAACGAGGCGCGCGTTTGGGGAACACTGGACGCGGCCTACGCCGAGGCTGGACGTTTTGCCGAAGCGCTCGCGGCCGCCGCGAAAGCCCGCGAGCTGGCGCTGGCCACCGGACAGACGGACATCGCGCGCCAGGCAGAAGAGAGGATCGCGCTTTACCGCGCGGCCAAACCATACCGGGCAGCCGCGCCGTCATCCCCCGACGCCGCCGCGGAGGGCCGCAGGTGACTCCGGGTTCGCGGCAGTTTTCACTGCGACAAAAAGGCCGGCCTCGCGAGGAGGCCGGCCTTGTCAAATTGCGGACAATCCCGGCGCGTTGCGCCGGGAAAACTAACGCCGCTATTCGCCGTAAACGGTCACTGTGGTCTTGGCATACAGGCCCAGAATAGACCTGGTGTGATAATCCACATGATGTATCTTGGTGATGCCGGCGCTGTCGGCGGCAGCCTTGATGCTGGAATCGCCCGTGGCGAAGAAGATAATCCCCGTGGAAGAGGCCCGGCCTACCTTGCTGTATGAGGAATGGCTGGTGACCAGCAGCGGCCCGGAAACGTCAGTGTAAAGCCCGCCGCCAACGCCCCCGACCGGCCCCATAGGCCCGACGCACCCAACCACCAGCCCAGCTACCGCAACTGCAGACGCATAACCTATCAGTTTCTTCATATTGCCTTTCGTTGTTGTGTTTGTTGTAACACCGAGGCGGTTGACCTTGTTAATACCGCCCGGATTACGCGTAAACTAAGCCCGCCTTGCCCTCTTGTCAATAGACTAGGAAATGGCATTTTGCGCGCCCGCCCGTACTGAGCGCTGCGCGGGTGAGACATGGAATTGGGCTTCGATCTCATCGGTTGTGGCCCGAGCCCGGCAAGCCTTGCGGCGGGTGTCAGCCGGCAGGTCTTGTCAACTGATCCAACACCTCGCCGATAGGTTCATTGATCTCAAGATCCACCGGCACGGATTTACCTGTCTTGCTCTTGTTGATTACCACGATCTGGTCACCTCTGAAGTAGTCCACGAAGGATGCCGCCGGATAGACAACCAGAGATGTCCCTCCGATGATCAGTGTATCCGCCTTGCTTATCGCATCCACCGCCTTGCTTACTACCGCCTCATCCAGGGCCTCTTCATAGAGGACCACATCCGGCTTCACAATGCCCCCGCATTTCCTGCATACGGGGATATGTCCCTTGCAGTTGTCCTTATCCATTACGTAATCCAGATCATGGGGTGCCTGACAGTCCATGCAGAAATTTCTCAGCACCGAGCCGTGGACCTCGTAAACCGTCTTGCTCCCCGCAAGCTGATGGAGCCCGTCAATGTTCTGGGTCACTATGGCCGAGAGTTTGCCTTCCTGCTCCATCTTTGCCAGGGCCAGATGAGCCTTGTTGGGCTTTGCTTCCCGATATACCAGGTTGTTCTTGTAGTAATCAAAGAACGTCTCGGTATCCCTCATGAAGAAGCTGTGTGAGATCATCTCCTCGGGAGACATGCCGTATGTCTGCTTTGCATTGTAAAGTCCCTGCTCCGATCTGAAGTCCGGGATGTTGCTCTCCGTGGAAACTCCCGCGCCTCCAAAGAAAACTATACTCTGGCTGTTGTCTATTATCCTCTTCAGTTCCTCGTGCATTGGAATTGGTGCGGATCTGCTGTCTGCATGCTCGCCTGTACTGGGCGCCGCACGGGTGGGGGAGAGAGGGGGGCTTCGCTCTGATTCATTGCAGCTCAATCCTGACAGGCGCGGCGGCGGGCGTCAACCGGCAGGTTGGCGGCTGGCTGGCGCAGTCCAACTCGCGGCAATGCAGCCGGCGAAGGCAGACGCTGGAACCTGAACACACAGTCGGAATGCCTCGCCGCGCTCAACCGTGCCACGGCGAAGAACCACTCCTCGCGCGACCTGCGCGACTACTGGGTTTGCGGCGGCGCGCGCGGTCCCGCCCCGCCGTCTTGCTCCAACACTGTAAACGTAGTATTGATTAGGCCATGGGCCGCAACTGAAGCAACGAACATTCACACCAACCTATGACTAAACTCCTTGTCCTCTATTACTCCATGTATGGCCACGTCGAAACGATGGCCAACGCTATTGTCGAAGGCGCACGCTCAGTCGAGGGCGTCGAAGTCACGCTCAAGCGCGTGCCCGAAACCATGCCGCCCGATGCGGCCAGGCAGGCCGGCGCAAAGCTGGACCAGGCCGCGCCCATCGCCTCGCCCAAAGAACTGGGGGACTATGACGCCATCATCTTCGGCACGCCCACCCGCTTCGGCAACATGGCGGCGCAGATGCGCAACTTCCTCGACCAGACCGGCAGCCTCTGGGTCAAGGGCGGGCTGGTGGGCAAGGTCGCGAGCGTGTTTGCCAGCACCGGCACGGGCGGCGGCAACGAGAGCACCATTATGAGCTTCGTGAACACCCTTATGCACCACGGCATGGTCTATGTCGGTCTGCCCTACGCGTGCCCGGAACTGGCCGACATCGGTGAG
>MTKZ01000821.1_pt1 | contig 23485 bp, 13 predicted proteins | sample 1042781 | NCBI WGS metagenome assembly MTKZ01 (sample SAMN06212207, study PRJNA360539) | anaerobic digester metagenome | biome: Wastewater treatment plant; material: sludge; isolation source: anaerobic digester fed with sludge from wastewater treatment plant | place: Denmark: WWTP Viborg ... | reverse complement strand
TCTCCTTTCTAGCCTACACATTTTGGCTGGTTGAGAAGTCCTATTTCTACTGAGGCGGAACATAAATACATCGTCTACATTTTTAAGATACCTTGTGTCTCCAGGTATCCGCCCTGATATTTTCGCAATCTTCCCTACTTTTGTAAGTCCTGCTGGAACTATTGGCAGCGCGACAGCTATAGCATCAAAACCAACATCCCACCAAGAACCATAGACTAAATCATACCCAAGATTGCCAATATCCCATATTGTTTCTGGGGTCACACATCCACCAGTTGGGTCTATTCCATTCACCGGATTCCCCGCGACATAGGCATACACATTCGGCCCATCGACAAATCCCAGCGGGTCGCGCATGTTCCACCGTGCGGTCTGGGGGTTGTAGTAACGGAAGGGGGCGTAGTACTGGCCGATGGCGCTGTCCCAGAGGTGGCCGGTGTAGCCCACAGTGAGCGGCAGTCCCGCCGAACGCATCAGTTCGCCGTAGGGCGCGTAATCGTAGCGCGCTAGGGCGGCCTTGTTCTGGCTTGATAATTGTCGCACGCTGCCCAGGTGATCCGTCAGATGATACCGCCATTCCGCTGTAGCAGGGTTGGATCCGGCAAAGGTGGCCAGCCCCGGCACATAGCCCGTCTGTAATGCGCCAATGGTCCAACTGCCGACGGTACCGGCATATTCGCCGCATTCCTCCAAGCCCGACCAGCGGAACCACGTAGCCGTGGTGTTGTCGCGCTGTTCCAGCCGCCGACGTCCCAGGCCGTCATAATTGTATCCCACCGACGCTGTTTCACCCGGAAAACTCGACGTGACCGCTTTGAGTTTGTCGCCGAAACGATAGGCATACGTGGCGGCGTAGGATCCCTGTGTCTTGCCGACCATACGGCCCCAGTCGTCATAGGTAAAGTTGATGGTGGTGCCGTTGACGTTCATGGCCGTCAGCTGGTTCGCCGCATCGTAGGTGTAAGTCGTGGCGGACAGGTCCTCCGCGCTCATTTGGACATCATCAAAGGCGTACACGCCATCCGTCGTGACCACCAGATAACTGGCGGTACCGGACAACACCGTGGCGGTGTCCACGCTGCACATCCGGGTTTGCGCGCCGTCCTTGGGACCGCGCCACACCTCGATATGGGAACCATCCGCGATCAGCGTCACATCGTACCAATTGCCCGACGTGGTGGTCCACGACCCCGACGCCAGCGTCACAAGGGTGCCCGCCCGTTTTTCCGACAAGGAGAACGAGCCCGGGTACAGGGTCAGGTACCCGAAATTATTGCTATCGGCATAGCGGAAACGCAGCTGTCCCCAGGGCCCGGAGATGGGACTCGTATCCCGGTAGGAGAACTTCATCTGGAAGTCGCCATTGGCCGTGTCCCGGCGCATTCTGCCCTGGACCCCGTAGGAGGTGTTGACCAGGTAATTGTTGGCCGTGGAAAAGGTTCCCGATTCCTGAACCCACCCATCGAAGCTGCCCGTAAAGGTGCTGGAGAAACTCTGGTTCGCCGCGCGGGCGGTGCACATGCGCAGATCATCAAAATGGGCGACCGTGTTCGGATTCGTATCGAAGGCCACCGCCTCGCCGCTCAGCGTCACCGCCCCGGTCACCCGGCCCGCCAGGGAGAGGGCCCCGCCGCGCAGGCCGCGCCACACCTCGATGGCGCCACCCTCGGCGCGCACATACACGTCATACCAGGTGTCGGACTCGGTGATGACGCTCGTGTCCGTGAGCAGGTCGGTGGTAACGCCGCCGCTCTGCTGCTTGATGGAGAAACTGCCGGCGTTAAACAGCACCCGGATGCAATCGTTGGTCGCGTTCGTGCGGCGCAACAACAGCCGCACCCGCGCCCCGGTCACGGACGTGTCCTCGATCTTGTAACTGTACCAATACTCCCCGTCGCTGTTGGCGAGGTTCTGGCTGATCTCGGAAGCGATCGACGGGTTGGCCACATTGACCGCCTCCTGGGTGGCGGCGGACCACGTGCCCGTGTTCAACCAGGCGGGAGTGGCCGTAATGTTGCCGTCAGCGAAATCATCTTCAAACTGCTGGGTATACGGCGTCACCGTCTTCGAGACCAGGTTGTCCCCAGCATCGTAAGCGAAGCCGTGACGGCTGACCAGCGCCCCGGCGCTGTTCCGGTGGAAGGCCTCGCGCAGCCGGNNTCATCATTGGCCCGGGCCGACGCGATGTCGCGCAGGTTGCCATTGTTATTGTAGCTGTAGTCCCAGCCTTCCACCACGGTCGATCCGTCCTTGTGCTGCAGCGAGGCGGGCCGTCCCAGCGTGTCATAGCTGTACTGCGAGGAGAGGCCATTGGGCAAAGTCTGCGTGAGCAGACGGCCCACCGGATCATAGGAAAACCCCCAGTTCTTGCCACCCGGCGCGGCCAGCGACACCAAGCGGTGCAGGTTGTCATAACCGTAGGTGGTGGTATTGCCCTCATAATCGCGCAAGGTGGCCAGGTTGCCCGCATTATCGTAGGTATACTGCTGATACGCGCCGTCAATGTCGGTGTACTTCACCAGTTGTCCCGCGTTGTCATACTCAAAGCTATGGGTGCCGCCCGAAGCGCCCATCCAGTCATTCACCGCCGTGACCCGGCTGTTGGCGTCATAGGTATAGGAAAGGGATTTGGAAACGCCCCCATTTACATAAGTCACGCTCTGAAGCAGGCCGGTGCAGGTGGCTGAACTGGCAGGGTAGGTGTAGGTGACGGTGTCGATATCGCCGTTGGCGCCCGCGCCCACCTGGACCAGGTTGCCCATGGTGTCATAGGTATACTTGACGGTCTGGCCCAGGGCGTTCACCATTTTGGCCAGGCCGCCCGCATTGTAATAATAGAAATTCGTGATGTTGTTCTTGCCATCGACAATCTGGCGAAGATTGCCGTTGGTGTAGTAGACCAGCTGGGTTGTCCCTTCCGCGTCGGTAACCGCCGTGAGATCCCCCAGGAAGTTGTAGGTATAGGTGGTAACCTTGCCGTCGCCGTCCGCCGTGGCGATCACCCGGTTCAACGCGTCATAGGTGTAGGAAGCCACCACAGGACCGTTTTCATGGGAGACCTGGATCAGCCGGTGCATGGCGTCGTAGGTGTTGACCACCGCCTGGCCTGTTTCGTTCTCGACCCGGATCAGCATGCCCGCGCTGTCATACTCGAAAGAGGTTTCATTGTCATCATGATCGCGAATAAGCGCAATCTGCGACTGGGCGCTGCCGCACCCGCCACAGATACTGTCCGTATATTCGAACTCGGTCAGTTTGTTCATCGGGTCGAGCACCGACACAACGCGCCCGAAATCGTCGTAGGCCAGGGTGGTCGTATGATTGTTGGGATCGGTCGCGGAGGTCTGGTTGCCGCGTGAGTCATAGGTATAGGACCAGGTCTTGCCACAGGGATCGGTCATGCTGGTCATATGGCCGTAGGCGTCATACACATAATGCACCGAGGCGGCGCCCATGGAGGGATGGTGGTAATAACTGATGTTGCCCGCACTGTCATAGGTATAGGTCGACTCCGCCAGGTTGGGATCGATGCGTTTCACCGGCTTCAGGCCTGTGCTGTCGTACTCGAACTGCAACGGCGGCGTGCCGGCGATGCGGTACATTTTGGTGATCTGGCCCTGGGTATTATATTCGTACCGGTACGACGTAAGGGTGGAGGGGTCTGTAATATACATCAGATCCCGGTAGTTCAGATGAGAATACGCATACGACCAGATGCGTTTGTAGACGCCGGACGGGTCCGCGTAATACTGTTCCTGGCTGTTGGCGAACGCGGAAGAGTCCCCATAGAACACGGCCTTGGCCAGAAGATTCCCGTTGGTGGGGGAGTCATAATGGGATACCGCCACCAGCGAACCCGTGGCGTCCAGCTGGTCATAGACGGTATACAACCCTGTCGTGGCATGGGTAACCGTTTGACGGGTTACCCGGTACCACGTTGACTGCCAGGTGTCCAGACTGTATTCTGCGGTCAACGTGGTATACAATCCCGAGCGGTCCCGGATATCCGTTATATAGGAATAATAAGGGTCTGCCGAATCTTTCTTTCCGTAGGAAAACTCATTATAGGATGAGTCGGAATAGACTGCCTGAAACAAGCTTGCAAGCGTTGAATTACTGGTATAGATATAGGTAACCGTGCGCAGCACCGTAGACTGACCGGCCCCCGTCCATTTGCGAAGTTCAACGCTGGATATCTGGCCATAGCTGTTCCAATGGAATTTCAGGAAACGATCATCAGAACCACTTACGGTATCCAAAGCGCCCCAGTCATACCCCATCAAGAGCACGTTCCCATTCTGGTCCGCGACGGAGTGCAAAACACCGCCCACGGGAGAAAAGGTTTTTGAACTGTTGTTCGGATACACTAATTTAAAAAGATTTGTATTCGGGTCCCGATAAATTTTATTGCCCAGTTCTTCCGTTTGAGCGCCGCCGCTGCTGGCGTCACCGACATCAAAGGTGGTGTCAATCCGATACTCATCCACGCCCTGCGCATCGGTGGCATAATAGACGTAGATACGGGTATTTTGTGCGATATTCAGGGCAACGCCTACCGGGGTATTCGGCTTGCCCGCAACTGTATTCGTAGAAAACACCGCATAATCCTGATAGGTATGAAACCAGCCCACCCCCAAATCATGGGTTGATGCGCTCGAAGCATTCTGCGGTGTACCCCAGGAATTGAAATAGACACGGGAAAATTCCAGATTCAACTTTCCTCCCCGTACCGGGGTGGAAATATCGGTCTGCCGCGCATTTTGAGACCCCTGGCGGCCCATGATATACAAATTCATTTCCGGCCCCGTGACCCCGGAACCGAAAATGGCTTTACCGGCACTTACCATGCCAGGGACATGGGCATTGGCGCCGCCGTCGCCCCCCAAACGCATTCCGGGCCTGCCCACCGTACCTTGTCCCTCACCGTCAACATCGCCTGCAGGAGGACATTTGGACTCCGGCGGTTCATCACCGTTTCCGGGTATGGACGTTTGGGTCTCGATACAATCCACGGAATCGCCATTGGGGCAGGTCGTGGGAGCGGGAGAAGGGAAAACAGGGTCGCCTTGGCCGCCCATTGCCAGCCTCAAGACACTTTCTTCGGTAACAGGGTCAAGGTTGTATGAAACGCTTTTATTGACCAGGGCCAGCCCCGAAGTCATTTCCTGGAATGCCTCCCGGGGCAAGTTGTGAACGCCGGCCCCCTCACGCACTTCTACCGTGTCTTCTCCTACATGCGTTACCAGGAAAAAGTGGTTGACATGGGTATGGGCGACAAAAGGAACCGGCAACAACGAAATATCCGCGGCATGCACCCCCACGAGGGCCGCCCCCTTGTCTTGCGCGGCCGCAAGCAACCCCAACATGTTGGCGCCGTCCTGTGTCGTGGAAGACAAGGCAGCCAGGTCCTTCCCGTTAGTGCCTACGCCCTGAAGCGCCAGCATACGGTGGAGTGCCTCGGGCCCGCAGGCCATGGCGAGCCTGGGCCTGTCCAGCACAGGCATTCCATCGGGCACCTCCATACCGTTCTGCCCGTCGAGGATATGGGCCTCCAGGAAAGCACGCGTGCGCTCGGCGCCTTCACGCATGACGCTATCCGGAAACAGTTCGATAACTTTTCCGTAGGTCTCGTAGGCGGCCATATTGTTCTGTGTACGCTGGTACACGTCCGCCATATGCATAAGCGCCCGATCTATATAGGGCGATTCCGGGTACGCGTCCAGGTAGGACTGCAATCCCGCTATACAGGCCTCATAGTCATTGTAGTGCAGCAGGTTCAGCACATATTGCCGGGCCAAAGCGGCCCGATAGACCAGTTCATCCCCTTCGGGCGCTGCGGCAAGGGCTGCTTCAAACGCGGTTACCGCCGCTTTTCTATGGGACAGATCGTACAGAGACATAGCCTGGGCATAACACAACTCTGCCCGGACCCACGGGAAAGTGTCGGCATCTTGTTGCCATCCGGCAAAATCTTCGCTCGAAGCATCAACTATTGCATCCATGTGCAAAACAAGTGCATTCGTGCGGTCCCGAAACTGGATATAAATTGCCGGCGCAGTGGCGGAGCGAAGCGCAAATGCCAGGGCCTTGGGTGTTTCCTTGTCCATCGCCTTTGCCAGACACCAATCCAGCGCGCTCCGCATTTCTTCATCATCGAGACGGCGAGAGGCATCAATATAAGCCTGCACGGTGCGAATAAGAACAGGCGACTCCGGAAAAGCAGTCATGATATCCGCCGCCTGATGTTGTGCCTGGAGGAAGTATTCGGTGGCGGCGGCATCATTACCGGCTTTGGAAAAACGCTCTGCACGCAGGTAAGAAAAGAGCATGACCTGATTGGCGCTTTCCGGTGTGGTCAACGAATCCCACGATGGCAATGCCGCTTCGATGGCATCCAGTTGTTCTTTGCTCAGGCTGCCCGCAGCTGCTTCCCGCCACAAAAGGCGCACACTATAATCCGCTTCGGCGCGTATCTCCGCTTCCATCGAACCCTCTACAAGCGCCAATAACGCTGCGGCGCCGGAAGCATAGTCACCCGAAGCCAACAGCGCCCGCCCGTCTTCCACAGAAATTGAAGGCGACTCTATAACAGGAGCAGCATCCGGCTCCTGTGCCATCGTGGAATCTGATAAGGATTCATTCTTTAACGTATCGCTTACGGTATCCGCAACGGAATCCAACGTTCTTTGGCGCCCTCGTATCGTGCGTGGCTTTGCGAGGATGAAGCGGTCTTTATTACTGTCCGCATAGGGAATCGGGGAAGCAGCCAGAGGGCGAACCGCTTCAGGTGCCGGTCTGCTAAACGCCTTCGGTCCCGAGGAAAGTGCGCTGGGTTGAAAAGGAAAAAGTGCCGCAGTGGTTTCCTCCGCGCCTGCACCGCCCTCAGGGTTGCGATGCCGCATAGTTTGAAAGTGCTTTGCCAACCGCTCGCGTTGCCTGCCATCCTTCAAATACAGCGTATCTTTAAGGACGGAATCTCCCTGTGCAACTATTTTGCTTGCTGCCAACAGTTCAAATAATGAATCCGAAGGGAAGACCGTTGGATGGACTTCCTGCGCATGGGCATATTCTGACGGAAAGAAATTCCACCCTTGCACACTTACAGGAAAAAAGGAAAGCAGCATGACTATAGACATGCGCCTGATAAAGGAAGGAGAACGAAACATCCCGGATATTCCTGCACGTTGAGGTAGAATTGGTACAAAATTTACCAAGGCAACAAGAAGTTTACTACAAGAGGATAAAAATGTCAACGGACGATTTATTTACAAAACCAGTTGTGCACTTACTCATTTATCGGCATATGAACAAATTTGCCCATTATCTGGTGAAGATGATCGTTGAAGGCTTCCCATGCTTGGGGTCGCGAGTTCATAAGTAGTGCAAGCGTGCTTCCATTTGGTACATACACTACCAACGATGAAGTTCCAGGCAGACTGCCCCCATGCCATATATAAGGTTTCCCATCTACATATTTTACACGCCAGCCCAGTCCATAATACGTCTCCTCGTCGGCGCCGGGCGCACCGGCAGGATGTTTGAGTATTTCCTCGAGTGTATCTTTGCTCAGGAGTCCGGGGCGCCCCTCCCGCGCCGCAAAGACAGCATCCACAAAGCGGGACAGGCATGGAGCGGAAGTAACGCATCCTAACGCAGCATCAAGAGAAGCAATGGCGATACCACCATCGGGCCAGGCTACAGCCTTCCCCGGTTTCAGGGCGGCTTCCGTGGACGGTGCGTCCGGATAATCATAGTAGCATGATTCCTTGGGTGCACATTGCGCCAACCAAGGCGACCCTATTAGTATAGGGCAATCCTGATTCACGGGCACAAACACCAGTTCCCGGATAGCGTCAAGATAAGGCGTTTGACAGACTTTTTCTATAATCCTGCCCAGTACCACATATCCGAAATTACTATATGCATGATCGCTTCCAGGAACATAATCCAGGGGACGCGCCAGCCGCCGGGTAATAATATCCATCGGAGTAACGGCGCCGTCGGGTCCGGCTAGCCGTGCCAGACGCCGTATATCATTGCGAAGCGCGACTTCATCATGATCGCCGTCATCCCAGCCTGCTGTATGCTGCAAAAGTTGCCTGATGTTTATCTTGGAAATGTTTGTATCAGGAACACTCCGGACTTGTTCAGGCAGCACTTCAGCAAGCGTTGTCTCCAAAGAGAGTTTACCGGTCTCAACAAGCCGCAACACCGCCACTGCGGTAATGGGCTTTGAAATACTGGCAATGCGGAACAACGTATCGGATTCTACAGGGATAAAGCGGTCACGGTCAGCATAACCGAAACCCCGCCAATGAACTAATACGCCTCCTTCAACAACCGCTAATGAAGCTCCCGGAATATCCCATTGCTTCATCAATTCCTTGACAAAATCATCCAGCACCTGAAAAGTGGGATTCTGTGGCCTTCCTTGAACAGAAGTCATTACCGCCCCTTGATCCGCCAAGGCAATCGAAAGTAATGGTGTTAAGCATAGTAAATATACAGATAAGATTTCCCAATACCGTGGCAAACGACTTCTCCCAGCTGTATTCCGAATTATGAGTGATTTAAAGAATACATTTCCTTTTTTCTCGTTACTAAAAACTCGACATAATAATGGTTTTTTTAAAAGTACATATAATACTTTATGTAAATTACATAATAGTATACCAGGCGAAACCGTGTGCGGGCACATGCACCGGTAAGGAAACGGTGTAATCGCGATTCAGGGACAACGCTTGTTCTTCTCCGGATTCATCAGTAACAACGGTCCGGTCTTTCAGTCCGGTGTAATACAGATTCACCTTCAGGGTCCGTTCCATCGGCTGGTTGAGCGGGTTGAACACTACCAGCATGCCTTTTGTTTCCAGCTTCGGGTTGACGTGCAGCATCCAGTCCAGGTCGCGGCCGTCGGCGCGGCGGCCGTGAATGAGGTCGCTCTCCAGGATGTCCCGGTGTTCCTTGTACCAGGCGACCCACTTTTTCACCATGTCCCGCGTGCGGTCTGTATCGTAGAGGCGCGGGCCGCGATAGCAGGCCTGGACGCCGAAGGCCAGGTTGCCCACGAGCATGCGCTCGTAATGGTCAAGGTGTTCGTCGAGCGGTTCGATGGTGGCGGCCGCGCCGCCGCCGTGGTATTCCGTGAGCGGCACGAACATCCAGCCCATGCTCGGCGTTTTCTCCCAGGTGCCGTCGTAAATATTCTGGCGCGTATGAATGACCTGCTGTTCCCGGGGCAGGCTCCAGTTCGTTTCCCGGTAGCCCATGCCGGTCTTGTTCGACCCGCTCAGGAAATACCAGTCGGGCACATTTAAAAAGATGCCGCGCCCGCGGCACCAGTGATAAAAATCGGTGATGGTTTTCCATTGGGTCCACCGTGAATCGTCTAGGCCGCGGTGACCGGTGTGGCTCACGCTGGCGCACAGATCGCCGGGATAGGAACCGTCGTGCTCGAGCAGCGTAAAGCCCGTGCGGTCAAAAAAGGCGTACAATTTGGCAAAGTAGTCCTGCCCCCAGCGGCTTTGCAGGCAGGGCGACTGGCCAAAGGCGGGCGGGGAACCCTCCGGGGAGACGACATTGTTTTCCGGATCAATGCTCCGCGAAGCGAGCAGGGAATACCCCCCGATTTCAATGCCTTTTGCCCGGGCATATTCCGCGTATCTCGTCATTTGCTTCAGGTAGGTGTCCCGGTCATTTTCGATGTCGAAGCCGCTGCCGAAGGTCAGGATGACCATTTCAAAACCGACTTCGGCGCACTGGTCTACGGCGTTCTCCACGGCGTGCCGGTCGGAGAACCGCGCGTGCAGCATCAGCGGGTTTTCTGTGACCCACGGCGCGATGGCGCGATACATGCGCCGCTGCGCCAGGCCGTTCCGTTCCCGGTCATCCCCGTCAAAGGGCAGCAGCCAGGTGCGGAACGAAAAGAAGGTTTCGCCGGGCGCGATGGGAACCGCCGGACCGACCGCCGGGCCCACTTCGAGCAGGCAGGGGTTCTTGCGTTCATAGTTGACCTGGGTTTCATAATCCGGGTCGGGTATCCAGCGGATGGCATGGCGGCCCGCATTCATGGCGCTCATGGCAAGAAAGGCATACTCCGTTTCCACGTGAATATTGGGCGGCCGCGCAGCACCGTCCCGGTCTTCCACATCCGAACTGTACTCTACCGCCGCCAGCGTTTCGCTTATAAAACCGTCCAGCGTGACCGGGGCGGTTCCGGCGTTGGTAACGGTAATCCATTTGCACAACAGGGGCAGGCCGTCATACAGCGCGTAATGCACGGAAACCGTAATTGCCTGAAGTGCCTGCTCCGTTTCGGGCATGGCGTAGTCCATGCGCAGGTGCACACCCGCCGGCGGCCAGACGGCATCTGGGGCATGATGACGCGCCTGTTTCCAGTCCAGCCGCGCCTCCAACGGTCCCGTTTCCAAGCCCGTATACTGCATCGCCTCAGGAGAAGCCTGCAAGCCGTCCAGCCAGGCTTTGTCCAGGTAGGCATAATTGGGCTGCCCTTTCAGGCCCCCGACTTCTATTTTGCGCCCGTTAATTGTAATCACCGCCTCCGGCTTTACCCCGCGCAACAGCACTTCGCCGGAGACGAAGTTGTCAAACCCCGTGGTGGCGGCGTTGGGTTCCAGCCGGAACGTGCGGCGCAGGAGGCCGTTTGAAAGGATTATCCCCTTCCCGTCGGCGGTGTGGTAAACACCGGCTTTCGCTTCTATCGTGTCCACCAGCCAATCCAGCCCCGAGACCATCTCGGACTCAGGCAGAGGCGGGAGAGCGGCCGGGTCGGCTGCAAAGAGTGACACGGGCAGGCTCGCGGCAAGGAGCAGCATCATCCAAAATTTCATAACGTCATTCCTTGTTGACCGGCGCCTGTTACTGCGGCGTTAGTACGGTGAGTTGATCGAGGTGCGCTTCCGGTTCCACGGAGAGTTCCAGAAGGTTGCCATCTCGATAGAGGCCTTGTACCGTGGTGTTTCCGGGCGCGTGCAGTTTGAAAGACACGTTCCAGTCCTTCGGCCATGCGGGAAACAGATAGAACTGGTTTCCGTCCGCCTGCAGCAGCATGGTCTGGAGGGCTGTCATGGCGTTACCGCCGTGATCCTGGTCGGGCACCCAGTCGTAATTGGGGCCCCAGAACGCGGGGAACCGGCTACCCTCATGCTTACGGCGGAGCCGGTCATCCAGGCCGCGCCGCGCCTTCTCCGTCAGGCCTAGCAGGGCCGCCTGCGTTTCATCCTGACTCCATCCCCTGTTCCCTTTAACCCGCCGCAGTTCAAAGGTACGCCGCGCCATTTCCAGGCCCGGCTTGTTAATGCCATGAAGACGGTAGGGAAAAACTGCATACAGCTCTGGATTCTCCACATTGGCTGGTTTCTCCAGAAGTTTTTCCGCTGCGGCGAGCAGGGCCTGCCCTTTCTCCTCGCGGGTAGGCAATGCCGGAACAGCCTGAAGCCATTGCTCCCATTGCAGGCGCTGTTCCGTGGCTGTCAAAGACTCCGGCAGGGCGAGCAGCCCCTCGAGGACGCTTTGCAAACCCGCGACAACCGGCAGGGGATTGACTGCGTCCTGGTAGGTTTCCAGTGCCTGCGAGGGATATACGCGCAGTGCGCCCTGTTCATCCTTTCCGTAATGTTCAAAATAGAAACGTAATACCGGCTCCGTCAGGGAAAATACATATTCGTTCAAGAAGGCGTCTTCTTCGGTATAAGCGTGGTAAGCAAGCATCAACAGAATTAGTTCAAGGGCGCCGTCATAGTAGTAGCGGATATACCGGTTCTCTGTAACGCCGACGGGCAGCTCGTTCCGGGCATACCCGTAATTGTCATTGGCATACGCGCCCCAGAAATAGAGTGTTTCCGGAAAGAACGCGCCCTTGTGGTTAAAATAGGTCTGTGTGCGAGCCTCCGCGAAAGGAAGCATCTCCCGGTACATCTTGAAGAGAGGAAGCATCATGCCCGTATCGCCCGCCGCCGGCATGGGCCAATAGACCAGCCGTGTATTTTGGAACCAGTACGGCCCGCCCCAACGCCGATAATCCGCGTCAAGGTGACGCCCCTTTTCCTCCGCGTCCACGGTGAACAGGGACCCGTTGAACTTAATCGGGAATTCGCCCCGTCCCGCGCAGGCCGTAATATATCGCTGCAGGGCGTACCCGCGGTTTATATGCGCAACGTCATTACCTTCAATATGAATCCAGCTCCGTTCCTGAAACGCGTTCCACCAGGCCGAATGCTCCCGCAGCGCCTGGTCATAAGACCGGGTATCCTTCCGGGCGAGGTCTTCCAAGGCATCGCGCCAGGCGGCGGGTGTCTCTGCCTGTTCCGTATGCAGATGAATATTGAGCAGATGCGATTGCGCCTCGGCGCCGACAAGAGTACGCGCATCCTCGCACAGGAACCCCTCGCCGGATAGACGCATGCCGAAGGTCCGATGCAGCAGCGGGTCGTGTCCCTCCGTCCTCCACCCTTCCATCCCCTGATGTCGGAGGGTCTCGCCCCATATCGAATGCTCGTTCCGATGATAGAGCACTATGGCCCCGGACGCCCCGTCACCGTACACATCCGGTTCCACCAGGATGGGCTTGCCGGAATCAACGAGCCCATAGGCGCTGTCCCGCTCCTCCGGCCGCAGTTCCCGTGGTTCCGTACGCCAGGTTTCAGCGCGGGCGCGCATGCGCCGCGGGATAGCACTCCGCATCTGGACACGCACCGCCGGAAAGTTCGCGTCCACCCAGATTTCAACACGCGTCGCGTTGTCTTCCCCGCCGAAAACAATGGAGGCGATACCCGTGCGCGTGTCCAGCACTTGCCGGAAAGGGACGTTCCCCTCCATGGGGCCGGGCTCGAGCGTGATGCGCACCCGACCCAACTTGAGCAGGCGGGCGTTGCCGCTCCAGGCGCCGCTTCCCGAAATGTAAAAGCATATATCCCCGCCTGGTTCCACCCAAAGGTTAAGACCGTAAGCGCCGTTGCCCAGGGGCATGGAACCCGCCGACCCTTCACTGGGCGAGTCCCAGGCTACCGTATAGACCTCCTCCAAATCCGGCTCCACAGCCGACCAGGCCAACAAGGGCAGGAGTACCAGGGGAATTAAGTAGACTTTTATGTTCATGGAATTCCTTCTTTCTGGACAGACAAGTGCTGTAGATAAGTGTTTACCAACACGGGCGTTAACCGTGTCAGGGTGAATTGAATGCTCTACGCATGGCCGCTATATTGCGGGCATTTCCGGAATCATCTTCAGGCGGCACGGTGGTCTCGAGGTCGGGACGCGCAAAGCCGTACAGGCCAAGCGCATCAAAGGCAGGATTAGTGATGATTTTCTCCGCATTATGTTGATCGCCCCAGCCGCAGATACATTGAATGATTTGGGTCTGCGGCCCGATGGCGGCGCGGAGATGGGCCAGTTTTTCCGTGTCGGGATGTTCGTTCAAAATCCAGTCCACTTCCCGCAACATGCGTGAATCTTTCAACATGGGGTGTTGCAGATCGTAACAGGTGAGCCAAATAATGCAGTCCGGGTTGGCGGACTTCGCCGCGCGGCGGATGCGGTCCCAGCAGCGTTCCGTGGCCCGCTTGTTGAATTCGTTGATGTGAGTCTCGTCCATGGCTTCCTCCCCGGGAAACGCTTCGCCGAACAGTTCGCGGTACACCTCCTTTTCGCATTCCATCCAGGTGTATTGCCGGTCGGGGTATAGATGGGATGCGTTGTAGACCCAGTCAATCATGAACCCGTCGATGCCGGTTTGTTCGACCGCCTCATGAATCACCCGTTCCAGGTAATCAAGATAAGTAAGCGTAAAGGGAATGGAAATGGCGCTGGGAAATTTATGGCTCAGGTCGGGGTGCGTTTCGTCCCAATAGATATTGGCGCCGATACAGAAGTATCCCATGACGCGCATGCCCGCGCCGTGGCTAAGTTTGACCAGGTCTTTGAGGAACTCCCCGCGCATGCCAGGCTGCACGGGCGCAACCTCGCTGTTGTACCAGGCATACCCGGGACAGCTGACGCAGAAGGTTTGTATGGTATTCACGCCCAGGGCGCGGTACCACTCAAAATGTTTTTCAGCCGAGGCCTGGGCATACATGCCCGGCAGGGCAAACCCCTCGGGCCCCCAGTTGAAATCAATACAAAAGGCCTTGATGCGCTCCGGTTCCGTGGCAGCGCCGATTTCTGTGCCCGTGCTCTGACCAGAGGGTTCTCCGTCCTTTTGTACCGAAGGGCTGCCCATTGCCGCACTACCCAACGCAAGCAGCGCCCACAGTAGCAATACTTGTTGCATGGCTGTAAACTTTAGATTGCCCATAATGGCTTGCACAAATAACGTCATTGAAAATGTCGCTTCACGGATAGGGTCGCTTCTCCTTGAGGGAAAAAAGAATCGTTATGATTATATTTCCTCCAAGCGAGGTCTATCACGCGCCAACACAGGTCAACCCTGATTATACACCTTATGGATGTTCCGAAATAGATGAAGTTCCCATTTTTTGGAGCAAAAATGGGACTGCCTCTGGCGCGCACATCGACGGCGGGCGTTTCGGGTAATCCTGGTTCGCGGCGGAGGCTGTCCCGCTTTTTGCCGGCGTAGCGCACGAGGCCGCAAAAAATTGGGACAGTTCCCGCCGCTGGTGAATTTGTTTTATTCGTCCATACCCATGTTCGCGGTAGAAGTGTTTTCCCTGGTCCTTTGTATTATGCGGCGGAAACAGTCCCATTTTTTTCTGGGTGTATCTGAGAGGCCAAAAGAATGGAGCAAAAACGGGACTGCGTCCGGCGCGCACAAAAAACCGAGCGACCTACGTAGTCCTGAATGGCGCCGGAGGCTGTCCCAAGTTTTTTGCGGGCGAGGGTACAAGACCGATAAAAAATGTGGCACATTTCCCTCGCTCAGGGCGCCAACATCCAGCAAAGCGGCGGCGACAATGCCTCCAGGTAAATGTAACGCTCCCCATTTTGCCACAGATAGGCCGCCCGGATGGCGTAGGCAATCTCATTGGAGCCCTGCTGCCAACCTGCAAGATAGATTATCGCCTCTCCGATAGCCATGCGGGAATCCTGGTTCAAGTCCGCCGGATGAAACACAAAGGGCTCGCCTTCCCCTTCCGCGTTCTCGCCCTCAACTTCGCCTTCTCCACAGAAATAGGTATGCAGGCAACTCCCTGTTGCCGAGTCACAGGTATCCGCCGTGCAGGGGTCGGCGTCATCGCAGTCTACCGGGGTGAAGATGCAGGCGCCGTTATCACAGGCATCCGTGGTGCAGGCGTCCCCATCATCACAAAAGACCGGCGTGTACTGGCACGCGCCGTTACTGCAAATTTCCAGGGTGCAGGGATCGCCGTCGTCACAATCCATCGGCGTGAAAACGCATAACCCGCCAACGCATACGTCCATGGTGCAGGCGTTCCCGTCGTCACAGGCCCGCGGCGTGAACCGGCATTCACCTCCCACGCAGGAATCTGTTGTACACGGGTCGCCATCATCGCACATGATCGGCGTGAAAACGCATTCTCCATCGACACAGGCGTCCGTTGTGCAGGAGTCGCCGTCATCGCAAGAGAGGAATGCACATTCACCATTGATGCAGAGGTCTGTCGTACACGGGTCGCCGTCATCGCATTCCAGCGGCACATTCGAGCATTGGCCGTCTATGCAAACGTCCGTGGTGCATGGGTCGTCATCATCACATAAGCGGTCGTCCGGCGTATTCATACAGCCTGTCGCGGGGTCACACGAATCCGCCGTGCAGGGAAGGCCGTCATCGCAGTCCAGGGCCTCATACCGGCAACCCAACGCCGGGTCGCAGGTGTCTGTCGTGCAGGCGTCGGTATCTTCACAGTCTACCGTTTCATACCGGCAGCCCGACTCCGGATTGCACTCGTCCAGCGTGCATGCATTCTTGTCGTCGCATAACTGGTCGTCTGGCGCATTTATGCAACCGGTTTGCGGGTCGCATGCATCCATCGTACACGCGACGCCATCGTCGCACACCACTCTTTCATACCGGCAACCAATCCGGGGGTCGCACGTATCTATTGTGCACACGTCGCCATCGTCGCACAACGGGTCGTCCGGTGTGTTTCTGCATCCGGTTTTCGGGTCACATTCGTCCGTGGTGCAAACCACATCGTCGTCACATGTCAAGGTTTCATACTGACAGCCCAGCACCGGATCACAGCCCTCCAGCGTACAGGCGTTGTCATCATTACATAATCCGTTATCGGGTGTGTTCACGCAGCCACTCTCCGGGTCGCATGTGTCCGCCGTGCATGCCACGTCATCATCACAATCCAACGCCACATACTGACAGTCCAGCAGGGGGTCGCAGACCTCAATTGTACAGGCGTTATCATCATCGCATAGCCCACTATCCGGCGCGTATGCACATCCGGTTTGCGGGTCGCACCTGTCCACCGTACATGTAACGTCATCGTTGCACGTCAAGGTTTCGTACTGGCAACCCAGCACCGGGTCGCACGTGTCATTTGTACAGGCATTGTCATCATCGCATACTACAGGGGTGTACACGCACTGGCCTTCCACACAAACGTCAACCGTGCATAAATCACTATCATCACAGAGTATCGGGGTGTGAACACACACGCCGTCGATGCATGCATCGACGGTACAACCATCCTCATCATCACATTCCAAGGAAATGTTTTCACATGCGCAAATTTCCCAATTGTATCGGTCTATGGTGCAGAGGTCTCCATCATCACAGTTTTCCTCAAGCAAAGGAAGATTCTCAAGCAGACGGGGATATCCGTCGTTTGATGCAGGTTCCACATCAGCAACCCAGGTTTCAGCAAAATCCCAGCCCACATAGGTGTTCTCTGCGTACGGATGCGTCATTTCGGCTGTTGTCCGCCCGGAGCCCCCGGCACTGCCGCTTTGCCCCGTGACATCCTTATCCCAATAACAGGCGGTTATGACACCGCTGTTTTCCCCCGTGAAACCGCCGATTGCCGTGCTGTCCGGTCCCGCTGTCACGTCGCCGGCGGAAAACGAATTCTGGATAACGCCCGCGTTGAGCCCCGCCAGACCGCCTGTATATAAATCCCCGCCTGTCACCACCGCCCTTGAATAACAGTTCAGCAGAACGCTGGGAGAAATGCCCTCACCGTGCCGTCCGACCAATCCGCCCGTATAGCGTTCAACGCCCGTAACCACCCCTGACGTGTGGCATCGATTTATGGCGCCATAACTGATTGTACCCACGAGGCCGCCGACCAGGGCCGTGCCGGACACGTAGGTTTGTGCGGAGCAGCATTCAAATGTACCGCCATCCACGGTGGCGGCCAGCGCGCCTACCCGGTAACGGCCCCGCACGGCCCCTCCCAAAAGAACCACATTTTTGATAAGACCCGTGTTGCCCACGTACTCAAACATGCCGACAAAATCCTGGTCGGGCCTGTTGATATTCAACCCCAGAATAACGTGTCCCTGGCCGTCAAGGGTCCCTTTGAAGGATTTGCTCGAGGAAAAATAGTTGTATTCACCGATAGGATCAAACCCGGCGCCATCGTTCCAGGTCGCGGTTGCGCGGGCATCCATATCCTGTGTGAGCACATAGGACCCATTTAACGGGAAAGCGTCATCATTACCGATTTTCTGAAGGTCCTCAATGGTGCTGAGGGGGATTGTCTCTGCATTCGCCGGCACCCCCAGTGTCAGCGACGCCGCCAGGAAAAGAACAACCGTACTTATTCTTGTTTGGACCATGGCATCCTGTCTCCAGGCGTTTTATTCAGCCTCTTTGCCCGTCTTCATCACTCCAGCCGTCCTATACGTTTCTCACGCTAACCTCTGTGCGATACGAGTATACAGGTAACGGCATGAATTATATCATGTAACCGCAACTCGTGCTCTTCCTTTAAGGTGTTCCACGGATTCAAGGAACAAAAGCAATCGGGTCGGGGCTGTCTAATTAGGACTGATGGCGTGCCCGGCCCGACAGGGTGAACGCAGGGCAGGGTTGAAATCGGGAAGAAGACTCACTGGGAAACATCGTTCCTGGATATCCCATTGAAGGCCTTGCGCATGGCGGCGATATTGCGGGCATTTCCGGAATCATCTTTGGGAGGCAGGGTAGTTTCGAGGTCGGGACGCGCAAAGCCGTACAGGCCAAGCGTATTGAAGGCCGGATCGGTGATGATCTTCTCCGCATTATGCTGGTCGCCCCAACCGCAGATACATTGAATGATTTGGGTCTGCGGCCCGATGGCGGCGCGGAGATGGGCCAGTTTCTCCGTGTCGGGATGCTCGTTCATGATCCAGTCCACTTCCCGCAACATGCGCGAGTCTTTCAACATGGGGTGCTGCAGGTCGTAACAGGTGAGCCAAATAATGCAGCCCGGGTTGGCGGACTTCGCCGCGCGGCGGATGCAGTCCCAGCAACGTTCCGTCGCCCGTTTGTTGAATTCGTTGATGTGAGTCTCGTCCATGGCTTCCTCCCCGGGGAAAGCCTTCGAAAACAGTTCCCGGTACATCTCCTTTTCGCATTCCAGCCAGGTGTATTGCCGGTCGGGGTATAGATGGGATGCATTGTAGACCCAGTCAATCATGAACCCGTCAATGCCCGTCTTACTGACGGCCTCGCGAATGACCCGTTCGAGGTAGTCCAGGTAATGCAGAGTAAAGGGAATGGATATGGAACTGGGAAAACGGTGGCTCAGGTCGGGGTGCGTTTCGTCCCAATAGGTATTGGCGCCAATGCAGAAATAGCCCATGACACGAATGCCCGCGCCGTGGCCAAGTTTAACCAGGTCTTTGAGGAACTCCCCGCGCATGCCGGGCTGCACGGGCGCAACCTCGCTGTTGTACCAGGCATACCCGGGACAGCTGACGCAGAAGGTTTGTATGGTATTCACGCCCAGGGCGCGGTACCATGCGAAGTGTTTATCCGCGGAAGCCCCGGCGTACATGCCCGGCAGGGCAAACCCCTCGGGCCCCCAGTTGAAATCGATGCAGAAGGACTTGATGCGCCCGAGTGGTTTCGCAATCCCATCCGCCAAGAAGCCCGGCGGCGTTTCCGCTGCGGGAGTTTCTTGCCCCGCAGTGACACTCAGAACGTTTATAAGAATCGAAACGGCAAGCAGAACTACCCTTTGCACAACCCGGGAACAGGGAACGCAAGGCCTTTTAGTCATGGCGTGTCGTCCATAGTATCTTTTCCGTTTTCGATAACTCCCGGTATTGACGTGGGGACTTCGTTTTCCGCTTTATGACTGCGATAAGTACGGATAAACCAAACGCTGAAGGTAATGATAAAGCACATGCCGAGATGTAGCGCGACCGCCCTAACATGTGTTTTGGCCCCCGGCGCCAGCTTGAGCACCACCCACCAGGACTCGTAGACGCGGGAAACTCTGGTGGACTGTTGCACCAGGTTGCCATTACTATCGCGCATTTCCATGGTCTGTGAAAGCAGGGGCACCCAGCAGGTAATCAGCAGAATCAAAACAAGATTCAACACAAACTGCCACGATAACAGCACGTTGGCTCCGGTCCTGAGGCAGGCATTCATGGTATTTCGCCTTTATTAATAGGCTGGTGTGCACCAGTGACGGTATTCCGGCACCTTGCCCTGCACGACATCAAAGTACAGGGACTGCATCTTCAGCGTGATGGGGCCGGGCCGGCCTTCGCCGATAACGCGCCGGTCCACGGAACGGACGGGAGCAACCTGGGCGCCGGTTCCGGTAAAGAACATTTCATCGCACACATACAATTCCGTTCGGGCAATGGGCCTTTCAACCACATCCAGATGCAGCTGCTCCCGGGCAAGCTGCAGGATGGTGTTGCGCGTAATCCCCACGAGGATATCGGAACTCACCGGCGTCGTGACGAGCTGGCCCTGGTGGACTATAAACAGGTTCATGGCGCTGCCCTCGGCCACGGAACCGTCTTCACGGAGAAAAACGGCTTCATCGAACCCGGCCATCTTCGCTTCGGAGGCGGCGAGGGAAGAGTTGATATAGCTGCCGGTCGATTTCAACCGGGTGGGAATGGCGTTGTCCGACAGGCGCCGCCAGGAGGTGACGGCCACGTTCAGGCCGGAGGTGATATCACAGTATTCACCGAGTTTGATGAGATAACAGCAAAGCTTCGATGTGACGCCTTTTACCGTGGGGCCGAGGGAAAGGTCGCTCTTGTAGATGATGGGCCTCAGATAGACCCCTTCCTTGAAGCCGCTGCGTCGGATGAGTTCCAGGCAGATAGTTTCAATGGCGGCGCGGTCTTCGGGAATCTCCATGCACATTACGCTCGAATTGCGCATCATGCGGTCCACATGTTCGGTCAGCCGGAATACGAACACATTATCGTCTTCGGCGCTGTAATAGCCCCGAATTCCCTCGAAAATACCGGTACCATAATTAAATGCGTGGGTCATCACGCTGATTTTAGCCTCTTCAGCAGGCACGTAAGCGCCCTCAAAATAGGCAATGGGGCCTGGATTCATCACAGCCATGGAAATATCTCCGTTCAGGTTGTCGTTGATGTTCTTGCCGGAAGAGTTTCCGGCGCACGGTAAATGAGACAGTCGATTGAAAGTGTTAGTATCCCTTTTTTAGGCAATTCAATGCAAACCGGCGGCGATCCCGTCCCGCCGGGCGCGGGGGCGCATTGTCTCGTCAAGATGAATTTTTCAGCAATAAACGGTACAATAGAGGGGTGTCATATAGAAAGCGGGTAAAAACGTTCACTTAGTATACAATTTGGGCGTTATATAAAAACTCTGTCCCTTGTGGAGAAACGATATGAGTACAACAAAAGGCTTTACCCTGATTGAACTGATCCTGGTAACGGTGATAATCGGCATTTTGGCGGGTATGATTACCGCTAATTACAGTGGCCGGGTGCAGGAAGCGCAAATACGGGCGGCCAAAGGCGACATTGCCACGCTGAGCACACAGATAGACCTGTATGCCCTGGACAACAATGACCAATACCCCAATACCCTGGAAGACCTGATGACCGGGAAACGGCGCTATGTGCGTGAGTTGCGTCCGGATCCCTGGGGAAACCAGTATTCCTACAAGCCCCCGACGGATGTCATGCTGGCGGACTACCAGATTTATTCCGCCGGTCCCGACGGGATTCCCGATAACGAAGATGACGTAACGTCTTCATCGCCCATGCCATAAACCGGTTCACCCGCCTGTTTCGCTTGTGAACGCCCGGAAGTTATGCCGTGATGCCTGCTATTCAACATATCCCGCGCGGGCGGTCCGCTTTTACGCTTTTGGAACTGCTGGTGGTGATTATCATTCTGGCGGCCATTTCCATGGGTATCATGCCCGTCTATGTTTCCTCCATGAATGGTATCCGTATGCGTAATGCGCGCAATGACCTGATCTCCACCATCCGGTATGCCCAGGAGATGGCCGTGCGGGAGTCGCGGGAATACCGGATTTTGTTCAATGTGGAGGAGAACAGCTATCGCCTGGAATACTTGGCGGGCTTGAACGAGCGTGAGGAAAAAGTATTTGAGCCGGTGGGCACCCTTTTCGGAGAGGCGCAGAAACTGCCGGAATTTCTGGCTCTGCAGCGTATTGACGCCCGGCGTGACGCCCGGACGCGGGATTATTTCATCGCCTGCCTCCCCAGCGGCGCCAGCGATAAAGCGACCATCCGGCTGCGGGATGTCCGGCGGCGCGGTTCCCGTTTCGTGCTGGAGGTGGAAGGTCCCCTGGGCAAGGTGACGATGGAGGAGCGCCGTTGATGTACAGGCGAATGACGGGCTATATTTTTGTTGAAACGGTGGTGGCCATGGGGGTGCTCAGCCTGAGCACCCTGGTGATTCAGGGCGCGTTGCGCCAGGCGATTCTTACCCGGGCGCAGGCACAGGACTACACCACGGCGCGCTTTCTTCTCGAACAGGTCGCGGGGGAACAGGCGCTGCTGTTCCAGCAACCGGAGGGTTCCGGGTCCGGCCAGTTCCCGCCCCCCTATGAAGCCTACGCCTATGAATGGGAAATCGAGCGGGTCGATATTCCCCTTCCCGAACGAGCCGCCAGCCTTCCCCCTGAAGCGCGCCAGCACTTTGAGGATAATTTTCTGGATTATATGGGCATGCTGAGGGTCAGGGTGACCTGGCAGCGCGGCGGCGCGGAATTCGAGGCGCGGGGAGAAACCCTGCTGCGGCCTGACCTTATCTGGCTGCCGGAGGGAGAATTATGAGCGGCGTCCGCGTTCAGGAGACGCCTTCCGGGGCATGGGCCCGCGCGGGTTTCACCCTGATCGAATTGCTGGTCGCCACGGCCCTGCTGAGTATCGTGATGTCCTCCGTGTATACGCTGACCCACGCATCACTGCGGACGTGGAATCTCGCCGAAACCGGCACGGACCTGTACCTGGAGGCCCGGAACGCCGTTACCCTGTTCGCCCGGGACTACAACAACATTGTCGGCCGTGCGAGTCACTTGTTTGAAGGCGATGAAAAAGAAATTGTCATGTTTGTTCTCGCCCAGCCGATGGACCTGGAAGAAGGCGAAGGGCGCCGGCTCATGCGTGTCAGGTATTTCTACAACCGAAACAAGAACACCCTGGAGCGCGAGGAGGCGCTTGTTGAAACGGCCCTGCCCAAGCGCCCGACCGGCGCCGATGAAATAGACCGGTCCCGCATCAAATTGGCAAGAGAATATGAATCCGTGGTGGCGGAGAATGTGGTTGACTTCAGAATCACCTATATCTGGGTGCCCCTGCCCCAGGACCAGCTTCCGGACGAGCCCCCGGTGAAGGTGCCGCCGGTCTACAGTGAACGGCACCGGCCGCTCTGGGGACTTCCCCAGGGAGTTGAACTGCGGATGACGTTCCGCAATCCGGATGTGGAGGACCAGGAATACGAGGTCAAGGTCACGCTTCCCATGCGCGCACCCACCGTACGGATGCGAAATGAGCAGCTGGAGGAGATGTTCAGTGCCGATGACTAGGGGACATAAAGCCGGCTTCGTGCTGATCAGCGTATTGTGGATCACCGCCATGCTGACGGTGATTACCCTCGGCTTCGGCCGGCGGGCGGCCCTGGACCGACGCGCCGCCGCCTACGCGCTGAATCAGTCCGAAGCGATGATGATGGCCCGCGGCGCCGTTGACCGGGGTATTGTGGAAATGCACAACCGGGGAGTCATGCAAATGCTGCTGCCCCCGGAACTGCAGGGCGGCACGCACCTCGGCGAATCCTGGGCCCACAGCAAGAACCTGTTTGAGGAGGAGTACTTCGAGCAGCCGGAAGATTTTGAAAATGACGAAGTCATTTATGTCATTACGGATGAGGAACGGTACATTAACATCAATACCAGCGATGAGAAACTGCTGGAAAACATAGAAGCGATGAGTCGTCCGCTGGTCCGGAAGATCAAGGCGCGCCGCACCACGGAAGTGCATGACAAAGAAGGCGTGGCGCCGTTCCAGGCTATTGAAGAACTGCGGTACCTTCGCGATGTGGACGATGAAGACTGGTTCGGCGACGAAGACA
>MTKZ01109398.1_pt1 | contig 23489 bp, 22 predicted proteins | sample 1042781 | NCBI WGS metagenome assembly MTKZ01 (sample SAMN06212207, study PRJNA360539) | anaerobic digester metagenome | biome: Wastewater treatment plant; material: sludge; isolation source: anaerobic digester fed with sludge from wastewater treatment plant | place: Denmark: WWTP Viborg ... | reverse complement strand
CGAAACGGGACCTCTGCCCGGCCCGCACATCGCCGAAATCATCCAGATGGTGACCATGCAAGCGACGATCGGCCTGGGCGGCTTCTGGGACCAGAACGGCCAGGCCATCCCGCCGAACCTCGAATACGCCAAACACTACATCGACCTGCTCGAACTGCTCCAGAACAAGACCCGTAACAACCTCGACGACCAGGAACAGCGGATGCTCACCGGGACGCTGCAAGAGCTCAGGCTGGCCTTCGTGGAGATCTACCAGGCGATGAGCCGGCAGGCTGCTCCGCCTCCGCCGGCAAAGGAATGACCGGTCCGCGACGCCGTCGTGGGGCGATGTGATTCATGATCATCCCGATTTCGACAGACACGCAGATCCGCCGCACGCCATGGGCCAATTACGTGCTCATCGGGCTCAACGTGCTCGTTTTTCTCGCGCTGGGCGGGTCGGATCGGCACGCGATGGACGGCAGGCAGTCGCTGGGCGAGCAACTTGCCCTGATGGGTGACGACATCCACCTCTACCAGTTCTTCACCTACCAATTCATGCACGCCAACTGGGCACATATCGGCGGGAACATGCTGTTCCTGTGGATTTTCGGCAACGCGGTCAACGGCAAGATGGGCCACGCCCCTTATGTGCTGTTCTACCTGGCAGGCGGGATCGCAGCTGCGATCGGCCACGCGTACATGAACCCCGATTTCGGCGGTATGGTCGGGGCCTCCGGGGCCATCGCGGCCGTAACCACAGCCTACCTGGCCCTGTTTCCGCGAAGCCGTGTGACTGTTCTGTACTGGTGGTTCCTCATCGGCACGTTCGAGCTTCCCAGCATGCTTCTGATCGTGTTCAAGATGATCCTGTGGGACAACGTCCTGGCCCAGAGCTTCGCCGGCGCGAGCAACGTGGCCTTTGACGCTCACCTGGCGGGTTATGCCTTTGGTTTCCTCTCGACGATCGCGCTGCTGGGCATCCGGGCGCTGCCGCGCGACCAATTTGACATCGTGGCGCTCTGGAGGCGGTGGTTTCATCGCCAGGCGTTCCGCACGGCCATTGCCGATCCGAATGCCGAGGCCCGGGCCCGCTATGGGCGAGTGGCGTAGCCGGTGTCGCTGCAGGATGTGCGCATCGGCGGCGGGCCACCCGCGCCGCGTGACCAGGTGGCCGAGCTGCGGATGAAAGTGGCCGAGGCCTTGGCGCTGACCCACCGGGACACGGCGGCTGGATTGTACGAGAAACTGCTTGAGCTGGACCCGCGACAGGTCCTGCCGAAAGGCAGCCAGCTCGACGTGGCTAACCAGCTTTACAGGCTCAACAGGCTTCCCCAGGCGGCCGCGGCCTACGAGAAGCTGCTGTCGGCGTACCCCACTTCGCCGGAGGCAAACGAGATCCGGCTGCTGCTGGGCATCATCTACGCGCGCGACCTGCGGCAGTACGAGGTCGCCGAGGGCCACCTGCGGCAGTCACTCACTCAGTTCTCCGACGAAAAGCGTCAAGAACAGGCCCGGCACTGGCTGAACGTGGTGGCCGAAGGACTCGGAAGAAATGGAGAATGAGGAATTGGGAATTGCGAATGAGACGAGCCATGCACCCGCTTCCTTGAGCTGTTGCCAGCGCCTTTTCACTCTCAATTCTCAATTCAGCATTCTCAATTCGGGGTTTGGCACATGAGTTCCGCATCTGCCGAGCGTGTTGTCCAGGTGAACGTTGAGCCGTGCTATCCGGTGTTCATCGGGTCGGGTTTGCTCGGCGGGCTCGGTGCGCGGCTGGCCGAACGGGTCAGGAGCCGCCGGGTGATGGTGATTACCGACGAGAACGTCGGACCACTGTACGGCAAGACGGCGATGGACTCGCTTCGAGCCGCCGGGTTCGAAGCCGCCACGTTCGTTGTGCCCGCCGGCGACAGCACCAAGAGCCTGGAATGGGTCTCGCGGATCTACGACGCCCTGGCCGACGCACGAATCGACCGAACCTCGCCGCTGATCGCCCTGGGTGGTGGGGTGGTTGGCGACCTGACAGGGTTTGTCGCGGCGACTTGGTTGCGCGGCGTGCCGTTCGTGCAGTGTGCCACCACGATCGAGGCGGGCGTTGACGCCAGCGTGGGCGGCAAGACGGCGGTCAATCACGCCAGCGGCAAGAACATGATCGGGGCCTTTTACCAGCCGCTCTTCGTGCTCGTCGATACGGCCACGCTGCGGACGCTGAGTGAACGCGATTTCAGGGCCGGCCTGGCCGAGAGCATCAAGCACGCGGTCATTCGCGACGCCGCTTTCTTCACCTGGCACGAAGAGAACGCCGACCATGTCCTCGCCTGCGACACCGACGCACTGGGAGCCCTGGTCGAGCACAACGTCCGCATCAAGGCGGATATCGTCTCGCAGGACGAGCGCGAGACGAGCGGCCTGCGGGCGCTACTGAACTTCGGGCATACCATCGGGCACGCGATCGAGTCGCTGATGGCCCGGCAGGCAGATCCGTGGAGACACGGTGAGGCCGTGGCCGCCGGCATGGTCGCGGCCGCTGAAATGAGCGTAGTTGCCGAACGACTCGATCGGGCATCGGCCGAGCGCATCGCCTCACTGATCGCCCGCCTGGGGCTGCAGGTCACCGCACCGCTGGCCGGGCAGCGCGACAGGATCATCAGCCTGATGCAGTCGGACAAGAAGGTCGCCGCCGGCAAGCTGCGCTTCGTCCTCGCCGACTGCATCGGCCGGGCAACGCTCTACGACGACATCAAACCGGAGTGGATCGAAGCGGGGCTGGACAGGGTGCTGACATAGGGTTCAGGGTTCCCGCCTTCGCCAAGGCTTCGGCGGGCAAGCAGGTTTCAGAATGGCAGCGGTCTTCGACCGCGATTCCTGACGAGCCGAGGGGTTTCCTGGCCTGAGCCTGTCGAAGGCATCCCCCGGTCTTTCGGTAATGTGCAGGTCCAACCGGCGAGGCAAAAGCGCGGGCTCGTCAAGAAATCGGGCGTGGGACACCGCGATGATGCCCCACGCCCGTTGTTGGTCAAGCCGCAGGTGTTACGGCCATCTCAGTCAGCGATCACCTCTGGCGGAGCGTGCTCGCCGGGCAGTCCCAAGACGAATCAGCGTGCGCAGGGCCTCGTTGACCGCATGGGAATCGGGAAAAACGCGGGCGACCTCATCGGACAAGGCGACCAGGTTCGTCCCCTGTGCGTATTCGGCCGCGTACTTGCCGCGGATGGCGTTCGTGAAATCGTACTGACTTCGCATCTCACCCGATCGACGGGTCTTCACGTTTCGCTTCATACGCTCTTCGCTCCCTTTGTGTCGCTTTGCGTGCACGGATCAACCGGATGCACCCGCCGCGGTCCGTATGAACAACCACAAGTACGCGCCCCGCTGCCGACAACCCCATTGTAACAAAACGCTCTTCAACGATCGAGTGATCAGGATCGTAAATCGTCAGCGATCTCGGATCACCAAACACCGTGGCAGCCTCTTCAAAGGCCACCTTGTGTTTTCGGCGGTTGGACCGCGCCTTGGCGGCATCCCATTCGAAGTTCAAGCCCATTCGGCTGCACCTCTGGAGAACTGCTGCTCACGGAATCGGTATCTCCTGCCAACATCTGTATACATCTACACCACAGCTCCCACAAGTCGCGTAAGGAACCGGCACTGAAAACCACGATGAGATCGTGGTCGGACTCCGAGATCGCGCGCGCAGCCGGTTGTGATCAAAGGAATCGGGCGTGAGGCACCATGATGATGCCCCACGCCCGTTTTTTGAAAGCCCTATCGAATGATCGTCACTTGGAGGTGTCGGCGCCCGGGTAGGGAACCGTCCTGCCCTGCAAACCGGCCTTGGCCAGGATCGCGTAGACGACGAAGCCGACGATAAAAGAGTAAACCGCGGTCGGATGCCAGCCGGGCACGAGTTCCCTGCCGAGGAGCTTGGTCACCATGTCGTTGCTGGAGATGCCGACGAGGAAGCCGAGTACCCACGCCGCATAGCCGGCGAGGCTGACGCCCTGGCGAGGGCCGGCCCACTTCTTACCCGAGAGGAAGTAATCGGCCACGATGGCACCACAGATCGGACCGAAAGATGCGCCAATGAGGCCGAAGAACGCCTCCAGATTGCCGGCGATGCCGGTGGCCGCCAGGATGATACCGATGGTTGCTCCGCCGAGGGTCAAAGGCACGCGGCCCATGGTCGGAATCATGGTCGACAGACTGTTACCGATGATGCTCGCACAGAAACAAGCCGGGGCCATCGAGCCGATCGCCAGCAGCAGGAACATGATCTTGGCCAGGCCGGGGCTGACCAACGGCAACGCCTTGCTGACCTGGGGATCGACGGCAGGATCGATACCCTTGGCGCCGGCCACGATGATCAAGGCCAGACCGCCGGCCAGGAGGATGGACATGCTGATGCCAGTGAGCCCGGCCATATTAACATCATTTTCGTCCCGGCTGTTGGCGCCGAAGTCCGCTCCGGCCGCGCCGGCAGTGGCGAAGAAGCCGATGACCATCTGGATGACCAGGCAGGCTCCTACCAAAACACTTGGCCCGTCCGGGGCGGGCGTGAACTTGAAGTCGCCCACGTGCGGCAGGGCAGACACGCCGGCGATGCACAGCATGGCCACGGCCACCCAGGGCAGATAGCTCGATATCTTGGCGACGTACTTAATGCCGAAGGCGCCAAAAAGAGCAAAGACGTAGCCCCACGCGATGCAGAAAATGATAAACAGGGCGGGAATCTGGTCCGCGTCGCGGCCGATGGCCAGCAGCAACAGCTTGGCCGCGTAGAAGGTTCCGACGCTGTACCAGCCGATCTGGAGCAAGACNNTCTGGAGCAAGCCCATGAAGATGCCCGGGAAAAGGAAGCCGCCCGCCGTGCCGAAGGTGGAACTGCCCACCACATACAGCGGATAGCCGGTTTTCATACCGAGCACGCCGAATACGTAGTGAAACATGTAGTGACTGAGTACGGCCGCGATCACCAACCCGCCCAGAGCCACATCCAGACCACCGAGGTTAAAGGCCGAGGCAAGCTTGTCATAAAAGGCAATCCACATAAAGATGCCAAAGTACGCGGGGGCGGTGTTGGTCCACCACGGCCCGCGGTTGCTCATGGGGTTCGGTTTGGCCGACGCCAGATAAGCAGGAAGTGTTCCGTTCGCCATGCGTGTTCTCCTTCAACTGTCAACAAGACGGCGTGTCCGGCCCGAGGATTACCGCTTACCTCGGGCCGATTTGATCGGTTGTGGCACATGGTAACCGTTTTTCAGGCTGTTGCCAGCGTGCTGTTCGGTGTGCCCGAGAGGATCCCGAGCGTCAGCCGCGACCGGCAGGTCTCCGCCACCTTGGGTGGCTCCGACCGTGCCCTGCCTTCTTTGCGCGCGTTCCGACACCCCGACAACGTTAAAACCTCTCCAGCCATGGGGCAAGACGTGTGACGCGGAACCGTCAGGGCCTAGGAATTCGTTCGAGTTCGGCCCGCAACTGCTGCGGTGAGAATCTGTCGATCGGCAGGCCGATGAGCTTTTCGATCCAGCCCCGGAGCCGGCCGGCGACCTGCAGGGCGAACGCCAAGCGCTGTTCGTCGGTGCCCTCGACAAAGGCAGGGTCGGGCAAGGACCAGTGAGCCCGGACGGCCGGCCCGGGGAAGGCCGGACAGGTCTGACCGGCGGCATGGTCGCAGAGCGTCAGGACAATGTCGATCGGAGTTGCGGCAAACTCGTCCCAGCTCTTGGAATAGAGGCCAATGGCTGAGACGCCCATTTGCTGCAGGGTTTCGAGGGCCAGACCATGGACGAAACCGGCCGGGTGGCTGCCGGCGCTGATAACCCGGAACCTGTCCCCGCCCAAATGGCGGAGCAAGGCCTCTGCCATCTGGGACCGGCAGCTATTGCCGGTACAAAGAAACAGCACCGTGTAGGGTTCGGGCATCCGAAAGACCTCGTTTGCATGACGGACTGAGCCCAGACGACCAGTCGTGGTATTATCTCCTACGTGAGGTGTCGCCGGAAATGGCAAAGTTGGTCTGACCCACAAGACTGTGGTGCTGTTTCGGGTGAGGAGACAACGGGAAGAATGGCTTCGACTGCCACTGAAGGTGAGTGATGATCAACCGAGAAGGATTCGAGGAGGCCGGACGTCGTCTGGCGGGCTGGAAGCGGACGATGATCCTGGCCCACGACCGGCCGGACGGTGACGCCCTTGGGGCGATGGCGGCCATCAAACGGATGATCGAAGCCGCCGGCCGTGAGGCGATAGCATTCGTCTACGACGAGTTGCCCAGTCGGTACGCGTTCCTCGATCACATGCCCACGCAAAGCCGTGGGCATGGCACCCAGCTCGATGCACAAACAGTTTTCCGTCGCTGGCAAGACGACGATCCTGGAGCGATCGATGCTGGCTTCGACGGGATCCTGATCCTCGACACCAATAGCTGGGCTCAGCTCAAACCGGTGGCCGATTACCTGCGGGCCAGTACGCTGCCCCGAATTGTCGTCGATCACCATGCCGCCGCCGATGGTCTTTCCCAGGGCCGCCGTGACGACCTCGACCTGATCGACCCTTCGGCGCCCGCCACGTGCCAGATTCTGCACGCCTGGTGCGACGCGATGGGCTGGGCGCTGGATCCCGCGTCGGCCGAGGCCTTGTTCACTGGTCTTTCGACCGACACCGGCTGGTTCCGGCACTCGAATACCGACGCCCGAGCCATGCAGACAGCGGCCGACCTGATCGACCTGGGCGTCAAGCCGGACGTCCTCTACAGCAGGCTGTACGGGTCCTTTCCCCTGTCGCGCGTCCGACTGATGACCGAGATGCTGGCCACGCTTACCTTGCATGCCGGCGATACGGCGGCGATCACGCACATTACACCTGAAATGTTCGGCCGGTCCGGCGCGTCCAAGGCAGAGACGGAAGACCTGGTCAACGAGCCGATGTCGGCCGAGCGGGTTATTGTCTCCGTGCTGCTGGTCGATGCGGGCACGGGCGAGATCCGAGCGAGTTTTCGAAGCAAGTCGCCCGAGGTATGCGGGCGTGACATCGATGTGGCGGCGATCGCCGGTCATTTCGGCGGGGGCGGGCACCGCCGGGCGGCCGGAGCGCGACTGGCCGGAACCCTGGAAGAAGCCCGGTGTCGCGTGACGGAGCAGATCATCGCGGCCATGGGCAGGGAGTGACCGGCGATGCGCTGGCGGCGGAAAAAAGACCCTGGGCCGAGCCGAGAGATGCTTCTGGCCGCCCGGCCGCTGCGAAACCCCAACATCACCGAGAAGGAAATCGACGGAGGCGGGCTCGAATTGACCGTGTCGCTGCCCAGGAGCCGCCTGTTTCGCTGGCTGAGCGGCGGCCGCAACGACCCGATCGTCCGGCGGTACCAACTCGACGCGGTCGGTGTCGAAACTTGGCGGATGATCGACGGGCAGACGACGATCATGACGATGATCGAGCGTCTCGCATCCACTCACGGCATGCAGCAGCGGCAGGCGGAAGCGGCCATGCTCGCATACTTGCGGACTCTGGCACAAAGGGGCATTATGATGCTGGCGCTGCCGCACGAAAACCCAGGGAAGGCCGACGAAGCGAGCCGTCGCATTCACGGCTGAACGGATCATGCGAGGCGGAACGGGAATCCGCGGAAAGGACGATCGATGATGACTTCGAAAACATCTCGCTGGATGCTGGCAATCATGTTACTGACCTTCCTGCCCGCCAGGTCGGCCGAAGAGGCGGCCACGACGTCCGCCCCGACCTCCCAGGGCACCCCGGCGATCAGCGGCTCGGCGCTGTCCGACCTGCTGCCGGCCGGAACGCTGCTGTACAAGGGCTGGCCGGGCATCGACGTTTTCGCGAAGGCCGCCGGGGACACCGAACTGGCCAAACTGCTCAAGGAACCCGAATGGCAGCAGTTGAGAGCCACCTGGTGGAAGGACATCTGGCCGGCCATCGAAGACCAGATCACCGCCGAGATCGGCGACGAGAAGGCCGAGCAGATCTTCGAGCCGGTGAAGGCCCTGCTGGCCATGGTCTGGCGCCATCCGACGGCGGTGGCCCTGGTCGGCGCCGGTGTGGGCGAGGCCGGACCGCAATTCGACGCGGCCGTCATCGTTCGCGCCGGCAAGGACTCGACCAAATTGGTCGACATGACCGAAAGACTCCTGACCTTGGCCGGGATAGGTCCCGACTCGGCGGAAGAGGTCGCGGTCGGCGAGATGAAGTTCAAGACCGTCGCCGGCTTCCCGATCCCGCTACGGTGGGGCACAGCGCAGGATCTCTTCATCATCTCGGTGGGCGCCAAAGCCACGGAACACCTGGCCCTGGGCACGCTGGAGAACTCGCTGACCCGCAGTCCGCGATTCGCCGCCGCCCTGAAGCACGCAGGCAGCAGTCAGGAGTCGCCGTTCTTCTTCCTCGACCTCAAGGGTGCCGTTCAGGTCGTCAAAGACTTCCAGCCGATGCTCGCGGCCACCGGCGTGCCGTTCTTCACCGAGCCGGGCGCCGTCGATCGCTTCCTTCAACAGGTGGGCGCCGACGCCTGTGAGTCACTGTCCATCACCATCGCGCCCGAGGCCGGCGGCTTCAAGACCACGATGTTTGTCCACCTGCCCGGTGCCGCCGCCAGCGCCAATCCGCTGATCGGCCGAAAGGCTCTGATCAAGGATGACATCGGGGTAGTTCCGAAGAACGTCCGCTGGGCCACGGTGACCAACTGGGACGCCGCCGCGACCTACCGGTCGCTCATGGGTGTCCTGACGTCCGTCGTTCCGAACGGCGAAGAAGAGATCCTCGATGCGGTGGAACAGGCGGAGAGACGCCTCGGGCTGAGCATTGAGAAAGATATTCTCGGCGCGTTCGAGGACAACTGGGCGATCTTCGATTCTCCCGAGTTCGGCGGGATCTGGATCAGCGGCATGGTGGTGGTGGCCAAGGTCAAACCGAATAACGAGCTTCGCAAAGCGATGCGCAACATCACGGCAGTTATTGCCGAAGAGATGGGCGGCGGCGGCTCGGCGAAGGTGACCACCGAGACATATCGCGGGCAGACCATCGCATACTTCGACATCAGCGGCGTGCCCTTGCCTATCGCCCCGGCCTGGGCGGAGTGTCAGGGCCGCTGGATCATGGCTCTCTACCCGCAGATGGTGCGGATGGAGCTGGACCACCTGATGAATCGCGGGGCGTCGCTGCTGGACAACCCGGATTATCAGCGCGGCCGCAGCCTGCTGCCCAAGGAGGCCTACTCGGTCAACTACGTGGACACCAAGGCCGGCATGCAACAGTTGTACTCGTTCGCGCTGCCGATCTGGCAGGTGGCCGCCGCCATGCTGCAAAAAGAAGACATCCCTCTCGAGATCGGCATGCTGCCGTCGGCCCACACCGTCACCCGCCACATGTTCGGCAACGTGTCCGTCTCCACGGTCAACGCGGACGGCGCGCTGACCGTCTCGCACGGGGCGCTGCCGGTTCCGGTGCCGGCCATTGGTGAAGGCGGCTTCGCGATTCCGCTGGGCGCGGCCATCCTGTTGCCGTCGCTGGCCAGGGCCCGTGGAATGGCCAAACGCACGGTCAGCGCCGCCAATCTCCGCAGCATCGGCGTGGCCCTCTACACCTACGCGACGGAGAACGACGACAAGTTCCCGCCCGATCTGCAGACGCTGGTTGACAGCGGTGCCATCAGCGAACAAACGCTTCGCTCGCCGCTGGACGAATCTGACGCGACCAGCTCGTATATCTACATCTCCGGCCAGTCGACGGAGGTTGACCAGCGCAACGTCATTGCCTACGAAAACCCCGAGAACCACGATAACGAGGGGACCAACGTCCTCTTCGCCGACAGCCATGTTGAGTTCATGAGCATGAGCAGTTTTCGCAAGGCCCTTGAGGATACTTACCGCCGACTCGGCCGCGAGATGGAGGAGCCCGGCGAGGAGGCGGCGGAGACAACATCGGACCAGAAAGCCGCGGCCGCACGCCGGGCGGTCAATCGCGAGGGAACCCTGGCCGCGGCGTTGGAACTGTTCAAGATGCACGTCGGGCGGTACCCCGGCAAGCTGGATGAGCTGGTCGAGCAGCCCGAGAACGAAGCCGACGCCGAGAAGTGGAGAGGGCCGTACGTCACCAGCGCCGACACGCTTAAGGACCCTTGGGGCCATCGTTTGATGTACCTCTCACCGGGCGAACACAACCGCGACACCTACGATCTCTGGAGCATCGGAGCCGACGGCCAGGACGGCACCGACGACGATATCACCAACTGGAAGAAATGAGCTCGGCAGGGTCCGCCCAGCGGACCACGGGATTTGAGATTGGAGATTTGAGATTGCAGACCGCTGGGCCGAGATTCCCATCTCGGCCCCACACAAAAAGCCCGCTGGGCCGAGATTCCCATCTCGGTCCCACACAAAAAGCCCGCTGGGCCGAGATTCCCATCTCGGCCCCATAGAACGCGGGATTCCTATCCCGCAATCAAGAATAGCGAACGGATTCGCCGCCCGAGAGGTGCGAGAAGGGATTGTCGCACCAGCGATTGAGGGGATTCTCGCACCAGCGGACCATCGGATTTCAGATCGCAGATTTGGGATTGCGGACCGAGCCGCTGTGCGTCCGCCCTCCACCGCAGGGATCGATCCGCCGGCTCGCCAAAAAAACAGCGAAATTCCATTTGACTTTGATACCTAGACGTGTTATGTATATGCATAGACGCCTTAGGTAAGGAGACCCGCCGTGGATTCGAGACTTCTGTGGGGCACCGTGGACATGCTGATCCTCGATGTGGTCAGCCGGGGGCCCACTTACGGCTACCAGATTGCCCAGTCGGTGCTCAGCCAGTCAAAAGGCTACTTCGAGTTGAAGGAAGGCAGCCTCTACCCCGCTCTGCACCGCATGGAACGTCAGAAGCTGCTCCGCTCGTATTGGGTGGACACCGACGAAGGCCGCCGCCGCAAGTTTTACGACCTGACCCCGGCCGGCCGTCGGGCCCTCAAGGAAAAACGCGAGGAGTGGGAACGATTCGCCACCGGTGTTTCCGGCGTTCTGGGAGAATCGTGTGGATTGGCCTGAAATCATCCGGCACGCTGGGCCAAGGCACGGTGAGCCGGGACTGCCTGCTCTTCTTCCCCCCTTTAACAAGGGGGGATTGAGGGGGGTTGCAGGCGGCACAGGCGACGTATTGGGAGCATTTTGTGGACTGGCCTGAGATCATTATTGAAGGCTTCCCTGGCCCGCGCGATGGCGAGCCGCCCGACCTGCGCCGCGACATCGCCGACGAACTGAACGACCATCTCGCCTGCGCCATGCAGCGCGAGCTTCGCCGCACCGATGACCCGGCCGTCGCCGAACACGCCGTCCTCGACCGCTTCGGCAACCCCAAGCGTGTCGCCCGNNGTTCTTCGGCAACCCCAAGCGCGTCGCCCGCCAGCTCTGGTGGGACGCCATGAAGGAGCAAGTCATGAAAGACCGCATGATGATCGGGATGATGGTCCTGACGTTGGCGATCTGCGCCGCCGTAGGCTTCTTCGCCTGGCGGATGATGCAGCAGGGCCAGCAGGTTAACCAGGCAATCCTGGCCAAGCTGGAAACGCTCGTACAGCCCACGACGCAGCCCGCGGTGGCCGCCGACTGGGCGAAGGTCACCTTCCGGTGCTACGACCGCTTCGACCAGCAAGGCAAGAGCGAACGCAAACCGGCCGATACGCTGACTATCAACCTGATGGGCCACGCATTCAACGATGCCCAGGAAGACACCATCACTCAGAATACGGATAACGAGGGTCTGACAACCTTCGGCCCAGTCCGGCCCGGGCAATACACCTGGAGTATCCGCCCCGGCGGGTATGAAGAACAACGGGGCTCCGTGGCTCTGTATCCCGGAACGATCGGCGAACAGGTCATCGACATCCCTGCACGCCTCAAGCAAACCTGGGTCGCCGTCCGAGCCAATTGGCCCGCAGACCTCAAGCAGCGAGACGTTCTTCTCTATGCACGTTTCAAGCCGGAAGACATGCAACTGGGCGACCGTAGCTGGACCGCGTGGACCGAGGACGTAACCATCGCGCCCGGCGGAGCAGTGCGAGCTACTGGAACAATGCGGTCCTTTTCGGTGTCGGAGACCCTGTGGCTTGCATCCTCGGCAGTGGCGAGTCTCGGTGCAGGGATGGGTGGAATGGGTGGCATGATGATGGGTGCCGGGGGCAATCCCGACCGAGCCGGCTCTGGCGGCGGATATGGTGGTTTCGGAGGAGGCTATGGAGGATCGTTGCCGGCGGCTGCGGCCCCGAGTCCATTCGTGTCTCGCGTGTACAGACAACCGGTGAGCCGAATCGCGTTGTTCTACCATGACCTCGAGGTTGGCTCGATGGGCTCAACATATAAGCAGGCAACTATAGCAGTGCGACCGTCACGGCATCACCTGGAATCCCTGTGCGTCATGTGCCGCGCAAGCGATCCGAACGGTGAAGGCCTGCAATGGATTCAGTGCGCGAAGGTAGACTACGAGCAGGCAACCCAACGGCCGACATTCGACGCCCAATACGGCAAGGAGAACACCTGGACCATCGATTTGCCTGAAGAAGTGGTCAAACAGGCCCGCGAGAACCTGCCTCGATGCCAGGAACCGCTGGACATGCTGACTGACATCGAACTGCGAGTGGCCTGGCCGGAGGACCTGGCCGGGAAACAGTTCCCGCTGCTCTGCAAGTTCGTGCCTGCCACCGCGCCGCCCGAGAAGGTGTTCCAGAATCAGTACTGGTCGATCAATGAATGGACGCCCTTTGTGCGTGCGGACGGTTACCTGGTATGGGGCTACGGATACGTCCCCATTCCGCGGCGGCCTTCACCAATCGCCGATCGCAGAGCCGGTACTAGAGAGCCGGACCTCAACGTGATCGCGCCGGAGGGGGTCGAGTTGAAGGAAGAGCAACGTACCCGCCGACCGGCCACGACCTACTGGTTGACGGCCATTTCCGTGCTGGCTCCAACAGAAGACGCCGGAAATCCACAGGTTAGATGGCATTTGATTGCGGCGAAAGGATTCCACAACTCGGCGGAGCCACTGGTTCTTGTTGCCGGGAAGGGCAAACTGAATACCTGGACAATCACCCTGCCGGAGGACCTGCTGACGCAGGTGCGCGAATACGTCGCGAAGGAGTCAATGCCGGCCTCGCAGCCGTTGTCCTGAACAGCGGTCGCTAATGGCTAACAGCTAAGAGCTAAAAGCTCCCAGATTGAAACGGCGGCGCATCTTTGCGACTCAGTCGAACATCGATTGCGCCAAGCGTCTGCTTGAGCCGCTTGTTCAGCGGGGCCAGGACCGGGCGTTCGCTTTCCCAGTGACCCAGGGCGATGGCCGTCTTGCCGGCGCGGAGGATCGACAGCGCGTCGTGATGGCGGATTTCGCCGGTGACGATGACGTCGCACGCGGACGCTCGCGGCATTTCCAGCGGCATTCGCCCGGCCGCCCCGGCGCAGACGGCTGCGCGGCGCAGCTTCGTATTCGGCTCGCCCACGGTNNTGCGATTTCGTCGCCCGCTTCAGCAGCTTCGCGAGGCTGCCCAAGGTCGTGCCTTTAGGAAGGTTTCCGGCGCGGCCAATCCCCATCTCCGGCTCGGGCGTCAGCGGGTAGATGTCGAACGCCGGTTCCTCATACGGATGCGAGCGCCGCAAGGCCGCGATGACCTCCGGCAGACACCTGTCGGGGCAGACCATCTCGATTCGCGTCTCGGCCACGCGCTCCAATTGACCCTTACGGCCAACCCGCGGGTTGGTGCTCTCGGTCCCGAAGAACGTTCCCTCGCCGCGCAGGCGATAGCTGCACTGCTCGTAGTCGCCGATCCGCCCGGCGCCGGCCGCGAACATCGCGGACGCAACCTTTTCGAGCTGGGCGAGCGGCACAAAGGTCACCACCTTGTACTCGCGCCGCCCGACGGACACGTACTCGAACGGCCCGACATCCTTCAGCCCACACAGACCTGCGAGCACATCGTTGACTCCGCCCTCGGCCGCGTCCAGGGCGGTGTGCGGTGAATAGATGGCAATGCCACAAGCGATGGCCTGATGAACGATTGACTCAGTACCCTCGCTATCAGCCAGCAGCCGCTTGACCGGCTTGAACAGCGGCGGGTGATAACTCACGATCATCTCGCACCGCGACGCGACCGCCTCGCGCAACACCGCCGGCGTCAGGTCAATGCACAGCAGCACGCGTCCGCACACCGCGCTCCGATCACCTACCAGCAGCCCGACGTTGTCCCACGACTGCGCGAGCTCCGGCGGCGCGATCCGATCCATCGCCGCCGTCACGGCTCCCACCGTCACGCGCTTGCCACCTCTTGCCATCATGTGCGATCCTCTCTTCACGCCGGCGCCGCCGTTCGCAGCCTTGCCAGCAGATCCTCGGGGCTTGAGGCCGACAGGAGCGAGTCCCGCACCTCAGGATCGCCGACCAATCGAGCGATCTCGGCCATCGTGGCCAGGTGCCCTTCGGGATCACCCTGGGGACTCAGCAGCAAAAAGACCAGCCGCACCTTCTCGCCGTCCGGCGCCTTGAAATCGACGCCCTCCGGAATCTGAGCCACCGCGCAGATGCGACTCGTCAGCGCCCGGCAATAAGAGTGCGGAACGGCAATGCCGTGTCCCAGAGCCGTCGGCCAAGCCTGCTCGCGATCGATCAGTTCCTTCAACACGGCGTCGCGCGGCACCTTCGGCTCGACCTCGACGATTCGCGAGACCAGTTCCTCGAACAGCGCCTCTTGGTCCGAAATGTCCAATCGAACCGCCAGTTCAGGCCGCAAGCCCCTGCGCAGATAATCCGCCTCCCGNNAATCCGCCTCCCGCCGCAACACAAGCAGAGGGTAGGCCTCCGCAGCGCCCGCGGGGGCCGAGTCCGCCGGCGTCAAGCTCACCTGGTTTTTGTAGAACGCCGCGATGGGCGTTCCCTGCGAAAGCCGGCTGGGGTCCGCAGACGTGTCCAACACCGCCGCGGCCTCGTTTCGGGCAAGCTCCGCACTCAGAGATGACGGCTTGGGCAATCGCGACCACACCGCCTGTCCCGGCCGTTCGCCGGGGCGACGGTTCGCGCTCGGCGACCAGAAGAAGACGCGAGCCCGCCCGAACGTTTCCGACCACCGCTGGCAGAGCAACATGTTGAGGTCTTCGTTGTCGGTGAGGGCCAGCAGATTGCCGATTCCCTGAAACTCGTCACGCTCGATGAGATCCAGATCGCGAGCATCCGCGACGACCGCCTGCAAGCCCTCTTGCCGGGCCTCCGAGACCATCTTGGCGTTAGTATCCACCAGGATCGCGCGTGCACGGGCGGTCTCGCTGACGAAGCGAGCCACCTCTTGGCCCAGACGATGGGCCCCGACGATGATCCAGCCGATCGGAGCGGGGGCTTTGACGTTGAGCAGGCCGGCCACCGGCCCGGCGGTGAGGCCCTGGAGAACCACCGTACCCACGATCACCGAGTAGACGAACGTCTCGATGAACGCCGCGGAGTCCGCGAATGCGTCCGCGAGCTGCAGCGAGAAGAGCGACGCCATCGACGCCGCCACGATGCCACGCGGGGCGATCCACGACAAGAAGAGTTGTTCCTTCCACGATACGTCGTGCCCGATGGTCGAAACCATCACATTCAGCGGGCGAATGACGAACATAACGATCGCCACTGCCAGCGCGCCGCCGGCCCCGAAGGCAAGGAACTGCTCGCCCCTGAGCCGAGCGGCCAGAAGGATGAACAAGATCCCGATGGCCAGGTCCGCGATCTCGGCTTTGAACCGGCGGATCCGCTTCAGCTCGGGCGGGTTCTTGAACCCGATCACAAAACCGGCAACCGTCACCGACAACAAACCCGACTTGGACAAGACCACCTCGCCAAGGCCGAAGATCAGGACGGCCATCGCCAGAACCGAGATGTTGATCAGCTCCTCGGGGACAAACGCGCCATGAAGGAGCCGGTGTACCAGCAGTCCTCCGTCGATGCCCACGGCCAATCCCCAGAACACACGCATGCCGAAATGCGCGACGGCAGTACCACCCTCTAAACCGCCGATCCACTCGAAACATAGAATGGCCACGAATACGCCGATGGGATCGATCAGCACGCTTTCCCAATGAAGAATATGATGAAGCCGGGCGTTGACCTTGGTTCGCTTGAGCAGCGGCCCGATCACCGTCGGACCGGTGACAATCACCAGGCTGCCTGCCAGCAGAGCGATTGAGATCGGCACGTCGGGGAAGATGACACCGATGGCCACCGCTGTTCCCAGCCAGGTGACAAGGACGCCAACCGTCAGCAGACGCCGGATCGGCCCGGAAGCCAGCCGGTATCCCTGAACGTCGAGCGTCAGGCCGCCGTCGAACAGGATCAGGCCCACGGCCAGCTCGACGATGACGACCAGGCCGCCTCCGAGCGAGTCCGGCCGTACAATGCCCAGTATCTGCGGGCCGCACGCATATCCGCCCAATAGCAGCAAGACTATCGCGGGCAGCTGAAAGCGACGTGAAACGACGATCAGCATGATGCCGGCCGCGAAGGCGGCAACCATGGTCTGGAGCATCAAGTCGCCATTGGTGACAGCCATGTCTGTGTCCCGATGTCGTCAGCCGATTTCCGGGCGAAAGATAACTGCAATCGGCGGTCCAGCCAAGACCATCTCCTCAGGGAGCCTCTTTCAGAAACCGCGACCGCGAGGGAGCGGTAGCCCTATTCAGAACCGCGACCGTCAGGGAGCGGCCCCCTCGTGTCCTCGGCCGCTTCACTGCTTAGCCCCTCGCTTACGCTCGCGGTTCTGAAAGAGCCGTCGCGTGCCACTGCTATATCAGCAGCGTCAAACCCTCAACACGGCTCACGTACGTGTTTAGCGTGCAAGAGAGCGGGTCAGGCACCTTTTTGCGGGTTCCCCTGCATGGCATCGTGCCAGCTCGCTTCGTTGACCTTCCCCGGGTCACCCTGCGAACCGCGTCAGGCAAAAAGGAGCCAGACCCCGGCCCGCTAAACACGTACCTGCTCACAGAGCAGTGGCACACGGATAAGGCCCGTCCCTGGCCAGGAGATCCACTTGCTGTCCAAGGCCTGCCGGCTTGACCCCCGCCGGTTTGCCAGCTAAACCACCTGTATGAAGGCCTCCGAAGCCCAGAACACCGCCAACGCTCGCGCGGCCTCCGTCATCTTTGACCTCGACGGCACGCTCACCGTGCCTTATTTCGATTTCGACGCCATCCGACGGGAAATCGGCCTGCCGACGCAACCTCGCACGCCCATCCTCGAGGCCATGGAGACAATGACCCCCGAGCAGCGCGACCGCTGCGAGGCTATTCTGATCAAGCATGAGGAGAAGGCCGCCCACGAAAGCGAGCTTTGGGGCGACGCGCGGGCGGTGCTCGATGCGATCCGCAGCGCGGGCATTCCGCTCGGCGTGCTGACCCGCAACAGCCGCCGATCGGTGGATATCGTGCTGGCCAAGCACGGCATCCGCTTCGACTGCATCCATACTCGCGAGGACGGCCCGATCAAGCCCTCGCCGGAGCCTGTTCTGTCCATCTGCCGCAAGCTGGCGGTCGACCCGGCCGCAGCCTGGGTGGTCGGCGACTACCTGTTCGACCTGATGTCCGGCAACGCCGCGGGCGCGACCACCGTGCTCATGGACGGCAACGGCCAATCGCCCGACTTCGCCGACCAGGCCGACCACGTCATCCACCGGCTGAGCGAACTGCTGCCGCTGCTGTCATTGGATTCGTAATCGCCGCCCCGTCCGTGAACCGTCAACAGTTTGACGAGCCGGCAACTGCATGCGGGTCCGTGACATACTCGGCGGGTTGTGGCAGACAGACGAGAGGGAGCAATCAACCCCCTTCAGGGGGTTTTCCCGCCGAAGGCGGGCTGATAGGCCGGCCGTTGTACGGCCGGTGGTTCGCGGCTCACACCCGTTTCCCTTTTCACAATTCCAACCCGTTTTAACGGGCTTGCAGAAAAGCCCGTTGAAACGGGCTCACCGTGAGGAGACAGGGAAAGAAGAACGAGTGCCCGACCGCGAACCAGCCGTCAAACGGCTGGCCTACTGGCCCTCCGGTAAAGGCCGCTGAAGCGGCCTCTTTTCGCCTCGCGTGGGCCGCCGGATCGTGTTCAGGTAAGCCTGTCACCCCTCGAATGCCTGTTCTCGGCTCGCGTCTCCCGCTGCCCTGGAGAATCACGACGATGACCGCGGATTTTGTCACGGACGCACTCTGTGCCGCTGGTTCTGACGGCGCGTTCCCCGAAGACCAAGGGGATGCCTTCGACAGGCTCAGGCCAGGAAACCCCTCGGCTCGTCAGGAAGGCGCGATCCAACTCTGTCCAGCCCCCCGCAACCGCCCGGCTAAAAGCTAACAGCTAAACGCTTTTGTCTACCTTCTCGAAGTGCTCAAGAAAGATGCGATTGCTCTCCAGCGCCGGGCGCAGAGTCTTCAGTTCCGTCAGTGTGACCCAGCGGATCTCGGCCACCTCGTGCGGTGACGGTTGCGGCTCCTGCTGCTCGTCGGAGAGTGACGCCCGCCACCATTGCAGCATCAGCTTGCCGTCCGAGCGCTGCCAGCGGAAGATCACCCGCTCCGGCCGCACGTCGAGCCCGATCTCTTCACGGATCTCGCGGATGAGCGCTTGCTCGGCCGTTTCGCCCGCCTCGATGCCCCCGCCCGGAAAACACAAGTACCCCGGCGCAATGACCCCCTCGCCCCGCCGGATCATCAGCCACCGGACGTCACGCTCGATGACCGCCACCACGCCATGTTGTACACCGCCAAGCGACTCGCTCATCACGACCCATCATAGGCACTCGGCCACCGAGCACAAAGCATCCGCACACAGAACCGCAGACCCCCAAAGGGTGCCCCGCCTCGTCCGCGAGGTGGGGGATCGACGATCAGCCGGCAAAACCGAGAACGCCCGCTCCCACTTGAGATTCCCACCCGGGGCCTCTTCAGCAAGGATTACCATGCTCGTTGTCGGCGACAACGAAACGAATGCTGCAACGGAAGGGATTCCGGGCCGAGCGAAATATGATCTTCTCGCGCCGAAAAAGGGGACATTCTGCTTTTCTGCTGCCCTCGGTTGTCCGCGAGGGCAAAGGCCTGCAGAAAAAACAGGGCGTTTCTGTCCCTCCTTCTCTCTTCAGGCCGTCATGCCCTGGCGATGTGTTTGACGTCAATCACATACATCTGGCGTGTCGGTTCGTGGCTGCCGTCGAAGCAGACCTGTGTCCCATCCCGGTTCCAGCGCGGGTGCAGGTCGCAGCGGGACGCCCCGGACAGCGCGGGATTGGCCGGGTAAGCGCCGATTTCGATCAGCCGGTTGTCCGCGGGCCGATAGAGCATCAGGTGCTGCCGACGCTGCTTGTCGGGATAGGTATCGACGAGCACCCATTTGCGGTCGGGCGAATAGGAGCAGTGGCCGTCGCGCGTCAGCACGCCGCCGGCGAAGACCTCGTGTCGGCCTGTGCGGTCGTCGATCAGGTAAAAGTGGTTCCCCTGCTCCTTGGTGCTGGTCCAGGCCAGGATCGTTTCGTCGTCGCGCCAGTCGAAATGTGAGAACAGGGTGCTCCGCGACAACAGCCGCACGCCGCTGCCGTCGGTGCGGGCGGTGTACATCCGGGTGCTGAACCGCATGGTCGACAACGGCCGCCAGCGGTGCAGGAACAGCAGCCGCGTGCCCGACGGGTTGAGCTTCAGGTGGTTGAACCAGTGGTGGGCACCGGCGAACTCAGGGAGCGCCTCGTTATGTGCCGCCCACTCAAGCCCGAGAATCTGCTTGTCACGGCCGGTGGTCAGGTCCATCCAGTAGATGCCCGCGTCTTTGGGGGCCGCGTCATGCTCGGTCCGTTCAGGCAGCGCGACGTACCCGTAGCCGGGCCGCAGCCGGTTGACTCGCTCGAAATCGAGCGTCACCGCCTGACGGCCGTCGAGGCTCACGTCGTACACCGGCCGCGGCAGCGTGCGCGTCTTGCCGCTGTGCACGTCGCGGATGATCGAAACGTAGCGATCGCCGTCGACGCTGTTGTAGATCACCTCGCGATCCGGGGCCGAACTCAACCACTGCAGCATCGTGCCCTGCTGCCAGCCCCAGGCCTGCGTGGCGTCGAGCGGGATGAACCGGTTGTCCCGCTGCAGGTCGACCATGCCGACGGTCAACGACTCGCCCTTGCGCGGATCGCGGCCGATGAAGTCGATCTCCATCGCCAGCAGGTATCGGCCGGTCGCGTCCCACGGGCTCTTGTCGTAGTAACCGAAGAAATGGTGCTTCGGCCCCCGTGTGGCCGCTCGCGCCTCCGGATATGCCGGCCCGCTCGCCGACATTGTCGTGGTCTCGGCCATCACCGAACGGCCCGCGAGCCAACCCGCCATTCCACCGCCGGCCAGCGCCNNCAGGCGCTGACGAAATTGGACCTCTGCTTCTTCGGAAAAACGAAGACCCCTCCCGTGCTGGCCTCGTTTTCATCAAACCACGGAACGTGCGGCCTTCGCGGAACCAGTCCAGGACCCCCCTTCCGCATAGTCAGCGTATCCACCGTCCACTTCTTCTGCCGCGAGTTCCTGCTACTTTCGGCGCGAACGGCTGCGTCCGTTGTGCATGGTCTCAACGGCAGTCACGTGGAGCAGGGGGATGAAGGTGCGTTTGTCCGAATTGGGCTGAGCGATGAACACCTCCGACTTGAGCAAGGCCAGAAGGTCGGGGCTGTGGACCACGGAGGACTCTCCACTGGACGTGACCAGCCGGAAAGACTCAAAAGGTTCACGGCGGAGCATCTCGCGGATGGTATCCTGTACGCTCATACCAGCATTATAGCCAAGCGGAGGCGGCGGGTCGAGATGCCGACAAAGGGGTGAACAGGCCACAAAAAGAGAGCCCTGCCGCTTGGCGAGGGACAAGCAGCGGCGTTCCTGTTCTTGCCTCGCGGCGCAAAAAATACCAGGCCGAGCAACACACCCGGCCTGGTGCCGCGTAGACTCCACCGCCTACGTTAAACCCCCAAGTTGTGGGCCGCCGGCAATCAGCGGCAGCCGCGATAGCCGAAACTGAATCCGAAGCCGCGCCCGCAATGGCCGTAGTGACGATGACCTCCGTAGTAGCCGAAGGAGAAGCCGAAGCCCGACGGTCGGTAGCAGTAGGCCGGGTACGAGTAGTACACCGGAGCGCTGTAGACCACCGGGGCCGCGTATACCGGGGCAGTGTAGACCACTGGTGCGGGCGCCACATAGACTGGCGCCGGAGCGTAGTAATAGACCTGAGCATTGGCCCGCTGAGCCATCGCCCCGAGGGCCAGAGTCGCGAGCATCGCCGCGATCAGCAACATCGAGTTCTTTCTGGCTGGCATGGCAGAACCTCCTTGGCTACCGGGTTTCGGGCCGGCCATCGGGCCGGCTGCGTCCCATCCCTCTCTGACCGTCCGTTCAGTCAGTTAGACAGTGCTCACCCCGAAAAAGTTTGCCGGACCGCAGTAATTTGTGAAAAGCCGCCCCCGGGGGGGGCTGAGGATGTGCATAACTACTTATCTTCAAGGTTTTTATGAGCTTTCTCGCGGACTAGTCGCGTGATCCGTATCAGCTCTGAGCGGTCTTGCTCACTCAACCCCATGAGTAGCTGCCGGATGCTGCCGAGCTTGAACTGCCGGTAGGCCTGGCAGGCCCGGCGGCCGGCTTCGGTCAGCTCCACATCCACTTTCCGCTTGTCCTGCTGGTTGATCTGGCAACCGATCAGCGGGCCTTCACCCTTGTTCTCCAGGGAACGGATCACCCGCGACATCTGGGCAGGAAGCACGCCAATCTGCTTCTGCAGATCCCCCACGGTCTGCGGCTGGTTGTTGGTCAGCAGATCAAGGGTGAGAAACTCCGTCTCTGTCAACTCCGTCTGGTCTTTCGTCTTTGATCTGTTCTGCGTTGCCCAGATGTCCTTGGACATCTCGAACAGCTCTTGCGCAAACTCTTGTAGTTGCTGGGCTTGCTCAAAACTAGGCATATCTGTTCCCTTCAAGGACCGAAATGTTGGGATGCCGGTCCACACGCCAGCGGCGCCACCGAGGCCGGACGCGAAAGCCCTTTCATCGCACAAATAATTCTATCACGTGAAATGTCCCCTGGCAACAGAAAAGCAGTTCAGTCAGCCGGCGAGCAGATCCCTGACCGTCTGTTCAAGCAGCTCCTGGCCGCCGAAAGTCATGCCCAGGGCTCGCAGTTTGCCCGTGTCGATCTGGTTTTTCGGGCCGGTGTTGAGGTTGGAGATGCGGCTGTCACTACCCGTCAGGCCGCGGGCAATTCGGGCGACCATTTCGTCGGAAATGTACATGTCGTAGCAGTTGTAGGCCTGGCCGGCGATGCCCGAGGCGGTCAGGAGAATGCCCACTGCTTTGGCAACGTCGGCAGCGTGCACCTCCTTGCCCCCGGCGGAGCTCTCGACCGGTCGGCCGGCCTTCACCGCGTGAACCAGACCATACCACTTGCTGCTCGACACCGGACGGGCCAGGCCGTAGATGCCCGTCGGCCGCAACGCGCAGATGTCGTATCCCTCTCCCAAGCCGAAGCTGTGAACGAACTTCTCGATCGCCGCCTTGTGTGCCCCATAATGACTCTTCGGCCAGAGGGGATGAGTCTCATCGAGCGGCCGATCCTGCAGGATGACGTCGTGGACGGCACAGGTTGAGATGAAGATGAACCGCGCGACGTTCGCTCGGCGCGCCGCCTGGATCAGCCGTAGCGTGCCCAGCACGTTCGCCTCAACAAAGCTCATGAGATCGTCGCCAGTGGCCCGGAACCGCCCGCCGCCGTGCTGCAGCGCCGAATGCACGACCGCATCGACATTCTCAACCAGCAACTGTGCGGCCTTGGGGTCGCCCAGCTCGCCCGGCAGCCACTCCATCTTCGGGCCGCCTGGTTCAATAAACCCGCCGCGATCGCTGCGCGGGCGATGCCAGCAGCGACAACGATGCCCGCTTTCGAGCAGATGATTCACGATGTAGCGACCGAGGAAGCCGGTGGCGCCGGTCACGGCCACTCGCATGATTCAACTCCTTGCTTTATGAGTCATCGGGCACTACGGCCCGCGCGAGGTGTTCACCCGCCCGAGGCGTTCGAGCCCGAAATGCTGTTGATCAACTCCACGTACGGAAGAAACACGGCGAAGGCGACGACAACGATCAGGGCGACTTCCAGCAGTGTGCCTGCGAACAGTACGAGGTGGCGACCGCGGCCAGCAAGCCGGGCCAGCGCCATTTGCCCCGCAAGCAGGAGACCAAGCCCCATCACAACGGCGGCGGGCGCCTGCGACACCTGCACCATCGTGGCCGTCACGGCGGGCAATCGCGTCCCGAAATCGGCGTAGACCGCGGCCATTTTCGGAAGCAGCACCAGCAGCACGACACCTAACAACACCAGCGCCACGACGTTGACGCCAAACAGCATGCCGAAAACGGCGCCGCCCCTCGTTCGCCCGCCGGCTTGCTGTTCGTTCACGACGAGACCTCCACCCTATCACGGGCCCGGGCTGGCCCGCAACTCAGGGA
>MTKZ01003320.1_pt2 | contig 23543 bp, 17 predicted proteins | sample 1042781 | NCBI WGS metagenome assembly MTKZ01 (sample SAMN06212207, study PRJNA360539) | anaerobic digester metagenome | biome: Wastewater treatment plant; material: sludge; isolation source: anaerobic digester fed with sludge from wastewater treatment plant | place: Denmark: WWTP Viborg ... | reverse complement strand
TTCTTCAACCTCTACGAGGTAGAAGATCATGTGTGTATCATCTTCAACTACAATACCATATCGTCTACGACGAATCTTAATCGGTCGCCCTTTCTCCCCCTCGCCTCATCTCCCCCTCTTTCTTCAGCTCCATGCCCCTCGCTCCCGGCTCCCTGCCCTATGCCGTAATGCCGTAACGCCTTAAAGCCGTAACGCCTTTTCTGCCTCCTGTTTCCTACTGAACGCCCACAGCCCCATGAACATCAGAAACCCGTTCAGCAGGATAAGCTCGAACCCGAACCGGTAACCGTTGAACAGCTGAACTGAGTACTTGCTTAAGATAAAACAGATGGTGGGCGAGAGGATCGCAATATAAGGAGTGACCCTGTCTTTTACCGCCCGTTTTGTGAAGAGCCCGAATGTGTAAAGGCCCAGCAACGGACCATACGTATATCCGGCTATCGTGAAGAGCTTGTCGATTATTGCTTCATCATTTAGAGTACTGAATATCAGGATGCTGATAAAAAATACAAGAGCAATCGAGAGATGCACTCCATATCTTGTTTTTGTCGCTTTCTTCTCAGTCAGTCCCTTCTTTTTGTCGAGACCCAGGAAGTCAATGCTTATTGATGTTGTCAGTGAGGTAAGGGCGCCGTCGGCGCTCGGGAAAGCCGCTGAGATAAGACCTATCAGGAAAACAAGTCCGGCAACCGGTCCCATATGTTCAAGGGCTATAACAGGGAAAAGATCATCTGTCGCACCGACAGTGATCCCCTTGCTCCGTGAAAATAAAAACAGGAATGCACCAAGGAAAAGGAACATAAGGTTGACAAATACAAGTATGCCGCTGAAGGTGAACATGTTCTTCTGAGCTTCTCTGAGATTCCTGCAGCTCAGGTTCTTCTGCATCATCTCCTGGTCAAGACCGGTCATTGTGATCGTAATGAACATCCCCGAAAAAAACTGCTTAAGGAAAAACCTCTCATGATGCCAATCGGTAATGAACATCCTTGTTATCCTGCTCTCATGTGCCTCACGGAACAGATCCGAAAGCGGAACTCCCAGACCCTTGCTTATATAAAATATCGAGAGAACTACTGCAAGCAGCATAAAGGTTGTCTGAAGAGTATCGGTCCAGACTATTGTCCTTATGCCCCCCTTGAATGTGTAAAGTATTATCAGTACAATGAAGATAAGTGCATTGACCCAGAATGGAATGTGCCATGCATCGAAGACGAATATCTGGAGGACATTGATCACGAGGAACATCCTCAGCGAAGCCCCGAGTGTCCGGGAGAGGATGAAGAATCCGGCTCCTGTTTTGTAGGACCAGAATCCGAAACGCTCTTCAAGGTAAGAATATATTGAAGTCAGCTTCAGCCTGTAATATAAAGGAAGAAGTATGAGGGCTATGACGGCATATCCCACAAGATAGCCGAATACAACAACCATATAGCTGAACTGTGTTTCCGATACCCAGCCCGGAACTGACATGAATGTGACGCCTGAAAGGGAAGCTCCTATCATCCCATAAGCCACAACGAACCAGGGTGACTTCCTGTTACCGATGAAGAACGACTGGCTGTCGGCTTTCCGGGATGTTATCCAGGTTACCGTGAAAAGAAGTGCCGTGTAGAGAAGAAAGATACCAAGTATCAGAAATGGTGACATTACAGAAAATTTAAGTTACAAGGATAGTAAAAAGTAATCAGCCGAAAAAATTATCATCCGGCTTAGCAATGAGGAATAATTGGATTAAATTTGTCTAAAACCGTTCGTATGAGTTTTACCGAATATCCGTCAAGATTGCTGGAAAATGCAGTCAATGAATTTTCTACACTGCCGGGAATAGGACGGAAAACAGCTTTCAGACTGGTGATGAGCTTGTTAAGGAGGAACTCCGAAGATGTCAGAAAATTCGGGGAGAGTATTATTAAACTTCATGAAGAGATTCATTACTGCAGGGTGTGCAATAATATTTCTGATGATGAAATATGCAGTATCTGTAATGACAATAAGCGTGACAGATCGATAATATGCGTTGTTGAGAATATCCAGGATGTGATGGCGATCGAGAATACACACCAGTACAAGGGCGTTTATCATGTACTCGGAGGGATCATCTCCCCTGTTGACGGCATCGGTCCTTCCGACCTCAAAATTGACTCCCTTGAGGAGAGNNATAACAACGCTTGCAAGGGGTGTCGCAATAGGCGATGAACTTGAATACACCGATGAGATAACACTCGGGAGGGCCCTGAATAACCGGAATCCTTACCAGCAATCCTGAATATGGAGCTTTCAGTAATTATTGTCAGCTATAATGTCAGGTATTTCCTTGAGCAGTGCCTGCTTTCAGTACGCAAAGCATCGGAAAATATTGACTGTGAAATATTTGTTGTCGACAATAATTCTGCTGACGGATCCTGCTCAATGGTATCCGGGAAATTTCCTGAGGTGAAGCTGATAATTAATCCGAAGAACAAAGGATTTGCTGCTGCAAACAACCAGGCTATTAAAATTGCTTCCGGCAAATATATCCTGCTTTTAAATCCCGATACTCTTGTGGAAGAGACAACTTTCACAAGCTGTATAAAATTCATGGACGAACATCCTGAAGCGGGAGCCACAGGAGTCAGGATGATAAACGGCAAGGGAAAATTCCTGCCTGAATCCAAGAGAGCATTCCCCGGGCCGCGGACAGCCTTTTTCAAAATATTCGGCTTCTCGCGTCTCTTCCCGAAATCTGAGTTCTTCAATAACTATTACCTGGGACATCTCGACCAGTTCAAGACATCCAAAGCTGATGTTATAACGGGTGCATTTATGTTCCTGCGACGGGAGGCAGTGCTCAAAACCGGCCTGCTGGATGAGGACTTCTTCATGTACGGTGAAGATATTGATTACAGCTACAGGCTTATTAAGTCCGGTTACACAAATTACTATTATCCTGAAACAAAGATTATCCACTATAAAGGTGAAAGCACAAAAAAAGGTGACCTGAATGCCTTTGTACATTTTTATAAGGCAATGACAATTTTCGTGAAGAAGCATTTAAACAACGGAAATTCTAAAGCCTTCTTTTCAGCCGTCAGGTTGGCTGTTTTCTTCAGAGCAGCGCTTTCTCTGCTTAAAAGGACTATCAGAAGACTATTCCTGCCTTTGACTGATGCTGCCATCATCTATCTACTATATTTCGCAATCAGTTCTTTCTGGCAGGCATACAAATTCGGACAGGGTTATACATATCCCGGAACATTGAAGGCAATCATTCTTCCGGTCTGCACGATGATAATGCTGACCTCTGTAACTTTTACCGGTGGTTATAAGATACCTTCAAAAATCCCCGATGTACTAAAAGGCCTGATAGCAGGAATTGTCGTCATACTTATAACTTATGCGCTGCTTCCGGCAGGACTAAGATTCTCAAGAGTTGTTGTTTTAACAGGAGGACTCCTCTCCCTGCCTGCCGTTGTACTATGGAGATTACTGACTTCACTGACAGGAACCGGAATATCCGATAATCCCTTTGCCCGTTCAAAAAGAACGATAATAATTGCTGATAAGGAGGTCTATGTAGATATTAAAGGTCTTATGGAGCGCTCCGGAATAAGCAACAGGATAGCCGGCAGAGTAAGCCTGAACACTTCTGACATGAGCAGTGAGGTTCTGGGAAGTATCGGACAACTTCGCGAAGTGATAAGGGTGAACAGGATAAAAGAGGTTATCTTTTCCACAAGAGGCATGAGCGCTTCTCAGATAATCGATCTTATGAACCTTATCTCCGACCTCAACATAACGGCAAAAATCGCATCTGCCTGCGGTGAGTATATAATTGGCAGCAGATATATAAGCACACTGGAAGATAAGATACCGGTAAAAAAAGAACTAATCAGGAAAAGATTTGCTAAAAGATTTCAGAAACTCTCTGAGTGATTCATTAAACTTTTTTAAAGATTCAATGTTATGAGATTATAAGTCAAAAATATCAGACTGATGGCAAAGATGAACCTTATACTACCTGCAATGGGAGAAGGAGTAATAGAGGCGACTATCAATAAATGGCTGGTTGCCGAAGGAGCTGTCCTTAAGGAAGACCAGCCGCTTGTTGAGATTGCCACCGACAAGGTCGACACGGAGATCCCTTCACCGGCCGCGGGAAAGCTTGTTTCAATCCTTGCCCCGGAGGGAAGCGTAGCAAAAGTAGGTGATACAATTGCAGTAATTGAAATATCAGATTCACGGCAGGCTGGTGAAGAAGAAAAAATTGAAAAAGAGGTAGCAAGGATACGCGAAACTATAGAAGAAACAAAAAAAGAAGAAAAAGAAGTTCAGGATATATCTGTAACCCTTAAGAGCAGAACACCTTCAGGTAAGTTCATCTCTCCGCTTGTAAAGAGCATAGTGGCCCGCGAAAACATAAGTTACGCAGAACTTGATTCGCTGACAGGGACCGGGATGGACGGCAGGATAACGAAAGATGATATACTGAAATTAATAGAGAAAAAGAAAAAAGACCAGGGATCTGCAGACTCTCTGAAAAAACAAAAGGCTGTTGAAGCGGTAAAGAAACCTGATGTTGCTACAACCGGTGATGAAATTGTGGAGATGGACCGGGTTCGCAAGCTAATTGCCGAGAATATGGTACTTTCAAAGAAAGTATCGGCTCATGTAACTTCTTTCATCGATGCCGATGTCACTAAACTTGTAAACTGGAGGAACTCGGTGAAGGACAAATTCCTGGCAACTGAGGGACAGAAGCTTACTCTTACCCCGCTCTTCATCAATGCAACAGCAAAGGCATTGTACGATTTCCCGATGCTCAATATTTCAGTAGATGGAACAAAGATCATAAAGAAAAAGAACATAAATATAGGAATGGCTACTGCTCTTCCTGATGGAAATCTAATAGTTCCTGTTATTAAAAATGCTGATGAGAAAAGTCTTACGGGAATTGCAAGAAGCGTGAATGATCTTGCGGAAAGGGCCAGGAGCGGAAAGCTTAAACCCGATGAGATAACAGGCGGTACTTTTACCGTCACTAATTTCGGCAGCTATAATAACCTGTCAGGGACACCTATAATCAACCAGCCACAGGTAGCAATACTGGGCACAGGTGCTGTGAGAAAAGTCCCGGCAGTAATTGAAACCCCTGATGGGGATGTGATAGCAATAAGACAGGTAATGATACTGTCGTTAAGCTATGACCATCGTGTAATTGACGGCGCTCTTGCGGGGAAATTCCTGAACAGGCTTAAGGAGATCCTGGAGAACTATTCGCCTGAGGAGCTCTGATCATAAGAACTGATGATTAAACAGTTAGCTCCTACCCGGGCAATGGTTTGAAATAATTAACATCCGGTTAATAAAAAGGGAAAAGTGCTCTTGCCCTTATCTTGTTATTTCTGTTATATTAGTAACTTTAACAGATGGATTATTAACTATAACCTTCCTGCCTGTGTTATATCATAAGGCTGATAGTATTTTTATTATAGGGGTTTCTTACTATTTATCTTTAGTAATATGATAAAGAGATTTTTTATTCCTGCATTCCTTTTAGTTGTGCTGTCCGGTGCAGATCTTTCATCACAGAGCAGGGCCCAGAACAAGATGATCTTTTACGATGCGGAAAGCTGGGTTTTATTTGAAGATTACAAAGAGGCACTTCCTGAATATCTTCAGCTTCTTGAATACTATCCTTCGAATGCCAATATCAAATACAGGATCGGACAGTGTTATATTAACATACCCGGTGAAAAGGAAAAAGCGATCAGCTATCTCGAAGATGCGGTTAAGAATATAAACCCTGCCTATAAGGAAGGACGGTTCAGAGAAACCGGGGCTCCATGGGATGCTTATTACCAGCTTGCTGATGCTTACAGGATAACGGGCCGGATCGACAAAGCACTGGAAACTTACAGACTTTTCAAGAAAAACCTCGATCCTGAAGTATATGACTCGGTCATTGTAAACCGACAGATAGAATCGTGCCTCAATGCAAAGGAACTGATGAATAAGCCATTATTTATAAAAGAAAGCAACCTTGGAAAAACTATAAACGGTAACAACTCGGAATATAATCCGGTTGTCTCAGATGATGAAAATATGCTGATTTTTTCTCAAAGTGAACCTTTCTATGAAGCATTGCTTTATTCCGTTAAAGCAAACGGCAACTGGCGCGAACCTGTCAATATGAACGAGATCCTGAAAGTCGACAGGGATATCTATCCCTCAAGCCTCTCAAAAGACGGGAAGACACTGTTCCTTTATAACTCACAGGGTTATGACGGCAACATCTTCTCGACAGTCTTTTTAAACGGCAACTGGAACCCCATCGAAAAACTGAATGATAATATCAATACCAAATACTGGGAATCGCATGCTGTAATTTCTCACGATAACAGGAAACTCTATTTTACAAGCAACCGGAAGGGCAGTATAGGCGGCCTGGATATTTATGTTTCCACGCGCGATAATAACGGAGACTGGGGTCCGGCAGAGAACCTGGGACCTGTGATCAATACACCGTATAACGAAGATACCCCATTTTTGAGTGAAGATGATAAAACTCTCTACTTCAGCTCAAGAGGCCATTTCAACATAGGAGGATACGATATCTTTCGATCAACCCTTCTCGACAACGGCCAGTGGTCAGAGCCAGTGAATATCGGTTATCCGCTGAATACAACAGACGACGATCATTTTTTCCAGCCGGTAAAGAACGGGTATGAAGGGTATTTTTCAAAATATAGTCCGACCGGTTTCGGAGGAGAGGACATTTACCGTATTGAAGTTTTTTCCGACGACCACCCGAGGAATTTATTTGTTATGGGACTGGCAAAAGGAGCAAACACCAACAATTCGGTTAAAGTGAGCGCCACCGACAGCAAGAGTCCTGATAAATCGCTTGTTGTTTTTACAAATCCAAAGACCGGGCAGTTCGAATTTAAGACGAGCCATGGAAATTATGACATTACATATGAATCTGCAGGTAGTGAAAAACTCAGGACAAATGTAACTCTGCCTTTGCTTAATCCTTCAGATACCTTCAGACTTCCTGACACATTCCTTGCAAAAAGTGACTTTACTGCAGATCTTGAAGTGAATTCAGAAAGTGAGATTAAGGCAGATAAGGATGAACAGTTAACTTTCCCGCTAAGAGTTGAACCAAATTCAATACTTGTGATTGAACACAGGGTTGCTGACACCCTGGTTTCAACTGAGACCTATTCAGTGACCGATTCGACTTTTGCATATATCATGACCCCTCTTGAAGGAGTTAACAGGATAACATTCAGGCTGACAGACCCTTATGGAAATNNCCTGATGAAGGATACAGAAAGCTCGTCGCAGAGAAAAAACAGGACGACGCAATTGCTGAAATGAAGAAAAGAAAAACCGATACAGCTGTTTCAAAACCTGAGACTGTTATAACTCCTGTAAAAGAAACGGATCAGACGCCTCCTGCACCGGCTGCCGGGAATAAGAGCAGAGATACCGGATTCCTTTGGTGGATTTTATTTGCTGCCGGCTTTATACTGTTGATCATAATAATTCTAAGGAGGAGAAAAGATAAGGGGAAAAAATAATAATCACCGCGCCAGCCGCATAAACTTATAATAAGTAATGAAATGGCATTTTAAGTTATTTTTCCTAAATTTGTTACAAAACGTGTAAGTCATGCGTAAGCGGATTTTTGCCATTATTATAAGTTCAGCCATTCTGCTCTGCCCCCTGGCAGGCCAGGATATAATTAAGCTGCAGGAGGATTTTATCGAAGCTGAATATTTTTTCTTTAATGAGGATTACCAGGATGCCCTTCCCTACTACCTCCAATTGTATGAAAAGGTCCCGGACAATGCAAATATTGCCTACCGGATAGGCGCCTGCTATCTTAATATAACAGGCCAGAAGAATCTTTCAATCGATTACCTGGAAACTGCGTCTAAAAATCTGTCCGCTAAACACAAAGAGGGAACAATAACCCAGTCATCTGCTCCTTATGATGCCCTGTACGATCTCGGCAAAGCTTATCTTATTAATTACCAGTTCGATAAAGCAAAAGATGCGTTTACAAGATACTCCAAAACGCTTCTGCCAGATGACAGGGAGAATATTGATTTTATTAACCAGCAGATTAAATCATGCGACATCGCAAAGGATTATATAGCAAAACCTGTCTCATATACCGAGGAAAATATGGGTCCTCTCTTCAATGATGATAAATCAAACTTCAATCCTGTTATATCAGCTGACGGCAAATCATTTGCCTTCATGGTCTCATTGAAATTCTATGATGCCATAATGCTTTCAAAACTGAGCGGAGGAAAATGGAGCCCTCCTGTCAATATTACTCCTGAACTGCAGTCCGACGGCGATATGTATATCTCATGCCTTTCCGCCGACGGGAAAGTACTGTATCTGTCGAAGGATGATGATTACAACAGTGATATTTTTACAAGTACATTCGACGGGATGACATGGAGGCAGACAGTAAAACTCAACAAGAACATAAATACAAGATACTGGGAATCGCATGGATTTGTAACCGAGAATGGTGAACAGCTTATTTTTGCTTCAGACAGACCGGGTGGATTCGGAGGACTGGATCTGTATATTTCAAAGAAAGTGAACGGTGACTGGGGACCTCCAGTAAATCTTGGCCCGGAAATAAACACCCCATTTAATGAAGACAGGCCTTTTCTTATTAATAACGGGAAAATCCTTTTTTTCAGTTCACAGGGTCACACTACAATGGGAGGCTATGATCTTTTCCGGTCAGAACTTCAGTCTAACAGTCTGTGGAGCAATCCTGTTAATCTGGGTTATCCGATTAATACCCCGGACGATAACATATTTTTCATGCCGATAGATAATGGGAATGCCGGTTACTATTCAATAAGTAAAGATCAGGCCGGGGAAGGGAAAGAGGATATCTTCAGAATAACTTTTAAACATTAACGCACCGGAAAATGGGTAGTTCGTCATTTACAATACATATAATATGAAGAATCTCGGATTAAGAATGCCGCATCTCCTTTTATTGTTAATCCCTCTGATCATATTTTCAGCTGCATCATCCGCCCAGTCTCAGAAAGAGATGAAAGCTATATTTAAAGAAGCTGAATCACATTATGTCTATGAGGAATACGAACTGGCAAACCCGCTCTACCTTCTTCTTGAAGATGCCAGGAACATGAATATCTCCTACAAGATTGGAACCTGCTATCTTGGCATCCCCGACGAAAAAGAGAAAGCAATTCCTTATCTTGAAGCAGCAGTAAAAGATGCAAGCTATGATGCGAAAACAGGAACATTAAAGGAGAAACGCGCTCCCCTTGATGCCTGGTTTTTCCTTGCAAAAGCTTATATGATAAATAACGAACTCGAAAAAGCATTAAGCACTTTTCAGACATTCAAAAGACTCTCGGCAGATTATGAAAGTGAAGGCGGGATGCAGAATATAGAGTTTGCAGATCAGCAGATAGAAGCCTGCAGGAACGCAATCGAATTCAAGAATAACCCAACCCTCATAACAAAAAAGATCCTTGCAAAAGAGTTTACTGACGGAGCAATAAATGAAAATCCTGCTGTGAGCTACGACGGGAATACACTCGTATACACCGAACGAAGGGGCCTTATAAACATCATCCTTTTCTCAAAAAAAATAAGAGGCAAATGGCAGCCTCCGGTAGACATTACCGGTCAGCTGAATGCGGGAGAAGACTGCTCTTCGTGTTCACTTAACAGTGATGGTACAAAATTGTTCCTGTACAAGACTGATAACTTCGACGGGAATATATATTCGTCTGATTACGTCAATGGCGCCTGGACCCCAATAGTTAAACTCAACAAGAACATAAACACCAAGTACTATGAATCCCATGCTGCGATATCTGCAGATGGCAAGAAACTCTACTTTACCAGCAACCGGGAAGGCGGCATCGGTGGCCTGGATATATTCGTTTCAGAACTAAATGCATCCGGTGATTGGGGCATCCCGGTAAATCTCGGGACTAAGATCAATACTCCCTATAACGAAGATAATCCATTTATAACTGCTGATGAATCGCTGCTGTTTTTCTCTTCCGAAGGCCATAATTCAATGGGTGGATATGATATCTACAAAAGCAGTAAAATCATATCAGGCTGGGATACGCCAAAAAACCTGGGCTTCCCGGTAAACACAACCGACGACAACAAGTTCCTTCAGCCGTATAATGACGGGATGAATGCGTTCTATTCGATGAAGACAGATTATAAGAAGAGGGATATATTCTATATAGGTCTCGAAGGTCCGGATGTTAACCAGATACANNTGTATAATGTTTCTGTGGCTCCGGGAAAATATAAACTTGTGTATTCAGGTGAAGGATATTTCCCGAAATCTGTCGATACAACAATTGTGTCTGATGATCAGGAACTTATTGTAAATATCGACATCACCCTGGAAAGGGACTCTTCTCTAATCCCTATAAGATATGAAAAGATAAATCTGGATGAAATCCCGGTCGTTGCTGCAATTGATTCAAGCATCCTCATCAGGAATATGAAAGTTGATGATGTTACAGACCAGGATGAAACTGACTCAGGCATACTCTATTATACCGTTCAGGTAATGGCTCTATACAATCCTGTCGATGTAAGTTATTTCAAATACATCTCCGATATTAAAGTAATGTATAATGAGATAGACAAATTCTACAGGTATACGACCGGCCGTTTTGCTACCAGGGCAGAAGCAACGGTCTGGAGACAGAATTTAATAAAAAGAGGATATCCAGATGATATCTTCATTAAAAAAGTATCTAAGCAATGAATACACTGCTAAAAAGTATCCTGATCGTTTTCCTGATAATTAACAGTCTTGATCCCCTTCTTTCTCAGGAAACTGATAAGAAAGCGCTGAACAAGCAGATCCAGCAGGCAGATATATCCTTCTATTATGATAAGGATTATTTCAAAGCTGCCAGCCTTTATGAACCTCTTTACAATGCCTATCCCGAAAACAGTAATCTCGCTGCCAAACTCGGTATCTGTTATCTTAACATTGAAGGCAAAAAGAAGGATGCTCTTCTGCTTCTGGAGAAGGCATCGAAGAACATTGTCAGTGAGAGAAAAGAATATTCGGAATATGGCGAAAAAGCTTCGCTTGATACATACATGTACCTTGCTCTTGCCTATCATGCCAACGACAGTCTTGAAAAGGCAGTTTCACAGTACAACCTCGTTAAGAAAAGACTTACCGACAGTGAAGTTTTCACTGAAGAATATATCGATAACCAGATAAGGGATTGCAGATATGCGATGGAAATGAAAAAGAAACCAGTCAGGGTCCTTTCTGATCTCTTCGCACCCTGGTTGAGCGAATACCCCGGAGCCTGCAACCCGGTCCTTGCAAAGAATGATTCTGTTTTTATTTTCACTCAGAAAACAGAAGGCAAAACAAGGATACTCTGTTCCTATAAAGGTAAAGAATGGGAAAAACCAAGGGATATAACACGGCAGCTCGGAGGATATGACAGGTTCTATTCGAACTCAATAACGGGTGACGGCAAAACTCTTGTTTTGTTTATGGATGACGGTGATGACGGAAACCTTTATTTCAGCCAGAGAAAGGATACTGTATGGTCAAGGATCAGAAGCGCTGGGCGGCCGATAAATACAATTTACTGGGAGTCTCATGGATTCATCACTCCTGACGGTAATTCAATGTATATAGCCAGTAACAGGCCGGGAGGATATGGAGAACTTGACCTCTGGGTCTCTGAAAGAAAGGCAGACGGTTCATGGGGAGATCCGGTAAACCTCGGGGAAAGGATCAACACTCCATATAACGAAGATACTCCTTTCTTCGATCCTGCCAATGAAGCCCTTGTCTTCAGCTCCGACGGTCATATAAGCATGGGCAATTACGATGTGTTCAGATCAGTTATAAGGGCTGGTAACTGGACAAACCCCGTGGGGATGCCTTACGCCTTCAATACTACTGACGCAAATATATCATTTATACTAAATAATAATGCCCCGGGATTTGTGGCAAGTATTTATAATGCTAAAACCGGAGCCAGAAACATCTATGCAATTGTTGGTGTTGATCCGGCTGACGAGTTAACGACAGCTGAGGGATCGGTAACCCTTTCTGACGGTATGCAGGTTGATCCCTCAAAGGCTCAGATCAGGCTCACTGAAGCTGCTAAGGGAACCCTCATAAAGACAGTTCCTCTGAATAACGACGGGACATTTAAATTCGATTTTAAACCTGGTGAGTACATCCTTCACATTAGTCATGAAGGTTATGAAAGCGACACTATCCATCTGAGCCTGCCGCTTTATTTCCTGAGCCAGTATATGGCTGTAAATTCAAATCTTGTACCTCTTAAGGTTGCCGGAGGAAGCTTCCTGTCGATCACAAATATACTTTTCGAATTCGATAAATATGACCTTGACAGCGATGCACGGTCAGCTCTTGAAGCTGTAAAATCAATCCTTGTAAATTATCCGGATCTTAAAATAGAGGTAGCAGGTTATACAGATGCAAAAGGATCAACTTCATACAACCTGAAGTTAGCTGATAAGAGAGCTCAGGCAGTTATCGACTATCTTACATCTGCTGCAATACCCGCTTCAAGATTTACTAAGAAGTCATTTGGAGAATCAAATTTTGCCGCTATAAATACGAACAGTGACGGATCTGATAATCCTGAAGGAAGGAAGTACAACCGCCGTGTGACATTTGGCATAATAGATCCTAAGACCGGGATAGTTCTGAGGCAGGATACCTATACGCCTGAGCATCTGAGAATGGCTTCAACAACCCGCTACAGCGTCGTCCTTTCACAGAATACCCAAAGATTCAGTCCCGGATATTTTTCAAAACTGGACCTTGGCGGAGCGCTGTTCTTAAGAACCATTGAAGATAAATCCCTATACGTTTACGCTGTCGGAGTCTTCTATAATAAAGCCGATGCAACACAGTTCCTGTCATATGCAAAGGATAAAGGATTTACAGATGCCTATGTGATCAATCAGTCCGATCTTAATAATATCACTAAGTCTAAGAGAACTGAACCTGCTTTAAAATGAAAGGAGAATACGACTAATGAAGTTTGAAGACATCAAACTCAGGGCGCTGGAACCTGAAGACCTTGAACTTCTGTATGAATGGGAGAATAATGATTCGTACTGGCTTATCAGTAATACTCTGTCTCCATTTTCAAAATATACTCTGAAGAGGTACCTCGAGAATTCACATAAGAACGTCTATGAGACAGGACAGCTAAGGCTGATGATAGATCTGATAAAGGAGAAGAAGACTATCGGTACTATCGATATTTTCGACTTCGATCCCTTTCATAAAAGAGCCGGCCTTGGGATACTTATTGCTGACGAAGAAGAGAGAAGAAAAGGTTATGCTTCCATGGCGCTTAAATGCCTTATAAATTACTGTTTTACAACTCTGCAGCTGCATCAGCTGTATTGCAACATACTGGAAAACAACAGTGAGAGCATGGATCTCTTCACCAAGCTGGGCTTTACACAGATCGGGATCAAGAAAGACTGGGTAAAAACTGTCGATGATTATCTTGATGAATACATGTTCCAGCTGATCAATCCCGATGAAAAACTTTAGGGATTAGCTGTTTTTCTTGTGTCCCTGTATTCACCTTTGAAGTAATTCAGATTCAGTGCCTCATACCTTGTCTTAAGGACCTCAAGCCTGGCAAGGAAATCATCGAAATCTTTGAGCCGGTCTGGGGTCCATCCTGTTTCAGCTATAGCAAATGCCCGTGGGAAAGCCATATATTCAAGATACTCCGGTGTGGATATGTATTCAGTCCAGACATTGCCCTGAACACCAAGAATATACTTTCGCTCTTCTGCTGTCAGTTCTTCCGGAAGGGGATTAAATGAATAAACTTTTTCAAGCGGCACATAGCCGCCAATTGCTAGTGGCTGGCCTGCCGGTTCAGTCTGATAATAATCGAGGTAGGCAAAGCTCGTGGGTGTCATAATAACATCATGTTTCTGCCGTGCTGCAGCTATGCCACCTTCGGTACCTCGCCATGACATCACTGTTGCTTCCGGTGCAAGGCCTCCTTCAAGGATCTCATCCCAGCCAATTATCTTCTTTCCTTTCGAAGTCACAAATGATTCAATCCGCCTGATAAAGTAACTCTGAAGTTCATTCTCATCTGCAAGTCCTTCATCCTTAATTCTTTTCTGACACAAGGGACATTTCTCCCACCTGATCTTAGGACATTCATCGCCGCCTATATGGATATATTTCCCGGGGAAAAGATCAATTACTTCGGTCAGTACATCCTGGATGAAAGTGAAAGTTTCTTCTTTACCAGCACATAATACATCACTGAAAACTCCCCATGTTGTTCCGACCTCGAAAGGACCTTTCGTGCAAGCAATATCCGGATAGGATGCCAATGCAGCCAGGGAATGGCCCGGCATCTCTATCTCAGGTATCACTGTTATGAATTTCGATCCTGCATAATCAATAATTTCCCTGATTTGCTCCTGTGTATAGAATCCGCCATATGCTTCACCGTCGAAAATATTGGGTTTATTACGGGCATGACCGACAACAGTCTCTTTTCTATAAGCTCCGGTTTTGGTTAGTTCGGGAAGCTTTTTGATCTCAATCCTCCAGCCCTGATCATCTGTCAGGTGCCAGTGGAAAGTATTCATTTTATGCATGGCAAGCATATCGATATATTTCTTTATCTCCTCAACCGGGAACATATGACGACATACATCGAGATGCATCCCACGGTAGGTAAAAGCCGGTTCATCAACTATGTCACATGCCGGAAGTGAAAGCTGAATCCCTTCGATTACTGATTCTTTCTCAACATCCGGGGGCAGCAGCTGCCTGATTGTCTGAACAGCATAAAAAAGTCCGGCGGCTGTCCGGGCTCTTACTATTATTTTTTTTGGAGTTATCCTGAGGGTATAACCTTCATTGTTTTTTACAGCAGTATCGAGAGTCATGAAAACTGATCCCCTGCCGGCCTTTGTACCTTCAATAACAGGTATTTCCATCCCTGTCGGATTCTTTATGAGAAGTGCCAGTGTCTCAGCCGCCACTTTTGTATCGTCATCAAGAGCAGATACGACGATCCTGCATTTTTCAGAAAAAAGAAAATTGCCTTTCTGTATTGTCATTGATAACGGTGCCGGAATGATTGCCATGGCATTCTCAGGAATTGTAACATTTGTTACATTACAGCTGCTTATAAAGATCATGATGATCGCGGTGATTAGGAGGTTGGTTTTCATTTATCCGGTATTTTATTACCTTATAAATATATAATATTTTACGGGGGAGAAAAAGAAAAGATCGGATGTGAGGAGGAAGATCCTTACGTCTCTTCTTAATCACTATTCTTTTATTGGTGGTTTATAACACAACGACAAACCCATCCCAAGATTCGAATCAACCCATCTCCAAACCCCTTCGCGTAAAAAATAACTACTCTTTATACACATCTTAAAACCGCGAAGCGGTATGCAGGTATATTAAGCCCCTTCAGGGCTTACATCAGGAGAGATACCTTTACCTCCGGTTGCACCGGAGGTTATTCATATTCAGTCATTTCATGACTGCTTTGTTAAGCCCTTATCAGGGCTTTGTATCCGGGTTAATTACCGTTTACTCAAGGTATCTACCCTTTATACACATCCTTTAATACACTTCTGTAATAGGCTGGAGATTCCTCATTTCGTCCCGCTGGAGCGTGACTTCATTCGGAATGACACGGTGTTTTTGTGTGTAGTAGGGGGAATGAGGCGGGGCGTTTTGCCAGAAGGCTGCTACAAGAAAAAAATTGTATCAAAACGCCCCGCCTCATTCCCCCTTATCTCAATGAAGACCGTGTCATCCCGAACAAGTTAATCCTGAGTTTACGAAGGATTAACGAGTGAGGGATCTCCTCCTTTCGGCAGAGAATAAAAGAAAGATGTGTATAAAGGGCAGAGCCTTAATAGAAGGGGACTTGTGGATGAGTTCTTAAGCCAGAGAAAGGGTCAGGGTGATAATGTTATCGCTTAAAACTTGCTTTCAGACCTTTCGCAATCCCGCCGCCAGCAGTCCGCAGGCTGCATTTATATCTGCTCCTCTCGACCTTCTTACAGATGCTGATATCCCTGATATGATCAGATTGTGCTTAAAATACATCATCCTGTCATCCGGGGATGAAATATTATTGTCACCGGGTACAGGATGATAAGGTAGCAGATTGACCCGTATGCCGGAACCCTTTATCAGATCAATGAGCTCCGTCAGATGCCTGTCAGTGTCGTTGATACCTTTTATCATTATGTATGCAACGCTGAACCTTCTTTTCTTCTGAAGTGGATGATCCTTCATTATTGCGATAGTTTTCCTGGCTGGGAAGGCCTTTTCTGCAGGAATGACTTTTTCCCTCTCCTCCGGGAAGGGAGAATATAGGCTCAGTGTCAGATTACAGTCCGATCGGTTTATGAATTCAACTACTGCATCGGTAATTCCGACTGTTGATACGGTAATATTCCGTCTTGCTATTGCGACGCCCCATTCTGAAGTCAGTATTTCACAGGCTTTCAGGACATTATCAAGATTATCCATAGGTTCTCCCATCCCCATGAAAACAACATGTGTTACATTGACCTCAGTGTTTAAACTGATTACCTGATTAACTATCTCACCGGCGCTCAGGTCACCGTGGTAGCCATACCTGGCTGTCATGCAATACGAACAGCCCATCCTGCAACCCGACTGGGTTGAAACACAAACTGTATTGCGTTTTTTATCAGGAATAAGAACTGTCTCAAACTGCCTGGTGTCTGGTGTTCTGAAAATGTATTTCGTGGTTCCGTCCGAAGATGATACAGAAGATACAGGAGGATAAAGCCCCGTTTCCGAAGTCTGAGAAAGAAAATCCCTGAGTTTTCGTGGCAGTCCTGATGATGAACAAAGATCCCGGATCCCCTTCTTATAAATTAGATGGGATATCTTTAAAGCATGACTTCTCGTGAAACCGCCAGGCTGAATTATCCCGAAGATCTCTTCAACAGTAAAACCGCACAAAGAAGTTTTATCCATAATACTTTCCCAGAGTGTAAAAATAAGCCGATTATAGATATCTTAGCAGGAATAAGTTTAATCCGATTAAAATCAAGTTTCAAAATGACAGACCGGGATTCACTGTACATCTACTACATATCAGGTACAGGTAATGCCCGGATATCGTCTCAATGGATCGCCGAACAGGCAATTAAAAAAGGCATGCGGACGGTAGTTCAGCAGATCGACAGGCTTGAGAATATTACAATGCCCCGGGCTGGTGAAAATACGCTTATCGGATTTGCCTTCCCCACTCATGGATTTAATGCAGCACCCATAATGCTGCGTTTTCTGGCAGGGTTTCCTGCAGGTTTATGCAGGGATGTTTTTCTTGTAAACACCCGTGCAGGGATGAAAATGTCAAAGATTTTCCTTCAGGGATTAAGCGGCCTGGCCCTGATACTTCCCGCCTTCATCCTGATGCTGAAGGGCTACAGATGCATCGGCTTCCGGCCGGTAGATCTTCCTTCAAACTGGATCCCCCTCCATCCCGGACTTCGTGAAAAGATCATTAAATCGATCTTTGAGAGATGTGAACCGATAGTCAGGAATTTTGCTGACAGGATCCTGGCGGGAGAGAAAATCTACCGAGGATTATACAGCCTTCCTGTCGACATCCTTATAAGTCCGATAGCAGTTGCTTATTATATCGGTGGGAGGTTTTTCCTTTCCAAGACTTTTATCGCAAGTAACAAATGCAATAATTGCGGAATATGTGTAAAGGAATGCCCTACATCATCAATAATCATGGTACGCGACAGACCCTATTGGAAACTAACATGCGAAAGCTGCATGAGATGTCTTAATAACTGCCCTCAAAGGGCCATTGAGGCAACCCACGGGATGGCAACTTTATTCATCATAATCATTACTGCAATAAATGCAAGAATATTCCTCTTCATGACCGCTCTTCTGGACATCCATCCGGATGTCTGGTGGTGGAAAATATTATCGGATTTAATTGGGATTGCAGTCATGGTTGCAATAAGCGCAGGATTATATGTCTTTGTACACTACGCAGTGGGATTCAAACCCCTGAATTATCTTGTCCGTTTTACCTCACTTACCACTCTTCCATTCTGGAGAAGGTACAGGTATAATAAAGACAAGGAGAAGGAGAAAAAGAACAATAACCATGTCAGAACTTCTGCAGTTGTCAATCCATTCCGATGATATGGACCTGACCAGAACATTGTCTTGTATTTATTTGAAAATGAACAACTAGTGGCCGGATCTGAAAAGAAATAAACATTATATTTTATGACGCAAGACAGCATTCATCAATATGGTTATAACCGGGATTTCCTGAGAAAGTATGTCCGGGTTATCGAATTAAAGAATGACAATTCTGCAATTGTCCTTGTACCAGCATGGCAGGGAAGGGTGATGACAAGCACCGCAGAAGGGGAAGAAGGGTTTAGTTTCGGTTGGATCAACCATAGCCTGATATCTTCAGGGAAGACGCAGCCACATATAAACGCTTATGGAGGAGAGGAAAGACTCTGGATCGGACCCGAAGGAGGACAGTTCTCGATTTTTAATAAAGCGGGAGCTGCTTTCAGATATGATAACTGGCAGACTCCGGCTTTTATCGACACTGAACCCTTTAAGGTCACAAGGTTAACTGACTCTTCTGCCTCATTTGCCCGTGATGCTGAAACTGAAAATTATAGCGGAACAAAGTTCAGATTGGGACTTGAAAGAGACGTGATACTTCTGGGGGCGAAAGAAATAAGCGCACGGACCGGCGTTGAAATTACAGGACTGAATGTCGCAGCATACAGGACAAAAAACAGGATCATCAATAAAGGCATGCGTCAATGGAAGAAAGAGACCGGATTGCTTTCTATCTGGATGCTGGGTATGTTCAATATAACTCCTTCAGTAGTGGTCGTGATCCCATTCAGGCCGGGCAATGATAATCTGCTTGGTCCTCCGGTAAATGACGATTACTTCGGCAGGATGTCATCTGACCGTTTGATTGTAAAAGGCAATCATATTTTTTTCAGGATCGATGGAAAGAACAGAAAGAAAATAGGACTCTCACCACTGAGAGCCACAGGTATAATGGGAAGCTATGATGCCGCCAACAATATCCTGAATATCGTAAAATGCGATCTTCCGGAGGGAGTCACAGACTACGTCAATAATTCATGGCACATACAGGATGATCCATATTCGGGTGATGCCCTGAACTCATATAACGACGGACCGCTTGAAGACGGATCACAGATGGGTCCTTTTTACGAGCTGGAATCGCTTTCTCCGGCTTTTGAACTTAAACCTGGTGAGCATCTTGAGCATAACCAGGTCACAATGCACCTCACAGGTGAAAGGAAGATTCTGGACCAGGTATCATTAAAAGTTCTGGGTGTATCTCTTGAAGAAATCGGAAAGGCTTTTCTTTAGCAAGAGTTGATCAAAAATATCCTGTGCTGCCTCCTAAAGAAATCCAAGGTTCCTGAGATATGGCTCAATACCCGGCTCATGACCCCGGAAATTGACATACATCTGCATCGGATCCATTATACCATTCTCCTGAAGTATGTTCTTACGGTATGAATCAGCCGTGCCTTTATCAAAGATCCCCTTCTCTTTGAATGCTTCGAAGGCATCATTATCCAGGACCGCTGCCCAGGTATAACTATAATAACCGGAATCATATCCGCCGGTAATATGTGTAAAGTAAGTACTTCTGTAACGAGATACTATTTCAGGTATCAGTCCCAGCCTGGTAAAATATTCCTTTTCGAAAGTCTGGACATCAATTTTTACAGGAGCTTCGAGGGTGTGATAGGCCATATCGAGTAGTGATGCTGCATATATTTCAACATTGCTGAATCCCTGGTTGAAGAAACTGCTGTTCTTTATCTTATCGATGAGTTCCTTCGGCATAGGTTCTCCTGTTTTATAATGTTTAGCATAAATGCTCAGCATTTCCGGTTCAGTAACCCAGTGTTCCATAAGCTGGGAAGGAAGTTCTACAAAATCCCAGGCTACATAGGTCTGATTGTAGCTGTTCTTGTTGCTCAGAGCGTCAAGCGCATGCCCGAATTCATGGAAAAGAGTAGAGACCTCTTCCATAGTTAAAAGAACCGGATCGTTCCCGGCCGGAGGAGTAAAATTAAAGACTGTTGTTACAACCGGAGTGATGATTTTCTGATCGGCAGCGAGCTTATGAATCCTGTATGTCAGACACCATGCGCCCTGTCTTTTGCTGTCTCTCGGGAAGAAATCCATATACAGGACTCCAAGATGAGAGCCATCTGCATCTTTAACCTCAAATGCCTGAGCATCAGGGTGAGGAAGAGGTATATCATTCATTGGCGAAAATGTCATACCAAAGAGTTTGCTGGCAAGAGTAAAGGCCCCTTCCCGTACATTATCGAGCTTAAAATATGGCTTCAGCTCCTCTTCATCCAAATCATATTTCTGCTTCCTGAGCTTCTCGGCATAATACCACCAGTCGCTGGGTTCAAGTTTAAATTTCCCTCCCTCCCTGTCTATTATCTTCTGCATTTCCACAACTTCTTTCTTAGCAACAGGAATTGCTTTTTCCCACAGGTTGTTCAGCAGATTAAAGACATTTTCAGGTTCCTTTGCCATCCTGGGTTCAAGAACAATATCAGAATGGTTCTTATAGCCAAGCAGTTTAGCTCTTTCTGCCCTGAGACTAATGATCTCAGCAAGTATCTTATTATTGTCGTATTCATTGCCATTATTACCTCTGTTGATATAGGCGTTGAAGATCTCATGGCGCAGCTCCCTGTTGGGAGAATACTGAATGAAAGGGAAAATACTCGGACGCTGTGTTGTAAACGCCCATTTATCTTCCTGTCCGGCTGCTTTCGCAACCTCGGCTGCTGAAGCGACAAGAGATTCCGGAAGACCTTTAAGATCATCCTTACCGACATAGAGTTTATAATTGTTCGTTTCAGCCAGAACATTCTGATCATACTTAACAGTCAGAACAGAAAGTTTCTGGTTTATCTTCTTCAGGGAATCCTGGTCTTCCTTTGAGAGATTTGCCCCCAGTCTGACATATTCCTTATACAGGTTTTCAAGAATAAAAAGCTGTTCCGGTGTCAGATTACTTTCGGCTCTCTTTTCATAGACCTGTTTGATCCTTTTGAACAGTTCAGGATTAAGTTTCTTTTCGTCCTCGTATTCTGAAATTTTAGGTGATATTTCCATCTCAATGGCCTGAAGTGAATCATTCGTATTAGCCTCAGCCTGGCCATAGAAAACGTCCCTGACAGTTATGAAAAGGTCATTGCATCTGTCGAGGGCTTCTATAGTATTTGCGAAAGTTGGTTCCGCCCTATTCTTCACTATCTTTTCAATTTCTTTTCTTCCGTCAGCCATCCCTTTCTCGAATGCCGGCATATAGTGTTTTGCCATTATTTTTTCGAAGGGAGGAACATTGAAAGGAGTATTAAACTCACCGAAGAAAGGATTTGATTTATCAATTTCTTGCTTCGGTTTGCATGAATATATTGTCATGACGCTTAAAGCGATAATAATGAGTAGTTTAAAATGATTTTTCACTATCAGATGTATTAGAAGGTTAGTTGGTAAAAAATTTATACAAAAGTAGAATTTTCTCAAATATTTTAGGTGCTAAGGTAAATTTTAAATAAATTAGCATAGTGCTAAAAGGTTTAATAATTTAAATATCTGTACTATGAAAACATCGCTGCTTCTTTCCAGGTTGTCTGTCGCCATTTTTCTACTGAGTTTTACTCTGAACTCTTCCGGACAGACAGTTATTTTTTCTGAAGATTTTTCAGGTTTTACGACAGGATCACACACTTCGCCTTCAACGAGTGATATCTCAGGCTCGTTGGATTCAAGAACACATCAGCCCGGATGGTCGGGATATAAGGTTTATTCCGCAGGAGGGGAGATCAAGACCGGTACTTCCACAGTACCGGGATGGATAGAGACACCATCAATTGATTTCAGTGGTCACTCCTCGCAGCTATTCCTGAAATTTGATATTTCAAGATGGCCCGATGATGAATGTACAGTGAAGATCCTACTTAATGGTGACCAGATAGGAGATATAATTTCTCCTGAGGATGAATTTAAAACTATCATCATGGCTATAGGTCAAGGCATTACATCGGGTAAGATAAGGTTTGAATCGCAGGCTAAAAGGTACTTTCTCGACAATGTGATAATCGAAGCCGGAGAAGTGACTGCTGTCCAGCATATCAAGACTGATCATCATCTGCAGATAAGTGTATTCCCTAATCCGTCAGCAGATATTATTACAGTGAACAATATTGGAAGTTTCAGCCGGCTGGATATAATCAGTATTAGTGGTGAAATATGTAAGGTAGTTGTTCTGTCGCGTGAAGATAAGATTGAGATCACGACTGAAGGATTAAGGCCTGGTGTTTATTTTGTAAAAGTCTCAGGAATAGCAGGTTCCGTAACGAAGAAGTTCATCAAATACAGATAGAACCAGAAAAATTATCTTCGATTTCAGGTTATAAACTGAATTCTTTGAATAAAATTCTTCATTTTTGCAGGGAGATTTACGAGATGAGATATCCTCCTTCACCGCCTGATGGCAGTTACGGAGGACAGAGGTAAAGATAAATACAAGTCCCCCTTGTCTGAAGCAAGGTGATTACGGAGGATATGGATGGTCCTCCTACGCCGAAGCTACGGAGGACGGAGGGAGAGATGGCAGAGTGGTCGAATGCGGCGGTCTCGAAAACCGTTGTCCCGCTTCCGCGGGATCGGGGGTTCGAATCCCCCTCTCTCCGCAACGACAATGACTTCCTCCGCCTTTTGGCGGAGGATTTTTGTTTTAAGGAAGGCCGTACAAAACTCGTTTTGTTAAGGCCTGACTTAAAACAAAAACCCAACGAGTGAAGCGAGTTGGGAGTCTTTGGAGTTGCAGGGAACCCTCCAAGGGGCTCACCGAAGGTAACCCTCCTCCGGTCATGGAAAGCGCATTTGAAGGGAAGGATGAAACGTTGAAGGGTTGATACGTTGAAGAGGGTTGAAGAATTATTCAGTTCCTGCCGGAGCTGACAATCGTGGTGCGGTTGCCTACCCCGGGCTGTGGGCCCGGGGTTATTCACATATGGCTCCTTCAGAGCCGGATCGGCTAAGATGGTTTCATACTCAAGGCTCACTGTGCTTATTTATATAATGTCCTATCAGAACCGGATCATCTATGATGGCTTCGTACTCACATTTCACTGTGCTTATTTATTTAATGTCTTTTCAGAGCCGGATCAGCCATGATTCTTTAACAAGATCCCGATGTGAGATTTGTTGATGGGATGGAGATCCCTCACTCGTAAATCCTTCTTAAACTCAGGATTTGCTCGATCGGGAGAGGGATCTCCTTCTGATATCAGAGAGTTATTACTATCTCACAGAAAAAAGAATTTTTCATTTCAAAAGCAGACAGCACCGGCAGGTA
>MTKZ01002265.1_pt1 | contig 23550 bp, 28 predicted proteins | sample 1042781 | NCBI WGS metagenome assembly MTKZ01 (sample SAMN06212207, study PRJNA360539) | anaerobic digester metagenome | biome: Wastewater treatment plant; material: sludge; isolation source: anaerobic digester fed with sludge from wastewater treatment plant | place: Denmark: WWTP Viborg ... | reverse complement strand
TTAAGAAGCTGGTCCCACACAAGCCACATAGACCAAATTGCAACAACACTCCATGCTTTGCCCCCAATAAAGATATTAAATAGTGCGCAAGTAATGGAAGCAAAAATAAACAGCCACTTACAAATGGTCATAAAAAACTGCCTTATGGATCTCTTATTATGCACATGCGGATACACTTCTTTAAATGTCATTTAACTTGCTCCCTTCTACTGATGGAATAATACCATCAGAACAAAACAATGCATACAAGGCATCCTCGAATGAAGGATCGGATGTCTGCTTGGATATTGATAGAGTCGTAGTATTACCAAAAGTAATCATCGCACAACTTGCTCTATTAGTAATTGTGGATCCAAGAACGAAATCCATCTTATCTATGTATTTTGAATATTCTGGGGGCATTCTTACTACACCAATATTGGATAACATATTACTAAAAATTCTATCACCTAGGAATCCATAGCAAAAGCCCGCTACCTTAGACTTCAATGATAGAGGCACATATTGCATCGCCTTAACAATTCCTCGAGTAGAACTCAGCATCCTATTCATCTCTTCAATCGAGCTCTTCTCGGAAAGCTGCTTTGAAACTTTCTGCAAGAATATCGCATCATTACGAATCTCTCCTATTGGGAAACGTATTCCACAATACAGAACAAAATTCTTAAATGTCCTTGAAGGATAAAATTGACGCATATTGATAGGAACTTGCAAGCTTATATCGCCTTCCAAGTCATCAGTAGCCGACTTACCTGCTATAAGCAATCTAGAAAGAATATAAGAAGTAACAGTGACTTTATTTAACTTCGCTATATCCTTGACCTTCTTCGCATCAAGATTAAAGTGGAAAACTTGACAAGGGCGCATAAATGATAGCTTCCCACTCATTTGAGTTGCAGGCTTATCCATTATTCCACTGAACATCTTAGGCTTTTCTATCTCGTTTTTTGCTATATGAGAAGCTCTTGAATAAGCATTCTCAACCTCTTCGGCCTCGGGTCTTTCATTGATGTCAACGATTCCCTCATTCGAGCTTTTCACACCTAGCAAAGTAAGATATTGAGCAATCAGCGCTTTCAAGAAGGCCAATGCGCCAGTTCCATCCGTAAGAATATGGAAAAACTCAACACTAATTCTATTCTTATACCAAATCACTCGAAAAGTCTGAGAAGAACTATAAGCAATATTCAATTGCATGCATGGAATTCCAGTCTCAGACTCAATTCCATATCTTCTCTTAGAAGTGTCAAGATAATGCCAAAAGAATCCCTTCTTAACCGTGGTCGCAAAGCTAGGAAAACGCTTAATGGTAAAGGTCAGAGCGATTTGCAATATATCAGGAACAACATCAGCCTTTAGATATACTGACTGTCTGAAAATCGCCATTTGCTCGGCATCCATCGACAAAGGATAAATCTTCGCAGAATCGTCTAGAGAGAACCAGTTCACAGGAGGTCTGGAATAGAAACCGCCTAAATTCGAAATCGCTAGTCTTTCTAACGATTCTTTAAGCGGAACTCCCGTATTGCATAAGAAAAGAATAGCCTTTTCAAAATCGTGAACCATCTCATCGCGCTCTTCCTTTGGCAAAAGAATATGCGCACGCAAAGAATCCAGGTATTCCTTAACAAGGATACCCTCATCATTCTCTAATGAGAAGTAAAACTCTTCAAAAGGTGAAATCTCTACTTCTTTATTCTTCTTTTTCAAGTGCATCTCCTAATAAAAATATGTAATCACTCATTAATTACATTAATCTGACACATACGCATTGTATCCAAAGCCGCTTTATGTGTAGCAGGAGATACTCCAGTGCAGCAGCTAGCATCAACAATTACTTCCTTCTGATAAAAGTTCGCCTTAAGCAAAAGAGCATTTGATACGACACAAATATCCGTACATAGTCCAATAACTTCAATGCTAAAATCGTCGTCATTTGCATAGCTTTCTATCAGTCTAGGAAGATCTACGGCGCCAAAGGTTGGTTTCTCAACAATCGTAACGTCTTTGCCGTCCAAGCACTCTTGAATTCTGCTATTTAACTTCCACCCTTCACTATCCTTGACGCAATGAACTACAGGTAACTTCTTACCTTCATTTGAACTTAAGTAATCTTGATCATGTGTGTCCATAGTAACAAAAATCTTGCCCTCAAAAGCTTGAATTTTGGAGCAAGCACTATCAACTATTGCTTGCGCTTCCTTTGTTCCAAGAGAGCCATCAACAAAGTCATTTTGAATATCAACAACTACAAGAATCTTCATATATTTCTCTCCTTTTCAAAAAGCGTCCTCACACTATTACATACGTAGGCTTAATATTCTCTAAAGCAATTCTAAGTGGCTCATTAGGAAGTGAGAAATCAACTTTCTGAGTGCTTCCAACTACAGGTCTAATCTCAGAATAAGCTTGCTCGAAAATCTTCCTTGAACCTTCCTCTGGTGTATCTATAACACAAAGGTAATTGGCTACGCCATCCTCTTTCTTCATTAAGAAATGAATTGACTTAATCTCGCCATGTGCCTTACCGAAACTAATAAGCACCTCGTTAATTATTCTTATTTGATCATTCTCTGTTGGGACACCAATCTGAATTCTCCTCTTAACCGAAGAATCTACATGAATAACACTATCTCCATTCTCACCAAACTCCTTACGATATCCTTCTGAATTCACAATAGAACTAATTAAGGATTCCTTAAGTAAAAAAGACTTAGGACCAAATGGATTAATTACAATCGAATTGTTCTTACCTACACACATCTTTGCAATAGTTTGAAAAGTATGAACAATTGGCTTAACTGATAGCTTGCCAGAAGATACATCACTCCATCTTGAGAATGCAATAGCATCAGTAAACAAAGGCAGATTAACTGCCCCGTCCGAATTCTTAAGCGACGGATAAGCTATCATATCTTGGTTTGTCTTTTCGTTCTTTCCAACCATCGTAGCCATAATGTACTTGGAGTGAGCAATATTAAAGATAAGATTTCCAACAAACACTTTATCTTTACTAAATCTATCAAACTCCGCTAGCATTCCTACTATCTCTGGATTCTCGACTGCATTAATTGCATCAAGAACGGCCAGCGGTCTAATACTGCTAAGAACTGTAAAGGCCNNTTCATTGTAATCTCAACACGAGTGTCTTCTGCTTCCTCTACAGCCGTGCCATTAATCTTTATCTTAATAATCTTTGCTAAAGTTATTGGCAACTTGGCATGGTATAAATATGCGCCATCATCCTCGCAAATCTTACCATGAATATTGCCTTCAACACTTAAAGTCATTCCGTATTGGTCAACTTTTTCTACTAGAAAAGTATATCTTCTCCCACCATTAGCAACAGTACCATCGGGGATATCTTTATTTCTACTTCCTTCCATACTTCCTCCAAATTGCTTTTATCTTCAACATTTATGCTCATACCCGTAGGTAAGAAAGAGTCTTTACTTCGTATTGATACTTATGCTATTTGCGCATCTTTCAACACCTTCTAAGAACACGCATGCTTGCCTACCGTCCATTTGCACATGATGAAATTGAAATGAAACTTTTAAAGTAGTCTTTGGCGACAAGAACTTATGGTCATACCCTCCCCAACATAAAAGAGGATTGTTAAACATCCCGCTATACATGTTGCATACACCGTCAATTTTGAACTCAGGTAGCGATGACGACCCAACGATAGCATAGTCATCCAAATCATAGTTCTCACAAGACTCCCTTACCTTATTAGTCAAACTCAAGTAATCCTCATTAAACTTTTGCAGATCTTCCGAAAAAGGAATAGAGCAAGAATTAATTCCACCTTCCTTGTTGTCTACGATGACACTCACACCAATTCGATCGTATTGGACGAGTTTCTTTTCGACTGGAATAAGCTTAAACTCCTTAATTTGCGAAGCTACGAATCCTATGCAGTAATTTAGAAGCATGTTAAGTTTAAGTTTTTTCCTCTTACTGAACCTTACTAGCTTGGTGATTTCAATAGTTTTGTGAATCGTAACCATTGGCATTGGAGCATTAATGAATAGCTCGTAACTCATGGCTCTGTCGGTAGTTGTTGGATCAATAACTAACATGTAAATTATCCTTCTTCTTTTGTGATTTGGTATGCATCAATTAGATGCCAATTATTCAGCATAAGTAATGTGTTTAGTCTTCCACTTGATAAGCGCTATATTGAGCCAGAAGCTATAGATACCAAGCGTAATAATTGTAAGAAGAAGCCACTTAATCCAACTTCCAAATAATTGCATAGCCGTACCAGTAAACATAAGTCTTCTTCCATTAATTACCGTATGCTTAACTTCCCAGTTGTATATCATGCAACATGCCCAAGGAAAGCAAATACCTAAAGTCAGAGTAGTAATTAGTGCTCCAAGTATTCTCCAACCAATCAATTGAAGTAAACCACCATCAAAATAGGATTCTTCTCCATCCATAGTCATTCTCCTTAGAAAACTTCATTTTGCTTGCGCTTTGTGTTTTACGTAAGTATATAATTAAATAATGAAGAATTAAATAGGAGGATTCCAATATGAAAGTACTTGTTCTGAATTGTTCACCTAAAGGAGACATGAGCGATTGCCTAAAAATTTCAAGAGCATTTCTCGAAGGTTTATGTATGACGGATCCTACTACTGACATTATTTATGAGAATCTTGTAGATAAGAAAATTAACCATTGCTTCGGCTGCTACTCATGTTGGGCAGTATCTCCAGGCATATGTTGCCAAGATGATGACGTCAACGATTTACTTACTAAGATTACATCCGCTGACTTAGTTATTTGGTCTACTCCATTGTACTGCTTTGGCTTCCCTTCTATAGGTAAAGCCTTGATAGACAGGCTTCTTCCACTAACATGTCCTGAACAAAAGGCTAATGAAGATGGCACAACATATCACCCTGACAGGCAAAAGAACGATATCCAATTTATGTTGATTCGCGGTTGTGGGTTCCCAAACATAAAAGGCAACTATGACGCTCTTCTTTTGCAATTCGAAATGCTTTTTGCTCGAAAAGACTATCCTCGAATTATCTGCGTTGAAGCACCTTTGCTATCTATTGAGGATGCAAAACCTCTTACTATTCCTTACTTAGAGATGGTGAGAAAAGCAGGTTCTGAATTTGCTTCTAATGGCAAAATCTCAGAATATACAATGAACGAGCTTATGTCACCTATGCTACCAGCAGATGTTTATAGGTCAATGACTTCAAGCAAGGATAAGTAGCATTCTATTGTACTAATTGAGTGTTGTCACTAACTTGATGTTCATAACTCGGATAAGTCGTTAAAGCTGTTTTTTTGCTGTCTTATACTCAGCGTCTTCAACATAGAATGGGCAACGCCTCTTGTTATCGTAGGACATCTTCTCAATTAAGTCTTGATCAAATGGAGCCTCGCAAATATAAGACTGCATCTCGTCATCCCATATGTTATTTGAACAGCTCGAACAATAATTCATAATTTCTTATCACTTCCTTATCATTTCCTTAACAAGTATTATACTTATAAATACCTCATTCGTTCACACGATGTTATAATGAAAACTAAAATAGTCATAATCTTGCTTAAGTAAGGAGACAATATGAGAGTGAGTTTACTTAAACGATTTTTGTCATTATTTCTTGTAGTTTTTTTGACATTAAATGCCTTTGCATTTAATGTTTTTGCTAGTAAAGCAAACGCTGAATACAAACAGATGCGAGAATTCATCGATAGTCTTCCATATATTACAGCTGAGGATCCAATCCTCGTTTCTTCTGACACCGGTGTTGGTGGTTTTGTCACTAGATTATATCGTCTAGCATTGGAAAGAGAACCTGATTCAGCTGGATATTCTGATTGGTGTTCTCGACTTGAGGGCGGTATGTCAGATGGTGCCACAGTGGCCAATGGCTTTTTAAATAGTCCAGAGTTTATTTCTCGTGGACTAAGTAACGAGGATTATGTAAGTATTCTTTACTCGATTTTTTTCGATAGAGAGCCAGACCCAGAAGGTTTTGAGTACTGGGTATCACAACTTAATAATGGTCAATCAAGAGACAGTATTATTAGCGGCTTCATTAATTCAACTGAATGGGCTAACACTTGCCTGTCTTATGGAATTCTATCTGGAGGAACTGGAACAGCTACTATTATTCCTCCTATTTCTGATGGAATTACTAATTTTGTTACTAGCCTTTATGAGGAGTGCTTAGGTCGTGAAGGCGACGAGAGTGGTATAAACGATTGGTGTTTAAAGTTAGCTTCACAAAGAGCGACGGGTAAGGATGTCGCTTTTGGTTTCTTCTTTAGTTCCGAATTTGCTAGCAATATTGAAGACATGGATGACTATGATATTGTTAGTATTTTCTACGAGGTTTTTCTAGATAGAACAGCTAGTTATTCTGAACTTACATATTGGGTAGGTTATCTTCGTTGGGGTGGCGACATATCTAATTTATTTAGCGGATTTGCTGATTCTCAAGAGTTCTTCGAGAAATGTTGTGCAAATGGTATTATTTGTGGTCGAGAAGTTGGAATACATGACAGCATTATTACAGATGATTTTGTTAGATTTGCTAATTCAAAATGCGTAGCTTCAATGCCTCTTATGGAATCAGCGACACTTAATCCTCATAATTACTATTACTTAATGGACGCTAGAGGAAGCGTCCCTGTTCCTCGGAATACTAGAATAAATTTGACTGCTAGAGATATAGCGGCGCTTTCGAACTTCGCTAATTCTCATTTTCAAAGTGATTGGACCGCAGCGCAGAAGGCAGTGTATACTCTCTATTGGATTAATCGCAATGTAACATATGCTACAAATGCTCTAAATGGAGTGGTTTCGGGTATGGGTTATGCTCAATCAATATTTGAGGCTCGAATTGGGCAGTGTGACAGATATAACGGAGCTATGGTCGAGATGCTTTGCTGGTTAGGATATGAAGCTACGCTCGTACAAGGTCAGCGCCATAAATCAAATCAGCCCGATGTCAGATTCCAACACTTCTGGGGAGAGATTACTATCGACAACTTCACATATGTTATGGAGACTGGAAACTATGGTGAGGATGGCGATTGGGCTTACTTCTGTGTTCAATATCTACCTTCACTTAAATATGTCAAGAATGGAGTTGTTGTAGGTTAATTGGTGCCTGCTGTATCTGTTAGACCCGTTCAATTGACAAAGTTCAGCAATATATATTATATTTAATATTGCTTAACGATTTATTATCAAATTATTGTCGAATTTTTTATTGGAGGATTCCACCATGATAGTATACAAGGTTTATCCTTACTCCATATGGGCAACTCTTTGCTCAATAGTATCCGCTTTGATTGCTGCTTTTCTTATAATATTAGGAATTAAATTTTTCACCTATAATGAAGCTGAATTACCATTAGCTATCGTTTCTGTAGTTGCTGGATTGGCTATTTTCATCATTTTTTCGAGAATTATCCCTAATAAAATCTCAGCTTGGGATGTCAAGCGCAAATTGCAAACGAAGCCTAAGTTCTGCGCTACCTATGTAAATGCTAACCCAGGAGAGTACGAGGCGGTTTGTGCGATTAACGAAGATTTTAAGCACGATTACGCTTATTCCGAGATAAAGAGAAAATACATACTCAAGTCCAAGATGGATGAATAAAGTTTTTCTCGCACGTTAATTTTCAATATCAAAAGGCTCACACATAACTAATATGTATGAGCCTTTCTTATTGTTCAAAATACTTGCTTTTACTTCTGGCTTTTCTTTGAATCCTCAATTGCCTTAGCGATCATATAAACGACCGGGAATAATACACCAGCTATTGGCCAAACAATCCAAGAGAATCCCCAATTATTTGTGATGAAGCTATAACCCAAGTAAATTGCAGTAGCGATCATCCAATATGCTGAAGCTACAGTCTTCGTTAGAATACGTGTCTTGTTATCAACAGAGTAGTCCTCTTCTTGCAAAAGCTTCTGGAAACTGCCCCTAATACATCCAGCATATACTAGAAAGTGCGTGCCAATAGATTCAATAAGAAATAGCAATCCGATCATTACTGTCATAAAGAAATCGCTCTCGTCAAATACAAGACCTAGGAAGATAGGCACCACACCAAGGATACAAAGAACTACACCTAGAGTAATCATATTAGTGAACCTATTCCTAAACTTATTATCGCGTTCCTTAACCATGCCTTCAACGCCATATTCGGTTTCAATTACTTCGTTCTCTAGATAATCATACTTCTCACCCTTCAATCCCGTTGTAACGAATATAGCTACGGCGATAGCTATTAGAGTTAGCAATATAGCTACGCCAATTCCACCTGCTGCATTCTCGGAAATACTAAGCATGCCTGAATCGCTCGCACCTGCTAGAATAATCAACGCTATAGGAGAGCAAACACATAATGAGGTTCCTAAAGCGTACATAGGTGCTGATTCTTTTGAATTATCAAGAAAAGCATTAGCCTCTTCCATAGATACTCTATGTGCACTAGTATTTGCGTCAGCTACTACCTTGTTATCAGAGTTAACTTCTTCGCAATTATCTTTAAGCAGATAATCAGTACTAACTCCAAACAGCTCACTCATTTGAAGAATTCGTTGAAGGTCTGGAGAAGCTTGAGCACCCTCCCATTTTGATACCGATTGACGCGTTACGCCTAACTTATCAGCAAGTTCTTCTTGCGACCAACCATTCTTTTTTCTTTCATTAATAATCTTGTCTGCTAAAATCATATAACCAATCTCGCTTTCGCTTATTTTCGGGAATCGCTTCCCTTGCTTTGTGAGTTAACTATATTCTTTTCTCTGGTTGCACACTACAAACCCAGCTTTTCAATCTGTCAACTGGCAGTTGCTTTTCAATAAAATAAGGCATTGTAAGCCTTACTACCTTGAGGAATCACTTCGGTACGAAGATGAATTCGCTATCCCAAGCAGGTATCGAAGGCGAATGTCTTAGATAAATATCATACCTGTTACTCAAGCCCAATACCCTTAAAGGAAGCTCGTGGATATCTTCACTTCTATGATAGCATGATACTATCATGTATGGATTGCATCTTCTTATAGTCGCAATAGCTCCTTGAATTGCAATACCCTCATTACCTTCTACGTCCATCTTTATCAGATTAACCATTCTGTCTTGAACAAGAGAATCCACACTAATACAAGGCACGACGTTAGAAGCTGTAACATCACAAACCAAATTCGAGAACTCATGAACGCCACGTCCCTTCGAAGAAACTAGTGAAGCCATACCATCCTTGTCTGATACTACCGCATTCACTACTTGAACTTGAGGACCACATTTCATTTGCTCGACAGTCTTGCACAATTTTTTAAAATTCTTAGAGTCAGGCTCTACTGCTATTACCGAACTAATATTCTTGAAAGCTTCAGAATACTTGACGACAGTATCGCCATTATATGCTCCTAAATCAAGATACTCACTATCCTTGGGAAGCTTTATTAAGTCTAGCTTCCTCTCTTCCTCTTCTTCACAATCGAATACATAGCTAATATCACCACTAAGCCTATACGACATTATCGCATCAAAGGTCTTGACCGATAACTCATCCGCTAGCATAGATCTAACTAATTCCAACTCGTACTTATGGTCTTCATAGTAATTTGCGTCGAAAATAACATCACCATATACTGGTACATCAGGAACATAAAACTCATTCTCTTGCATTAACTTCTCGACATTTAACCTAACGTCCTGTCTATTAGAGCCAAAACACATAAGTATGATGACGTCTCCTAGTCTCTTTTTAATATCAGAATAGGACTCAACTTCATAACCTCTAAAGCTCCGGTTTCGCACAAAACCATCACTTGCGAAAACTCCGGAGACTTTAATGCTTGCCTTTGAGAGTTGATTAAGAATTTTATCAGCACCATTACCCGTACCATATAGTACTATTGGCTCNNGTACTATTGGCTTAGTAGTATTTTTTAAATAATCCCACATTACTTGTTTTCCATTTCTTTTCGAGTAATATTCCTAACCCATTTATACTTCATGTAGTGCTTATAGACTGCCGGAATCTTAACAAACTCGTCCAATGTAAGGATAAATGCAACAACTGGAACAGGCCATTTGAAAACGAAAGCCGCTAGCAAACCAAATGGCACTACAAAAGCCCACAAGGTAACACAATCACATATCATTCCAAACTTCGTATCACCACCAGCAGGGAAAATGCCGGAAATAATCGTGGAATTGAGAGAATTTCCTATTATGTAATACGATGAGAATATAAGCATCACAAGAAGATACGATTTCGCCACATCTGATAGCTTCACAAAATGCATAATTGCAGGCGTAAGTGCAAGAATAACAAGACCTGAACAAGTCCCAATAAATATAGATGCTCTTACAAACTTACCGCCATATCTCTTCGCCTTTTCGAGCTCACCTCGACCAAGCAAATTACCAATAATGATTCCGCATCCAGAAGCAAAACCCCAGCAAAAGCTAGCTATAATACTTCTAGAAAGATTAGCAACAGAATTAGCGGCAGTTGCGTCTGTACCTAGATGTCCCATAATTACCGAATACATACTTGTTCCAAGCCCCCAGCCTAAATAATTAATCAAAAGGGGGATTGTATAATGCCAAAAATCTCTATCTACAACTTTTCTCGCGCTATGAAAAACTAATTCAATACGAAGTCTTATACACTTTCCACGGAACATGAAGAATACTGCAAAAACACACTCAATTGCTTTGGCAATTACTGTTGCAAGAGCGGCGCCCTGAACTCCCATTTTTGGAAATCCAACTAGGCCAAAAACCAACAATGCATTGAGTATAATATTGATTACTACCGAAGATGAACCTATAAGCGAACTAAGAGTCGCATGCTCACAAATCTTCATAATGCAAAGAAATGCTTGAGATATACCAGTCAAGACATAAGAAAGTGAAGCCATACGCAAGTATGACGCCCCAATCTCAATTAGCGTAACATCAGCAGTAAAGATACGCATAATTTGCATTGGAAACAAGAATGTCAGTAGGGAAAATATCGCCCCCACAATTAAGGAATACCTCATAGGAACCGCAAACACATCTTCGACTGTCTTCTCGTCCTTCTTACCCCAATACTGAGAGGCCAATACTGTCGCACCACCAACAAAAGAACCAAAAAACAGGCTATTGATGAATGCAACTTGAGTCGCAAGTGAAACAGCTGACAAGCTATCCTGATTTAACATTCCCGACATTACAGCATCCGAAGTACTTACTAGGGACATCATTAAGTTCTGAAGTGTTATAGGAAGAACTAGAGAAAAAAGCTGCTTATATAAGCCCTTGTCCTTCTCTTTCTTAATCCTGTTTGAAATACGGTTTGCCATTTATACCTTCTTTAAGGACATTTAATGCCTCTTTTGCCATTCGTTTATAGCCATCACTACTAGGATGTAAGTGATCTCCACTATCATATTCTTCCACAAATTGTCTTACATCTGACTTACGCGCCAAAGCTCTGTCAAAATCAATACACTTATCAAAAATATTACTGCTACGAAGCCAAGTGTTAAACTCCGTTCTCATCTGTTCACGCATAGGTTCATATGTTCGCCAACCATATATTGGAAGTAACGTCCCTGATATTATACTTAACCCTTTGGCTCGAGCGACCTCAACATACAAAGAGTTTACAGCTTGTTTTAATTCATCAACTGTAGGCAAGTCTTCCCATGGTCTAAAAACATTAACTTGCGTTCCAACAGGATGAATAATGTCATTTATTCCATGCTGAATAATTACTGCATCTGCTCCAGCAACATCAGTTTCATTATCAAATCGACGTTCTCCCTTTGGTCCATAGGATGCATAAGTAATACAATCATATTCACGAAGAATTCTTGTTCCACAAATTGCGCGCCTAATAACCGATACGTCATAAATCTTATTCTTTTCAAGTAGAATCGAAAGATTATCTGGCCAAGCCTGAGCCGTTATCGAATCACCATAACAAATTAGAGCATGCTTGTCTTCGCTTGTTAACACGTCAATAGTATTTAGAAAATAGAGNNTTCTCATTAAATCTATCGGTATTGATCCTGCCTTCGCATGATTACCATAAGAATAGTAACCTAATGAAAGAGGTCCGGTTACAAGAGTACCAGCCCTAAGACTTGTATATTCTCCTAAGTATATGCTTACAGAAAGACTTTCAGTAGCTACTACATCAAATGCTATCTCGTCACTAACGATCTCCTCGCCGCTTGGAATTACTACTGCTGTTCTTCCGCTAAATGTTACTCCTACACTTGATTCCTCCTCAATTGTAGAGGTGAGCTTCGTCTTACTAACGTATACTTCGCTTAGAGTAACGTCCTCAATGCCTGTCCTATTAGAGAAATGCAAACGAAGCATACTACCCGAAAAGCACATCTTTATCGGGTAGCGTAATGTAACATTCTTGGCATATTGGGCTTCGAGACAATCTTTTATGGAAGTTGCATTGCCCCAACATGCAACCCATTTTGCATAATCACTATTTCTATTCATTCAACCTATATTCTTCTTAAAATTCGTATCTAGTACCATCTTTAACGAATACTCCGCTAGTAGGCACAATCTTAATAATACAAGTGTTAACGTCATCCTCATTGACATCGCCTTCACTATACCATTTACTGAAAGCATCTCTTAAAATTGTAATAAGTGAAGTGTTCTCAGGCTTAAGCACATGTCCGAGATTACTAGCAACAGCATTAGCGGTAAACCACATTCCACAAATCGCAACATCAGAATTGATTGCTATCTGTTTCATCTTATTAGACAAAGTATATGTAACGCCATAGAAAGCACCATCATAATATATCGCATCAATTGTTCTAACCGCTGGCTTATTACCATCTAATGTTGCTAATGATATTAACGAGTCCTGACCAAAACGTTCCTTGAGCAATGCATCGATTGTGTTATCCATACGTAGTCTCCTTAATAAATAAGTAGTAAACGTAATAATTATACTATGTATTATTCTTTAGGATAGCGAAAATCAATATATTGTCACATCATATGTTCAGATTATGGATATGATTCAGGACACTATGTACCTGGATATGATATGCAAGCACAAGGTGGCGTTAATGATTTCGTTGCTCGTCTATATGTTGTAGCTCTAGGACGAGATGGAAGCAGTTCAGAGCGTTCATACCATGTTGAAGGTCTAGTTAATGGGTCATTCACTGGTGCTGCTGTAATCGAGAGTTTCCTAAATGGACCAGAGTACACTAGTGCAAACAATAGTAATACCTCATTCATCAGGGACTTGTATTTAATTTGTCTTAATAGAGAAGCTGACAGTACCGGTTTGAATGATTGGCTAACACGAATGAATAATGGTGCCACTAGAATAGAAGTTATTAGAGGATTCGTCGGATCAGATGAGTTTGCTACTTTATGTGGTAATTGTGGCATTACAATTGGTTCTATCTAATAAATTAATATTAAATCGAAACATACAAGAAGCGGTCATGTACACAAGTACATGACCGCTTCTTAATAAAATCAAATTAGAGTTCTGTTAGCCATAGTCCATGTAGATTGCAATATGCAAATACGGCGATAGGTTTATCATCGTTAGCAATAAAAAAATCAACATGTGGAGCATCACCTGGAAGAAGTATTCTTCGCTGACCTCCATTATCAGTCTCAAGGAATACCCACTGAATGAAATGCTCCGCCAACATAGGATGAGGAGTATCTCCAACTGATACAGATACTTTCTGACCTTCAACTTTTACTACAGGAAGATGCTTCTCAACACTTGCATCAATTATGTTAGGAATGATTTCTTCCATCTCATCACCACAGCATACAACAGACACACCCGAGTCTTCTACTTTTGCTATGATATTGCCACAGTGGCGGCAAATAAAAAATTTCTTTGTGCTCATAATCATGTCTCCCTTCGAGTAAATTTACATGCACTTAATCTCATTGTTCTTCAAATTGATCTTTTCCCGCTCCACATAGAGGACACTCCCAATCATCAGCTAAATCGATCCACTTTGTTCCTTCTACGTCTTCATCATAGACATAACCACATAACACACACACATATTTTGCCATTAATCTTACCTCCTATGAATTATTAAGTTTAGTGTTTATAGAATACACTTATTTTTCGCAAATTTCATTAACTAATTGTATATTTTATGACCAGATACACTATTTGATTATTTTCTCTAGCTCTCATATAATCACATCAAGAGGTGAAATTATATGCTAAGTGAGTATCTTTCTATTTGGGACAAACTAACGAGTGAAGATCAAAAAATACTTCAGAATTCGTCTTCCAAACGTCATCTCAGAAAAGGAGATGTTGTTCACAAGGGCGAATCTGATTGCGTTGGTTTGCTAGTTGTTTGCAATGGGCAACTTCGAGCGTACATCAATTCCGATGATGGAAGAGAGGTCACTATCTATCGACTTTTCGAGAGGGATATTTGTCTTCTGTCGGCCTCTTGTATGATGGTAAGCATTCAATTTGAAGTAACTATTGAGGCGGAGAAAGATTCAGATATTTATGTTATTCCTTCTCCTATCTATCAGAAAATGATGGAGAATTCAGCACCTCTAGCAAATTTTACCATACAGCTAATATCTACCCGCTTCACTGATGTAATGTGGTTTGTCGAGCAAATAATGTGGAAGAGTTTTGACAAAAGGCTATCTGCTTTTCTTATTGAAGAGTGCAAACTTGAGAAAAGCAATGTCTTATTAACTACCCACGAGAAAATTGCTCTGCATCTTGGTACAGCAAGAGAGGTTGTTACTCGAATGCTTAAGTATTTTCAAGATGAAGGTTTTGTTGTGCTTTCGAGAGGATCAATAGAAATCGTAGATAGCAACGGTCTAGCTGCTATCTACGAGTAACTGTTATACAAGCATACTTAGAATCTTTTCCTTAGGAATTGCTCCTAGCGAACGTCTATACTCTTTTCCATCCTTCATTACAATCAAAGACGGAATGCTCGTTATACCAAACTTTGCTGCGAGCTCAAATTCCTCATCAACATTCACTTTACCTACGACAATGTGAGAATTCTCATCAGCTATCTCATCAATAATTGGAGAAACCATTCTACATGGTCCGCACCAGGCAGCCCAGAAATCCAAGAGAACTAATGATTTACTTTCCAATACCTCTTCTGTGAAATTATCCTTTGTAATTTTTAAAGCTTTCACAATATCACCCCTTTCTTTGATAGAATGATATACGTAATACAACTCTTTTTCAGTGACATAGTCACACAGTCGCTTCATCAGGGAGATTGCATATGAATATTGGTATTCTAGGTACTGGAAATATTGCGCAGAAGATGTCACANNAAGATGTCACAGACGATAAATTGCATGAATGACGTGAATCTGTCGGCTGTAGCATCTAGAGATATTCGAAAATCAGAAGAATTTGCGAAAAAATTCAGCATTCCAAAGTTCTATGGTTCATATGAGGAACTTGCCAAAGACTCGAGCCTAGACTTGATTTATATTGCTACTCCTCATTCGCGCCATTATGAAGATACAATGTTATGTCTTAAGAATGGACGCAATGTGCTTTGCGAGAAAGCATTTACTGTAAATGAGATGCAGGCAGCGGAAGTTATTGCATTTGCCAGACTTCATGGGTTATTTGTCGGAGAGGCAATATGGACTAGATTCCTACCTATGAGATTTTTGCTTGACGAGATTATATCTTCTGGTGTTATAGGAAACATATCTTCCTTAAGCGCCAACTTAGGGTATTCAATTGGATTTATCGAAAGACTAATCAAACCAGAGCTTGCTGGTGGTGCGCTTCTTGATTTAGGCGTATACACAATCAACTTTGCGCTAATGGTGTTAGAAAATAGAAATGGGGTATCAAACAAGATTACCAATATCACTTCTAAATGTGTTAAGAACGAGTATGGAGTAGACGCAAACAACTCGATAATAGTTGAATTTGAAGATAGTACTGTTGCCATTCTACATAGCAACATGCGTTCTAAGCTGGATAATCGAGGAATTATCAATGGAGATAAAGGAAGAATCGAGTTTGAGAATGTGAATAATTGCGAAGGTATATCCGTAATATTGAATCCAGGAGTTATTGGCAACGAGTTAGATACTATCGGAAAAGGTTTTAACCGTGTTGTGAGAGATAATGATATGGGCGGGAATACGTTTTTTTTCGAGACTCCAAAGCAGATAACAGGATTCGAGTACGAAGTCCAAGCCGCGCTCGATTCGATTCGTAATCACGAATATGAGAGTTGGCAAATGCCTCATTCCGAGACTCTTAAAGTTATGAGCATAATGGATAGCTTAAGAGACGAATGGAGTATCAAGTATCCCTTCGAGAAGTAGATATGCATCCTTAAGGATTTACGCTAGTTGGTTCAGTTGATGATGTTGTTGTCGCGTCATTCTCCCCTTCAAGAGCTAATCGCTTACTCTCTTCATTAATTAGAGATTCTAGTTCGCTGTCCTTAATCTCATTACTTGCAGCTACAGATTCGTCTGCAAACTTATCAAAGATTTCCTGCTTTTTCTGAAGCATATCCATAATTTTCTCGTCTACCGTTTTCTCGCAAAGAAGACGGTATACTAATACTTTTCGAGATTGACCCATACGATAAGCTCGCGATATAGCTTGATTCTCCGTCGAAGGCTTTAATTGAGGCTCGCATAAAATTACTACGCTTGCGGCTTGTATGTTAAGACCCGTTCCACCTGCGATGACTTGCGCAGGAAGGACTGATCCAGCTGGAGCCTTCTCGAAATTGTCGATTATTTCCTGTCTTGTGTTAGGTGCTACTGAGCCATTAATTATTGGAAGAACGTTACCACCATGCGACTGCACTATCGAAGCAACAGACGAAATGGTATCGAGGAAGAAAGAGAATATGAGAACTTTACGGCCTTCGCTTTTTGCTTCTTCTACGAGTTCCAAAAGACGAATTGCCTTAGACGAGTTCTCTATGTCAGTTGTGTTCCATGAAACTCTTCGAATTAAAGAAAAGTTCTTTTTACTACTCATAACTGTAGAACGATAGACTGACTTTTCCTCAGGCAACAACTTGCACCACTCGCTAATCTCCTCTAATTCAGGAAGCTCAGTTAGTACGTCCTCGCGCCTGCGTCGATAGTAAACCTCCGCAATTTTCTCTTTAAATAATTTTGCTGTTGCCATAAAAGCAAGGGGCTTAATCTTCAAAGCCATTTGTGGTTGAAGCATAGTAATAATATTAACCATTTCTTGTACGTTATTCTCAAGTGCAGTTCCCGTCATGAACAATACTCTGTCAGAGGAAGGAATAAGTTTACTGACATTCTTAGTTCTCAGCGCGTCTGGATTCTTGATATAGTGCACCTCATCAACAACCAGCATTGAGATTCGCATACTATCTGGAAGAACTAATTTTCCCATAGTTTCATAAGTGGTAACAGCAACTCCGCCCTTATATAACCAATTGGTTAACTCGTCATCGCGATCACCGCCATGCACTTCGGTTACGAAAAGATCTGAGAACTTGCCTACTTCCCTAACCCAATTCAGCATAACGCTCGCTGGGCAAACTACAACAAAATGCGATGCCCCTTGATTACGAAGCGTCACCATTGTGGCTATCGCTTGAATCGTCTTACCTAGACCCATCTCGTCTCCAAGAAGCACTTTGCCTTGGTGCAGAATGTACTTGACTCCCCATTCTTGATATGTTCGAAGAGTGCATTTGAGCTGAGCAGTCGCAATTTGCTCCTCAGAAATTCTTTTGATAATCTCTTCTGGGAGACCGAGCTTGTCATCTTGAGAACCTAAGACGCCAGGATTGATTTTCTCCAGTATCGAAAAGTAACTTACCGTATTTTTCTCAAAATCTTTCCAAGCGACAGAAGGTTCAACTTGCTTAATACTTTCGAGCAGATGTATCCTGTCAACTATATCACTATGATATTTTCCATATACTTTATCACTTAGATAATCGAAAGCTTCGCTTACTTGCGCTTTAACTGCCTTTGATGTGAACAACCATTTGAATGGAGATAAAGCCGGCTTAAGAGAAAGCTTCTTTTGCTCTAGTACAGGAGTCTCGGAAGCTAAAGCCTTCAGTTCTTCTAATACTCCTTGGCTCTCTTTAAACGCATATATATCCATAACAAGTCTATCTGAGAAGATGTTTTGCTCATCTGACGATAGCCTAATCTTAACTTCTTCTTGAACGCGCTTCGCATATATGTCAGCGTCAAAGTCAATCATCTTAGCTGTTTTATCGCCAATGCCATTAACAGCAGCAATTGCTCCCACAGAAGCTTCACGCAGATTATAAAGTGAAGAAAAGGCCTCGCTTAACGCCTTAATGTTGTATCCTTTTTTTTCACTTGCAAGAGTTTCTACAGATATTGACTTAAGAATTCTATCCTTCTCTTGTAGGACCATCTCGTCTGAGGATTTCTTAATATTAGTTGAATACTCATTAATCTTGTCCGAAGAAGTCGCGCTCTTAACTTGCGATACAAGGGAGGAACATTGATCATTAAGATTCTTAACATTGCTCAATTTCAAAGAAGACGACATACTTTTCCCTCACAATCCTAGACTAAACTAACAATATTCTATTGTACTTATTGAGTCAAGTTGGAATGAAGAAAGCCCTACCCGAGTATCCCTCAATCCTCTCAAAATGCGAGTCATACGCTTCACTCAAACTCTCATTTGTAATTGCTTCATTTGGCTTACCAGCTGCAAGAATTTTCCCTTCGCTCATAAGAACAATCGAGCTAGCATATTGAAGCGCCATATTTATGTCATGAAGAACAACAATGCATGATTTTGAATTATCTTGAGCAATTATATCTTGAAGATTCGAAAGCGCTTTTTGGGAACTTTTAACATCAAGATGCGCACATGGTTCATCCATAATAAGCCAATTAGCATCTTGCGCTAATGCACGCGCTATCATGACCGCTTGCTTCTCACCTCCACTTAGGCTATCATAAAGCCTTGGAAGCAGGTGCGATATGGCCATTCTTTTGGCAGCATCTTCAATTCTGTCTTTATCTTGCTGGCTTTCTCCATATAGAAATCTAGTACTATCGTATCTACCTAGAGCAATAACATCGCGAACTTGAAGGACAAAATTACCAAAAGTCTCTTGAGGGACGAAGGCTATAGATTCTTTTCGCGAAAAGGACTTTACTATTTCCTTAACTAGCGTCGTTTTACCGCTACCATTCGGACCAATTACGCAATGCAATTTGCCGTTCTCAAACTCGTGTGATACGTCACAAAGAATCATTGAAGAACCAGCTTTAACAGTAAGGTTATTAATAGTAATATTCATCGCTTCATTTTGCCTACTAGGCCCTCCTTCCAAATCATTATTAGGAAGTATGGCGCGCCAATCAGACTCGTTATCGCTCCAATAGCCATCTCACTCGGAGCTGTTATCGTTCTTGCTATTAGGTCACACACAACAAGAAAAATCATTCCCATTAGGATACTCATTATTACTTTCTGACGCATTTTATATACTTTTAAAAAAGAGACACAATGCGGAATTATGAGACCAACAAAACCAATTATTCCAGAGTTTGCTACGCAAAACGCTAGCAAAATAGAGCATAAGGATAGAATAACTCCCGTAAGCCTTTTAGGATTAACACCTAGCGTTACTGCTGCTTCGTCTCCAAGCTTCAACACGTCAATTTGCGGTGATAGCAGGATTATAAAGAGTACCAGCGGAATTGAGACAAAGAGCATGATTTGAGTTTTCGAGAGAGTAGAATTTGAGAAAGTACCAAGAATCCACATATAAACTTGTTCCATATTCTTCATATTTAGAGTCATTAGAACGGTAATAAGCGCGCTCATTATCGAACCTATTGCAATTCCCGATAGTAGCGTCGAATTCAAGTCTTTACCAGAATTGGCACGAGCAAGAAACCACACGAGAAGCCAAGTGACAAGGGCGCCAATTATTGCTCCAAGATATGTTCCTGTTAATCCCACGATTCCAGCAGTCGAACCTACGCCAATGACTATTGCAATAGTCGCGCCCAATGCACTTCCAGAAGATATTCCCAGAACGGAAGGATCAGCCATTGGATTCTTGAATATTCCTTGCATTATTGCTCCAATAGAAGCTAAACTGCCTCCCACTAGAGCACTCATTATTATTCTAGGAAAACGTATCTCTCCTAGAATAGTAATTGTTGATTCCTTTAGGCTGGATTTATTAACTCCACTAACATAAGCAAAAATATCAGATAGTGAAATATTGCTACTTCCAAAGCACGCAGATATTGCCATCACCGCAAGGAGAACAGCCAAAGCTACTAGAGCCTTCAATATGAATGACTCATTGCCATTTGATTTATTCTGTAATGATTTCATGAATATAAAGAACTGCATCCAAATTGCATGGTGCCTGTCGTTCGAAAAGCCTAGATTCTATATCGTACACTCTTCCCTCTTGCACTGCACTTAAACTACTGTAAGGTTCGCTAGATATAAAGTCATCATACATGAATTCCGGTATCAAGATGTAATCTGGATCAGAAGCAATCAAAGCCTCAACTGAGTACGACCAACCAGTAACATCGCTTGCTACATTTGTTGCTCCAGCCGTTTCAATTATGTCATTAATATAGGTATCACCGCCAGCAGTAAAGTCTCCATATTCACCAAAACCCATGCAATAGTAGACTGATGGCGCATCAGTCATGTCATCTTCATTGAGACTAAATTCTTCAAAGGAATCATACGTTTCATGCATACTAGAAAGTAAGACTTGTCCTTCTTCATTCCTATTAAGCATAGATGCCAAAAGTTCAATCGTATCAAAGACTCCAACTAATTCTGTCTCGTCCTTAACAATCGCTACTGTAATTCCTAGACCAGTTAGCGTGTTATATGCTTCCTCACTAAAGATAGATGAAGCAAGTACTATATCTGGATCTAATTCAACAATTCTCTCAACGTTAGGCGCGTCAATATTGCCAACTGACTCAATATCTAAGGCCTCTTGGGGAAAATCACAATAATCGGATCTGCCAATAAGCATATCCTCTATTCCTAAGTCAAACATAATCTCGGTTATCGAAGGAGATACACTTACTACAGTTGAAGGCTCGCTCTCGATAACAATCTCTTGACCATAAGCATCCGTATAAGTAAAAGGATAGCTTGTCTGAATACCATCTTGAACTGAAACTGTCCCTTCACTTGAATCAATAGTAGATTGTGACGTGGTGTCTGACACACTTAATATCGTAGTGCCACTTGTTTGTACAGAACACGAACAGAATTGAACGACTAGAAACATCGCCAAAAAGCTAATGCTAGTCAAACTAAGTATTCTTCTCATAGAAAACCTTTCAAGACAAATCGCCCACCGCAATTAACCCTAAGCAAAAAACTCATCGGCAGGTCTCCTGACTTAGCATCAAAATCAATAGTCCTTCTCGAGAAAAACTCAATGGATTCATCTATTGCATAAATGCTTACAGTAGCGGGGGCTGTCCCGGATTCTCACTCGGGTTCCCTATTATCTCCTTTTACGAAGCACCGACGGTAGAGAAATTATAAATCAACTATGTCATTAAATCAAACTTGCGACTCTTTATACTCTTTATTCTCTTGATACTCTTTGTACCAAATCTCAACAGTTTCAATAGGAAACATAACCATCTTAGCAACTTCCTCTACATCCTTGCCCTCGTCGAAAAGTCGACGCACAACACATTGCATCGTCTCCCCTACTTCAATAACGTGATGGTCAGGATCATAAAATCGAATGCCTCGCTGCAGCCACGGGAATGTTATTGCATCATGAACACGCTCTATCTCAGGTGAATTATCGATCAAATTCATGAAAGCATCAAAATCCTCAGCTTCAAAGTAGACTTCCATAGCATGGTTCTTGTAAATCATGGATTCAAGCGGAAAACCAGCAATCTGATCAAAGTGCTCTTGTAACGTTAGACCACAAGTTAGAACCTTATTCCATCCTAAGTCAGTCTCAACATCTTGATCAAAAAACTTCTTATAAAAATCCAATGACTTCTGCATGTCGGTAACTGCTAGCAAAGTGCTTCCAAACTTAACGTTCATTTGCTCGTCCTCCTTTAATTAACTATTTCGAGAGCTTAACACTATTCTCTGATGCTAATTCAAAATGGCTCGCTGCAATACCACAATCTAACGTTGAGTACTTACTTCCATTTGAAAAAACTAATGCTATCTCTTCATTATCTGCATCTATCGCGAAAACAAAATCCTGCTTATTCATAGCTGTAGGTGCAAGAAGCGCCGCTTCAATGCCTCTCTTAAACCAAAGTGGCGCACTCTCATACTTAACTTGTCTAACAACTTCATCGAAAGACTTAGTTTTATGAGAGATGCCATTATTCTCTCCATATCCCAAAAGAATATAGCAAACTACTCTTTCATCTGTACGTACCGTAAATGTACCCTCAACTTGCTTGAAGCCACCAGCTACCCAACACGAATTCAATCCTAATTCTTGCGCCTTCAAGACTATTCTCTCCCCATATAGGCCAGCCTTCCAATCAAGAAAATCATCGTTCTTGCCCTTAACAACTAGATAGTTTCTACAATTCTTAATTCTTCCAAATGTGCGAATCATCGAACCAAACGCCTTAGGTTCATTTGTTATTAGTTCTATAGACAAGTCTCCCATTTGGTTGACTAATGATATCTGAGTACTAAGTTCGTTTACAATAGACTCTGAAAGTGATTTGTCAGTGAACTTTCGTACTGAATGTCTTTGCTTCATAACTTCTAGATATTGCATTATTTATCACCTCTACTAATACGAACTGCGATGTTTAGATTTATAGACTTATCCGTCTGGATTTTGACATCTTTTATAAATATACTACATAAATCAAAGAAATCCGCACTATGTTGATATCCTCTTCCTCATTATACTATTGTAATGCATATTAATAGTAAGGTGATAAAATACATGAATCAGGAATAAGGAATAAGGAGAAGATATGATGAGAATTTATTAAAAAGTTAGTTTGCCTTATGTTGATTGCTTCAATTGTGTTTTGCTGTACAGGATGCTTAATGTCCGATAATGCCGACTCTCTAATAAGCAATATCAAATATCTTAGTAGGGAAACAGTTATTAGAGCTCTTGGTGATGATAGGTATATCGAACACTTTACTGTGTTTACTAGCTGTCAGATGCTTCCTCTTACTATGCCATAGTTATTACATATTCCTGTGAACTCATCTGAATGTGCGAACCCCCTAAAGACCTCAAGACGGTCTGCACCATTGTTTAATGCTGTTACCCAGTTGTTGAGTCCATCTGCGTCAGGAGCACGGTTAAGGCAAACGTTGTATAGAATCGTTACGAACACTTTATTTGAGTAGTTATTGTTCATGAACTCAGGACTAAAGAAGAAACCATAAGCAACCTGCGTACCTGTAGCACTTCCATTAATTAGCTGTGTGACCCAGTTCTGCTGACCACCCTGGTCACCACTTCTTCCAAGACAATAA
>MTKZ01005037.1_pt1 | contig 23552 bp, 15 predicted proteins | sample 1042781 | NCBI WGS metagenome assembly MTKZ01 (sample SAMN06212207, study PRJNA360539) | anaerobic digester metagenome | biome: Wastewater treatment plant; material: sludge; isolation source: anaerobic digester fed with sludge from wastewater treatment plant | place: Denmark: WWTP Viborg ... | reverse complement strand
CGCGAAAACATCACGTGTCCTGACTCCGAAATGGGTCTGTGATTCGCCCCACAGAAAAACAAATTGACCCATCCTTCCTGTCCATGGTACACTTAGCGTATACCCTTGGAGAGGTGACCGAGTGGTTGAAGGTGGCGCCCTGCTAAGGCGTTGTGCGGCTTAAACCGTACCGAGGGTTCGAATCCCTCCCTCTCCGCCAGTTTTCTTCCCACCGTTTCGCTATTTTCAGGCCCCCTCCTCTCGTATGCCGTATGACGCTGGTCGTTCACGCCCTGGCAGCACGGGGAACTTTCCATCGCACAGCCCCTGCACGCGTAAAACTTGCATTACCAAGCCTAATTCAGTATTGTTTTAAATGCGTCCCTTATTTTTCTAGTGTTTTTTTATAGGGTGAATTTACCGATAAAGAAACCGGGATGCCCTTGTTTACAACCATTACAATACAGGAGGAACCATGAAACATATCCATCCAGCTTTAGTTGCGACGATTGTGATGATAACCGCCTTCAGCGGCCTTGCGGCGGAATGGGAATCCCTGACACCGAATAACAGCCTGGACGGTTGGCGGGTGCTCAGCGGGGAATGGAACGTCAATGAAGAAGGGGTGCTCACCGGCAAGGCCGAGAAGAACGTGAACGGGTGGATCATATACGAGAAACGCCCTTTTTCCGATTTCGAGATGACCTTGGAATTCAAAACGCCGACCCCGACCAACGGAGGCGTTCAACTGCGTTCCCACTGGTTGCCGCGCATGCCCCTTCAGGAAGGAGAAACCGTGGCGGATACGCCCAAACAGATGTATGGCTACCAGGTCAACGTGGAAACGCGCAGCCGTAAAGGCACGGGCATCATTATGGAAGAAAACGGGCGCGGTTATCTCGCCAATCCCGGTGTGGACGCCCTGAAAACACTGAAGCAACATGACTGGAATGCCATGCGCATCTGCGCGCGCGGCGATGTCATCGAGGTCTATCTGCGGGACGTGCTGGCCTGCCGCCTCACGGACGAGGCATTTATAGGCGGCTTTATCGCCCTGCAGATTAATCCCTTCGAAACGGAAGACCCCTTTCATGAAATCCAGTATCGTAACCTTCTTGTAAAGGATTACGGGCGGGAAGGAAACTGGGAAGCGTTGTTTGACGGGGCCACGCTCAACGGGTGGAAAAAATGGGGCGAAGAAGACTGGAAAGTGGAAGAGGGGGTCATCTGGGGACGGAGCGGTCCCAAAAAGTCCGAAGGCTATCTCGCCACCGAAAAGATTTACAAAGATTTCCGCGTCCGCGGTTCCTTTAACGTTACCGGGGACGGCAACTACGGCTTGTTCTACCATTCCACAATTACTTTACGCCCGGAAGACGGGTATCCCGTCATTGCGGGGTTGCAGGGGGAAGTGGAGCCCGGGTATCCCGGCAGTACAGGCTGGGTCTATGAAAGTTATCAACGGGGCTGGCTCGTGGAACCCGACCACAACACCATGCCGGCGACAGCCCTGCGTGTGGGCGCGTGGAATGAAATTGAAATCCGCACGAAGGGCAATCATGTCACCACCTGGGTCAACGGCATCCGGGTACTGGACCTGGAGGACGGCGGCCAGAAGCTTTTCGAGGGCAGTTTCGCCCTGCAGTTGCACACGGGCGGCGCAGACGGCATCGGCTGGAAAGATCTGTACCTGTTAGGGCCACAGGAAAATGCCCAGCCCCAATAAATAGAATCCGGCTGCGGCGTTTATCCCATCTTCTGAACACGGCGGCAATGCCGTTCGCCGCCGCTGAAGGGGGTATTCAGCCAGATATTGAGTAATTCAAGAATCTGTTCCAGGGACAAGACGCGTTTGCCCACGCACAGGATATTGGCATCGTTATGTTCCCGGGAAAGGCGCGCCATGTCCGGCGTGGCACACACCGCAGCGCGTATTCCCGCACACCGGTTCGCGGCGATGCCCATGCCAATCCCGGTACCGCAAATCAACACCCCGGCCTCAGCGCGCCCGGCAAGTATCTCTTTGCAGACCGCCGCCGCGAAATCGGGATAATCCACCGATTCCGGCCCTTTCGTGCCGCAATCAATCACTTCGTGCCCGAGGGAGCGCAGGTGTTCCATGACAGCGGGTTTGTACTGCGCGGCCGCTCCTTCATACCCCGCATGGTCTGAACCGACGGCTATAATCATGACAGACTCCTTTCTTCAGTCCGCGCGCCCGGTCCCGGCTTACCGGCTCGCCCGCGCAATCATTTCCGCCGTAATTTCGCCTTCCCGAAGCACCGTACCGGTTTCCGGGTCGTACACGGTGGAAGGAAGCCGCACCGCCAATCCCTCACCCTGGAGGGCCAGCGCAACCCCCGGAAGAGCGGCCTCTTCGGCGGTCACGGCAGGGGGCCGTCCGGACAAGTTCGCCGATGTGGAGGTGAGCGGCCCTCCCCATTGCCGGCACAGTTCCCGGGCGATATCGTTGCCCGGACAGCGCACACAACACCGGCCGGCCGCATCGAGAAGGCGTTTGGGCAGGGCAGGCAGCCCGGGCAGGAGAAGCGACAGGGGCCCGGGCCAGAAAGCGTTCATACACGCCCGCGCCCGTTCGGGCACGGCGCGCGCCAGCGCGGACACCTGCCCGGCATCCGACACAATCAGCAACACCGGACGGCCTTCCTCCCGTTGTTTCACCCGGAACAGGGCGTCCAGCGCCGCCTCGGAAAAAGGGTGGACGGCAAGCCCGTAGACGGTCTCGGTAGGATAAGCCACCACGCCATCCGACGCAAGAATGCGCAACGCCTCAAAGATGCCTTCCGTATCCGCCTTGAAAAAGATATTCACGACCGCGTTTCCAGCCAGGCGCGCATCTTCCGAAACGCGTTGCCACGATGGCTGATTCCGTGCTTCTGTTCCAGGGACATCTCGGCAAAGGTCTTGTCATACCCTTCAGGCACGAAAAGAGGATCATAACCGAAACCCCGGTTTCCCGAAAGCGCCGCGGCAATGTGGCCGAACACCTCTCCCGTTTCAAAATGCACTTCTGAGCCCGGTTGATAGAACGCTGCGCAACAGACAAACCGCGCCGTACGTTCATGCCACAGCAGGCCCTCCAGCGCCTCCAGCAGTTTTTCGTTATTGGCGGCGTCATCCGCCTCTCCGCCTGCGTAACGGGCTGACAAAACCCCGGGCGCGCCGTCCAGTGCATCCACCATCAGTCCGGAATCGTCGGCAATGCAGGTGGTCCCGAAACAATCACCGTAATACCGCGCCTTCAGCGCGGCATTTTCGGCAAAGGTGGTTCCCGTTTCCGCCGGGGCGTCCACCCCGGGCAAATCGGTTAGGGAAAGGACTGTCCACGAAAGCCCCGCGAGCAACTCCGCCAATTCACGGGCTTTCCCCGCATTCGCCGAACCGATAAGCAATCTATCTTTCATACGCGATGGCAGCTTTCTGAATCGCAATCAGTTCCCGGGTCCCCTTGGTTCCCAGGGCCACCAATTGTTCGAGTATTTTTACCGGGAAGGGTTCTTCTTCCGCGGTTCCCTGTATTTCAATAAGGTCCCCCCGGTCATTCATGACAAGATTCATGTCCACGGACGCGTCCGCGTCTTCCCGGTAGCACAGGTCTAGCATCGGAACCGCCCCGACAATCCCCACGCTTACGGCGGCGCAGTGCCCTTTCAGCGGTAGTTCCTCCAGATAGCCCGACTGTACACTCAGGTTGAAAGCGTCATGCAGGGCAACCCAGGCCCCGGTAACAGCGGCGCTGCGCGTGCCGCCGTCCGCCTGAATCACATCACAGTCCACCGTCACGGTGCACTCCCCCATCGCCTTCAGGTCGGTCACGGCGCGCAGGCTTCTCCCGATAAGCCGGCTAATTTCCTGGGCCCGGCCTTTGGAAACGCTGTCCCGGGGAATCCGGGTCTGGGCAGACCCGGGAAGCATGGCGTACTCGGCGGTAACCCAGCCCCGGTTTTGTCCCCGCATCCAGGCGGGGGTCTTGGATTCGAAGGTGGCTGTACAAATCACCCGCGTGTCACCAAAGGATACGAGCACGGATCCGGAGGCGGTCTTCACAAAATTTCGCGTTATGGTTACCGGTCGCAGGGCATCGGGCCCGCGCCCGTCGCATCGTCTCAACATTCCGAAAGCCTGCTCCTATACCCGGTTGTCGTTACGGTTGTTCGCCGTCGTCCTGCCCTTCCCCGTTCGTTATGGGAACGGGGTTGTTATGAGGATCGAGCTTGGGATTGATTGCGGTGTTACTCTCGGCGGCGACCTGGGTCTCCTCAATGGCGCGGTGATACTTGTTGATCAACCCCTCCCACGGCACGGGTTCGGTGAGGATTTCAACCGCCCGCGCCAGAGGCAGGTCCTCCACGGTTTCCTCCGTCACCTCATACCCCGGCGTCATGCTGCCATGATTCTGGTGGTATTGATTTTCAAAGGCCCGCTCGAAGGAGGCATACATCTGTTTCGCCAGATCCAGTTCCTGATCCCGGTCCATCTTGACTTCCACATCAGGCAAGATGCCCTGGTGGTCTATGGTAACGTCCGCGGGCGTATAATACAGCGCGGTGGTCAGCCGAAGCCCCGAATCCGGCGGTCGCTGCAGGGGAATGATGGTTTGCACACTGCCCTTGCCGAAGGTTTTCTCGCCCAGCACAATGGCCCGCTGATAATACTGAAGGGCGCCGGTGACGATTTCCGCAGCGCTGGCCGTTTCTTCGTTCACCAGAATCACGATAGGCAGGTCCTGCGGCAGAATGGGATTCTTCTCGGTGCGCAACAGCATATCGTCCTTGTTGGGCGAACCATCCTCCCGCTCCCGGCCTCGCGTATAGGTAACCAGGGAGTCCTTCGGCAGAAACAACTCGCACACTTCTTTGGAGGCGCTCAACAGGCCGCCCGAATTCCAGCGCAAGTCCAGCACCAGGGTCTTCATACCCTGGGTCAACAGTTCGTTGATATATTTTTCCAGGTCCTTTGACGTGGTATCGCTGAAGGAATTCAACCGGATATAACCCACCTCATGGAGCAGCATCTGGGATTCTTTAATGCTCTCCAGGGGGATGCGCGCACGCTCCACTTTGACCTCGAAGGGCTCCGCCTCGGCGCCTTCCGCCCCGTCAGGACCGGGTTCGCGCAACAGCGTCAAGGTTACAAACGTGCCGCGCCGGCCCCGAATCAGGTCCGCCGCATCCGAGGTATCCATGTCTTCAGTGCTTTTCCCGTCAATGGCCAGAATAAGATCATAGGGCAATATGCCCGCCTTCGCCGCTGGAGAGCCGAGGATGGGCATGAAAACCATGAGCTTGCCTTCTTCGTCCTGCTTGATGGAAACCCCGATGCCCTCGAATTCACCCTTGGTCTCTTCACGCAACGCCTCCAATTCTTCCGCGGAAACGTAGGCGCTGTTCCGGTCCAGAGAGCCCATCATGCCGCCAAGAGCGCCCTCCACCACTTCCTTGATGTCAACATCACGCACATATTCCCGCAATATGATATCGATGACATCGCCGATGGGCTCTATTTCCCGGTAAATTTCAACCCGTTGCTCCTGCGCGTATATCCTCAGGACAAAACCGTTGGTGAGCGCCAGCACCACCACGGCGCAGAAGCCAAGAACAACAAAAAACTCACGCTTACTGTTTTTACTCGACATGAACAAGATTCTCCAACTGAAAACGGCGCCCGCGGCCGGGGAACCCGAAAACCGTTGTCAAATGCAATTTACCGATGTTTCCACCGCCCGCCCCGGGACGGATTCCTTTTGGCACCTACATTAAAAAACGCCGGATGACGTTCGTGGTCGGCCCAGCGGAACCCAAGGGACCGTCGCGCCCGGCAGGGAACGGCGACATCCATGGGGCTGGAGACAACCCGCATTTAATATACCCGGCCTGCGCTTGAGTCTAGCAGAAACCAGGCAAAATATCCAACCCAAATCCGCATGTAATCAATCGCGAGGTTCGTAGAGGCGGCAGCCTGCCACTTCCATCGTAACTCAGGCCAATGCGGGCTTCTTGATGTAAAGCGGCAGGATGCCACTTCTACGGTCCTTTGCTTAGTGGCTTCACTCCAACAATCCGGTTTCTTACGTGCGGATTTAGGTTCAAGCGCAATCCTTCCCGCGTCACCATACTGGACAGTGAGGACTTCCCTGTCCGCAACTGTCGGAAATCGTTGAATCCGCCTAAAAAGAGCTGATGGCGCAGGAAGAAAGGACCCGTCCCAGTTCCCGAAGGTCTTCCGGCGTTATCGCGGTTTCCTGCACATGCAGTCGGCGCAATGCCTTCAGTTTTTTAAACAAGTCGAAACTTTTGGCGGTGATTTTCGGGGCGCCTATGATTTCCACCGTGGACAATTGCGACAAGTCACGCAGGGCGAGCAGCCCATCGTCAGCAAGTTCCGTATTTTGTATCTTAATCTGCTGCAGGCCTTGAATTGTGCTGATCGCTTCCATGCCCGCGCCGGTGACCTGGGTATCAATCAGTTCAAGCGCTATCAGGCCCTGCAATGCGGCTGCTCCTTGGACGGTATAATCGGTAACATGACGTCCCTTCAAAACCAGCGTATGTATGGCATACCTATCAAAGGATTTGAAGAAGGACAGGTCGTAGACAGCCGGTCCCGTTTGCAGTTGTACCTCCATTTTTGCCGGAATTTCAACCTGGCCGCGGGCAACATCCAGGTACTGCCAGGGTGCCGCCGGGTCATTCCACCGGCGAATGGCCAGTCGGCCGACCGCCTCCCCTTCCGGGAATGTCAACATGCGCGCATCCGGCGGAGTCATATCCCGCACCACGGCTCCCGGTATTTTGGAGGTTACCGTGACACTACCCTTGAAACCGGCGGCAATGCGGTCGCGTTCCCGTTCCGTCAGCACCTGGTCAATGTAGATGAGGCTGACCCGTTCGAGGCTGTGCAGGGCGCTCAGATTGGGCTCGGACATATCAAATGCCGGCAGCCACAGAGAAGCGATGGAACGGGGCGGTAATTTTGTCAAGGGCGAAAGATCGCCGACGTGTTCGGCGCGGACCACCAAGTGGAGTTTCATCGTGTCGGGATATTCCACAACCCCACGGGCGTCTGCGTAGGGCGGCCATTCCGTATCACTGGCCGGCTCCTTGCTAGTATCATACAACGTGCCAAAGGACTGGTCGGAGGGAAAGGTGAGCGTCAACATCTTCACTTCGGTTTTCCCGCCGGTTTCAGGCGCCTGGATAATGGCGGATTCTGACAGGATACCCTGTGCGATATAGGCGGCGATGCCCGCGCCGGCGATAAGAAGCAGCACTCCCGCGGTCAACAGTAATTTGAAGTTGCTTCTTCGGCGCTTGATAACGATAGACACGGACTGGTCCGGAAAGACAAACAAGGTGTCTTTGGGCCTCGGATAGACTTCCTCGACCGGCCCGCCGATTTCATCCTCATCTGCGGTCACCACTCGCGAGGGAAGGGGCGGGGAACCGTTTGAAACCGCGGAAGAGGCCCGGGGCGGGTCCGCGCCCTCCAGGATTTTCGCGGCCTCCTTCTTGGTCTGGCGTTGGGATTGCTGGCGCGCAATCTTCAAGGCCTCCTCCTGGGTGCTGGTTTGGGAACTGCCCGACAGGGTGGTGTTCAAGGAAAACAATTGATTGACCTGGGCCGGTTGGCTGGGAACAGCGGGCTTTTCCTTTTCTCCTTCAGCAGGCGGCGCCTGGGTATCCTGAAGGGCAAACATCTCCTCTTCCGGTTCTTCAGGCTTGGACAGGCCCTGTTCCAGTTGTTCAAGTTTCTTCTCGATCTCCCTTAGTTTCTGGATGCGCGCCGATTCCCCATGATTGGCCGGGCGCGTCACCGGAGCGGGAACAGGTTCGTTGTCCGTTTTAGGCACAGAAGGTACGGACTTCTCCCCTCCGTTTACAGGAGAAGCGCCGCCGGGTACAGGTTTGGGCTGTTGCCCGTTTTCTATCGCCGGGCGGATTGGCCCGGACTCTTTCTCCAGTTGTTCCTGCACCAACCGTTTTAACGCTTCGAGTTCCTGACGGTACTGGGCCTGCTTTATGTTGTTTTCCGCTTCATCTCGCTGCATTATATTTCGTCTCCACAACCGGGGCGGCTGACCCCTTTCGATTCCGTCCGATAGCAAGCGCGCAAAAAACAAGGCGCATGGCATCCTCTGGAAAACACACCGCCGACATTGTACCCTTGGCGTGTCGCCTTCGGATACATGCCGCCGGAACCGCGCAAGGCCTTCCACGCTCATTCGACTTCATGGGGAAGAGCGCCGTCCTTCCGTCGCGGATGCGACCCATGGTATTCTTTCACATCATCGGAATCATGGCCGTAACTTGGCCCGACGCGACTCAAGACGCCCTTATAATACCTGAATGGACCGGAAATACGGAATTCGGTCCATGCTGCCCCGGAACAAAGGGCCGCATGGTAAGCGCCGTGCCGCCTCCTGAGAAATGCATTCTGTAATATCCTGAAAATTGAGATATGAGGAAAAGCAAATTTTACCCTTGTCATTGCGAGGCACGAAGCAATCTCATCGCTAAATGGACTTGGTATAAACCAGATTGCTTCGTGCCTCGCAATGACGATGAATAATAGTCATCTGATACGCAATCGTATTCCTCTCCTACTCGAAAATCATGACAACGTTTCGTCCAAAATATACGTCAATACCTCGGGATGGTTCACGCGTCATGCCCCTCCGTGAGACGTGTCCCTTGATCTGATTCATGGTACTGTGGACAATAACGATTGGTAGCGTATCGGTTAAAAGCGATCTTTGGGGTGCCCGTTCCGCCTGCCCTCGCCTCGAAGCGGTTTTAGCGCAAGGAACGAGTCCTCAGGATGGCGGGGCGGTTTTGTGCATGTAACGCGGCAATGAATGCCAGGATAGTTATGTTTCCTGTAGAAGAACATCATGAAGAAACGGAAAGCGCCGTTCCCGCGCCGGGAAAACGGGAAACCCGGTTCCAGGAAGGGGTGCGTGGATTTGACGACACCTTGAGTGCCCTCGATGCGGGACTGGCCGGGTATCCCGAACTTCATGAGGCCATCTTTCGGAACAGCCCGGAATGGCGCCGGTTGTTTCAACACAAGATAGTGCCGCAAATGTCCCTGGAGGGTTGCCTGGTCGTGGCGGTCGCCGGCGGCACCAATACGGGAAAATCCACCCTGTTTAATCTCCTGTTGCGGGAACAGAAAAGCGCCGTCTGCAGCACCGCCGCCGCCACCAGCGCCCCGGTGCTCGTCACAGGACAGTCCCGGTACCAGGAAGCCCTTGAGAATAAACTATTCCCCGGGTTCGCGGCGTGTGCGCTGGAGCGCCCCGGCGATGCCATACAGCGGCAAATGCCGGAGGAAACCCTGTGGGTGGGCATATCATCATCCCTTTCCGATTCCCTGGTATTGCTGGACACCCCGGACGTGGATTCCATCGAACGGCGCCATTGGACGGTGGCGGATGCCATACGCGCGGCCGGTGATGTCGTCATTGCCGTGCTGACCCCTGAAAAATACAAGGATGCTCGCGTCGTTGACTTTTTCCGGCAGGCCCACGCTTCGGGCCGGAGCGTGGTGCCGGTCATGAACAAAGCCAACCCGGACAATAATTACGCGGTGGCGCGCCTGCAATTGGCCGAATTCACGCAAGACGCGGCATTGGAACAACCCGTCTGTTTCGTGCTTCCTTTCGCGCATGAAATGGAGCATGAGGCGAGATGGGAGATTGTTGCGCTCGATGAAGATATTTCCCTGATGGAATACCTGTCAACACTGAATGTGACGGCGGTGAAACGGCGTGTATACCAGGAGACCATGGAATACGTCCTTTCCGAATCGGGACGTTTTATTGAACATCTTCTGGAGTTGCGTGAACGGATGACATCGCTGCCGGCCGCCTTTGAAAGGCGCGCGACGGCCCTGGCCGAAAGTTATCATCCCCAACCCGGCGAAGGGATGGGCAAACTGCTCCATGAACAAATTCGGGCACAGCGCCCCAAGATGGTGCGCCGCATCGCCCGCGCCAACGACGCGGTACTTCAGAAGATACAGCCTGCGGCCGCTTTTCTTAAGCGGCGCGTCTTCGGCCTGCCCGGCCCGCGCCCCTTGCCCGAAGCGGAACGGCTTGCCCGGTTGCGCGAAGTGCAGGCCGGTCATGTCAAACGCATCGCCAACAACTTTCTCGCGCTGTTGCTCGAAAATGCCCGTGACATGGACCCCGTACCGGGCGCGCTGATACGGCCCGCCCTCAGCCGGATGGAGCAGGAGAGCATCGTGGAGGCCATCGCAAGCGAGATGCTGGGGTCCGCAGACCAGGTTTCAGAAATTTTCAAGGCGAAAACGGCCGAAACCATCACACGCTGGTGGGAAAACAATCCGGAACAGCGGCGCTTTCTGTTGGAACTCGACGCCCTGATGGTGTTCGGGCCTTCCGCGATGCTCATGATCGTGAGCGTCCTGTCCGCCGGGATCGGGGCGCCGGAGTTCATGGCCCTGGCAGGGCCCCTGGCCGGGGAATTCATAGCCCGGATCATGGAGAGCCGCTTCGCCGAACAATGGGTGGGATTGTTAAAACCCTGGCAGCGGGAGCAGCGTGAAAAACTCGCCGGATGCCTGCAACAGCAATTGGTACGCCCGGCGTTATCGTCCGTGTTTGAAGTTCTGGACATTTTGGACAAAGGCTGCCTGGACCAACTCAGGAGGTATTGGGAACTGTGTCAATCGGGCTTTCGGGAATCATAACCCCGCTGGAAAAAATGGCGGCCTATGACGGGCCGTGGCGCATTATGCGGCGTGAAACCACCCTGCTTCAGACGAGGTTGAACGAACTGCGCGAGCGTGAGCGACGTCTGGATGACGTGCTGCTGGTGGCGCTCGTCGGCGGTTCCGGCGTGGGCAAATCCACCTTGCTGAACGCTTTGGCCGGCGACCAGATTGCGGAAACCTCGGAAATGCGCCCCTGCACCTCGGCGCCCACCGTCTATCACCCGCCCGGCATGCGCTTTAACCTGTCCGACCTGCCCGGAGTACGACACGTCGGCCGGTCCGCCCTGGAACAGATAGCCCTGATCGATACACCGGATTCCGATACGATTGTCAAGGTACACCGGGCCATTGTCGAACAGGTGCTGAAGGAATGCGACCTTATCCTGTTATGCGCGGACGGCGAAAAGTATCTCGACGAAGCCACCTGGTCCCTGCTGTACCCCCTGCGCGGCATGCGCGCCATGGTCTGTGTTGAAACCCGCGCAATGCGCGCCGACACGGCCGTGCGAGACCACTGGCTGATGTATCTCCGGGACAAGGGGTTCCGCATCGAGCAGTATTTCAGGGTGAACGCCCTGCGCACCTTTAACCGTAAACTGGGGCTGTCGAATGGCGCGGGCGAAGAATTCGACTTCGCCGCCCTTGAAAAATACCTGCACACCTTCGACCGGGAACACGTGACGCGCATCAAGACATCGAATGCATGGGGGTTGTTGGCCAAAACCGTAAACCGTCTCCACGAACGCCTGGAGAAGGGCGCCGCGCCCCTGGACGAACTCCAGGCCGCGCTGAACCGGCAGGACCAGGCCCTGATTCAAGAAACCTTGCGCCATTTTACCGCGGGCCCCCTCGCCGAACCCCATCTTTGGGTGCAGGCGTTGGGACGGGAAGTCAGCCTGCGGGCAAAAGGCGGCATCGGCGGCCTGTACAAAATCATCGAAGTGCTTCGTTCCCTGCCTTATCGCCTGCCGGCCCTGCTCAGTTTCGGGGACCAGGCGCAACACCAGGAAATCCACGCGGGCGCCCTCTTTGAGGGGCAGGAGTACGGTTCCGAAAAACGCGTCCTGCCGGAAACCCTGACAAATGCGTACAGCATGCTGCGCAGCGACATGCGCAGGCGGTTGATTCAGGCGGGATTCGACATGCCGGACCTCTTTCAGGAAGATGATTTTGCCGAGGAGCTGAATTCGCGCCTGCGTGCCGTGTTTGGTGGTGCCGTACGCGAAGGACTGGCCGCGCGTGCACGCCTGCTATGCGCCTGGCCATTCGCCATGCTCTTGGACTGCCTGCCACTGGCGATGCTGGTGCATACCACCTTTCTGATATTGCGCGCCTATTGGGAAGGCACCCTGCTCCCCGCCTCCTCTTTTCTGCACGTCGGTGTTGTGTTTGCCTTGTTGGTACTGGCGGAACTCTTCCTCTTTTCCAGCGGGGTGCGCTTATTCGCGTGGGCGGCAAGGAAAAAAGGATTGGACCTGCTGAAAACAGCCATGGCGCGACCCGGTCTGGCCTTCAAACAGGAAAAACACCTGCTGGAAGAAGCCCATGCGCTGGTACGGACTATTGCCCAAATCCAGAACGAACTCACCATAAAATGACATGCCCGGGCGGTCTCCGAACCTATCCCCGCCGCGAGCCCCCTCCTTCTTTCATTGGGCGCCTTGCCCGCATACAGGCCAGGAATCCTTTTCCTGCCCGTTCTATCCGGAAGCCGAAGACCCGGACTAACGCCCAAAAACTTGAAATCCGACCCCCGATTCACGTTAAATATGCCCGGCATAAACGTGTGATTTGCCAAAAGTGCGCCAAGCGGCTTGGGTCGTGCTTCCCTTTTCAAATTCACGAATTCAGGAGGGCCTAGGTATGCCTCGTCGAGACGATATCCACAAAATTATGATTATTGGTTCGGGCCCTATTATCATTGGCCAGGCATGCGAGTTCGATTACTCCGGTACCCAGGCCTGCAAGGCGCTGCGCGCGCTGGGGTATGAAACCCTGCTGGTAAATTCCAATCCGGCAACCATTATGACCGACCCTGTCATGGCCGATTCCACCTATGTAGAGCCGCTCAATGTGGAAACCCTCGCCAAGATTATTGAAAAAGAGCGGCCGGATGCGCTGCTGCCGAACCTGGGCGGCCAAAGCGGCTTGAATCTTTCCTCGCAATTGGCCAAGGCCGGGGTGCTGGACAAATATGATGTCAAGGTCATCGGCGTCAAGCTGGATGCCATCGAACGCGGGGAAGACCGCAAAGCGTTCAAGGAAACCATGAATGCCATCGGCATTGAAATGCCTAAAAGTGAATTGGCATACAGCGTGGAAGAGGCGGAAGCCATCGCGGCGAAACTGGGTTACCCGGTGGTGTTGCGGCCGGCCTATACGATGGGGGGCACAGGAGGCGGACTGGTGTTCAATCAGGAGGAGTTGCGCACGGTGACCGCGCGCGGGCTCGCCGCCAGTTTGGTGGGACAGGTGCTCGTCGAGGAATCCGTGCTGGGCTGGGAAGAGCTGGAACTCGAAGTCGTGCGCGACGCAAAGAATCAGATTATCACGGTCTGCTTCATTGAGAATGTGGACCCCATGGGCGTGCACACGGGCGATTCCTACTGCACGGCGCCCATGCTGACCGTGCCGGAGGAACTACAGAAGAGGCTTGAACGCTATTCCCACGCCATTGTGGAAGCCATCGAGGTCATCGGCGGCACCAACGTCCAGTTCGCTCATGACCCCGTTTCCGACCGCATCGTGGTCATTGAGATTAACCCGCGTACCTCCCGTTCAAGTGCCTTGGCGTCCAAAGCGACCGGGTTCCCCATCGCCATGGTGTCGGCCATGCTCGCCGCGGGGCTGACCCTGGATGAAATCCCCTACTGGCGCGACGGCACGCTCGACAAATACACCCCGTCTGGCGATTATGTGGTGGTCAAATTCGCCCGCTGGGCTTTTGAGAAATTCAAGGGAATCGAAGACCGCCTGGGGACTCAGATGCGCGCCGTCGGCGAAGTGATGAGCATCGGCAAAACCTACAAGGAAGCCTTTCTGAAAGCCATCCGCTCGCTGGAAAACGGGCGCTACGGGCTCGGCGCAGTCAAGGCGTTCCGGGAAATGTCCCGCGAAGAACTGGTCAAACTGGTCGGCACCCCGACAAGCGAACGCCAATTCCAGATGTATGAAGCGTTACGCAAGGGCGCCACCGTGGAGGAGTTACACGAGCGTACCTATATCAACCGGTATTTTATTGAACAGATGAAGGAACTGGTGGAACTCGAGGAGCGGATACGCGCATGCAAGGGCACACTGCCTTCCGATGCCCTGCTTATCCAAGCGAAGAAGGACGGTTTTGGCGACAAGTACCTGGCCATGCTGCTGGAAATTCCGGAGAAGGATATCCGCGAAGCACGCCTGCGCCTGGGCGTTGCCGAGGCGTGGGAAGCCGTTCCCGTCAGCGGCGTGGTCGATGCCGCCTATTATTTCTCCACGTACAACGCCCCGGATAAAATCCCGGCGATATCGGGCAAAAAGGTGCTGGTGCTGGGCGGCGGCCCCAACCGCATCGGCCAGGGCATCGAGTTTGATTACTGCTGCGTCCACGCGGCCTTCTCCCTGCGGGAACAGGGCTACGAGGCCATCATGGTCAACTGCAACCCGGAAACGGTTTCCACCGACTATGACACCTCCGGAAGGCTGTATTTCGAACCGCTCACCGTCGAAGACGTGCTCAGCATTTACGAAAAAGAGAAACCCCTCGGTGCCATCGTGCAGTTCGGCGGCCAGACGCCGCTCAATATCGCCGGGGAACTCGCCGCCGCCGGCGTGCCCATTCTCGGCACCTCCTGCGAAACCATCGACCTCGCCGAAGACCGCGACCGGTTCAGGAAGGTTATGGAAAAACTCGGCATCCCCGAGCCCCGCTCCGGCATGGCCAGCACGCTGGAGCAGGCCCTCGCCATCGCGGAAGACATCGGCTATCCGCTCATGGTGCGCCCCTCCTATGTACTCGGTGGACGCGGCATGGAAGTCGTGTACGACGAGACCATGTTACGGCAGTACGTGGCGGCCGCGGTGGATGTGACGCCGGACCGGCCCATTCTCATCGACAAGTTTCTTGAGAACGCCATCGAAGTGGAGGCGGACGCCATCTCCGACGGCGCCGAGGCCTTCATCCCCGCCATCATGGAACATATCGAGCTGGCCGGCGTCCATTCGGGCGATTCCGCCTGCGTGATCCCGCCCATCAGCGTGCCGGCCAAACACATCGAAACGATCAACGAATATACGCGGCGCATCGCCGTGGAACTCGGCGTGGTCGGCCTCATGAACATCCAGTACGCCATCGCGGACGACATGGTGTACATCCTCGAGGCCAATCCGCGCGCGTCCCGCACCGTGCCGCTCGTGTCCAAGGTCTGTAATATCCCCATGGCCGCCATCGCCACCCAACTGATGATGGGCAGGAAACTGGCCGATATGAATTTGGCACACCGGCACATCCCCCATTACGGGGTAAAGGAAGCCGTGTTCCCCTTCAACATGTTCCCGGAAGTAGACCCCGTGCTGGGGCCTGAAATGCGCTCCACCGGTGAAGTGCTGGGTATGGCGTCCACCTTTGGCATGGCCTATTACAAGGCGCAGGAAGCCACCCAGATGCCCCTGCCAACGCAGGGCACCGTGTTGATAACCGTGGATGATGACGACAAGACCGCTATTGTGGAGCCCGCGCGCCTGCTCGCGGCACAGGGATTCCGCATCCTGGCCACGAAAGGCACCGCCGAATTCCTGGAAGCGAACAATATCGCTTGCGAACGCGTGCTGAAAATGAGCGAGGGGCGCCCCCACCTCGTGGATACCATCAAGAACGGCGAAATCCACCTTGTCATCAACACGCCCGGCGGCAGGCGCAGCAAACACGATGACGGCTATATACGCAAGGCTGCGATCCGCTACAAAATCCCCTACATTACCACCGCCGCAGCGGCTCTGGCCGCGGCGCGCGGCATTGTCGACAAGTGCGGCGGCGCCTCCGAAGTCAAGCCGCTCCAGCAGTACCACGCGGATATCCGCTGAAGTAAAAGGACATTCATCCTTTATGGGGAAGCCTGAACGCCCCCTGCACCACTGCACCGAAGATGTATGCTGATCAGAAAGTGTGAGGCTTTGGATGTTTCTATAGGTCCTCTATGCCCTATGGGTCCTATAAGCCGGGTAACCCGATCCTGCTTCCATCGTTCATGGAGGCACAAAGCGTCATAAAGAACGGTACCCTCTTTATGTAAAATTGTGTTCGCTTTTCTTGAACGGCGGCGCGTTCGCATCCTTCTCCGAGATAATCTCCACGGGGACCGGCCAAGTGATGTTCAGGTCGGCATCATCGTGGCGGATCGCCCGCTCCGATTCCCCGTGGTACACCCCCGTGCACTTGTAATAGACCCGCGTGTTGTCCCGAAGCGCCACAAAACCATGGGCAAAGCCCACGGGAATCCATAGCCATAGGGGCACACCCTCTTCCAAGGTGCGGGCCACCCACCGCCCGAAGGTGGGCGAACCCCGCCGCAGGTCCACCGCCACGTCATACACGGCCCCGGTAATGGCCCGGACCAGTTTCCCCATGCCGTGGGGATGCAACTGGTAGTGCAGCCCGCGCAAGACCCCTCGGGAAGAAAGGCTGACATTATCCTGAACAAAGGTCTCCCGAAATCCGGCGGCCACCCAGGTGTCCCGGTTATAACTCTCAGAGAAGAAACCACGCGCATCGCTAAATAACGGAGTATGGATTTCCAGCACCGCCGGAATTTCTGTTTCACGAATTTCAGGAAGAAGGGACACGGGGATTTCCTTTTTCACAGCACCAATAGCCGCGCAATCTCCAAGGGAGCCATTATAGAAGAGCAGGTGTCATTCGGGCAAGGGCTCCGAACTACGTTGGACAATGTCAGATTTAAAAACCTGAAAGTCACCACCCCGCTTAATGGAGGTTCATTGCCGGGCAAGATGATTCGGTGGCTGGCTGGCAAGTTGCGCCAGGGCTTCGCGGACCCGCGCGGCTTGGACTTCGTTCATCTTCAAATACCGGTGTTTCCCGTCCGGCGCTTCCTGAAAGGTGGTGTGGCCTTTCTCGTCCACGCTGGTCCTGCCGGCCGGCGACAGGTCGAAATACCCGTGGTCCGGGCGCACACCGTACAGCACGCTGGTGAGGTCCCAGGTCGGGCGTTCATGGGGCGTCGGCATATACAACTGGTAGGCCTCCTGCAGCGGGTGATGATTCACATAGGCATAATCACGGTCAATGCTCACCGCCGGATAGGGCACGTTGATGCCGATCTCGAAACCGCTGTAGACGATATCCAAGGGCCACGCCTCCACCAGTTTTCGCGCTGCGGGAATGTCCATCACCACATTGTATTCCAGGTGTTCCCGGCCGTCTATAGGGGCAAAGGCGCCGGCCATGATGGACAGCAGGCGCACCTTGCGCGCGACCAGGTCAAGGCCGGACAGATCTGAGTGCGCGTCCGGGCCCGAATCGAGAAGCCGCGCCAGGTTCGACGAAAAGCCAACCTGCGCGATGACCACGGAATGGTCTTCCTGTGCTGCCAGTACCTGGCGCAGCAGAACCGTCGCATCGGGAGCATCGTTTCCGCTTTTCAGGTCATGGGAATACCGCAACGCGCCCTCATCCTCCTGCGCGGCGAGGCCGATGAATTTGCCCTGTTCCGGGGTGACACCGCCCTTTACCACGCCGATTGGAATATTACCCCGGCCGTAAAAGGTGTTTACCGCGTCCACGAACGGGCCGCAAAGTTCGTGGTCTTTGGTGATAGTAACCGCCAGCAGTTCGCATTCGCCCCGGCTTTGCAGGGCATGGATCACGCCCAGTGCCAGAACATCATCCACGTCGTTGCCGATGTCCGTGTCAAAAATCAGCGGCACCGGCCGCGATGGAGGGGGCGCGCCTGCCGACTCCGCCGTTGCGGCGCCGATACATAGAAGGAGTATTGCGGTCATTGATAAGTTGGTCATGAGGTATTTTCCTTTTGTTGTATTATAGGGCCAAACCGGATCACGAAACATCTTCCTTGTATTGCCGGCGGGCTACCAGATCCCTGAACCACACTGTTTCCCGCACCCCGTCCAAATCCTTATCCGTTTGCATATGTTCCAGGGGCGGTAAGGAACGCTCCGCTTCCGCCCGAGCGAGCCATTGCCGGCATTCGTCCACCTTCCCGAGCAGGGCTGCATAGCAGGCGCAATTGTAAGCCGCCTGTTTAAGGTTGCGGGAAAATGCGTGCTCGGCTTTTTCCAGCGCTTGTTCCAGGCAACGGCGCCGTTCTTCCTCCGAATCCTGCACATCGGCAAGTTCCCGGAAGGCGTTGCCCCATACGCCCCAGGTCCAGTTAAGGGCATCCTCCCACCGGGCGGCTTCCTGTAATTTAGCGCATGCGTCCTCCAACAGGGAACGGCGTTCCCCGGTATCGTCGGTTAACCGTGCCCTTTCAAACAACGCCAGGCCCCAGTTATACCATAAACAGACGTTTGACCTGTCCCGGATGGAGGCTTCCCGGTATTGGTCGCAGGCTTCCTGCAATACTGCCCGTTTCGCCTCCGGGTCCCCTTCAATGGCAGCTGTTTTTCGTAAGATCCAACCAACAGATAAAAAACTGTCCACGTCCGCAGGTTCTTTTTTCAAAAGTTCGCGGTACTGTTTAAGACTTGTTGACAACAACTCGCGTCGCCGGGTCTCATCCTTTTCCAAATCGGCAAGTTCTATCAATACCCACCCGCAACCCCGCAGGATATCCTTGTTATCCGAATCGGCGGCAGCCGCTTTCTCATGCCGGTCGCGGGCTTGTTCCAACAGGGTCCGTTTCCTTTCCGGGTCACTTTCCAATTCTGCCTGCTTGGCCAGCGCCCAGCCCAGGTAGTGCATCGCGGTGCTTGTCGTCTTCGCGTCCCCTTTTCCCGCCTTCTCAAATTGCAGGGCCGCCTTTTCCAACAGCATCCGTTTACTAGCCGGGTCATCCTGTAGCCCCGCAAGTTTCACCAAGCAGTATCCGAAATCGTTCAGGATAGATGCTGTCCCGTCGTTGTGTGCCACGGCCGTTTCATGCTTGGCGCAAGCTGCCTCCAGCAGGTCGCGCTTCTTGTCCCGGGAGGTTTCCAAGTCCGCAAGGTCCCGAAGCGCATTTCCCCACCAATTCCAGACCAACCCACTGTCCACAGGGATGTTTTCCTCGGCTTTCCGAAATAAGGCGCAGGATTTTTCCAGAAGAGCGCGCTTTTTCTTCAAGTTCGAAAATTTGTACGCTCGTGTATAAACAAAAAATGCCCGCAGGGGACGCAACGGTTTTACTTTATAGTACACAATGGCAAACACCAGCAATCCCAATACCACGACAGCCCCGAAAAAAAAACCAAGCCCTGCCAATGCATATATCCAAATGCTCATGTTTGCGGTACCTCCTGTCCATGGTCACACAACACGCTCAACGGTATTTTAAAGTGCCCCCGCTTTACCCCTCAGACTTCAGCCTTCATCCTCTCCGTTGCCGTTTCCGGGCTGCCACTTGAGGATCGTGGTCATTTGTTCCGGTGTTTGCGGGCAGTTCCATTCCTGCAGCACCTCATCATCGGCGCGCAGTTCATTGAGACGTTCCAGGGCGTCCAGACCGGAAAGCCCCTGCTCGCGCAGCCAGCACCCGACCACCATGCCGGTGCGGCCATGGCCGCCCCAGCAGTGAACATAGACTCCCCGGCCTTCCGAAAGGGCTTCGTTTATGGTGTGCAAAATCTCCCGTATGATTGCACGCTCGGCAATCCCCATGTCCGGAATGGGAAAGGCGTGGCAGGTTATCCCGCTCCCGGAATCCGCACCGATCAGACCTTCAAGAAGGGGCGCATAATCTTCCCGGCACCCTGTCCAGGACATCTCCCCTATCTCCTGCAGCGATATAAAACAGCGCACACCGGCCTGCAACAGGCGCTGCAGTCTTTTTCTGGCACGGTTGGGATCCATGTCCCCGGGAAAGCCCCCGGCCAGCAGCCTTCCGGGTTCCACCCACCAGGTTTGAGGCAAAGGCGTATCCATATATCTGTTCCTTTCTGTATTCAGGGGAGGCCAAAACACCAGCGCAACTCCCGCGCAACAAACACCCAAAACAATTCTCTGACTTCAAGGATACACTATAAGGCCGTGCGGTTTACAGTCGTTTCCGTCCTTTAAGTCCCTTACGTCCCTTATGTCCTTGAGGTCGTTTACCGCTTCGGTTTCACGCCTCTCTGGGTCCGGAGGCGGCAACCCGGCCTTTCATGCCGAAGAGGAAACGGGTCAGGTTGTTTCTTCTGACGCCCAGGTCATAAACCATTCCGGTAACCACAAAGCTGCCTAGGGCAATCACGAAAAATTTAAGCCACAGGTTCACCGGCCACTGCACTACCCCGTATCCAATCCCCACGATAATCGTCTGGTGCAAAATGTAAAAAGGATACGAGGCTTCGTTGGCATAGGCATAAACCCGGTGGGTACGGTTCAGGTATTTTCGGGCATAGCCCAGCAGGGCAATAATCCAGAACCACATATTGAAGGTGCGCACCAGGTAGAACAGGACATCGCCCGGCGAATAGGCGGTAAAACGCACCCGCATCGCCCAGAGCGTCAGGGTGATGGTCATGGTAATCGCGCCCAGCAGCAGTGCCCGCGCCTTGCTGCGGTCCACCGCCTCCTGGAAGCGGTTGTCGGCCGCCATGGCATACCCGTACAGGAACAGCATGAAATAGTAGAAGGGGTTCTTGCCGCCGATATCAGGCAGGACGCCGGCGATGCCCACGGGCACGGCCAGCAATAGCAAGGCCCCGGGCCGTCCGCATTCCCGGGCCAGCCAGTCAATCACGCGCCGGTCCCGCCTGAGATGGAAGAACAGGGGCAGCGCAACCGCGGAAAAGACCAGGAGATAGAGGATAAACCACAAGTGCGCCGGCGTGAACTGGCCGGTATACCCTGTGAGATCGCCGCGTACCCTGAAATAATCCGGCAGGAACCTGCCATAAGACTCGTCATACCCCGGCTGCTGGAACCGGGCGATATACGCCTGGGGCGGCACAATAACCAGCACGCCGAACACAAGGGGAATAAACAGGCGTTTGAACCGTTCCTTGAGATAGGCGCCGCCGCTGCGGAACTCAAGGGCATAACCGCTGGCCGCACCGGCGAGCACAAACAACAGCGGCATGTTCCACACCGCCAAAAAAGCGATGAAATAACTCAGCACGTTGCTGAGGTCGGCATTCTTGACATAGTTGGGTTCCCAGATGTCAAAAATCCGGGCGGTGTGAAACGGGACCAGCGAGGCCACCACCAGGATACGCAGCCAATCAATGTCATAGCGCCTGTTCGTTGCTGGCATATAGGGGTTCTCCGTAGCAAAACATCCTTATGCTATGTCCCTGATTTTTTATATCGGACGATCAACGTGGAGCCGGGTTTATCAATGCGCAACTGCAGGCTGTCGCCCAGGTCGATGCCGGACTGGATGGCCTTGGTGCTGTTCCCGTCACCGTCCACGAACTCCACTTCATAGCTTGCGGCGGGGTCTATCCCGTAAGTCCCGAGGATAAGCCCTTTATAGCGGCACTCGGGACGGCGGAACGCCAGCACGATGCCCGCATCCAGGTCGGCCCGGTGGAACTGATAGGCCACGAATTCATCGGGAGCGGTACGGGCGGGGGTCAGCGGGTAGAAATCGCCGTACCAGGCAAAGCGGTTTACTTTGGCCTCCTCGATGAGGGCACGGGCGGTGTCCACGGGGAAGGCCGCATTCCGGTAATCGAACTGGCAGAGCAGCCCGCCCGTGGCCGCGCTGCGGGTCAGGTAGCGTTCCGGCCGCCACGCGCAGGCCGTGTGCAGTGGCACATATCCGCTCAGTGCGGCCGTCTGCGCCTGGTTCCAGTCGGCATTGCTGTCCCAGCAGTTGGTGTCGCTGCGCCACAGGGGCACCGACCGGCTGCACATCTCGATATCAATGCGCCGCCCGCCGCTGGAGCAGTTGTCAATCCACAAGCCGGGATGTCGCGCCCGCAGTTCGTCCCACATTTCATAGAGGCCTTCGACATACCGGATTTCCGTGATGCCCTCGCGGTTGGGCGGGTCATTCCGGCGCCAGTACTCCAGCGGGTCCAGGTTAAAGTCGTTGCGGTATACGGTGATGCCGTATTCGTCTATACGCGAGGACAACAATTCGGTCAGCCAGCGGCGCGCGGCGGGGTCGTCCAGTTTGAACAGGCCGCCCTTCTCGCCGCCGTGCACGAAGTCCGGATGCTCCGTGGCGATTTGAGAACCTTCCGCGACCCGTTCCGGCTCGAACCAAAGCACGAAGCGCATCCCGTGCTTCTTGCAGGCATCGCCAACGGGTTTCAGGCCGTTGGGAAATTCGGCGGGCTTGGCCGACCAGTTCCCGACGCCGTTGGGGAAGTTGCCGGGAAACCAGGCGGCATCGAACCAGTAGGTATCGCAGCCGAGCCGGGCGGCATTTTCCACGGCATCGAGCTGGCCCGCCTCCGTGGCCCAGTCGGGCCCGCGATGATACCGATCGAAAGTCTGCAGGGCGATGGGCAGTTGCACCGGCAACCCGTCGATACGGGGCGCGTATTCGAAGAGGACCAGGCGCCGCCACTGGTTGTGGGCTCGGGTGCGGTCCCCGCTGTAGGGCAGAAGCACAATGCGGGGCGACCGGATCCGCTCGCCGGGTTCCAGGGACAGGGCCGTCTTTTCCATGCCGGCCCGGGCGCGGGTCGGGCCGTTTTCCGCACGGGCAAAGTGTGACGCCCATTGGCCGGTCCAGCCGATGGCCCCGATAAAACCCTGGCCTTCATATTCAAAATCGAACCACGGAAACGCGCTGATAGACGAAGGCCGACCGCCCGTGGGCGCGCGGCGGATTTCCTTGCCGGTCGCAAGTTCTTCCTGCTTCAGCAGGAAACTGGTCATGCCGCAGGCGTCCCCTTCCAGTTCATGCAGCACCGCGGCCTTGCGCGGATGGCCCGTGCGCAGGGACACGTCCAGTGCCTGGATGTCGGAAATCACCGCCGTGGGCGCGCTGCCCCGGTTTTCGAAATACACGACCCAGTCCACCGCCGGATACTGTTTGAATGCCTTTACCTCGGCAATTACCGCGAGATTGCTGTCGGGATCTGTCCACGTGATGCGCAGGACGCGCGCGCCATCCGTTTCTTCCCGGGCTACGTCACGCGTCCAGCCTGCCAGCAGCGCCGCGCCATCCCGGTCCCCGTACCGGAACGAAAACGGCGGCCGGTCTGTTTCCAGCAACAGGGGGGCCTGGTGGTCATCCAGGTATCGGAGGCTGCCGTCCGCCATCACGAAATGGGCATCCGCCCAGTCGCATTGGTCGTGACCGACGCCGTCGTCCGTCATATCGGTACGCAGCAGGAGCGCAGCCGTGCCGGGCGAGAGTTCCACCAGCACCTCGGACGCTTCCTCGCCGCCGCGCTTGATTGGCGATTCATAGAGAACGGCGTCCCCGGCATGAACAAAAAAACGCACACTGCCGCGAACGCCCCCGGTATCGTCATTGTTGTCCACACCGACAAAGGCTTTAAAGGCCGTGGCATTCTCCGGGATATGGGCCAGGAGTTCACTGTTGGCGTGGGTGCCGAGGCCGTGAACGAACTCCCGCGTGCCGATTTTTATGGGCGTCTCCATGCACGATTGCCCAAAGCGTAATACGTTATGGTCCTGCCGCAGCACCTCCAGCCGGATGCGCGGCGCCTCCGCCGGCAACACGCCCAGAAAGGCCTCTTCCACCCAATAC
>MTKZ01023494.1_pt1 | contig 23558 bp, 20 predicted proteins | sample 1042781 | NCBI WGS metagenome assembly MTKZ01 (sample SAMN06212207, study PRJNA360539) | anaerobic digester metagenome | biome: Wastewater treatment plant; material: sludge; isolation source: anaerobic digester fed with sludge from wastewater treatment plant | place: Denmark: WWTP Viborg ... | reverse complement strand
CTGGAAGGGGTGGAAGGTGCGTCCTATGAGCCCGACAGTGAATCCGAGAACAGGGCGAAGTTCGCGATTTACAAAGACGGCCGGCCGATTAAGACCGGCCAGTTCGAGTATGGCTGAAGCGGCACCTGCTCGTACTCATGGCGAGTACCTCTAACTGTGTATGGCCCCTTGACCATTATCGGCATCCAGGACATCGGCCCTGCGGGACCGCGCGAGGGCGAACCGGCCGCCTATTACTGGCCCGTGTATATTCACATGGTGCGTCTGATTATCCCCCTGGCCTTGGTGGCGTTGCTATTCCGCAGGCCCAACCGTATGCGCGGTGCGTGGTGGGTACTGCCGCTGGCCCTGATTCCGCTTGTGACAGGCCTTTGGATAGCGGATGCGGGGGACGCGATAGGTTTGTTCGATTTCGTGGGGTTACTGATCGAGACCGTCACCCTGCCGTTCTTTGCGCTGGCGTTTTTGTGGCTCATGGCGGACAATCTCGGCAACTTGCCGCGCCTGAGAACCTTGACCTTGGCCGTGGGTACACTTGTGCTCGCCGGGATCATCGGCCTGTTCGGGATTTCGGCTTTTGGATTTGACGCGATGCTCACTGTAAAGGCCTTTATCTATGCCGTGTTCGTTGTGGTCTTTCTTGTTGCCATGTCCCTTGCCGCTTTTGTGAGCCGGAAACGCTATACGCCGCTGCGGTTCCTGTTATGGTTCTTCCTTATCCTGGTGGTGGGTACTGCTGTGACAGGAACGGCGTTAAGCATGTTGCTGATGCTGATGGCCGGAATTCTTATGGGCGGCGGTTTCAGCCTGTTATATTTAGCCCCAATGCTGGTAAGTCAGATGACGATGAGCGCTTTGGCCGGCCTTGTCCTGTTTCTGTTCGTATTGCCGTTCCTCGTCCTGGCTTTGTGGTGTCCGTTCTACCGGAAGCGGTTTTACGCCATCCTCCGGCTGCCGGGGATGCAGCAGGAAGAAGATAGCGTGTATAATGACTCGACGCCCGAAATACCCGAGACCGGGGAGGTTCCCCTTGTGGAGGAACCCCCGGGCACAACGGGGTGAACTTGGAAACGAATAAGTTTTCTCAGCTGCCGTGCCAACTGAAAAACGTTGTTGGACTAAACGCTAATCCGACTGGCTCCCACAGCCCTGCAATATTGGGTAACATCAGACCCAGGGGGGCTCCAGTAGGCGTACCTTCCCTGGTGCGCCAGAAATACTGCCTACGGCGCTTGTGGCAAGAGGGCGCACCAGGGAAGGTACGCCTACTGGAGCGATCCCCCACGGCGATAGCTGTTTAGTCCAACAGTGATGGGAGATACCTTCGGCAGGGGCGCTTGCGAACCGTGGGAGTTACGGTATATGTCTCATATACAATGCCATATCGTAATGGCTGCGATAGCGTGTCTGCTGTGTGCGGGCGCGCAGCCCCAAGAGACCTTCCCTTACCCGGAGGAGCCTCTGGAATTCTTGTTGAATCCCGTTGATGATGGCTTTTGGGTCTATGTGCCCGGCGTAGACCCGGATACGGAAATCGTGTTCAAGAAAGAGCCTGAGTACAGCGGGGATACGGTATTCCGAAACGCTATCCGCCTGGGTGGATCTTCCTCGGATGTTATCGGCCTGGCCTGTGATATGACCGCCGGAACGCTTTACCTTGACAGGAACCGCAACCTGGATTTGACGGATGACGGCCCGGGCTTACGGGCTAACGTATCTTCTGCCCCCCATTATGCCCGGTTTGCCAACGTGCGCATTGAACAACTGCACGGCAACGTCCCCGTGCACTACACGCTGGAAACGGCTGTTTATAGCTACGGTTCTTATTCCGTGGTGCAATCGGGATGGATCGGGGAGGTCGAGATTGACGGCACACCCTGTATCATGGGCATGGCGGACAATCTGGATGGTGCTTTTGGAAACGGGGATATATTCCTTTTCGACCATAACCAAAACTGGGGGGCCCGATTGTCTTGCGGCAACGAGGACAGGCTGACACTGCCGAAGTGGCTCTGGTTTGAAGGCCGGCTCTATTGCATCGAAAGCGGCTTCCGGTTGATGGACGGCTATACGGCCCTTGCTGTGTCGCTGACCCCCGTTACTGAAGGTCTGATGGACATCGCCTTCGAAGGCCAGTTCGTTTCGCGCGTCATGATGACCAACGAAAGCCAAGAAGGGGTGCTGCTCGACTGGCCGCAGGCCGTTCTGCGTATTCCTGTGGGAATCTATAGAGCCCAAAGGATAGACCTGCTGGACAGTTTTTCGGGGTATCCGAGGTATGAACGGGAGATCACGGCTCAACATAATGTGCTGAAGGTGGGCGGCCCGGTGAAACAGACGGTAACCGCCACGCGAGAAGGCGTAAGCCTGAATCTGAGTTATACCTTGCAGGGAGTGGATCATACGGAATACAAGCCTGATACGCTGAGCCGTGAAGCCCGTGCCCGCTTCGAGATATACCAGGGTGAACGAAGCGTGCGCACGGGGCAATTCGAGTATGGCTGAGGCGGCACCTGTGCGTACTCATGGCGAGTACCCCCGCATATCTACGGTTCCTTGAAAATTGTCGGCATTCAGGACATCGGTCCTCTGGGACCCCGCGAAGGCGATCCAACAATATACTATTGGCCCTTCTATATCCGCGGGGCGTGGCTGATACTGCCGCTGGTGCTGCTGGCACTCTTGTGCCGCAGGCAAAACCGCACGCGCGATGCGTGGTGCGTGCTGCTTCCCGCGTCGCTGCTGGCGTGGTTGAGCAACTGGCACTTTAAAATAATTGATTTTGACCACCGTCTGGGTTTTCTGAATGACAGTGTGATCCTGTTCCTTTTCGCGATAGCGTTTTTATGGTTGCTGTCCTACAGAGTCGTGTATCTGCCGCGCCTGAAAACGGTGGCCTATGCCGTGTGGTTCCTGATCCTGGCGGGCGCCATCGCGCTGCCCGCCATTTCTTACATGGATGTGAACTCAGGCCTTGTTACAAGCGTACTTGTCTTCGGCGCCCTGGCGACCGCGATGCTCCTCGCCATGATACTGGCGGGGCGCGCCTGCCGAAAACGCTTTACCTCGTTACGATATATAATCTGGTTCTTCATCGCCCTGGTGCCGGGTATCGGCGGCGTGCTGATGTCGCTCATCAGCCTGCCAATGCAGGTGCTGCGGCTGGTGGCCGGGCCACAATTATGGTTGCGCTACCTGTACGGCAATATCGAGGAGTATGTGATGGTCGGGCTCATCGGCGGGTCGGTATTGTTCGCTTTCATGCTGCCTTTCCTGGCCCTGGCCTTGTGGTTCCCCACCTATCGCGCGCGATTCCACGCCATCTTCCGCCTGTCCGGGATGAATTACGAAGAAGAAACTGTCCGCGACAACCCGGATGACCCGCAGACCGGACAATAACGCGTGTAACGAATCGCATCTGGAGTTGGAGTTTAAACCAAAGGACATAAACGACATAAAGGACCAAAAGGACTGCCAAGCACACCCGGACGGACACATCCTTTCTGTCCTTTGAGTCCCTTAAGTCCTTTTGGTCCTTTATGTGAGCAGGCTTTTCGTCTGACCTTAAAAACACACCGCCCGCATCCCGCCTATACTTTATGGATTGTGCGTGTCACAATCGATATAATCAACGCCAAGATGCACAAAGCCACGCTTGTAATAAAACGGGATTATAGCCATGCCCTCCTGCGAACAATCTCCGACGTCCTGTTCCTCCACCCGGCCGTCATCGTGTTACGGCAAGACACCAGCCCCGGCCTCCCTGGCCTGGTTTGAGGAGATGATTCCCCATTGCCTCGACTATGCCCGCGCGGAACACGAACAGGGCCGCCCGATTGTGGGCATCCTGTGTGAATTCACCCCGCGCGAACTGATCTTCGCCGCCGGCGCCGTCCCGGTATGCCTCTGCGGCGGGTCCGCAGACACGATTCCGGCGGCGGAGGAGAACTTGCCGGTGCTGCTCTGCCCGCTTATCAAGTCCACTTATGGCTATCATGTCCAAAAATCCAATCCCTTCCTGGAAATGGCTTCGCTGATTGTGGCCGAGAACACCTGCGACGGCAAGAAGAAAATGTATGAACTCATGGCGGAGGCGCGCCCCATGCACGTGCTGGAACTGCCCAAGCGGCAGGGCGACGCGTCGGCCGGCGCCTACTGGGAGGCGGAGGTCCGCCGCTTGATAACGGTGCTGGAAACCCGCTTTGGCGTGGTCATCACCAGTGAAGGCCTGCGCGAGGCCGTGCTGCTCATGAACCGGGAGCGCGGGTTGAGGCGTCAACTCGCCGCGTTGATGCGAAGCAAGTGCCCGCCGCTCACCGGACGGCAACTCCTGCGCCTGAAGAGCAGCATCTCCGGCATCCCGGCGGACCTGGAACACTATGAGGCCATCCTGCGGGCGCTGGCGGAAAAAGAGGGGCCTGTGGAACGGGCGGACCGGGTGCGCGTGTTGTTGACCGGCGTGCCAATGGTCCACGGCACGGAGCGCGTCCTGGACATCATCGAGGAAAGCGGCGGCCTCGTGGTGTGCCAGGAGAACTGCACCGGCGTGAAACCCCTCCTGGAAGACGTTGATCCCGACGCGCCCGACCTCGTCGCCGCGCTGGCCGCGAAATATTTTCACCTGCCCTGCTCCATCATGACGCGCAACGACGCCCGCCTGGATACCCTGCGCGGGCTGGCCCGGGAATACCGCGCGGAATGCATTATTGACCTGATCTGGCAGGGCTGTCTGACGTACGATGTCGAGGACGCCCTCGTGAAGCGTTTCGCCGAGGAGGAACTTGGCATTCCCTATCTGCGCATTCTTACCGACTATTCCCCTTCCGACACGGCGCGCATTGCCGTGCGCGTGCAGGCCCTCTTTGAAACCGTGCGCCAACGATGAAGCAAAAAATGGGACTGCCTTTGCGTCAAGATAAGCTCGTGAAAAGAGGATGTAATGTAAAGTCAACGTGCGAAATCTTTCTTTGAGACCTTGTGGGTACAAGCCAACTCGGTAAGGCATGACCAGCCGCCGGAAACGAGTCTTGCGTGGTGTGCGGGTAACCGGCGCTGCGAAGCGTAGACAGCGAATCCGAAAGCCCTGCTATTGAGCCTCGAAAGCATCAATGTTGGCGTCTTCATAGTGGACAGCGTGGGGACAACATTGGCCTCCTGAATATGTTCTGGGAGCGCTGAGCCGACCGCGGTCGCTGGAACAAGGCAAACGTAAGATGGAGGTCTTACGGGGACTTGAGAGGTCCTGCCGTCTCCCCAATGAATCCTGGCTGGAGTTACCGGGCGACCAACTCCGAGCGGCTGACCGCGGATGCGCTCGGTCCAGCGCGATAAGAAAGAAAGCGAATCAGTGTGGTATCGGGAATCGAGGGAAACCAAGAGCAACGAAACGGACGTCAGGAAGTCATAGCGCCTTGATAGCACTGAAGAAGCGGGCGAACCTGTCTTTGAAGGGAGCCTGTGGAGGGAAGCGAGACGTCGAAACATTAGCCCGCTGGTGTGAAATACGACAGACGCCTAGATGTCTGTATCTGTATCAACGAAACAGCGGCGGATAGAAGTAAACTCGGGTACGTGGCGTATAGCCCGTAACAAACAATGCTCTGAGGATCCGTATGCATTAATGTGTGCGCATACGGTTCTGTGGGAGCCCCGGTGGAGCAATCCGTCGGGGCCACCCGGTCTGAAACACCGAGTAGATATACACAACGAAGAATCTCAAAAATCAGACCATGTTCTTTACAGGGGGGCGTTGCCTCAAGTAAGAATCTACTCGAACTTCGTTTGACTCATGTGAAAATCTACCTACCGGGGTTGACATCCGCCCACAGAAGGTTTAGAGTTTTATACAGTATGTTAGCGTACGGTTGTGATAATTGCAGATGACGGAAGCATCTGTCATCGATTATTGACAATGAGGAGATCGTATGAATATACAATTGTTTTCCATACGCGCGAGGACGGCTTCCATGGGGGTCATCACGACAACATGGGTCTTCCTCCTCTTAATCATGGGCAGCGCTTCGGCGCAGATATTTAAATTGCCGCCCCTACCTACGGAGCCCCGTCCCACAGAATTGATGATCTTTCCGTTAACGCATTGGTCCACAAGCCACGATCTCTACACGGTAAATGCCGACGGAACGGGGTTGAAGGTGTTGACGGACACGCCGGAAAATGAGTGCCACCCGGCGTGGTCTCCGGACGGCAAGCAGATTGCCTTCGCGCGCGCCAAGGGCGGACATATCGTTATCGCTGTCATGAACGCGGATGGCGGTGGGGTCCGCGACCTCATGGAACCGGATTTAAGTCAATCCGTTGAGCGCATCAACTGCACGCCCGCGTGGTCGCCGGACGGTAAGCGGATCGCTTTCGGCAGCAACCTTGACGGGAACCATGAAATTTATGTCATGGGGGCGGACGGAACAGACCCGCACAACATCACCAACAACCCCGCCGCCGACGCCTTTCCCGCGTGGTCGCCGGACGGCAAAAGGATCGCGTTCAATTCGAACCGCAGCGGGAATATGCAAGTCTGCCTATGCGACGCGGACGGGTCCAATCTCCGATGGATTACCTCCGGGCAGGCGGCCCACCGGTTACCAACCTGGTCGGCGGACGGAACGAAGATCCTAGTGACATCGCAAGTCCCGCGAGTGAAACCGACCCTTCAAGTCGTGGACGTTCAGTCCATGGAAAAGACACCTCTCGATATCGCGGAATCTGGCATGTGGGGCGTCTGGTCGCCCGATGGCGAACGTATCGCCTTCCTGGAATACGACGCAGGGTCGCCTCGGCTTGCCGTGGTCGACCGTGCCACGAAAACAAGCGTCCAGATCGATGTCGACAAAGACGCAACAGGCGGTCTTTCCGAATCTGGCAACGGTCAGCCGGAATACAGTTGGGCTTCGTGGGCGCCCGACGGCAAGAAGTTTGTGTTCGCTTTTGGAAAAGGACCGTCAAGAAATACGTCCGCTTTGGATCCGCCTTCATTACCCTACCGGTTGATGTATCTGGGCGCCCATGGCGAATTCTTCACAACAAGCGCAGGAGTGCCCCTGAGGGCAAATGACCTCCGTATCGCGCCCTTGGACGGCGGATTCGCGTTGGTCCATACCGGCCCGAAATGGTCCGGCACCTACGCCATCGTCCACCCGGATTGCCGCATTGAGATCGTCACGCCGCCCATTAAGGATTTCGACCTTTCTTCCGCTGCGGAAGTATGGCCCTATCGCAACGACAAGGGCTTGCCGGCGCTGCCGCCCTACAAGAGTATCATCGTAGGGGATCAGGCCCTGGCGCCTCCCGGCAGCACGCCCCCCGAGGGCATGCTTGGCCGCGGTCTGCTATGCGCGGATGGAGACTATTATTGGCCAAGCCCGAAAGCGCCAATGATCGCCAACACCATCTGGGTCGTGAAATGGAATGACACGTTCCAATTCATCCGAGAAACGGAAAATTCCAAGCAAGAAGTCTATGCCTCCGTATACCCCAACCGGGAAATCGTCTTCGCTCCGAATACATATACAGGCCCTAAACAATGTTGGGCATATCAGGATATTGACGGGAACATAACGTATTGGCAAGGGGATGGGGAAAGAAAAGGGCCCTTCAGTGCTTGTGGGGAAGACCAAATAATTATGACTGTCCACCCAAACGGTGGAATAAGCGGTTCGCTTCCCAGGATTCCATAGTTTTTCGTATACGGGATAGTTTGAATATACGGAATTAATTCGTAAAGGAAAGAACATGCAAAGACGATATACATTTTTTTATTTAACAATGTTGTGTCATACCACATTCCTGTTCTGTCATTTACGCGCTCAAGGGGTTGAAATACAAGTCATGGAGTGGATAGGCCAAGATGAAATATCTGATGCCAATCTAAGAGAAGTAAATAGGGTATTAGAGTACACGTTAGACTATTATGAAGTAGCACTGGAAGGCACGCAAACGATCAGAATACGTATTATATTAAAACCTATGGCAACTACAACACTGGCATGGGGTAGATTTGAACCTTGGCCACATACCCAACTTTCAAGTGTCCAATGGTGGCCTTCCCCACTGTTAATACAAGTGCTTGACACAGACGTTTTGCAGCCTTACGAACCCCATGCAACAGTATCAATAAACTCAACAATTATTAACAATGGAGAATTTGACTTTTCATTAAGTCCTACTATCTCTGTGAATAAAAATGGTTTTCTCAGTACAATTTTGCATGAATTCGGCCACGCTTTGGGATTTGTAAATTTATTGCGAAATGATGGAATATGGTATAATTACTCAGATTATCAATATATTGATCGCCATAGTGATAACCTTAGTTTTCTTGAAGCAGATCCATTTTTCCTCCCCCTGGCTCTCCTTAATCAAGCCGAACGCTCTGTTGCACTTACGTCAGATGAGTTGTACTGGTCTGGTTCGCATGTATCGACTGCGGGAACATTTCTCCTTAATGATCCGGCTATTCACTGGTTTAGCTCTTATGCACAAGTTTATGCGCCTTATTGGTCTCCTCCATTACTCTTGCATAACCAGGCATCGCATTGGGATCCCTCCCATAGCCCACGACAACTCATGGCTCCATCTAATTTGGGAAATCTAAATAAATTGGGTCTATTGTTGCCTGCCTTTGTCGATATGGGTTGGACCACGAACTGTGTGACAGTTTTACCTCCAGCCGTACCTATAGAAACCACTTCCAGCAAATCCGAGACGCTGCAATCGGTAGACATCACAAACACGCAAGCGGTGAATACAACCGTTACATTGAGCATTACAGGACCGCATGCTTCGGAATTTACGGCGGAGAACGTACCGGGCAACCTTACACTTCAGCCCTGGCAAACCGCCACGATTCCCGTATCCGGCGCTCCTGTTTCCTGGGGCTACAAGACGGCTACACTCCTCGCCCAATACAGTACCGGTATTTCCCAAGTAATCAAGGTCAAACTGGATATGTATTCCATAGGCGTGGATACAGACGAGGATGGAATATCTGATTATGATGAAACGCGAACTTTGCCGGGTGGCCCCAATCCTTTTGATGCGCAGGAAGAGGATTCGACGGGCGACAACGGCGAAATGACGGGCGATGGAGTGGATGATGGCCGCAATGATTTTGACGGCGACGGCATGGTCAATATGGACGAATTCATTTTCGGTTACGTTCCGCTGAATCCAGACATGTTCGGCGTTCGAACGCCCCAGGACACCGATGGGGACGGCCTCCTTGACAGAGACGAAGCGGGGGACGCAAGCCATACCTTTGATCCCTATTTTGGCGATTCAAGCGGTGATTTCTTTTACGATGACCCGGATGAAATTCCCGATGGTCAAAACGACTATGACGGGGATGGCTATACCAATGCATTTGAGTTCCGTTGGGGAAGTGATCCATTCGTATGGGATGGACATGTTCAACTTACTGCTTGCTCAGGCCCCACGATCTTGCTGGGCATCCTGAGTATCCTATGGCTTGGAAGCGTTTTTCTGGCCCGGATGAGCCGCAGCGGGCAGGCAGAAGACACGCCGTAGCGGGTTGCCCGGAAACTGGCACACCGTGAATCTGAATCTCGGTCCGCAATGCATTCAGGTAATTCGGGGTAGCTCAGGGAATCAGAAATTTGTTCTCTTCAGTCCAAACCGTATCTACGGTATAAACGCTTCCTGCAGTCCGTTTGTAAATTGCGGCGGGAAACAGTCCCATTTTTTCTATGGATTCGTGACCGCCTGTTCGCGCGGTTTGGGGCGCGGGCAGGTGGTCTGGCATTCGTGGCAGACAATGCAGTCCAGGTCGCGGTTGGGCGGCACGTCCCGCGCGATGCGCGATGACGGCGCCACCTGCGAAGGGCACGCCGTCTCACATTTGCCGCAGGAGACGCAGTTCTGGGTGGGCACGCGAATTTTCCACAGGGAGATAAAATTCAGGGGGGCAAGCAGCGCCCCGATGGGGCACAACACCTTGCAGAAGGAACGGCTGCTGACTGCTGCGCCAAGCAGCACCAGCAGCAGCACACCGAGTTTGACCGCCGACGCCGCGTTAAATCTGTTAAAGTCGGTCTGAAACAGATTGGGCAGGGTCACCTGCAGGGCGGACGCGGGACAGATCCGGCAGAAAGAAAACCACGTCTGCTCCGTGTACAGGAACGGCAGGAGGAACACCAGCAACACGAGCGCCGGGTACTTGATATAGGCGGTCCAGGACGGCAGTTCAACCTTGGGACCGGGCAGGCGGTACAGCAGGTCCTGCAGCAGCCCGAAGGGGCAGACCCAGCCGCAAAGCAGGCGCCCGATCAGCACGCCGAGCAACAGCGTCATGCCCAGCGCCATGAAGGGGAAAAGGTGATAGCCGGAGTAATGGATGAACACGCCGACGGGGCACGCGAACCACGCCAGCACGCAGGAGTGGCAACTGAGTACCGGGTTGCAGAGCCATTTGAATTCGGGGCCCCAGGAACTGTGCAGCAGGATCAACGACACGACCTGCACCGCCCTGCGATGCGCCGCTATGGAAAAGTCTTTCAGCATGGCTGCCTTTGTTGTTGGGTGCGGCCGCCATGGCCGCGTGACGTCTTCATTTTCAAGTGGGGCAGGCGCGCTTGCTGCGCGGTTCGCTCCGGTCATAGGTCGTATAGAGACGATCCCCCTTTCGTTCCACGCCGCTGAAGGTGGCGTCTATGACCAGGTCCAGGTCCGATACGGAGGTAAACGTGAGCAGGCCGAATTCTTCACCGCTGCGGTCGTAGACTTTGTAACTGCGCATGCCGCCCGCCAACAGCAACAGCAACGCCATTACAAGAAGAATGACGGCTGCGACACGTTCTTTGGCGGTACGGGTCATCTTATACTAAACGCTCCCGATACTTTTCGGCCAGCTTTCGGTTGTTGCCGTGGCGGACCGTGATCCGCCGGGCATCCAGGTAATCCAGGATCGCCAGCGCATATTTCCGCGTGGACCCGATGTGATGCTTAAAATCTGCGGAGTCCAGCACGCCGTGTTCCTCCAGGTAGGCCACGGCGATATCTTGCGCTTGCCGCATGCGATTGTAACACAGAACTACATTTTTATTCAGGCGCACGAGGCGGCCCTCATCACACAGGAATCCCAGCAGCCGTTCGACGCGGTCGGGCGCCATGCCCAGCAACGCCGGAACCTCCTCGGGCCGTGGAGAGGCGAATCCGCCTTCTTCATAAATCTTCAGCAGGGCGTCGGCCAGGCGGCGGTCGTTCCCATCGAGTCCTGTGTCCGCATTCTGGAGCAGCACCTTGTCTCCCCGCAGCACTACGCTTCCCCGGCGTCGCAGGTCTTCCAACATCTGCCTGGCCAGGTCGGGCGGCCCTTCCATGCCTTTGACCGCTTCGCGGACGGGCAGGCTGAGTTTTCCCTCGCGGTCCCGCGCCATGACCAGCCGTGCTTCCAGGCGTTCCATACCGGCGGCATAGGCCTCCGTCGCCACGAACCAGCCTCCCGGAATCGCCCTGACAGCGCCGGACTGTGCCAGGCGCGCCAGGCTCGCCTCAATTTCGTCCGGCAGTTGCAACAGTGCGCGTGCGACCGCCGGGACGGCGGCGCCCGCCGGCTGCTCCGCCAGAAGATGGTAGACGACGCGGGCGTCCAGCCGCGCCTCGGGGGTGTCGGGACCCGCCGGTGTCAGAGCGGGATGCATCTTGATTCGCGCCAGCAATTCCGGCTTGCGCGGCCGGTACAGGCCGTCCGTGACGGCAAGAATCTCGCCGCCCGCAATTGTTGCGGCGGGGGAGGGGCGCCGCAGCGGGAAGCGGTCGCCGGCAGCGGCGGCCACGGGATGGGCAGTAACGATGGTGGCCAGCCCCGTCTGGCTTCCCTCAAGGCCCTTTCCCTCGAGAAGATGGACCTTGGCCGGAGTCTCGACAGTGCCGGTGTGAAATTTCAGCGCTTCAGCATGCCGCAGGGGCGGGTCAATCCCGGGCACGGCCTGCACCTGCGCATGAAAAATTTGCGCCGCCCGCAGGTGTCCCGGCAGGCAGAGTACCTGCCCGCGTTCCGCGGCGCGCTTGCCGAAATCGGGAATGTTGAGGGCCAGGCATTGCCCGGCGGCGCCCTGCGGGGCGTCGCGCAGAAAGCACTGGATATTCCGAATCCGTCCCGTCAGGCTCCCGGGCGTTAATTCAACCTGGTCGCCCACCGCGATGCTTCCTGATACGGGGATGCCGGTGACCACCACGCCGAAACCCCTCTGGATGAAACTGCGCTCCACCGGCATGCGAAAGACGCCGCCCGGCCGTGAACGCGCAATCCCGCGGACTAGTTGAACCAGGGTATCGTAAAAGGGCATCAAGCCGTCGCCGGTTTCCGAAGATACCGGGCAAATCGGCGCGTTCTCGAGGAAGGCGCCTTTAAGAAAGAACCGGATTTCTTCCGTGCGCCGCTGCACCAGTTCGGGGGCAACCAAGTCTGTCTTGGTCAGGGCGACCATGCCCCGGCGCACGCCGAGCAGTTTCATGATCTGAAGGTGCTCGACCGTCTGCGGCATGACGCCGTCGTCGGCGGCAATGACGAGCACGGTCAGGGCGATGCCCGACACCCCGGCCACCATGTTCTTGATGAAACGTTCATGGCCGGGCACGTCCACAATGCCGACGCATAACCCATCCCCGAGAAAGCAGGGCGCGAATCCGAGTTCAATGGTTAGCCCCCGTTCCTGTTCCTCCTTGAGCCGGTCCGTGGCGCAGCCCGTGAACAGTTTGACCAGGCGGGTCTTGCCGTGGTCCACGTGGCCCGCCGTGCAGATCATCATGATCACCTCGGGATTTTCGGCGGCCCGCAATAATCCTGGCGAACGCACGCTCATGATTCGGGATGCTCCGTGGCGCTCACAGGCCCGCCTCCTGCCGGACTTCCTTGTAAAACATCATCGCGGTGCAGCCGCCAAACGCAATGGCCAGCTGCGCCGCCTCGTCAATCTCCTCCGCCGGGATGCCCAGTTGCGCGGCGGATTGTAGATGAATTTTGAGGCAGGGACGGCAGTGATGCGCGATGGACAGGGCGATGGCCATGAGTTTCTTATGACGCCCGTCAATCTGGCCGGGCGCGTTGGCGGCTTTCATGAAATCGCCAAACAAGGCAAGCGCGTCCTGTTGCGGAGTATCCATGGGTGTTTCCTTTAAATCTGGGGCCGTTTCGGCCGCAGGTTGGTGGTAGTTCTGATCCCGGTCAATCCCTTCATGCAAGTCAGGCGGGTGATCGCAGCAGGAAACCGTGTCGAAAGAAACCGGTCCCCTATCGGGCGTGGATTCCCGCGTGGGCAGGACCCCGGGATTGATGACGGTGCGGCGACCGACCAGGCGCTGCAGCCGCGCGTTTATCACCCGGACGACCATGTCGCTTTCCGGTTCCGGGTTTTCGAGAATGCGCCCGATAATCGCGGCCGCTTCGTTGCCGCGCCCGCGCAGGTCGTCTACGAAACGGGCGGCGGCCTCAGGCGGCAGGGCGACCAGCAGTCCCCCGGAGGTCTGCGGATCATAGAGAATGGCCGCCTGGGCCGGGTCGGCATCGTCCTCCAGTTGGACCTTGGCCATCGCATAAGCCTGGTTGCGGTCTAAGCCTCCGCCGTAAACGCCGTGCGCCAGGCCTTCGGCGGCGGCGGCGAAAACGGGGGTACAAGACAAGTCCACCTCGGCCAGGACGCCGCTTCCCCGCGCCATGGCCACCAGGTGCCCCGCGAGGCCGAAACCCGTGACATCCGTGCAGGCATGGGCGCCGTGCCGGACCATCAACGCGGCGGCTTCCCGGTTCAACGCCGCCATCCAGCGGCCGGCCTCGGCCAACGTTTCCTCGTCCACCAGGCCCAGTTGCGCGGCGAAGGCGATGACGCCTGTGCCGAGCGGTTTGGTCAGTACCAGCAGGTCGCCCGGCTGCGCCCGATCGCGAAGAACGGCCCCGCTTTCGCTCGATACAAGATCCGGCGGGGTTTCAATCAGTCCTGTGACCGCGAATCCGAATTTGATTTCCTCGTCGTTGATGCTGTGCCCGCCGATTAGCGCGCAATCCGCCTCGTTCAATTTGTCCATGCCCCCCCGCAGGATCGCTTCGAGAATCGTGTCGTCCAGGGTCTCGATCGGGAAACCGATGATGGAAAGCGCCGTGACGGGCCGCCCGCCCATGGCGTAGACATCGCTGACGGCATTGGCTGCGGCGATCTGGCCGAAGAGATAGGGATCGTCCACGCAGGGGGTGAAGACATCCACGGTTTGTACCAGCGCATGGGATGCGTCCAGCCGATAAATGCCGGCATCGTCGCCCGCCGCCGCCCCCACCAGAACATTGGGATCGGTCACGGGCGGCAGTTTGCCCAGCACCCGGAGCAGGTCGGCCTGCCCGATTTTCGAGGCGCAGCCCGCCTTGCGCACATGCCGCGTCAACGCGGCTTCTGTCGTGCGGGCGGGTGGACGTTCCCCTGCGCAGGGGCACAGGTTTTCTTCCAGGAATGTCGGGCAGGGGCAGGCGTGCCTGGGGTTGCAGACGCAATGTCCCAGTTTGTGTGACCGCGCCATCACGGCGCGCCGCCGCTCAAGATCTATCGCCATGAATGCCTTCCGACTCCTGTCTCGTGCGGATATTGCGCGATGGTTACGGGCCGGGCAGGCAAGATATCCACACAGGGATTAAGGATGAAACGATTCCGGGCCCATATCTTTCAACCCATGATAATCTATCGCAGCCCGTGGTACAAATCGCGTAAGCGGCAGGCGCGTGCATGCTCCAGAAAGAGGAAATACTATTCCTCGCTCCGGTCTTCCGACTTCGGTTCCCTGTCGCATTTCCCGTGCAGCGTACAGTGCCCGCAGCCGCGTTCCGGTCGGTCGAGCATGTCGCATTCGGGGGGGAGGCCTTCAGCCTGGCGCGCCCAGCGCTGCACCAGCAGCCAGCCGCTCAGCACCAGGAACAGGATGCCCGCACCCAGCGCCATGTTCAGCAGCAGGGCCGCCATGGGATCAGCCGCCCAACCCGGCGAAGCCCATGAACGCCAGCGAAAGGATACCCGCAAGGATCAGGGTAATGGACACCCCCTGGGCAATATCGGGCACATCGGCCAGTTCCAGTTTCTCGCGCATGCCCGCCATGATAATCAACGCCAGGGTGAACCCGCCGCCCGCGCCCAGCGCGTAAACCAGGCATTGCAGAAAATTGTATCCCTTTTGCGTTTGGAACAAGGCCAGGCCCAGGATGGCGCAGTTTGTGGTAATCAGCGGCAGGAAAATGCCCAGCGCGCGGAACAAGGCGGGACTATATTTCTTGATGACCATCTCCACCAACTGGACCGCCGCCGCAATGACGGCGATATAGCATATCAGGAGCAGGTACGGCGCCTGGAGATAATTCAGCGTGATGTTGATGCCGTAAGCGCATATGGAACTCACCAGCAGCACGAAGGTGACGGCGATACCCATGCGCAGGGCTGTTTCCTTCTTCGCGGATACGCCGAGGAAGGGGCAGATGCCCAGAAACATGCTCAACACGAAATTGTTCACGATAAGCGTGTTGATGAAAATCGAAGTCAGGGATTCTGTATTCATAGGATGCCTTTCTACGCCTGCGCCGCAGCGGCGGTACGCCTTGCCCGCCGTTTGCGGAGCCAGGCGAACAGGGCAAGTTCCAGGCCCAGCACGAAGAAGCCGCCGGGCGGCAGGATCATGATGGACCACGGAGCAAAATTCGGACCGAACAAGGAAATCTCAAAGGGCGTGTCCATCATGAGTGTGCCGTTGCCCAGCGCTTCGCGGATAACGCCCAGGCAGAGCAGTGCGAAGGTGAACCCCAGCCCCATGCCCACGGCGTCCAGCATGGACTTGACGGGCCCGTTTTTCGACGCATAGGCTTCGGCACGGCCCAGGATGATGCAGTTGACGACAATCAGCTGGATGAACGCGCCGAGACTGTCATACAGGTCGAGACTGATGGACTGAATGGCGTAGTCCACCATGGTCACGAAGGTGGCGATAATCAGGATGAAACTCGCGATGCGCACCTGCTTGGGAATGAAGTTGCGCAACAACGATATCAGCAGGCCCGACATGACCAGTACGAACATTACGGAGATGCCCATGGCGAAGCAGTTGATGACCTTGTTGGTCACGGCCAGGGTGGGACAGGTGCCCAATACCATGACGAAGACGGGGTTTTCCTTCCAGAATCCCCGAAGCAGTACATCCATTGAAGGAGAGGAATCTTGTTGATCGCTCATGTCATACCTTCCTTAAGTTCGGCCAGGCGCCGCCGGATAACCGGCAACATCATATCGGTCCCGCGGCACAAGGCGCGAAAGACGGCTTTCGAGGAGATGGTGGCTCCGGAAATGCCCTCGACCTGGCCCGGACCTCCGCCCTTGCCGGATTTGACGAAGGATAACGGAACGGCCAGTGCGCTGCCATCAGGGTTAAGCGGGACATCCAACGGTGTAAAATTGGATTTAAAGCCATCATCCGTCTTGATTTTATCGCCCAGGCCAGGCGTTTCCTTGCAGAGCAGCAGTGTGATACCCACTACCTGATCCTTGTCGGGCAGGTATCCGAACAGCAACCGGATTTCCCCGCCGTACCCGTCGCCGTCCGAGGTTTCCATGGCGGTGCCTATAAAATTGCCGGCCTCGTCATATCCGGCGTATACCTTAAACGGTGTTTCTTTGCCGGTTTCATCCACGCCCGTGAATTCAAAGGTCTTTTGTTGCGTGGAACCCGGAAGCAGGGCGAACACGGCATTGCGCACGCGCGACTCAAAATTAAGGGCGATCCGTTCGCGGGTGCCCTGGTACACCAGGGAAAGGAGGCAGCCTGACAGGAGGGCAATGCCGCCCAAGGTGCGCATCATCCGCATGCTCTCGCCGGAGCCCTGTTGTGCAGCCATTGCGGTGGCCGGTTGCAGTGCCTCTGTTGTCATGAGTGGAACAAGCCTTTCTTTTTAAGTCCGTAGGGCTTCGGCTGGGTCAGTTCATTGATCAGGGGGGAGATCGCGTTACCCAGCAGGATGGCGAACATGACCCCTTCCGGCAGCGCCCCCTTGATTCGGATGATTACGGTTACAATGCCGATAAAGGCGCCGTATATCCACACGCCGAGGGAGGTCATTGGCGAGGCCACCATGTCGGACGCCATGAAGATGGCGCCGAACATCAGGCCGCCCGAAAACAGCATGAACACCGGGGTGGGATAGGCGGCCCGGTCAGAGAGCCAGAACACGCCGCTGAGCAGGAATGCCGCGCCCAGCATGCCTGCCGGAATGCGCCAGTTCATCATGTTCCGTCCTACAAGATAGGCGCCGCACAGGAGAATCAGCCACGAGGCGGTTTCGCCCGTGGAGCCCGGCACCATGCCCGTGAACAGGCGTACCGACGACTCGAACTGGGGTGTGTCGGCAAACTTCCACAGAGACAGGGGGGTCGCTCCCGACCAACCGTCGATTCCCGTTCCCGATAGAGCCTTTTCAATATAGGCCGATACAGCCTGGGCATCCATCTTCATCAGCGGCATCGTCAACGTTGACGGGAGTACCTGGGTAAACCGGCCGGGCAGTCCGGAAGGGACCCAGGTGGTGATGGCGACCGGAAAAGATATCTGCAAAAAGGCCCGCCCCACCAGCGCGGGGTTGAAGCAATTGTAACCCAATCCCCCGAAAAGGGACTTGGTAATCGCCACGCCGAATATGCCGCCCAGTGCTGCCATCCACAGCGGTGTGCCCGGCGGCAGTGTCAACCCCAGGATCAGGCCCGTAATCGTGACGCTCCAGTCTTTTATGGTGGTGGGTTTGCGCGCAAGCAGGCAGGCAACATGTTCCGTGGCGACACAGGCGGCCGTGGTGGTCAACAGCAGGAGGAGCGCGCTCAGCCCGAAAGACCAGATCGCAAACGCGGTCACCGGTAATAGCGCCAGCACCACGTTGAACATGATTTCCCGGACATCTTCCGGCGCTTTGATATGCGGCGAAGTTCCGATTTCAAGGAGCCGAGTTTCGGACGTCATTTGGATGCGCTCCTTTCCCTGAGCATGGCCTTGGCAATGCGGAAATACTGGACCAGGGGAATGTTTGACGGGCATACGTAGGAACAGCACCCGCATTCGATGCAGTCATTCAGATGATGCCCGGCAGCCATATCCTCGTAACGGGCCTTGCGGCCAAGCAATCCCAGCTGGGACGGGTTCAGAAACACCGGGCACACCTCTACACAGCGGCCGCAACGGATGCAGGGGTAGACCTCCACGCGTCCGGTACGAATCTCGTCATCCCGGAGCACCAGCAGGCCCGTTGTGCCCTTGGTCACCGGTACGTCGAGCGAGGCGATGCTGGTTCCCATCATAGGACCGCCGTTGATGATTTTTCGGGCGTCGGCGCGCATGCCCGCATGTTCCATGACCCACCGCAACGGGGTGCCCAGGGGCATCAGGTAATTTCCGGGCCGTTCCACACCGCCGCCGGCCACGGTAATCACCCGTTCGATCAGGCCGCGGCCCTGTGGCAGCAGTTCGCCAATCTGAGCCAGTGTTGCCACGTTGAAACAGGCCATACCCGTGTCGCTTGGCAATCCGCCCGATGGCACCTCGCGTCCCAGCAGCGCCGTGCTCAGCATCTTTTCCGCGCCCTGGGGGTATTTGGTGGCAAGCCGCTGCACTGAGATGGGGGCGCCGGCTGGTACGGCGCGCATCATCGCTTCTATCGCCTCCGGCTTGTTGTTTTCCACCGCAATGATTGCCCTGGGAGCACCCGTGACGCGCAGGGCAATTTGAATGCCGGCAATGATCTTCCCGGACTGTTCCATCATGACGCGATAATCCGTGGTCAGGTACGGTTCGCATTCGCAACCGTTGACCACGACCGCGTCGATGCGTTTTCCTTCGGGAACCTTCATTTTAACGTGGGTGGGGAACGCGGCGCCGCCAAGGCCGACAATGCCGGTGTCCTGGATGGCCTGGATGAGTTCATCCGGCCCAAGCGCTGAAATGTCCCGGGGTGTACTGTGGATATCGTCCTGGTCCGCCTCCGGATTGTATCGGATGGTGATTGCCGGCGCCAGGTCGCCCTTCGGGTTCAAGGCGAGATCGACCGAAGTCACGGTGCCCGCAACGGGCGCGTGCATCGGCACTGAAACAAAACCACCTGCCTCAGCGATGGGTTCCCCCCGTTTCACCTCCTGCTTTTTCGTGACCAGGGCCCGGGCGGGCGCGCCCGTATGTTGCGACAGCAACACGATGACTTCGGGCGGCCAGGGCAGTTTTTTTACGGCGGCATCCGCAGTGTGTTTGTATTCCTGCGGATGTATGCCGTGGCAAAAGGTTTTTTCCGTGACACTCATGATGGGACCGCCTCGCTTTCGGTCGGTTTCGGTTCCGGGGCCTGCCCGGCAGCCATGCGCCCTTCCAGCGCTTTCGCTCCGTAGAGGATTTTGCCGCCCGGCTCCAGCCACACAATGGCCCCGCTGGGACAGCGCTGAATTGCGTCGGGCGTGGCCATGCCATTTTTGGAATAGTCGACGACGGGAAGGTTTTGATTCATCGAAATGACTTCCGGTTGCGTTTTTGCGCACATGCCGCAGCCGATGCAGGCTGCCAGGCAGGATTCTTTGGCATCCTTGCCGCGCATGTGGGTGGAACATGCCACCCACAGGTGATGGCTGACCGGGTGTATGGAATACAGGTGTTTCGGGCATTCCGCAACACAGGCGCCGCAGGCCGTACATTTCTCCTCATCCACCACAGGCAGGTTGTTTTTATTCAGGTGAATGGCATCGAATTTGCAAGCGCGGGCACAGTCTCCGTATCCGAGGCAGCCGTAGGTGCAACTTTTACCGCCGCCCGCCACCAGCGCGGCCGCACGGCAACTCTGGCGACCCTCGTAGTGTGCAAAGCGGCGCGCCATGTCGTCGCCCCCGGCGCAGGCCAGGCGGGCCACCCGTTTTTCGTCCCGTTGGGCCGCCACGCCCATGTAGGACGCGATGGCTTCAACGGCTTCGGGAGAACTGACCGTACACTTGCCCGGAGAAACGCTTCCCGCCACGACGGCTTCTGCGAATGCGCGGCAGCCTGCATGACCGCATGCGCCGCAATTGGCGGAAGGCAGCATGGATTCCACCACGTCGATACGCGGATCTTCATGGACGTATAACCGTGTATTGGCCAGGGCAAGCAGGCCGGAAAGCAATAAGCCAAGGACGAGCATAGCCCCGCCGGCAATGAGTAATCCCGTCATAAATATAGGACTCCTGCATCAGGATTCAAGGGAGAATGGAGATATCCTGCGTTGATTTCTTGGCGATACTATACAGATATACCTTCGCATTTTCAATATGAAACGGAGAACATATTAAACGGAGAACCTAAATCCGCAGGTAAGGAATGGCGCGAACGTAGAAGCGGCATCCTGCCGCTTCCATCGTGACTGCAGCCCGCATGTCCGTCTTGATGCGAAGTGGCAGGATGCCGCTTCTACGTTCCTTGTCCCTATTGGCTTTACGCCAACAACTCGGTTTCTTAGGTGTGGATTTGGGGAGAACCTGAATCCGCGCAAATCCTCAGTATCCGGATTGCATGGCTTCCACTTCGCGGTCTATCCGCTGGGCATGGGCCCAGTCGGAACCCCGCTCCCGCCAGAAAGCGAGGGCACTCTTGGCCTGGGGGGAGGGCGCGCGCATATCCACTACTGTGGGGGACACGAAAATCAGCAGACTTGTGACTTCGGCATCGGACTTACGGCTGCGGAAAGGAATGCCGATGAGGGGGAGCCGTCCCAATACGGGCACACGCCGCTCTGACTGCCGCACCATACGGCTCGAGAGGCCCCCAATCACCAAGGTGGTGCCATCCGGGACAAAAACAACACCCGCTTGAGAGCGCGACGAAAACACGGGCAGGTCAACGCCCCGGATATTGTCGATACGCGCCGTATCGGAAACCTCCATCTGGGTGATATTCAACTGCACATAATTGTTGGGCATGATGGTTGGCGTCAGATTAAGGTTGACACCCACGTCTCGCCATGCCACCTTCAAGGTGGGAGTGACTCCTGAATAAGTGACGTCTTGGTAGGGGACCTGTCCGCCCGCCTTGATAATGGCCGGCATGGTGTTCGCCACCATCAGTTCCGGCTTGGAAATCAGGTCCAGCTCGACATGTTTTTCAAGGGATTGAAACACGCCCTCCAGGGTTCCGGAACTGGTTTCTATGATGCTGAACTCAAGTCCAGCCCCTTGATAAGCCTGCAGGCCGTTTGCCAGGTTGTTGTTCAAGTCAGGGCGCATGGGATCGCCGAACTTGGCTGTATTCGGATAAGGCAGGCTGACCGTGCCGAATTTGTCCGCGAAGTTGGTCGTGCTGGATTCCACCCCCTGGACAGAGCCGCTTTGTTCCACACCGCGAACAAAGCGGGTAAAATTCAAGTTGGCCCCAATGTCCCGCAATCCCGATTCAGTGGTTTCACTAATCCATACCTTGACTTGCACCTGACGAACATCTTTCAGCGGGGCGGCCGGCGGCGGTGGAGGTGGAGNNGGTGCGGCTTCTGCCGGGGGCGGAGGGGGGGGCGCTGTTTCCGCCGGAGGCGGTGCGGGTGGAGCTGCTTCCGCTGGGGGCGGAGGGGGTGGAGCGGGTGCTGCCTCTGCCGAGGGAGGGGGTGGTGCTGCCTCTGCCGAGGGAGGGGGTGGTGCTGCCTCTGCCGGGGGAGGAGGTGGGGGTGCCGCTTCCGCGGGCGGCGGTGCGGGGGCCGCTTCTGCTGCCGGAGGTGTCGCTTCCTGCGCATTACTGAGGCTGGGAATGAAAAAACCGAAAGTGGTTACTGCAAGCAAGGTTATGCATAGTATGGGACATTGACGATACATTATTTCAAGCCTCCCAGACTATTGCCAATGGACTGGCCGTCGCCGGTTAGGGAGTCCATTATATTCTCGAAGAATCCCGGTCCGGGGCGTGGCTCAACAACATCTTCCTCGGTCTCTCCTTCCCCGGTCGCTTCTTCTGTGCTTTCTTCATATTCTTCCAGGCTCTGCGTAACCGTATATGCCTTGCGCCATAGATCCGCCTTTACCAGGAAGACCAGTTCGCGGCGGGCCTCCATTGTTTCGCGGTTTCCCAATGCTGAGGTCAGAGGCACTTCCGGCGTTTCGGAAAGGGGCGATACCCACTCCGCAACGGTATTCAGAATATTTTCTCCCTGCGTCAGCCAGGGCAGCGAAGCGATATTCTTGTTTTTTGTGTTTCTATAAAGGCCCCCAAGAATAAGCACCTGGTCCTGGCGTACCCATACGGTAGTGTCTATGCTCCGGGAAATAAACTCGGGAACCGTGATTGCATTGGATGCCTGAGTAAACAACGTTGCCGAGGATGCCTTGTCATCAAGGGCAACCGTGATACGTTCACCCTCTTCATTGATTTCCGCGATGAGTTTGAGCTGAATGTACACGTCATTTTGTGTATTCGGGTTTCCATCATCATCCACCACCTGAAGCGCACTGACGGTCAGGGTGACACCCGTCGCACGGAAAGCCGTTGTCTGTGTGGTGGTTGCACCGACAACCACCGTGTTTTCGTAGGAGACATCCTGGGTGGTTTTAATTACGGTGGGTGTGGCGGAACCGACAGGCACCATGACTTTGGGCTGGGATAGAATAAACGCACGGTTCTGGTCCACCAGGGCCTGCAAGACCACTTCAAAATCGCCGTAATAGGTGCTGAGCCGGTCCAGGAACAGGGTGATGCCTCCCGATGCGGTATTGGGGAAAGCGAGAGAGGCGGCCGTAATGGCTCCCCTGCCTGTGGATACGATACCGTACGGGCGCGGTTCGACCCTGTGCTGGAAATAGGCGCTTAAACCCGTTCCGGTCGCCTTGGAGGTTTGAAACTCAATAATCTTTACCGATACATTGACCTGTGGCGGTTCCTGGGCATGAGTCCCGGCACCTAAGGCCAGAAATACCGCAGCAAAGAGTGGTATATATTGTGCTGATTTAATCATTATTGCCTTATTCAGCCGTGTTGCTGTCGTCATCAAACGAATGCTATGCCAAGGCGCGCCTTAGAGGGTGTACAGAAAGTCCCTTTGACGGTCCATGCAATTATCACAACCTATTTAGATGGCTTCGTTTCACTCCTAAGAAACGCATCCTATAACATATTGTAAATGTGAGATATAAGAAGTCTTTACCTCGTCATTGCGAGCGCAGCGAAGCAATCTCATCGCTAAACGGACTCGGTATAAACCAGATTGCTTCGTGCCTCGCAATGACGAGGAATCATAGTCGGCTGATAAGCAATCGTATTCCTCTCATACTCGAAAATCATGACCATGTTTCTTCCAAAACAAACGCCGCCGCGTCGGGGTGCTTCGCTCGCAATGACATAGCATCCATAAAGCCGTCATTGCGAACAAAGTGAAGCAATCTCGACTTTCCGTACACGCTCTTAGATAGAGCAATTCGTTTTAGTGGCGGAAAGTTCCTGTGCATTCATGGCGCGTTATGTTATATATGTTGTCGAAACGCGAGAATTGGGCGTTGAAGGCGCGCACTTCACCCGGCCGCATGGAACCAATCGGC
>MTKZ01017438.1_pt1 | contig 23560 bp, 26 predicted proteins | sample 1042781 | NCBI WGS metagenome assembly MTKZ01 (sample SAMN06212207, study PRJNA360539) | anaerobic digester metagenome | biome: Wastewater treatment plant; material: sludge; isolation source: anaerobic digester fed with sludge from wastewater treatment plant | place: Denmark: WWTP Viborg ... | reverse complement strand
CACGCCCGGGCCGGCCTGGTGCAGGCCGACCGCCGCCGCCGCCGCATACACGCCGGTCAGCAGTACCTGCAACCAGCTGCCTGCCAGCAGTCCCTGCGAGGCCGCCGCCGCCGCCAGCCCGAGGCTCACGGCCACCGTCAGGACGTGCGTCGCCCGGCCGCTGACCGTGACGCCGCCCTTGACCAGCGCCACGATCACCGTCGCCGCCGCCGATATCCCTGCAGTCGTTCCAAGATCAGTGTAGTCCATTACGTCACCAACTTTCATCGCGGTCTCTCAACCGCCGCTCGTACTCCAGTATTGCGGCACGCGTCGCACCCGTAAAAGGGCAGGTGTGCCCTGCCTCCTCGCGGGCCAACTTCAAGGCCTCTGTCACCTGCCGGGTCAACTCCTTGAGCTGCCCGGTGATCTGCTCCATCTGCCCGAACCACTCCCGCCGCTCATCTGCCCTGTCGGAGCGTTCCTCGCGGAGAAACCTCAGCACGCCAGCTCCAGCAATGATGAGAACCCCGGCCGCGCCGGACTGCAGCAGATATTTGATTGCCTCGAGCTCACTCATTCGGTCTCACAGTCTATGGTAAAATGGCGGCACTATGGCCTATCCACCATATCCGCCGTTGCCGACGACCGGGAAGGTCGTCTACATCTGTATCGCGGTCTTCAGCGGCCTGTTCGTAATGGCAGGCACGGGCTGGGACTTCACATGGTTTCCGCTGATCGTGATTTTGCTCGTCGGCTATCTGAAGCTCGCGGGCGTGTTCGACGACTCAGGCAGCTAGCTGCCAGTTCTGGCCGTTGTCGGTGGACCAGTACGTCGAGATGGTGTTAGCAGATGCCAGTTCCCAATGCGTCGCGTCCGCGCTCGGCGTAGTCGCCGACGGCCCGACTGCGCTCTTACAGCGGTAGACTTTCCCATCAACAGGGTCTATCACGCGGTCAGCCTCAGCGTATACCGCGTCAGCCGACCACGACGCCGCGCGCACGATCAGCGTCCAGAGCGCCTGCGCGTCCGGCGCGTAGTGCAGCCCGAAGCCCGCTTCGTCTGCCAGGCATACCTCGCTCACCGCCGACAGCGTCGCGCCGTAGTCGGTGCTGTATGCCGTGACAATCTTCCCGTCCGCAATCCTGTAGCCCGCGATCAGCATCACGCCCGAGAGCGGATGCACCGCCGCGCGCATGTGAGTTACGCCTGTCATCAGCACCTCCGGCGTCTGGTTGTAGAATCCGTCCGTGGACCACGCGATAGACGCGGATCCGTTCGTGTCGTAGACGACGCCCCAGGGCCGCGTCTTGTCCGCCTCGTTGACGATCACAGCCGGGCGCCTCGATCCTGCCACGTTCGGGATCGTCACCGGCGGCTCCCAGCTTTTGCCGTAGTCGAACGACCGGACCGTCTTGATCAGCCCTTCCTTCGTGCCGTAGGCGGCGATACTGTGCCCGCTGAGCTGGTCAACGTGGTAGTCACAGCCGTCGTCTGTCGGCAGCTCGTCGCCGCCGATCAGGCAGAGGCGCAACAGCACGCCCTGAATCGCCTTGTCCCACTCGCCGTATTCTGTGCTGCCGACCTGCTGAACCTGCCACGGCGCGGTCTTGCTCGCCCACGGCAGGGATAAATCCGGCAGGTCGTACCAGCGCGCGCCAGTCAACTCCGCCGTGTCCTGGACAACGTCCGACTTCGACGCAATCACAGCCGCATCACCGTTCAGCACCACCCCGTTGACGCCGCCCCACAGCACCATCCGGCAGGTCAGCGGGACGTGGACACCGAAGCCCATGCCAATGCGGTCCGCCACGACCTGCCCGGTCAGCGTTACCGCCGTTCCGCCCGTGCCTGTTCCGCTGGCGTTGCCAGTTTTCAGGTCCCAGATCGCCCGGCCGCCGCGACAATACTGGTCCGGCTTGTAATACTCGACGCCGCCCTCCGTCGTGGACTTACCTGCGCCCGTCACCGCGTTCTCGATTGCGACCAGGCCATTACCGCGAGACGCGCGGGCCGTCGCGCGGCGTCCCGGAATAAGCGTGCCCGGATAGCCCGATCCGGACTGCATCCGCCCGAGAACAGCGTCTATCGTCCGCGTCTCGTCCGCGACGTATGTGTCTTCGTAGGCCGCCAGGTCTGGCTCGCGCAGGATGCCCGCTTCCTCCTGCGCCTCGATCCTGCCATCTATGATGTGCATCAGGTACGGCTGCGCCCACCGCTTCAAACCCTCAGCGTCGTCGTCCACCCGGAACCGCGCGTCCTCAACAATCAGGCCCGGAGCCGTGATCACGCTATGCTCTCCGGTCTCGGCATGTGCGGATATGCTCTCGATAAACACGTCCTCGGACGTGCTGAAATCCAGCCGCAGCGTCTGATTGCCGCGCCCGATGCCCCAGCCCCAGCCGCCCTCGGAGTCACTTGCGGCGCCATTCGCGAACTCGCGCTCGTACCGGCTGCTCGACGTGTCAACGCCCGTCGCGTTCGTCGGCAGGCAGAGATGCACTACCCACGGTTCCCCGTCGTGGTCGTGCGTCCACTCCTTCGTTCCGATGGTCAGTTTGCAGGCCGTGCCCGTCGGGCAATCCAGATCAATCACCAGCGCGGATATAGTGTCGAACCATATCTCGCGACTGGTATCGCCCTCGGCCAAGAAGGTCTTTGTGATCGCCTTGCTGCCGGACTTGACAATCTTCAGACGCCCCGTGTCAATCGAAAGCGTCTCGCCGTCCACCGCTGTCCAACCCTCGACGATAGAGCCAAACGCATCAAACGCCGTCAGCGGCGGGCCGTAGTAGATCGCGCCCTGTGTCCAGGTCAGACCCGGCACATCGAGCAAGGCCCGGAATGCATTCCGGTCCAGGCCCATGTTCGCCATGTGCGTCAGAGAATGCGTCCAGCCAAGCCCCTGATGCGAGGGCATGGCCTCCTCGGCACTGTCCTCGTACACAAAGTAGTACGGCACGCCCGCATGATTGCAGGATGCGGATGCCGAATACGACTGGACGTTCTTGTACAGTTGCCCCGGCACCAGAAAATCGAGTGAATCATCCGGGTCTTCGCTGCCCGCCGAGATCACCTTCGCGACACGCAGGCCTTCGTCGCGCTCCCCGAGCTCGTTCGGGGGATACCGTTCTGGGCCGTGCGTCGCCAGCAGCTTCAATGCTGTCGAGGGCGCAGTGACCGCATCCGCCCACTCCGTGCCAGTCGGTGCCGTGACCGTCGCCGTCACGTCCGCCAGGAATCTGTCACCCACGGTGATGCCGCACCCAGCCGCTTCCACAGGGAGGTTCTGCCACGGATCCGAGTCATATATTACCGGCGCAACCGATATGCCCGTCGCCGTCTGCTCTACCTGCATCGCGACATGCCCATAGTGGGGATGCTCCGAATCCAGCCGCACTGTCTCGGATTTCTCCGGCAGTCCGGTATCCCCGCAGTTGTTGACGAGCCCGCTCACGCCCATCGCCGTCTGAGAGAACAGCGCGTCGCCTGTCTGCACGCTCGCCGACATCGCGCCGCCTGCCTGCGCAAACGGAGTGGTCGCGTCGCTGACCTCCAGGTCAATGACTGTGCTGCCGACCGTCACCCGAATCTTCCCCGGCACGTGCTCGCCAGCCTCGTCGTACGGCCAGTACCACCACGCGAGGTCCGCGTTCGTGAACGGCAGCAGGTCCGGAACCTCACCCTCTACCTGCCACATCGGCCCCCACCGGGCGATGACCTCGTTTGTCTCGTTCTCCCAGTAGGTGTAGTCCTGCCACTTGTCCCAGGTTGTGATGTCCGCCATCAGGCGCATCGGGTAGTACAGCTCAATCCGCGCTGTCACGGTGGACATGTCTGCAAAGGGTGTATCAAACGTGCCGCTGGCGTCACCGGACTCGGCCCCGATCTGCCAGTAGATGTAGTAGGTGTCGTTCTCCTCGATGTCCGTCCGGAGAAACAGCATCACCTGCACGTTGCCGTTGCCGTGAATCAGTGTGCAGCCGATGCCGCCAGTAAAGTACATCCAGCCGCCGTGCTTCTTGAATGTGTAGGTAGCGCCCGCCATCGCCGACGCCCGGCCGGTCGTGTCCACCAGGTGCTGTGTCAGCGGGTCGGCCACGGGCCTACTTCGTTCCCCGCTCGATCGGCGTGCCGTACCGGACGGAGCCGCGCATCATCTCGCGCAGAATCCTGTCTGAATCCCGGCGTTGCGCGCCCGTCATCCGGAGCGTTCGGTTATCCAGCCCGAGCGCCTTGACGTTCTTCTCGATCAGCGCGCTCACAAATGCCTTGCTCTCGCGGCTCATTACAGATACCTCTTGGCTACGTACGTCGTGCTGGCGTAGTTCTCAAGCTGGCGCGGGCTGCCCCCCTCCGTCGTGATGGATTCGAGCATGAGCACGTCCGACAGCCCGGAGAGCTCCACGCCCATATACGGCGTCAGCTCCGGCACATATGGCCCCTTCCACGTGTAGACCTCGATGGACCGGCTTATGTTGTCGCCGATCTTGGTCAGCACCCGGTCGAGCACCTCCTGCGTGTTGAGCATCAGGTCAATGATGATGACCGGCACCATCCCGCCCATGAAGTTGCTTGGCTTCGGGTCCCCGGCAAACTGGATGCTGTCGTAGTCTACGAAGTAATTCGCTATCGCCTCGCCATCGTCGGTCTGCCCGAACAGCCAGATCACGTTCGCCTCCGGCGGGATGATCTGCTTGCTGACCTGCGGCTCATACCAGTACCCGTCCGCCGTGGGGCGCCGCTGGTTCGTGCAGTCGGTAAGCCGGTAGAAGCTCACCTCCGCCGTCGTCGGAAACTCCACGGCCTGATACTGCCATTTCAGGTTCGGGCAGTCCACCCGCAGCGGCCAGCCGGAATAGTTCTCGATCACGTAGTCCAAAAACGCCTGGACGGGTGAGTTGAACGCCGGCTGCGTCCGGCTCTCCGCCTCGGTCTGGTCGCTGCCGCTCTCGCTTGTCGTCAGCGGCAGCTTTACGTCCTCCGCCTCGACTACGATCTCGCTCGCCGGGAAGCCCGCGAGCTGCAGCAGGTTGCTGACGACGTCCGGGTGCGTCCAGCCGTTGTAACTCGGCGGGAAGAAAAACCGGCGTTGTGCCAGCCGTGAGGCGAACAGGCTCTTCCCGGTTAGCGTGACCTCACAGGGTTTCGGGTAGGGCCGCAGGAGGGTCTTCGGCGAGTCGAATCGCCAGATGCCGCGACGGACTCCGTCCACCATCAGCTGGCCGTCCACGCGCGGGCGGGAGATCAGCCCGCGGACCTTCTCGTCGTCGTCGTTGTTGACGTGCAGAGTCAGGCTGGCGCGCTGGTCGTCGAGGTCAATGCCGTCGGAGAGCGAGATGCGCTGCAGGTGCTTGTCCGGGAGGTCCCACTGTCCGTGGTCGTAGAGGCGGTATTTCGGGTCGAACTTGAGGTGGTATCCGTCCACGAAGGGCGAACAGGTGCCGTCCCCGGACATGATCAGACGGGGCGAGATAGTCCGGGAGCCGTCCGGGATGAACGGCCCCAGCCCGGATGCATTCAGGGTGTCCGCAATGACCTCCGGCTCCCCGGTCGTGCGGAGCCAGAAGGGCGTCATCTCCGGCGTCACGGTCGGCCCGTACGGAAGCTCGACGTCTTCATGCCAGACAGCGCTTTCGTAGTAGCCGATTTTGCTGATGCCGATGCCGAAGTTGCCGGACTCCGTAGGCGCGATGTAGACGCCGAATGCGCCCGCCTCCGTGATCCAGTAGCGCTCCTCGTCGCCTGCCCAGACAGCGTCCTGGTGTGTATAGACTCCGCCCCACCAGCCGGAGGCGGACTTGATCGCGACCCAGATGTGTTTGCGGCCCATCGGCACAATCAGGATGCGCATCCTGCCGTACGGCACGGGCGTCGAGGCGATCATGGACTGGGACTTGTCCACGAAGCGCGGCAGCCCTCCGAACTGTTTCACCTGTGTCCACGTCGAGCCCGTGCCCTTCCAGTAGAGCGTCGCATGCCCGAGGGTTCCGATAGCCAGGAAGAAGCGCCCGAACTCGAACCCGATCAGGTTCTTCGTCGCGTCCGAGATGGGCCTGTTGATCTCGATCTCCACCGAGAAGCCCTGATTGATCGGATAGACTTCGTAGCTCTTGAGGATCGGCGACCAGGAGACCCCGCCTTCCAGCGAAACGACAGCCTCGGCGACGAGTATGAGGGTGTTGAGGAGTGTCTTCGGCGCGGTCTGCGTCCGCATCATCTTCTGCGTCGGCCAGCCGGGTATCGGATACTCCGCCCACAGATGGCGCGCGCCCGTGCCGTCCACGGCGTGATCGAACGATGTCAGCGGCAGGGCATAGTCGTCGTACTTCTCGTTCCACATGTCCGGGTCGGTCTGGATGGGCCGCAGGAACATCGTCCCGGTGTTCGGCTCCAGCCACACGTTTCCGCCCGCGTCGAACGGCGAGTGTTCCAGGTCGCTCTTTGAGAACAGGCGGCGGCGGAAAAATCCGATCTCCTCCAGCTCGGTGTAGGGCATGTCGAACTGGATCTTGTATTCACGCGGCATCAGACCACCGCCCGCGCCAGCGTGCCGTACACAGCCCGCTGCAGGTCGCCCTGGTTGACCGCGTTGGCGGTCCGGTCACTGCCGCCGATGATCGCGCGCTTCGTGTCCTTCAGCTCCTCGACGATCGCCTTCAAGTAGGATTCGCTCTTGCTGGCTCCGCCCTTCGGGACGGTGGACACTTGCGCCGCCTTCGCCGCTTCGGCGGCGGCCTTCTCCGCCTTCGCCGCTTCGGCGGCGGCCTTCTCCGCGTCGCCGCGCTGCGAGAAGGCGCCGTACGCGCCCACGCCCAGCCCGATCGCGCCGCCGACTGCGGCGCCCGCTGCTGTTCCCAGCCCAGGGACAAAAGAGCCAAGCATCGCGCCATAGGAGCCATAGGTCAGCGTGCTGCCCGCCATGCCCGCCATCGCGCGCCCCGCCACACGGCCTGGCCCCTTCTCCACGTCTTCCTGCGAGATCCGGCCTACGCTGTTGAGCGCGGCGCCCGCAAGCCCCGCCGCGATTCCAACGCCGATGCCCTTCATCGCCGCCTTTCCCGCCGCCTTGCCTGCCGCCGCTCCCGCGCCCATCGTCGCCGCGTTTCCAGCCGCGCCTGCTGTCGCGGATGCCCCGGCGCTTGCCGCGTTGCCTGCCGCGCCAGTGGCCGCTCCCGTCGCCGCCGCCGCGCCGGATGTCGTAGCCGCGGCGCCCGCCGTTTTCAGAGAGGCCGCCGCGCGGTCCGCCGCGCCTGCCACGCCTGTCATCTCGTCGCGGAGCATCCGCCAGGACCGCATAGCGACGAGTGCCAGGGCGCCGCCCACGGCAACAGTCGCGCCGAGCGCCCCGACAATGCCGACCGCACCATGCGTCGCATCGTTCATCGTGGTGAGCGCGTTTGCGATGGCGCGCCCGCCGTTCGCGAGCGAGCGGACCACCGGGAGCAGTCCTGTGCCTATACTCTCCTGCAGCTCGCCGATGGAGTCGTTGTAGCCCTTCACGGCCCCCGCCGCGGTCGTCATTGCCGCCGTGGACTGTCCGCCGAACTCCCTGCGGACCTCCTCCAGCACAGCCACCCAGCCCTTCTCCTTGAACGCCGCCTCATCAACGAAGATGCCGTATCGTCGAAGCGCGCCGATGTTGCCGTTTACGGCTTTCCCGAGCATGATCGCCGTCTGCTGCAGGTCGGCCGTTTCGCCGGTCGCCTTGCTGTAGCCCTGCGTCATGTCCATCAGCGACGGGACAAATGCCTTGATCTGGTCGGCGGTCAGCCGGAACGTAGACAGCATGGCCATCGCGTTGTTGATCTCTTCGTCGCCGAACGGGCTCGCGCCAGCCGCCGCCGAGAGCGAGGAGCCGTAATCCGCCATCGCATCGGCGGCCTCTTTGCTCATCCCGAGGTTCGACGCCAGCGCGCTCCGCAGCTTGACCTGCACAGACTCCGCCTGCATCGCCGCGTTTGTGGCCGCCCCAAGCCCCATCATCAGCTTGTAGCCGGCCCCGCCCGCTGCCGCCGACACAGCCAGCCACTGCCCGGTCGTCAGGTTCAGCTTCTTGAAGCCCGACGCGGCGCCGTCCAGGTCGCCCCGCACGGCCTTCCAGCCAGCGCCGAGCATCTTCTGCCCGCGCCTGTACTGCTCGATTCCGCTCAGACTGACGTGAGTTTCGAAGTTCTCTTTCTGAGTTGCCGCCATCGTTTACTCGGCCTTCAGTCTGGCCGCCTCTTCCTCCGCCTGCACCTCCAGCGCGGCGAGCGCGGTGTTGAACTCCGCCTCGCTTTTGTCCGCCATGTCACTCGGGAGACAGTGGAACACCTCGGCGCACGCGGTGTAGAGCCGCCGCAGGTACGGGTTGCTGCGCATCAGGTCCTTCATCTCCTCGTACGCGTCAACGGTCTGCCCGCCGATGCGCTTCGCCGCCGAAATGATCCGGTTGGCGACACCGGTCGGCCACGACAGAATCTGGTCGCGGTCGTTCAGTGTCAGCGCCGGTTCGGCCAGCGCGTAGATCACCGACAGCACCATATCCGTCCGGCTGTCGTAGTCCACGCGCCCGCTCTCCTCATCACGACGGGCGGCGAGACCGGAGATGGTCAGCAGCGCGTCCACGCTGTATCCCTGCACAACGACAAAAACGCCCTCCCCGAGCTCGGGGAGGGCGACCTTCTCAGTAACCGGCCGGATAGCCAGCAGTTGCTCGCGGGTCGCGGGGGTTTCAGACAATGTTATCCTCCAAGGACATAGATTGGATCGTCCGTCACCTCGAAGGTGACTTCCTCTTCAGACAGTCCCATCGGCAGGGTCAGCACGGCGTCCGTCACCCATGCATCCGCCTCGAAGATCCTGACGCCGTTGTTCGTGACCACCAGCCGCCCGGGCAACACCGCGCCCGTTGTGCGGCTCGCCAGCGCGATGAGCTGAGCCATGTCGCCCGCCGCCAGCACCCGGTGGAGTTTCTTGACGGTGACGGTCCAGTCCGACTCGTCCGGCTGTTTTGTGACCGATCCCTGCCCCCAGACGCGGGAGCGCAGGAAGCTCGACGCGCACTTGATCGAGCAGTCCTGCCCTTCAGCAATCGCGACTCCCGCGAAGACAACGACCAGTCTGTCTCCGCGCAGTCTTGGCGTTGTTGCCATGGTTCAAATCCTCCTTAGAGCGCGATCGCCCGGTCGGGCAGCGCGTAAAGCTGAATCTTCTCGCCGCTGTTGCCGCCGGTCGCGGCCATCGCGGTCACGTTCGTATAGAGCGGAATCACCACGGCCGACGTGGTGAAGCTATTGACGAGGTTGTCCTCCATCGTGAGCTTGGTGTTGGTGGTGATCGTCTTCACCTGAGCGACCTCAGTAACGGCGTCCTCCACGATCACGACCCAGTCCCCCACGGTGAACTGAGCCGTCGCCGCCACGGCCACATCCGCCTGTGCCGCCGCCGCTCCGCTCGTGATCGCCTGCTGCCCGAGCACCACCTGAGCGTCAGCGGAGAACGTCACCGGAGACGGAAGGCTCACGGTCTTCGGCGTCGTGCGGTCCTGCAGCACGACCGTCACCGTTCCACTCGTGATGTTGCCTGTCACCCCCACGTCAGACACCAGCATGACTGCGGCGCCCTGCACCGTTGACGGCAGGAGCCCGTCACCCGCGGCGAATGTCCAGTTGCTCGCGCCCCGCGTGTGTTCACCCCAGGCGTGCAGCCCTGCCGTCGCGTTGTCGCCGATGTCCGCCGCCCACGTCCCCTTCGGGAACACAAACTGCGGGTCTATCGCGGACGAGCCGTACTTGTCCCCCCAGAGCCGGGCGAACTCGTAGGGCACCCGGAAGCGCCGCGCGTCGAGGTAGCTGGTCAGCGGGGCGCTGGTGTAGCCGAGGCCCGGCGACTGCCCAGATGTCGGATTGCTGAGGTAAGTGCTGACGAGTGCGAGCACCGACCCGATATCCGCCTGGCTGCCGATCGCGCACGTCTCAATCGTAGTATCGAGGTTGGTGACCGTCTGGCCCTTGATGATGTTCTCGAGCGTCTCGTCTGCGGCGGCGTCCACGCGGGTCCAGAAATCTGTCCCGCCCGTCCACGCGCCCTGCGCGGCCTGCCGGAGCTTCGCGAACCTGTCGAAAATCCCCCGCAGGGCCGCATCCGCGGTTGCCTGTGACATATTGTGTCCTCCGTGTTAGCGTAGCCCGGCGATGATGCCGGACTGCACGGCGCGCCGGAGCGCGTCGCGGTAAATCTTCCTGATCTTCGGCCGGGCAATCTTCGCCGCGTCGTCGCGCCAGTGCGCTACGTAGCGCACCCGGCGATGCCCCGGCTTGCCGGCCTCATGCCTCTCGGCCGCGTACGACGCGTCGTTGTAGACAATCCCGAGAAACGGTGACGCAACCCGCTTCCGCTCGGAGCGCCGCAGGTTGCCCGTCCGTTTCCACTCCGGCTTCTTGCTCTTCGGGCACTTCGGCACCGGCTTGTCGTAGATGAGCTTCTTGAGCTGCTTGCGCGACTCCGCGTACATCACTGCCGTAGCATCAGTCGTCGCCTTCTGCATCACAGGCTCCAACTGCTGCGCCCGCCGCTCCCAGGACTCTGCAAGGCGCGAGGCGTTCGACGTGATCATTCCGGCAGCGCTCCCGTGCTGATCCATTTCTCGACCAGGCTGCTCGTGCGCTCGTCGTCCTGGTCCAGCCCCGCCGTGCCGAAGTACGGCTTGCTGTAGTTGGGGTCGTCGTCCGCCGTCGAGTCCATCATGGACGCGAACGGCTGGAGCAGCTCCGTCGCCATCCGCGCGTACGAGTCCCTCAGCTCGATCGCCGAGTCGTAGCTGACAAACTCGGGCGGCAGTGCCTCGGCATCGAACCCGGTCATTGTCGAGAGTATCGTCTGCCAGAGGCTGGAGCAGGTCAGGTAGATGACCGCCTGCCTTACCAGCGCCTGCAGGGTCGCGTCCGCCGTTGCGTACAGCGCGCTGTTCGACGCCTTGACCTGCGCGGCGTGAATCGCCATGCGCGCCTCGATGTTGTCCTGAAATGTGGCACTCGGCCAGAGCGGGAACTGCGCGATCTGGAACTGACCCTCGCTCAGGATCATGTCGCCGGTGATGCCCTCGAGGATCGGGTCAGCCACGAGCCCTCTTCGCTTTCCTCGCGGGCGCCGTCTTTGCGGCGGCCTTCTCCGGCGCGGACACCGTCTCGATCGAGACGAAGCCGAGCGTCGCCCAGGCGTCCGTCAGCGAATCAATCTCCAACTCGACGGTCTCGCCTTCGAGCAGAACGCGGTTGACCGGCGCGGGCAGCTTCACGCCCACATGCCCCGGCCTCGGAAGTGCTGTTACTCTGATCTTCATAGGCTCAAAACTCCTCGGGCGGAGAGAGCATCATGCCCTCTCCGCCCGTTGCCCCTCGCGACCCGGCGAGCAAGAGTGGGACTACGGCAGGTTCTCGTACCCGAGTTGCCAGAGGCCGTAGCCCATGGCGTAGCGGGCGTAGACGCCGTACTGCAGTTTGTTGCGGGTGAACAGCAGGTCGGACATCCGCTGGCCGTCGGTCTCGTCACCCGGCGCTTCCAGACGGGCCGGAACGCGGTCCTGATGGATGAACGGCTTGACAGGCTTGCTGGTATCGAAGATGGCCCAGCGCGTCGCGGTCGTAATGAACGGGCTCACGATGACCTTCCAGCGGCCCTTCTGGATGTTGACGTAATCGGTCGAGGCGGTCGCCCCGCTGCTGGCCGTGCCGTCGCCGACGCGCACAACCACCACGTCGCTGCCGACCGTCTCCAGCACCTCGCCCTCGAGTTCGGGCGGGATGACGATGGTGTCAGGAATGACGCGGAGGTAGTTGTTGTTCGAGTCCTTGAACCGCGCCATGGCCTCTTTGGCGGCCTGCAGCGCCGTCGCGGAAAAGGCGTCGTTGCCGACGTTGGTGCCCGTGCTGTGCGCTCCGAAGAACGCAACGCCGTCGGCGGCCTTGCCGGTCTCGCCGTTCTCGATGAGCGTCATCAGCAGCTGCTCCTTGTGCGTCGCGGCCTGATTGGCCAGCATCTGCACCTGAAGCCGGATCTGCCCGTACTGCTCGTCCTCGAGCGTCGCCCGGTCAATCTCCAGCGTGGCCTCCCACGTTTTGTTGACCAGGCTGAAGGACGTCTCTTTCAGACCGGCGGCCTGCCGTGCGTCCAGGAACTCCTTCATCTGGGGAAGGCCGTCGAGCCAGTTGTAGTTTTCGGCGAACTTGTCGCTCTGGACGGTCATCGCCAGAGGCTCCCAGGCATTGTTTGCCGTCAGAAGGCTCTCGGCGAAAAGCGTCCGCACGCCGGCGGTCAGGCCGACGGGTATGTCAGAGTTTACAACTCCCATTGTCGTTCAAAATCCTCTCTAGTTCGCCGACCCGGCCTGCCGTCCGGCGTAGTCCGTGATGTCCACCTCGACCAGCGACGCGGACAGAACGCGCGTGATGCGCCCGACCTTGATGGCGATGCCCGGGTCGGACTCGTTGACGTTCAGCACGGTGTAGTCGTTTCCGTTCGTGCCGGTCTGGATCCAGACCTCCGCGCCCAGATCCGCCGCCGTAATCGTGCCAGCGGCGGCAAGCTCGAAGATACCGTCCTGCCAGACCCGAACCCACTTGCCCCCCGCGGTATGGCCGGTGAGCGTGTTGTCCACGGACTCATCGGCGATGCCGAGGAAGACCAGGCTGGCTGTCGAGCCATCGCACGGCGTGGCATAACCCGCCGCCGAGGCCATCACGAAACAGCCTTTCTTGATCTTGACGTTGTCCGCGACCGGGAACGCCACCAGGCCGGGCGCCCGCCTCTTAACGGGCCGGTCTGTAGTAGATACTGCGTATGCTGCCATTTGTTAGATAATCCCTTTCACGAGGTCGTCGCGACTACGGCTCTTCGGCGACAGTTCCAATCTGCCGCCCGGCGTAGCCGGTGATATCGACCTCAACCAGTGCATCCGACAACACGGATGTGCTTGCCCCCGGCGGCGTGCCCGGGCAGCGTGTTGTCAACAGTCTCATCAGCAATCCCGAGGAAGACCAGCCCATCCGTTGTACCATCGGCGGGCGTGGCATAACCTGCCGCCGAGGCCATAACGAAGCAGCCTTTCCTGATTGTCACGTTGTCCGCGACCGGGAACGCCACCGCGCCCGGCTCCCGCTGCTTTACGGGCCGGGCCACCGTTGAAACTGCGTAGGCTGCCATCAGACAGACCCTTCGACCCGCGCGACCGACTCAGGAGTGACGCCGAGCGCCGACCAGAGCTTCAGGCTCTTGTCCGCGGGCGCACCCTCCGCCGGTGGCGTGGATGCAGGCTGCTCCTCGCGCGCCTGCGCCGCATCCATGAACTGCGCGAACGCCTCGGAGGCGTCGCTTACCGCGAGCGTCCGGGCGAACTCCGCCTGCGCCTCGCTGATTCTGCCGTCTCTGAGCCAGGCTGCCACTGTGTCGGAAGCTGCGGCCGCGGCCCGCTCCCGGTCGCGCTCGGCGGCAAAGGAGGCTTCCGCCTCGGCTTTGGCTTCCTCGCGCGCCAGAGCGAGCTTGGCATCCAGCTCCTCAGCGCTCATCGTCAGAACGGCAGGCTGTGTCGTATCTGCCATGTTGTTGTCCTCCGTGCGCGTGCTGTAGCTGTAGCTGGCGGCGCCCTCGCGTCCGCCGGAAATGGGCTGCCAGTCGCGCACGACCTCAGTCGGCGGCCCAAGCTCTACCTCTCCGTCCGTCACCGCGAGCGAGTGCTGATACCAGCGCCCGGCGCGGCAGACTACGACGGAATCCTCATACATCGCCTCGACCCACCCGTAGGGCTCGAGGTAGACCGGGTATCCGTTCTCGTCCAGCGTCTTCGGGTTCAGGCGCTCTTCGACGCGCGTCAGCACGTCGTGCGAGGCCAGCCCGCCCCAGCCGAACTCGACCGTCCCGGAAAACGTAATGCAGTCCGCGAACACCTGCGCGGTCGCGACGCGCGGGTTGTCCACGATGCTGACCTCGCGCAGCGCCAGCGGGTCGTAACTGAGGCCCACGGACAGCCGCCGCGCACCGCAGCGGTCTATCAGGCTCCAGGTGTCGGGCGCGAACGCGACCCGGCCCATAAGGTCCTTGCCCCGCCGCCAGACGCTCCGGACGGCTCCCAGCATCCCGTCAAACGCGGTGTCCGTGTGCTGGATCTTCACGGGCACTTCACTCTCGAAGCTGTCCACCAGCGCCTGGATGTCCGCCTCGCCGAATGAGACGCCCTTGTCCGGGTAGTCTCCAGCCTCGAAGAGTTTCGCAACCCTCTCGATCATCTCAGCCATTCCGGTCACCTCCGAACTTCTCCAGCATCTCGGGCGTCACGCCCATCCCCTTCAGCACCTTCGCCGCGCGCGGGTCTCCGAACAGCGCCTGCGACCGCGGCTGCTCCACCGCCACGGCTCCGCGGCCAGACGGCGGCAGGTGTTTGTCCCAGCGCTCCCGGTAGATGTCTCTGAGCCGCCTCAGGTCGTCCAGCGAGTCCGCACGCTCGGCGGCATAGACAGCTGCCGCCTCGTCGCCGAGGATCCGGCCAATCCGCACGATCTCCGCGCGGAGGTCTGCAAGCAGCTCCTGGCCGGCGGCGGCAAAAAGGCGGAGGCTGTCGGCCTCCGCCCGGCTCATCGTTACAGTGTCGTTTTTTCTCATGGTAGGTATGCCAGGCAAAGGTCGCACGCCTCAAGCGCGATGTCGTAGACGACCGTCTTCGTCTCCGTGTCAATGGTCAGCGAACACATGCAGTTCGGGTGGAAGGGCGGCTCTTCCTTGATGCCGTCCATCGAATAGCCCTCCGCGGTGAACTCGTCTTTCATCCCGCGGTTCTGCGCGAAGGCGATCTCCGTGCGCGCGAGCCGCTCCCACTCGTAATCCTTGTAGCCCTGGAACTTCTCCGCGAGGTCGCCGGACACGTCCAGCGGGCTAGCGCCCGTGCTCATGCCGTCCTGTATCACCTCCCGGATGCCATCGAGCTGATCGCCGATGCGGAGTTGTCCGTCCTCTGACAACAGGTCGAACGAGTCGGAGAGCAGCTTCTCGATTCCGTCCGCGTTGCGCTCAGGCAGTAGCGTCGCAGCCTGAGCGCCGGTAGCCTCAGACGCCCGCTTCAGCCCGACGCCGTAGGCGAATCGGTCCCACTCCTGGATGATGCCGTCGCCCTTAACGAAGCCCGCCTTCGTCAGCTCTTTGCCGGCCATCCGCTTCACGAACAGATCCACCGCCGCGTTGAACGTCTTCATCTGCTCCGGCGTGTAATCGAAGGGCACGTCGTCGGGGATACGCTCCACGACAAATGCCGCGGAGCCCGGCAGACCGAACGCCGCCCATGTCGCTTTGCGCAGCTCGCCGAACGCCTCGTCTATGTCCGCCTTCATCCCGATGATCGCCCGCGCTATGCGCTTGTCCTTCGGCTGCTCGCCCGTCCCGGCGAACGTGCCGGAAGCCTCTGTCGCGGTATGCGTGTGGCCGTGAAACGAGGGCAGGCTCGGCGGCGCGGGCGCAGCTGCGGGCGGCTCTTCCATCGGCGTTGCAATCTCGCCGTCCCATTCGAGGTCGAGCGCCCCCGCGGCATACTGCTGCTGCGTCCAGACTCCGGCCGCCCACAGCTCCCGCGCCGCCTTCTCGCGCACGGTCAATGCCTGCGCCGCCAGCAGCTCTGCGCGTGCCGTCTCGGCCGCATCCTGCAGGCTCATCGGGGATGCCTCAATTGAGAAGTCGCCCTGCCTGCCGGTCATGTCACACCAGAGGCGCACAATCCGCTCGGCGTGCGGCAGCCACTCCCCGGCGATGCCGCGCACGAGGCTGACCAGCAGGTCCGCCTGATTGCTGGACAGCCGCTCCGTGGTGGACCAGGTGAACCCCAGCATCCACGGCGGCAGATGCGTCGCCGCACAGACCTGCTCGGCAAAAGCCCGGTACGGCGCCTGCAGGTCGAGAACCGCCTGCCCGGCGCCGATGACCTCGACGCTGGCGCCTTCGGTCGAGGCTGTGAAAAAGTCGCGGACGTTGCCGCTCTTACGCGCCCTGAGCGCCTCGTTCCATGTCGTCTGCACACCCGTCATCAGGGCCGCCGTCTTGGCCCCGCTCGGGTCAGCGAACCCTTCGGGCAGGGTCATGTGAACGTGGTAGACGGGGCAGCCGTATCGCTCCCAGCTCGCTTTCGTCGCCTCCTCGATCAGCAGGAGGATCTCGCCGACGAACGGGACGCTGCGCAGCATTGAGACGCCGTGCGGGTCAATGTCGCCGCCGTGCGTCGAGACGACGGTGAGCAGCGGATCGAGCGTGACGCTCTTGCCCGCGCCCTGCTGCTGGACAACCTCCAGTTCCAGCGAGGCGCCAGCCACCGGCTTGAACTCCACAGTCTCCGGGTCAATGGCCGTGAGCGCGTAGAGGTCGCTGCCGCTGTTGTTCGGAACGATCTCTCCGACGCCTTTACCGTAGAGCAGCTTCGAGCTGATCATCTGGTCCTGGAACCGTTTGAAGCCGCGCCCGAAATGGCCGACCTTGACCGAGTTCAGAAACGCCTCGATGTCCGTTTTCAGCGGCTCGTCGGCGGTAACTTCCAGGCGTCCGACGAGCGCGCAGTATGTCTGCAGCGCGGCGTCCACCGCCGGGATGTTGTCGCGAAGCAGGCGAAAGAGGCTGTATTTTGTGTTGTCAGGCACGCCCGAGAACGCGGACAGGACCGAGGACTGCCACCCAGGGCGGGACACCGGCTCTCCGCGTTGGACTGGCGCGGGCGCGGCGGCCTTGCCTATGACGAAGTTGCCGATCCTCACGCAGTCACCTCTGGCCGCTCGGGCCGTATGTTGAAAATGCCTCTGCCGATGGTCTTGATGGTGTCCGGGTCGCCGTCCCACTGCGCCTCCAGCCAATAAGGATAACGGCCAGCCGCCAGCGCCGCCGTTTCGACACAGGAGAGCGCGTCGAGGGTGATGGTGTCCGCCGCGTAGGTGCAGTCCAGTTCGGCCTCGTCGGCGATGCAGCAGAGGATGCGGTCGGCGGTGTCGAGGCCTGCGGGCCAGGTGTTGCCGCTGTCCGTCCAGGCTACCTCGGATGCCGAGTACGTGTCGCCCTGTATGATGGTCACGTCGCCGGATGCCGTTACAGGCGAGGTGACCGTGACGCTGCCAGCGCCGAGGGCGGAGACGGCGGCGATGACGGCTGTCATCATGGCCGGGTCAACGCCTGCGAGTATGTCCGCGAGCGTGTCGCCGGTGGAGCCAGCGCCGGAGTGTCCGGCTATAAGTTCGTCCCACACTGCGTCTGCGACGGTAGCGGCCGCAGGCGCGGCGGCTGTGACAACCCTGTTCTCGACGGAGAACTGCGCCAGCACCGTCCCCGCAACGTCCGTGCCGTCCACGGTGCCCGCCGACAGCACGACCTTGTAATCGGACCCGGCCACGAACGGGCTACTCTCCTGCGTGATGTAGACCGTAACGTTATACTGCCCGGTAGCGACCGCCACAAGGTCGCAGTCCGCAGTCAGCACGAGCGCGGTAGTTGCGTCGTCTTTGTAGACGGCCAGCCCGCCGCCGTCCAGCGCGACGGGCGTCCCGTCCGCTTTGCGCGTGTTGAAGCTGAAGTCCACCTGCACCGTGTCTGCCGCGAAGTCGCCTAGATATATCACCCTACCAGCCCTCCCGGCCCGATCAGAGGCACCCCGCCGCCGCCCGCGACCAGCTCGCCCTCGTACTCCGTCCTGTTCGTGCCGTAGCCCACGCCCAGCTTAACGTCCGCCTCAGCCGGCAGCGCCAGCGTGCCCGTCTCTTTGCCCGGGTAGTCGAAGTCAACACCCAGCCGCACGTCCCCCGCCGACGGCAGGACGACCTCGCCGTTGTACGCCACGCCCTCGGCGCTGAATCCGCCGAACACGCCGTCGCGCACGTCTGTCTGTGCTGGCGGCAAACTGTAGTACTTGGGCGTGGCAGGCGCGTAGAAAACTTTGTGGTAGTGGACGCCCGCCACCGGCTGCCAGTAGATCGCACCGGCATACGCGCTGCACTGTGCCGTGTCGATGAGGCTGCCGATGACCGTGAAAGCGCCCGTGCTGTTGTTATACGCGCCAAATGCGTTCGCCGCGCTGCCGCCGGTGACGTTGCCGTTGATGGTGACCGCCCCCGCGCCGCGCCGGTCTAGTCCAAATGCGTTCGCCACGCTGCCGCCAGTCACCGTACCGCCATACACTGTCAGCGCGCCTAACATTAGAATGTACCCTCTGGCTGCGCCGCCGGTGATGTTGCCGGTCAATGTCACCACAGACGATGAGTGGTTTTGCTGAATGCCGCAGGCGTCCAAGTTGCCCGTGCCGCCAACCGCGTCGCCCGTCACGGTCACGATGGAAGCGCCATTGATGTATAGCCCAGATGTGTTTGCTGTGCCGCCTGTGCAGTCGCCGTCCACCGCCAGTGTCCCTGAGCCACTCTGTACCCACCCGCGTTTATAGTTTGTGCTGCCGCCCGTGATGTTGCCCGTCACGGTGACTCCGTTCGCGCCCGTGCCTGTGTGCGTTGAGGTGACGCAGGTGTCTGCCCCCGCCGTGATGTCCGCCGTGATGGTCACCGCCGTGCTGCCCGACAGCGTAAAGCCGCCGCCTGCCGTGCCGCCCTCGGCGGCAGTCGACAGCCGCGCACAGGTCAGCGATGGTACGTCCGCCGCTGCCCACGTGATCGCCTTGCCGTTGGCGCACAGCACATCGTCAGCCGCTGGCGGCCAGGTAAGGTCCGTCCCGCCGCCTGCGGGCGCGGTGTCCCACTCTATGCTCTGTATAGCGCCCGCCGCCTGCGCGTACCAGACGGTCACGGCTTGACCTCTGCCGCGCCGAGCTTCGCGGCGTCCTCAGCGGCCTTGGCCGTCTCCAGCGCCGCGCGTGCCGCCGTGATCGTCGGCGCGTGCCGCTGCCATACCTCGCTGATTAGTGCCTGCGCCGATGTCTCCACCTGGATGCGCTCGTTCTGCGCCTTAGCCTCCGCCGCAGCCAGCAGCGCCTCCGCGTCCTCACGCGCCCGCCGCAACGCGGGCAGCGCCCGCTCCCGCGCTATCAACGCCAGCAGTGCTTTCTCATCTTCGGGTTTCAAATCCATGTTAGTCTCCTATAGCACCGGCACCGCGGCCCCGAACAGTCCTGCCGACACCGGCTCTCCGCGCTCCAGCGGGGCAGCCCCCTTCGGCGCGGCCCCCACGTAGAATCGGCCTATTCTCACAGCTACACCACCACCGTGTAGTACCGCCCGTCGGCGTTCAGCGCGGGCTGGGTCGTAATCAAGAACTGTGCCGCACCCGTCGGAATCCGGCGTCGCCGGTCACAGGCAATGAAGTCGAAGTCAAACCAGTTCGTGCTTGTTGGATACGGGCCGCTCTCCGCGGCGCGCGCCCATGTGGCGCCGCCATCCGTGCTTTTCAGCAGCAGCGCGCACGATTTTCCGGCCTTGGTGAGATCGCCGGGCCGCTGAACTGACGCATACAACACGCCCGTGCCGCTGCCCCAGTCGCCGACCTCGACGATGTTCCACACCGGCCAATCATGTATCGCGCCGAATGGAGTGTAAGGCCGGTCAATCTTGACGCCATCCTTCCACCGCTCGATGTATTGCGTCTGGCCGGTCCCGTACGTGTCCGCGTCGTTGCCGCACAGCAGCGTGCCGTCATCGCGGAGCAGCATGCTGGTGAACCCGTTACCCGCACCAGCGAGCGCCTCAAAGCTCGCGGCGCCCGGATACATCCGGCAGAAGCGGTAATGATTTCCGGTGTCGCCCGGAGCCCAGTTGATACCCACCGCCTGGTCTCCACACGTGAAGTACAGATGTCCATCCGTCCCCATCGTCAGGTGGTGGATGTGCCGGGCGATCAACCCCATCTGAACATTCCAGGCGGCAAAAGGGTCGCCCTGCGGCGCGCGCGCATCCGGGGCCATGTAGGCATAGCTGTCCGCGTCGCCCCCGTTGTAGCCCGCGTTGATGATGGGCACGCCATCGTCGTTGTTGCGGATGACGTAGATGAACGCCCGCTTGCGGCCGGTATTCACACTGGCCGTTGCCGACGAGCCCCCGCCCGCCGTGAAGACCGCGGTCGGCACGCTGGTATATCCCGTGCCGCCCCAGGTGATGGCCACGGACTGGATGACGCCGCCAACCGCGGTGGCCGTCCCTGCCGCGCCCGAGCCGCCGCCGCCACTGAAGGTCACGGCGAAGCTGTCGGAATAGCCCGTGCCGCCAGCTGTAATCGTGCAGGCTGTTACCTGATCCGTGCTGCGGTGGTACAGACCGCAGACGATGTCGCCGATCTCAAGCCCGCCGACAGCCTCCCACGGGTACTCGATTTCCCACATCGCCCAGTGCTGCACGTAGGCCCCTGATGCAGCACCGGCCTTGCCCGGCCCGACGAACATGTTCTCCTCGTCCGAGCACAGCACGTCCGCGAATGTGCCGGGCGCCGCGAGTAGTTGCCCGCCTGCCGCGAGGTCGGCGTAGCGGATGCGCTGATTCGCGCCGCCCGACACGAACACCCGGCCTGCGCTGGACACGAACAGACCCTCGTTGTAAAGCCCGCCGTCCATCGGCGCGGTCGTGCCGCTGGAGTACGCGTTGTGCCAAGTCGCGCCGTCGTCGTTGCTGCCGTAGAGCAAGCCGCCGAGCATCAGCCAGATGCAGCGATTGCCGGTAGCTGCGTCCTTGTGGTGAAATGCGCAGTAAGGGGCCTGGATGCTGTTGTTCGACAGCAAGCGCATGTACCTGCGCGTCAACGCGCTCGGCAACAGCGGCCGCCGGGGTCTTGTAATAGTAGTGCGTGCCATTGCGCTAGACGATGTCCACGTAGGTGAAGGACACGCACTCGAAGGTGTCAGTGCCGGCCGCAGCGGTGAACTCCAGCGTCATCGCAGTCTCGGCCGTGCCCACGATCCAGAGCCCGCCGATGCTGATCTGGTTGACCTGACCGGCCACGGTGGGCACCGCCAGACTGCTCGACCAGACCACATTCGAGCCATCCTTCAGGCTGACGACGGCGGGAGCAGCCGCCGTGGGCGCGCCGTCGGCGGCGTGTATGCTGGCCTGTATGCTGGTCACGACATGCTTGATGCCCGAACCCGCCGTACTGGCCGCCGCCGCGATGGTCGCCTTGGTGTTCTCGGCGGGCACGTGATATTTCCAGTTCGTGATGCTCATCGCGGGCGGACGGACAACGAGATGATCGTTGACCTGGTCCTCGCCCGAGATCGTGATGTCCATCGCCGCGACGTTCGTGAGCTGATTGCCGTCCTTGCTGAGCAGCTCCGGCTCGCGCTTGCCTGTTACTGAGTCTTTGAATCCTGGCATGTTCTATCTCCCTGCCGAAACCGTGAACCCGCTCGCGCGGTCGCTGCCTGCCGCCACGAACGGGACCGCCCCGCCGCCGCGCTCCAGATAGCTGATGCCGTAGCGCAACGCGTCCAGCGCGTGGTCAAACTGTTTCAGCGGCACGTCGGCCGGGTCTCTGCCCGACACGCCCGGCCGCCAGATGTAACTCTCAAACTCTCGGATCGTGTTCTCGCACCCCGGCGCCACAAGCAGCCTGGGCCGCCCGTCCGCCTGCGCCCCGAGCCTGTCCTGCACCCTCCGGATACCGTCGAACAAGGCGTTGTCCACGTCCGGACACTCCAGCCCGGACTCCCTGATAGCCGCCTTGAGCCCGGCCGCCGACGGGTCGCAGAGCACGGTATCGAAACCGTCCGCCGCTGCCCTCCGCCGCACCTCTGCGACGAAATCCGACTGCTGAACCTGCCGCTCGTAAAACTCCCGAAACACCCAGGCGCGCCCGTCCGAGTCCAGGCCGATGCTGAGAAGCACAGCCGGATTCGTGAAGCCCTCGTCCACGCAGGCGATCACCTGCGCGAAGGACGGCGGCGGCTCTGCTATGTGCAGCGCCCGGTCCCACATCGAATAGACCAGCCCCTCGAAGCCCACCCAGAGGCCGTCCCGGTAGCGCGCCCGGTGCGTCCCGGTGAGCGTGTCCAGCCAGACCAGGTAATCGTCTGGCAGGAACCAGTTGTCTGTGCTCTTTGTCTGGATCGCGCGGCAGCCGGACACCGGCGTTGTCGCCTGTGCCAGGGCAAACCTCTGCGCCAAGAAATGCGACGGCGGGCCCGGGTTGCACGCTCCGAATATCTGCCGGTTCGGGTCTACCAGGTTGCGGCAGCGGCCCCGGAGCATCAGCCAGTCGGCCTCGAGCAACTCGACAGCCTCGTCAACGGCTACCGCTCCGAGGTTCAGGCTGCCCTTGGACTCCGCGATGTCAATGCCGAAGTAGAGGATCTCGCCGCCGCCGTGCAGCCGGATGGACTGCTCGCTCTTGTTGTGCTGGTAGCTGCCCGGTGGCAGCACGGGCGGCAGGTTCCCCTCGCCCTCGATCAATGTTTTGAGCGTCGTGGCCTTGAGCGACACGTTCGTTTTGCGGCAGAGTCCGACCCTGTTGCGCGGGATGGCCGCGTGTGTCGCGAGCTTCCAGCAGAGCGCAAGGCTCTTGCCAGCGCCGAACGCGCCCGAGTAGAGCACCTCCGGCTCGTTAGCCTGGACGAACTCGAGCTGCTTCGGGAGCAGCGGGACGCGGCCCGGCTCAGGCTCCTGCATCGTCCGGCTTCTCGGCAGCCACGAACGTCAGCACCAGCGGCCGCCCATCCGCGCCAGATAACTCGTGCCGCTGCGGCTTGTCCAGCCCGAGCAGCTTCGAGATCCGCTCAGACACGCTCGCAATCTGCGCCAGAAAGCGTGGATCGCCGTCGCGGCCCTCACTCAAAGACCGCTCCCACGCATCCCACAGTTCAGCCTTGACCGCGTAGAGCCCCTCTAACTCCTCCGTCCGCGCCTCGTCAGTGTTGACCAGGGCGCTCTCCTGCCATCGCTTCTTGATGACCTTGATGTCCTGGCCGATCTGCTGCGGCGTCAGCGTGTACGGCCCCCGTGCGGCTACCCGGTCAGCAATCTGCTGCTGAGTTTTGCGCTGAACCAGGAGCCGAGCGATGAGTTCATAATCGCGTTCTCTGTCTGCTGCTGTCCGCTTCGACCCGCGCTGCGCCATGAAAAAACCATGCCAAAAAAGGCCGGGCCGCCCTGTGGGGAGCGGCCCGGCTCAGGAGAAGGAGATTGTCGTCTGCTCGTTGTGCTGTATCAAATCCGCGGGGGCGGCCCTTGCGAACCGCCCCCTCAGAGAAAGGAGGGTAGGGATGAAGACCCTTGCGCGCTTGTTCGAGGCGCACACTATGTACTCGCTGCGAAAGTGTGCTACAACTCGCGCAGGAGGCGAAGCAGGCTTTCGAGGTCGCCGTTACTCCAGCCCTCCCAGTGCCTGCGCCGCAGGCCGCTGACCTGAAACATCAGCCAGTTGAGGAAGTCGCGCGACTCCGGCCGCCACTGCGGATGTGGGCAGTCGCGCATCAGCATGGCGTACCAGTCGCGGGCGGTCTCGCTGTCCATCGTTTGCCGGTCGCTCGTGTAGGGCAGTGACGCGAGGGTGCTCGCGTAGTTGCTCGGCGGCTCGACGCCCTCGATGTGCGCCCGAAGCGCCCTGTTGAAGCAGACGTGGATCTGCGCCATGAGCAGGTCGCGTTCGAGGTCGTCACTCACC
>MTKZ01119797.1_pt1 | contig 23561 bp, 15 predicted proteins | sample 1042781 | NCBI WGS metagenome assembly MTKZ01 (sample SAMN06212207, study PRJNA360539) | anaerobic digester metagenome | biome: Wastewater treatment plant; material: sludge; isolation source: anaerobic digester fed with sludge from wastewater treatment plant | place: Denmark: WWTP Viborg ... | reverse complement strand
ATCATCGGCCGCAATTTCCTGGTCAAAATCAACGCCAACATCGGAAACTCCGCCGTTGCCTCCTGCATTCAGGAAGAGATTGAGAAGATGATCTGGGCAACCCGCTGGGGCGCCGACACGGTCATGGACCTTTCCACGGGAGCGGACATCGACGAAACACGCGAGTGGATCCTTCGCAACAGCCCGGTGCCGATCGGAACGGTACCCATCTACCAGGCGCTTGAGAAAGTCGACGGCCGGGTTGAAGAACTGACCTGGGACATCTTCCGCGACACGCTGATCGCCCAGGCCGAGCAGGGGGTTGACTACTTCACCATTCACGCGGCTCTTCTTCGCGAACACATTCCACTGACCACAGGTCGTGTTTGCGGCATCGTTTCGCGCGGAGGCTCGATTCACGCCAAGTGGTCGCTGGCTCATGGCGCCGAGAACTTCGCATACGTTCACTGGGACGAGATTTGTGAAATCATGGCCTCTTACGACGTAGCCATCTCCATCGGTGACGGCCTGCGGCCCGGGTGTCTGGCCGATGCCAACGACAAGGCCCAGTTCGCCGAACTGAAAACCCAGGGCGAATTGACCCGCCGCGCATGGGAACACAACGTCCAGATCATGAACGAAGGCCCCGGGCACGTGCCCATGCATATGATTCACGAGAACGTGACCCGTCAGCTCGAATGGTGCAACGAGGCCCCGTTTTACACGCTGGGCCCGGTGATTTCTGATGTCGCCGCCGGCTACGACCACCTGGCGAGTGCCATCGGTGCGGCCATGATCGGCTGGTACGGTGCAGCCATGCTCTGCTACGTCACTCCCAAAGAGCATCTCGGCTTGCCCAACCGTGACGACGTCCGCGAGGGTGTGCTGGCCTACAAGATCGCCGCCCATGCCGCCGATCTGGCCAAGGGCCACCCGGGAGCGCAGTATCGCGACAACCTGCTGGCCCAGGCCCGCTTCGATTTCCGATGGGAAGACCAGTTCAACCTCTCGCTCGATCCCGAGAAGGCCCGATTATTCCACGAGGAAAGCCTGTCGAAGGACGAGGCCCGCACGGGCCATTTCTGCAGCATGTGCGGCCCCAGATTCTGCAGCATGGAGATGAACCGGGACATCCGCAGGAAGGCAACAGTACCCGAGCAGACCCAGCCTGCGCAAACTGAGGGCACTTAACGATGGGGGACAGGCCGGCACACCGGGCACAGGATAACCTCGGCGCAGGTGAATGCGGTCGTTACCGTCGCTTCCATTGCCGATCAAGCCATTCGTACATCTCCAGCTTGTCCTGGTCGGCGACGGCATGCTTGCCCGGCCGCAGGACGTTGACCAGCAGATTCTCACGGCCGTAGAGCTTCCAGATCGGCCGGGCGGCCTCGCCGGCCTCGAACGCACTCTCCGATTCGGTGAAGATCTGGTCATCCTTCGTGTTGTACTGGTACACCGCGCGAGGTGCCGCCAGTCGCAGCACGTCGTCCCAATCCCAGTGCGGCAGGCGACCGGTCTGGAACACCGGGCGCAGCCGGGGCATGTAGCTGAACCAGTGGTCGCGCGCCCAGCGGAGACGGCCCTCCTGGTTCTCGGCCCTGAAAGTGGCGTAGCCGCAACTGGCGACGGCGGCCTTCACCCGCTCGTCGAACGCGGCCAGCATGAGCGCTTCCTCGGCACCCAGCGAATGCCCGATCGTCACGAGGCGGTTTCGATCGATCCCTTCGACCGCCACCAGCACGTCCAGAGCCCGTTGTGCGTCATAAAGCATCTTGCCCATCGCCGAGATGTCGGGATGCCGCAGATAATGGCCGCGGGTGTCGAATGCCCCGTCGGCGTCGATCCGCTCGCCTGCGGTGATCGAATCCGGCGAGAGGGTGATGTACCCCCGCTCGGCTAGCTCGGAGCCGAACGCCAGAGACTTATCGCCCGCCACGCCCACGGCCTCGCGCTTGCCCTCGGCCGCGGTCTGATGGAGCACCAGTACGGCCGGCGATTGCCCTGATCGCCGAGCCGGCAGGCACAGGTACGCCCGCACCCGCTCATCCTTGTCGACCGAGTATTCGATGAGTCGACGCTCGTACTTGGCGAGTTTTTCGTGGGAGATCGTTTTCAAATCAGGCGACGCTGGCTGTGTCGTCGGCGTTANNAAGGGCTGTGTCGTCGGCGTTCCAATGGTTCGGCGGATCACCCGCTTGATCACCTCGCGACGGGCTTGCCACTCCTTGAGGTCAGTCGGTTTGGCTCGCAGGTCCGGGACGGGGAACAACCGTTGCTCCAGCCATGTGTACGCTGCCTCGCGGGCCGGCCCCGGGAACTCGTGCCCGCTGTCCTGGAAACTCCAGGCCAGATCGTTTGCCGCTCCATAGAGGCCGTACACCGAACGGACGTCCTTGAACATCGCGTCGAGATTATCGGTGTTCGGGAAAATGTCGTCCCGGGTGGTGTACCACACGTACAGCGGCCGGGGAGCGATCATGGCGCAGATCTCGTGCCAGTCGAAGGGAATCGAAACCACGTCCGGCAGGTACATCCCGAGTTGCGGGATCAGGGCAGTCAGGTGCGACCAGCGGTCGGGTTTCGGGTCGCTGCGCAGGGTGGTGAATCCGCAACTGGCGATGACCAGCGAGATACGCGGCTCGAACGCGGTGGCGTAGAGTGATCCGTACCCACCGTGCGAGTGCCCGATGCAGCCGATCTGTAGCGGGTCGACGAAGGGCTGCGTCTCAAGCCAGTCGATGATCCGGGCGATATCCCAGTTCATCTTGCCGACGAAGGACCACTTCGGGTGCCTGCGGTAGAAATCGAGGCTGTTGGCGTAGGGCTGCGCACCGGCGGGGATGCGCTCGCCGAAACCGATGACATCGGGTGCGAGACAGACATAGCCTCGGCGAACCAGTTGCAGGGCGAACGACAGATCGGGGCTGCCTTTGATGCCGCAGGGCTCATCCTTGCCCTGGGGCACCGTCTGGTGCAGGCAGATCATGGTCGGCAGGCGCATGTTGGGCATGTCCTTGGGCAGCAGCAGGTATGCGGGAATCCAGTCATCGGCCTCGGTGCGGATGCGGATGTGCCGGCGGACATGGTCGTCGAGCGTCTGCTCCCTGTCCTGTTGAGCCTCGGGCGGTAGGACGGTCAGGCCAGTCGGTTCGCCGATGATGCGAGCGAGGGCATCGGCAATGCGAGCCCGCTTGGCCTCCCATGCCTTGATGCCGTCGATCTTTTTCCCATCGCCCTCGCGGGTCTCCAGCAGCGGGGCGAGGTCCTTGCGGCCCGCCTGGTCGGTCTTCAGTTCGGGCTTCGTCCAGGTGGTGACCTTCTTCCACTCATTCCAGTCGTGGCCCGGCCAGGCGTGAGTCGTCGCGGCCAGGGTCAGGACCAAAGCTGCCACCGCGGGCAGGAGGAGGAAACCCTGGCTTGGGCGTCGGTTTCGTGTCACCGGCTTTTCTCCTTTGGATGGGGAGCGGCTGCCGGAGGCCATTCAGCGGAATCAGCCCCTTCGGGTACCTTGATCTCGAGGCTCTTGTATACCATCCGCGATCCGCGGCACAGGGCGGCCGACTCGGCGGCACCGTCGGGCTTCAGGCGGAGCAGAACCAGGTCGGCGTCCATTCGGATGCTGAAATCGGGTTGGAGCAGCAGGCCAGCCGCAGCTTTGTCCTCGGGATCGCGGGCCACGATCACGTCCTGACGGCCGTCGGCGAGGGTCAGCAGCACGGCCACGTTGCTGTCGGCCAGGGTTGCGCCGCTGGCCGATTGGAGCCCAAGTCGGCGGATAGATGTGGCGATCGGTTGGGTTGCGTACGGCTCGATCACCGAGACAAACGTCGATTCGAGCGGCCGGCCGGCCTCGGCCTGCCGACGGACCAGCACGCGGGGGATCCAGACCTCGCCGGACGAGTTGTAGCCGCCGGCAACAATCCAGCCTTCGACGAGACCGGCCTGGACGTCCGAGGTCAGGTCGGTGTAACGCATGCGGACCTGTGAGTCGGGAGGCAGATGCTTGTAGTGATCGTCGATGATCCAGTCGACGCGCCAGCCGGGTTGAGGCTTCGGATCCATGCGGCAGTTGCGCATCTGGGTGTTGTGGCCGTAATCGGCGGCGGGTTGGAGGTTGAGACCCGTTGCCGTGGCCTCGCCAAAATGGCTCTGGGTGAACTTGGTGTGATCCGCACCCCCGGCGATGCGGAACGTGTCAAGCACATAGAAGTCGCTCCGTGACACATCGATCAAAGCGACTGTCCGCTCGAAGCGCCGACCCTGATTCATTGCCGGTCCGGCGGCGCGGATGGCGTGGACCTGCCGGCCGTCAAACCAGAGCGTCGTCTGCCCCGCGCCGGGGCTGGTGTTCTGTCCGTCGACGGTCACGGTGTTGTGGGCGGCGGTCATGGTGTACCAGCGGGCACGCGGCGAGTCCCATCCGCCGAACTGCACGGGCGGATAGCCGAACTCCGGCATCAGGTCGAGGCCCTTGGCGTAGAGGCCAAGGTTCATGCCGTCGGCGTGGCTGTGGGCTCCACCGGAGTCGTAGTCGAGCCAGACCGCTCGCGCGTCGGCGCCCTGGCCGGAGCGGAGGATCGCCAGGTGCCACTGCTGCTTGTTCACGCTGGGCAGGCGAATCTCCGGGCCTTCTTTCTTGATGACTTCACCGACCGCCCTGCGAAACGCGGCCGGGTCTTTGGCATACAGATCGAACAGCAGGCCGTCGAGACGCTCGCCGTTGGCCCGGTAGAGGGTCTGGAGATAGGCGACCTCGCCGGTGCAGCGATAGAAGTTCCACAGCAGGCTGTAACAGGACGGGGCGGCACAGGTCCAGGAAGGAAAAGAGCTCGGGTTGGCGAACGAAGTCGTGAGCGGCATGCCCGCGTAGCCGCCGCTGATCGATGCGAAACTGCCCGCATCGCCGCACGTGGGGTAATATCGCCCGAGACAGAGGGTGTCAATGTGAAAACGGTAGGTCTCCTTCAGACGTGGATGCCGTTCGAGCAGGCGGGCGAGGAAATCGGGGTCGGCCTTGCTGAATTCCGCGAGGAACATCGCCATGCCCTGAATGGTGAAGACGGTGTAGCCGGACAGGCCTTTCTCGCCGGTCACGCCGTCGACGGAGGTGGCCTTTTCGAGCATCGCGTCCACGGTGCGGTCGAATGCGGCCTTGTTCTCGTCTCCGCCGAGCACTGCATGAATAATGGCGACGGTGATTTCCGTGCGCGGATAGTTGGAAGTGATCCTGCGGCGGTTGACGATAGCGTCATTGAGGATTCCACTCTCGATGTTGCGCTGGATGTCGGCAAACGTGCTTTTCGGGTTCTCCAAACCGCACTCGCGTGCCCTGCGTGAAAGAAACGTGACGAGATCCGCATCGCGGCGGACAGCCTCGAAGATCATGTCGTATGCCATGACCAGTTCGCGGGTCTCCTCGCAGGCGTCGTGCCAGATCGAGACATAGCCGTTGGAACCGAGTCGCCGTTCATAGCAGACGGCCTGCTCCTCGTAGTCGAACAGCGGGTAGAGGTCGGCTACGCGATCGAGCATGATGGCCGCCTTGTGGGCGTAAGCGGTGTCACCCGTCAGCAGGTATGCGGCGCTCATTGTCCGGATGCCGCCCAGTACCGCCTGTTTCCACTGGCCGTAGATCTGGTAGGCCCCCATGAATCGCCAACGCTTGTCACCTTCGACGTATCCCTCGCCGTCGTCCACGCCGAACCTGTGTTTCGGGTCGGCGGGATCGGGATGCTCGGTGTTAAACAGCAGGGATCGATCGGCGCGAGCCGGGTCGAAGACACCCTTCTTGTCGAGACCCGACTGGAAGAATTTGAGGAAGTCGTTTTTCGGAAACAGCTCCTTGCAGTGAGGGCATTCGACTTTCCACGGCCTCTCCAGGGCATCGCACTTCCAGGTATACATCGGGACACCCTGACCGCAGGCCGGGCAGTGGCCGTTGGACCAGACCATCCACGAGCGAGTGATACCCGGGCCGAACATCAGGGACCACAGTTCGTCGTCCGATTTGTCCATCCACGGTTTGGCGGCCTTGACCAGGCTGTCGCTCACGCTGGCGGCCCAGGGGTCGCGGGCCGCGTTGTCGCGGAGTTGTTGCACGATGGCGGGCGGGTACAGGGTACTGCCGTGCTTGGTTGTTCGGGCGGGCTCGGTCGCCACCGGTTGGGCCGCTGCACAAACGGACACGGTCAGCAGGATCAGCGTTGGGGATAGCTGCATGGTCATACTCCGCACAGAGGAAAACGAAAACATCTGCGGCGACGCTACAAGCCGAGCAGCCGGATGGCGTTCGCGGACGCTACCGCATCGCGTTGACTCGCCTCCAGCTCTGCGTGATCGAGCTTGGCCACATTGCACGCCGGATAGTTGAGAGCTGCTCCTGTCCCGAAGAGAACGCGGTCGGCGCCAACCTGGCCGACCAGATTGGCCACCGAGTTGAACCCCTGCAGGCAGGAGATCTCGTAGCTCACGTTGGGGCACTGGCTCATGACCTCCACCAGCGCCTGGTACTCGATCAGGTAGTTCGGGCCGCTGATCATGAAGGTGGTCGCCGCGTGCCGGCCCGCGAGCGTGCCGATACTCTCGATCGCCAGCGTTTTGAACCGCCAGTTCATCATCGGGCGCGTCGGGATCATCACGGGGATTCGCCGCTCTGCCGCCGCCCTGCAAACGTCGTCGGTGAAATCACTGTCCAGCGGATAGCTGTGGAAGAGCGGATAAAGCCGCACGCCGCGCATGCCCGCGTCCGCCAGGCGCCGCAATTCATCACCGTTGCCGTTCATGAAGGGGCTGAGCGTGGCCATGGGGATCAGACGGCCGGGGTGTCTCGCGACGGCGGCGAGCGTCTCGTCGTTGCCCGCTTTCCAGTCGACCAGCACGCCGCGAAGGCTCAAAACCGCCGCTTTCTCGATGCCGTGGCGGTCCATCAAACCGACCAGGTCCTCGGCACTCTGGTGTGGAAGGTCCCAGTAGGGCCAGTGGCCGAAACAGGCGTTGATATCCACGCGCATCATGGCAGGTTGAGCAACCGTTGCAGGTTGCCTCCGAGTATCAGGGCCTTGGCCCGATCGTCAAGCTCCGCCCCCGTGACCTTGGCCATCTGGGTGAACGGGTCGAGCAGCGGCATGTCGCTGCCGTACAGGATTCTCTCCGGCCCCAGTTCCGCGACCGCCCATTCGAGCATGCCGTTGTCGATCTGCGAGCTGGCGGTGTCGAGCAGCAGGTTCGGATGCTTCTTGGCCACGGCCACCGCCCGATGCCAGTCGCCGAAGGCGTACGGGTGGCCGCCCATGTGGGCCATGACCAGCCGGGCCTGCGGCACGTGCTGCATGAGGTGATCGCATTCATCGGGCGTGGTGTGCGAAAGGATCGGCATGCCATACTCGGCCGCGACCTCCAGCAACGGGTACGTGGCCGGCTCGGTGATCGGGGCCTCGGGGTGCGAGTAGATCTTCACCCCGCGAAAACCACACTTCTCACGGCAGCGGCGGATCTCGTCGATGGCCCGCCGGCCCAGTCGCGGCGTCGGCACGGAACAGTAGCCCATGAGCCGGTCCTGATGAGCGGCGACGTCGCGAGCCAGGCAGTCGTTGCCCTCGCTCATGTCGTAGAACAGCGAGTTGAGGTCGGTGACGAACAGCTTGTCGATGCCGAGCTGATCTGCCAGGCGCAGCAGCAAATCGGCGTTCGCCTTCATGTGGAAGAAGTTGCCGATGCCGATATGGACGTGGCCGTCGATGATCATGAGATCACGAAGACCCTTTCAGCATGCAGATTCGACGACGACACCCGAATGAGGAAACCCGAATGACGAAGCCCGAATGACCACACCTGACGCGAGCCGCGTGGATTCCGACATTCGTGCTTCGTCATTCCTTCGTCATTCGGATTTCGACATTCGTCATTCATTCGTTATTTCCTCACGATTTCGGTCTTTCGGATTGGCCCACCTCAACGTTCACCGCCTGCCTGAGATCGTCAGCCAGGGCCCCGACCTCGCGATGCCAGTTGTCGACCGTCGGGGCGATCGGGTGCTGCCGGCCCCGCCGCCAGTCGCCGATGATCCAGTACCGCAATTCGCCCGTGTCCGTGAGGTGGCAGCGGATGCGCCGCTCCTCAGGCAGGTCCACGATGTCCTCCGCTCGATTGGCGGAATCGATCATGATGGCCATGCCGATGTCGCCGATGACCTCCTCCTGCCAGCCCCAACTGCCCAGGATGCCTTTCGCCGGATCGGAGAAGGCCTGTTCGCGAGGCAGCTTGACCAGGCCCGGGGCCAGGAGAACCCTGCCTTTCGCGCCAGTCACAGTCACTCTGATTTCCGACTCCTGCCGCTCAGCGTAGGAGATGCACAGAATCCGCATCTTGAGGTCCGGCTGGTCAGGCACGATGTTCTCCGCCGTGATTTCGATCGCCGCGGTCACCGGCCCTTTGCCGAGTTGCTTCTTGGTGAACTTGACGTCGCCCTTACCGGCCGGGTTTTGCACCAGATAGGGTTTGTCATCGACATACAGCGTCAAGCCGCCGAGGCCGGAGGCGTTGCCGACGTGCAGGGCATCGATGCCCCACTCGGTTTCGTCGAGGTAGCTCTTCTTGCCGATGGTGTCGTAGATGAGCTGGTCGGTTTTTTTGCCGAAGAAATCGAATTGCCCCCAGTAAGCCCGGTAGGCACAGCGATTCGACTCCCAGCCGATGTTCGGGGGCACCCAGTCCTCGGCCGTGCTGGTCCTGTTCGGAAAGGTCCTGTTGCTCCTGCCCGCAGGCGAGTAGTACAAATGATACGTCGCATCACCGCCGGCCGGCACATCGGCCAGAAAACTCAACTCCGGCCCCGCCGCCGGGTCGATCTCGCTCACCTGGTGCGGAACCTGTCGCCAGTCGAGCCAACGCTCCGGCGCGACCACGGCGCAGTTATCCGCATTGAAATCGGGCACTTTCGTCTGAATCCGCCTCAGACCCAGTGTCACGGGCCAATCGAGTCGCGCGGTTCTACCGCTGTTGCTCATCCTGATCGAGATCCGTTTCGCGAAACCGCCGAGGCCATTCACCCGAGCCGTCACGGCGTCCTTGTCCTCGCGCGGGACATACTGTGTTGCGGTCCGTAAAGTGCCTACGCCGTATGCCGACTCAATGGCTTTCCACGCCTCCTTTTCGCCGTATCGCTGCTTCAGGGACCAGAGCAGCCGGTCGCGGACGAGATCGGCGTAGAACCTGGCTCCAGCCGGGCAGCGGCGGATGTACTCGCCGAGATGCGTCTGGGGCATCCAGCCGTCCAGTTTGTTCAGAAAGAAGTCCTCGACGACCTGAGCCTCGGGATAGCTGCCGGGCGCCAGTGCGGCCTTGGCGGCATCGATGAACGCCTGGCTCTCCATCAGTGTCTGGTTCAGCTTGCTCCTGTAGAAAGTCGATAGGGCCACGAAGTCGGGCTCAAGCTCATGCTGGCTACCGTGTTGCACCGTCCAGTCGAACTCCGGCTTGCCGTCGCCGTCCACGTCGATCAGCCGCCGCTCGAGGATGCCGTCTTCGTTGTCATCGCGGTACTGATACCGCGCATCCGGCTTGCCATCGAAATCGTAGTCCACGTCGAGCCAGCCTTTCGAAGCCCCTTTGAGGTGCAGGTGCCCGTCGGCCATGGAGTAGTAGAGTTTCATCGGCGAGACCGGCTTGAAAGCCAACTCGTATCGCTTGTTCATCGTGCTGCATGGCGGGCCGCCGACCTGTTTGAAGTCCGGGTTGCCGTGAGCGATGATCCCCTCCCATCGCTCGTGCGGGTCCTTTTCGACGTTTTCCTCGGTGTTGGCGTTCATCTCGTCCCAGGTCAGTAGCACGCGGTCCCACTGGGCGTTCTGAACGAACTCCTGTGCCTTGTCGCGCCGCAGCCAGGCCTGCGTGGGGATGCCGCGAAGCTTGGTGTTGGTTGTGCCATCGGCCGGCAGGATCACCGGCCGGTCATCGGGAGCGCGGGCGGTGATCGAGAAATCGTAATCGTGCGTCCGACGGCCATACGCATCGTCGTCGGCATCGAAGCTGTAGCGGATCGCGCGGACCTCGTTGCCGTGGCCTTCGATTCGCAGGACTACCTCGCTGCACGTGTCGCCGTCCGGATCGTAAAACAGGAATGGGTTTTCGAAGGCCGAGATCCACTCCTTGTCCTCCATCCGCAGGCCGAAGGCCACGAACGACTCGTCGCCGCTGAAATGGCAACGGTACTGGCACGTGCTCTGGTCGTAGGTGTAGTCGATGTCGTACCACAGCAGGTTGTCGTCTCCGTCGTCGCTGCCCCACCAGACTCGCAGAACATCTTTGCCGAAGTAGGGGTGCTCGGTCATATAGAAGTAGAAGGCCATCTCGTCGACGTCGTTGTCGCCGTCGTTGTCCTGATAGTCGAGCACCACATCGACGCTGCCGTCGGCCTTCCAGTCAACGACGTACAGGTCGCTGTCGAGATCCGGTCCCTTCCAGGAATCGAGGTCGCCGTCCTCGTCGATCGCCCGTACCAGCAGCGGCCGAACCTTGGCGGTGTGGCGGTAAGCAGTGTCGATGTACCAAGCCTCGTCGCTTTTCCCGTCGCCGTTGCGGTCCACGAAGATCCGCTCACCCGGCTTGGCGGCCTTGACCCTGGCCACCATGGCCGGGTCGAGCATGACTGCATCGCCAAAAACCCGCTGGAACAACCGGGCCTTGGCGTCCTGCCCGTGGGCCGCGGCTGCCGGTGAAAACAGAATCACCGTGGCCAACGCGGAATTGAGAATCGAGAATCGAGAATTGAGAATGAGTCGTGCGTGCCTGGCCAACGCAGTCCGAGGTGCCTTGAAAGCTAATAGCCAAGAGCTAACAGCTAATAGCTCTGCGAATAGCTGGCTGACCGCTGACCGCTGACCGCTGACAGCTCGCATTTCACACCTCCTTCATCGCCTCAGCGACGGCCGCGAGTGTGCGGCCCACGTCATCCTGCGTATGCGCCGTCGAGACGAACCAGAGGCCGTCGGGGATCACGCGAATGCCGCGATCCTGCAAGGCCAGCCAGAAGCGGGTGTAGGCCTCCCGGTCCCGCGACAGGGAAGTGCGGTAGTCGATGATCTCCTGGCGATCGTTGAACGAGACGAAGAACGCGGCCGGCGTGCCGCGAATCCGAACGTCTTTCCCCGCTCCGCGACCGATGTCCTCGATCCCGGCCATCAATTGCCGGCCCATGTCGTGGGCCTGCTTCAACGCGGCCCCGTTGTCGGCGGCGAGCATGTCGAGAGCCGCCACGGTCGCCGCCATGCACGGGGCGTTCGAGTTGTATGTCCCCGCATGACTGACGGACAGATCGCCGAAGCGCCTCATGTATTCCCGTTTGCCTGCAATCGCACTTACCGGAAATCCGCCCGACATGCCCTTGGCGAAGGTGGCCAGGTCCGGAGTCACGCCGAAAAGCTGCTGGGCCCCGCCCAGGCTGACCCGAAAGCCGGTAATCACCTCGTCGAAGATAAGTAATGCCCCGTTTTTTGCACACAACTCTCGCAGGCCTTCAAGAAAACCCTTTCGTGGCATGATTCCGCCCATGTTGCACATGATCGGTTCGGTGATGATGGCCGCGATCTGACCGGGGTGCTGCCTGAAGGCGCCTTCGATCAGCGACAAATCGTTCCACGGCCGGATGACCAGGTGGTCAGCGTCGGCCGGCGACTGACCCTTGGTCACCGGAATAGGCGTCGGATTCTCCCGCGGGCCGGCCTGATCGAGCGGGGGGGCGAAGCTCCAGAACTGGTTGTCGAACCAGCCGTGGTAGTGGCCTTCGAACCGCAGGATCTTCGTCCGGCCGGTCACCGCCCGGGCCAGCCGGATCGCCCCGGTCACCGCCTCGCTGCCCGACGAGGAGAAACGCACCATCTCGGCGCAGGGCACGATCCGGCAGAATCGCTCGGCCGCCTCGATTTCCAGCTCATGCTGGCCGGCGTACATCAGCCCGATGTCGAGCTGCCGCTTGACCGCGTCGAGCACCGGCTTAGGCGAGTGCCCCAACAGCAGCGGCCCGCGGGCCAGCACATAGTCGATGAACTCGTTGCCGTCGGCGTCCCAGACGTGCGAACCCTGGCCGCGGGCGTAGAACATCGGGTGGGGCTTCCAGTTGGCCCGGACGTTGCTGTGAATACCTCCTGGCGTGGTCTTGCACGCACGTTCGTACAGGCGGAGCGATTCGTCAAACTTCATGACAGCACGATCTCCTTGCCGGTACGCGACGACTCATACGCCGCCAGGGCCGCGGCGACGGCCTGGCGCCCGTCCCAGCCGGTGATCGCGGGAGGACGATTGTCGATGCACGCGTCAATGAAGTCCTGGCACTGTCGGATGTAGCTCTCCAGCCGTACCGGGTCCAGAAAGCCCTTGCCCTGCCAGTCGATCGGGGGCTGGGTTTCGACCACCTGCCACTGCCCGTCAACCGCCAAACGAAGCTCGCCGTAGGCATCCAGGTCGATCATACCCTTCTCACCGACGATCCGGGCGGCGAACTGCGACCGCGGGAACGACGGCTTGGGCAACTGGAACGAACTCCAGAGGCTGGCGAACGTCCCGCCGCTCAGGGTCATCAGCACCATCGAAGTGCCTTCAACCTTGACGCCCGGCTCGAAGCTTGTGCACTTGGCATAAACCGTCCTGATCTCCTGCCCGCTCAGCCAGCGAATCGAGTCGAAGTTGTGAATGCCGTGGCCGAACAGCGTCCCCAGGTTGGCCGAATCGCTCTGCCACCTGGGCAGCGTGCCCACCCCGCCGCCATGAAGCTGCATCGAGGCGATTTGCTGGATCCTGCCGATACGGCCCTCGTCAGTAATCTGCTTGGCCCGTATGTTGCAGATTCGCGTGCGCTGCCCGAAGGCGATCGAGGATTGCACCTTGGCCTTCTTGCACGCGTCGAGAATCGCGTCGCAATCGGCCACGGTGCAGGCCATGGGCTTCTCGATCAGGATGTGCTTGCCGGCTCCGGCGGCGGCCAGCGCCTGCTCGGCGTGTGCGTGGTGCGGCGTCGCGATGAACACCGCCTGGATGTCGTTGCGGGCCACCAGCGATTCGACCGACGGTTCCAGGTCGATGCCGTAGTCCTTGGCCAGTTGCCCGGCCCGCGAGCCGGCGGTTACCGCCCGAACCCGGGCCCGCCGGCAGTGCTTGTTGACCGTTTCCGCGTACGTCCGGCCCATGAAACCGGACCCGATGACTCCGATGCCGAATTCTGTCATTGCTCTTGCTCCAACTGCGTATTGTTCTTCGGTGTGAAGGCGATCATCGCCAGGCCGATCACGAGGAGCCCCGTCGCAACCACGAGGTTGGACTTGGATCCGGTTCCCCACTTCATCATCGGCGTCAGGCCCGCCAACAGAACGGCCGTGACCGCCAGGCAGCCACCCACCACCCTGGACGAGGAAGGCCCCGATCCCGGCAAGGGTATCTCCTGCGGTGACAGCGGCATCGCCAGTTTTTCCGCGAAGGCCCGGCTTCTGGTCAGTTCCTCGCCGCGGGCAGGGGCCAGGAGGCTGATGACTATCATTCCCACCATTGTTACGGCGGTGGTGGAGAAGGTGAGGACCATCTCCTGACAGCCGGCGAAGAAGAGGATCAGCCCCGTACTCAGTCCCAGGAGAAAACCTCCCGTCGCACCGGCGTTCGAGCATTTTCGCCAGACCAGTCCGGCCAACATGGGCAGAGCCAGCGGGGGGGAGGCGACACTGAAGACCTTCATCATTTTTCGGAAAAGCACGTCGTCGCCGATCACACGGGCGACGTACAACGCGATGCCCAGCGGTATGATCCCGATAACGAACGTGGTTACGCGACCTACGAAGACCAGACGCGACTCCGAGGCCGTCGGGTTGACCAACCTGCGATAGACGTCATTGGTCAGCACGCTCGCGACGCTATTGTAGTCCCCGCTCAGGGAGGACATGGTGGCGGAGAACATCGCGGCGATAATCAGGCCCAACAGCCCCGAGGGCAGCAGTTTCACACAGATCGTGGCGTAGATGTCCTTTGCATCGGCCCCCGGCATGTGCTGAGCCGCGGCCATGGCGGGCAAGATGAACAGCGGCGTGCCCAACAGGACCAGGAAGGCGACCAGCAGGCCCGTTCTGCGAGCCTCCTTCTCGTTGCGGACCGAGTAGTACCGTTGAACCAGGCCGAAGCTGGTGTTGTAGTTGCACATGACGACGATAAACCAGGCGATCAGCCACGCCCAATTGTGTTCCGGCTTTACGGTGAAGTTGAAGAAGCCCTTGGGAGCCCCGTGGAAGAAACCCCCGATTCCTCCAACCTCGGCAAGAGAAACGGGAAGGAGGATGATCACGCCGGCCATCATAACCACGAACTGAACGAAGTCTGTGACGGTCACGGCCCACAGGCCGCCGGCAAAAGTATAGGCCAGCGTGATAACTGCCGTAGCGATGATTCCGGTCTCGAGATTGAGCCCCACCGTGCCGGAGACGAAGAGGCCNNTACAGCCGCAGTCCATTGTCGATCATCCGGATGGGCACGTTTGCCCAGCCGAAGGTTTGGCGCAGACTCAGGCTGAATCGCTCTTCCAGGTACTCGACGGGGCTGTCGATCCTCGCCCTCCGCCACCTTGCCGCCAGGACCATGGCCCCGATCATCACCGACGGCACGACCGTCCAGCCGATGATCAGGGGAAGCACTCCGTACTTGTACGCCAACTCGGAATACGAAATGAAGAGGAATGTGGTGAAACTGGTCATGTAGAACGACACGCCTGACAGCCACCATGGAATCTGGTTGCGCGCCGAGAAGTAGTCGCGCATGTTCTTCATGTGGCGCCAGAAGTACGCCCCGATCGAGAGCATGATCACGAAATAACCGACGAGAATGACGTAGTCGGGGAGCCGAAGCGTTGTTTCCGCAAGCATCATTTCTTCACCAACTCGGCAAGCGTCCGGATCTGTTCCAGCACCATGACCGCCTGATCGGTATCCCCCTCGCCCCAGGCGACGTCCAGCCGTTGCAGAAGGCGGGGCAGTTCCCAGGCAGTCTGCGAATTGGGCGTGGTTGCCCGCTGCTCGGGGGTCAGCGGCCGCAGGTCGTCCATCTTCCCCTCGGCCAGGACCCGGTTGGCCCGTTCGCTGAGACTGCGGCGCAGGTCACGGTACGCAAGCTCCGTCGCGATGTCCATCGCATACCGCCGATCGTTGTCCGGTCCCTCGGCTGTCGCGGCCTGCAGTTCCGGCGGGCAGGCAAACGGGCGCACCCGGTTCATCGCAGTCATCAGTTTTCGGTTCTCCGCCATCGCCTGGGGCAGGACTTCCTTTGTATAGAACTGCCGCAGCCATGCGATGTCGAACGGCACCCGCCGGGCCTTCTCATCCCGCACCGTCGAGACCCGCGAGGGTCCGCTGTCGCCTTTGAACCAGACCTCCCAGCGGTCGAAATACCCGTTGCCGTCGGTGTCGAACATGCGGGTCTCGCCGATCTCGCCCAATCCGGCGAAGTGGCCCATCTGGATCCAACCTTCCTCGGCCCCGAACAGGTGAATCCGACCGTCGACGCCACTGTAGTACAGCTCGCGTCGGTTCGCGGGCTTGCTGCTCCACTCGCGACGGACGTTCCACTTCTGGCAGGGCCCGCCGGTGTTCTCCATGAACCGCCGCTCCCAGATCCAGAACACGCCCTCCCAGCGGAAATCATCGTCCTTGTTCGCCCCGTATCCGATCGAGATCGTGTCGTCGTGGTTCTCGTGCCACGAGAATCCCGTTTCGCGGGCCGGGTAGGTGTTGCTCACATGCCGCACGCGATCATGCGGCACAACCACGGTCGTCTGCGGCGGCCGTCGCAGCGGGTTGTAGTGATACATCCCGGGGAACTGGTAGGGCACCTTGTTGACCAGGTTGAAGCCGAAATCATAGTGCAGCGGCGTCTGTTCGCTGCTCAGGTTATCGATGTCGAAGCCGTAGCGGATGTTCACCACGCCCATCTGCTCCAACTCGTCTTTCCATGGCAGGGCGTAGGCGGTGTTCGCGTAATCGGGATACTTCGCGACGTCATATTCCAGCGGCACCGCGCTGAACCGGACGACCTCCTCGCTCTGCCCGTCGCCGTCGGTGTCGTAGAAGGCGAATGGGCATTCCGAGATTGGGCCCCAGCGGCCGACCTTCGGGTTGAACTTGTTCATGTAGATCATGTTGTTGCCGTGCGGATCGGCCTCGAAGAAGCTCGGCCCGCCGTACTCGTAGCCCGACAGGCTCCACATATGCCCATCGCCGTCGAGATCCATGCCGAACCAGCAGTGGTTCAGCCGGCCGTCGGTGAAGTAACGAATGTCCATTTCGTCGGGGATGCCGTCGCGGTCGTTGTCGATCCAGTCGACCATGCGATCGACGACGCCGTCGCCCTCGTAGTCCGCCACGTAGCAGTCGTTGACCCGATCGCCGGCGCGGACCGCGCTGCCGTCATGGCCGTCGTCAATGATCCAGACAAGTGCTTCAATGTCCTTGCCGGCGCGAAGCGTGACCTTCTCGCGCCGCACGAGCATTCGATTGGCAGCCTCACCCTCGGCAGGCACCATGAGCTGTTCACCGACCTTGAGCCCTGCCGCCTGTAACCACCACTCTTTGCTCTTCAGATCCAGCTTGCCGTCGCGGGTCATCGCGGTTTCCCGCATCCACCAGGGGCCGCGTGGCTCCTGCCCCGCATCCAGGCCGCGATTGAAGGCCGCCGAACAGCCGGCAAGCGTGAAGAGCATCGCGGGGGTTGCGAACGCCACAAGGACAATTGGGATTCGGCTTCTCCGACTCTTGCGTGCGGTCGGCGCGTACCGCGTGGTCCTATCTCCCCCCCTGGCCAAGGGGGGGTAGGGGGGGGTGGTCCCGGCCGCAGTCAGTTGCCGCAGTCGCATGTCATGTCCCTCATTTCTTGCCGGCTTTTGTCGGTGCCTGCGCAGGGGCAATCCGCAGGTGATCCTCCAGCAGCCTGACAGCCGCCTGCGTGTCACCATCGGCAATGGCATCGAAAATGGCTCCATGCTGGTCGCGTCCCTTGCGGTAACGGGCCATGCTCTCCGGCCCCCGTCCGAGCATGAAGCACTTGCCTTGCTCGACCAGCGTGGCGTATGTCTCGCTGAGTCTCCGGTTGCCGGCCATGTCCACGACGGACTGGTGGAACCGCGTATCGGCTGCCAGGTAGGCCAGCGGATCGTTTCTCCGAACGGCCGCCCGAAGCTCGGCCAGCGCCTTCTCCAGTTGCCCCAGCCCCTCGGCCAGCGGGTGAGGCATCACCTTTCGCAGCGCCGCCAACTCCAGCATCCCCCGAAGCTCGTAGAGCTCGGCCAGCTCGGCCGGGTCAAAAGGCCGCACGAACGCTCCCCGAAACGGGATCGTCTCCACCCAACGCTCGTTCTCCAATCGACGTAAAGCCTCGCGAACAGGGGAGTTACTGACGCCAAGCTGCCGCGCCAGGGCGTTAATATTCAGCTGCGTGCCCGGCCCGAAATCCCCGCCGATGATGCGTTGCTTGATCGCCCGGTAGGCCTGCTCGACGAAGCTCGATCGTGAGATGGGCATGGCCGTCATACTTGCTCCGGGACATCCGGGGCTGCAAGCGAAAGATCGTGCACGATCCATAATCAACGATCACCTGGTTGTCAACCCGCTCCCGGCGAGTCCTGCCATGGAGAGATCCGGCAACCCGGATCGTTGCTCGCAGGTCGACTCGCCGCCGGGGGGCGGTTGGCTCCAAAGCGTCCCAACTTAACCATGCCTGCGGCCTCACGATCGGTCGGGTGAGTGGTGTTTATGCTTGGATGTGCCTCGATCTGCCTGATCCGGCGCTTGTCCAGCCTCGATGCTCGGAGTATAAACTCTTCAGAGAGCCGATGTTGGATCATTCGGTCCCAGGTGGCCAACGATGAGGATTGGCGTTCTATCTGACACCCATGACCGGCTGCCGGCCATCGACCGGGCACTCGACCTTTTCCGGCAAAGGGGGGTTGAAGCCGTGGTCCATCCGGGTGACCTCGTGGCCCCCTTCGCCGCTCGCCGCCTGCTTGCCTGGACCGGCCCGTTGTACGTGACCTACGGGAACAACGACGGCGAGCGCGAGGGTTTTAAGCGGATACTCCCGCAGATTCAGGACGGTCCGCTCTGGATCGAGGCGGGCGGAAAGCATATCCTCGTCCATCACTATGCTGACTGGTGTACCCCTCAGGATCTGGACCGAGCCGATATCGTCATCACGGGGCACACGCACGAAATCGTCAACGAAAGGCGGGGCGGGAAGCTGTTTCTGAACCCCGGAGAGTGCTGTGGGTGGCTGTCCGGCATCTGTACCGTGGCCATCCTGGAGACGAACAGCCTTTCTGCTGAGATGATCGAGGTGACTCCATGACGGACAGACTCGGTTGGCGGCTGAGCTTGCTCGGCCTGGCGATGGTGATGCCGGTCGCTTCCGGCTGCATACGCCGGACCATGACCATCAACACCGCACCACAGGGGGCGCGCGTCATCCTCAACGATCAGGACATCGGCACCTCGCCGGTCAGCATCGATTTCACCTGGTACGGCGACTACAGCGTTATCCTCGAGAAGGAAGGCTACCGGACACTCCAGACGAATCAGTTCGTGGCGACACCGTGGTACCAGACCCCCGGCATTGATTTCTTCACCGAAGTCCTTTGGCCGTTCTCGGTCCACGACAGGCGGGAATACACCTTTGAGATGGAGCCGGCCGGGGAGCCGATTTCCCGAGACGATCTCCTGAAAAACGCCGAGCAGTTCCGCGAGCGAGCCATTTTCGGTGAGGATTGACCGCCGCCGGCCCTGAACCGACCGCCATTCTGCCCCCTTACCCAACCGCGCGTTCGCTGACGGTCGTCATTGGCTGTCCTGAACCAAGCGCCATTTTGCTCCCCTTCCCAAGCCTGGTTTTCGGGTCGTTCCCCGCTGGAATACCCGTGCCCGGACAACCACAGACCAGAGCCGACCAAGGGCCCTCTTGACGGATGGCCGCTCTGCCGATGTAATAGTGCATGGTCTGGCTGCTGTTCCGCCCCCGAAAATGGCGGTCAGTACCGCTGAAAGCGGATGCCACAGACACATGAAACCCCGGGGCCGTAGCTCAGTTGGGAGAGCGCTTGCATGGCATGCAAGAGGTCGTGAGTTCGAATCTCATCGGCTCCATTAATAAAACCTTTGTAAATCAAAGACTTACGTCAAACTTGGCGTGAGTCGTTTTTCTTTGTATCCTGTCCTGCGCCATCGTCTTGACATCGTTTCGCCACCGTTTCGCCCTCGATGGCGGCCATGCAAGCGGTCACCGTGACCACTTGCATACGGAGCAGGAGGTCTCGGGAAAATGGCATTCATTCGCAAAAGAGCCAATGGTCAGCTCTCCCTGGTCTTTTGGTGGCAAGGCAAGTCGTGGATCAAAGCCCTGGGAACCACGGACGAGAAAGAAGCCGAGCAGACCAAGAAGGACGCGAAAGCCCAACTCAACCGTATCCGTCAGGGTAAGTCGCCACTGGCCGCCCGCCTCCTCGCCGACGGCATCCCCATCACTGACGTTTTCTTCGGCTCCCCTGAAGTCGCCCTCCGCATCAGCAAAGAAGACGGCAACGAAAGCCCCTTACCGCTAGGCGAACTGATCAGAGCCTATCTGGCCGGCTTGCCCGGCAGCGTCAGCCCCGAGCACCGCTACACCATCGAGCTCTGGCTCAAACACATCCGTGAATTCCTGGGCGACGACCTTCCCATCATGTCCCTGACCACGGCCGATCTGGAGGCGTATCGCAAGAAACGAGTCGGACCTGATGGCGAGAACACAGTTTCGCTCAAGAAGGAACTGACCTATCTGAAGTCCGCCATCGACTGGGCGGTCGAGAACAAGCTGCTGACCAACAATCCGATACCTCGTTGGCCCACCATCCAGACAACGCCCCGGAAACGATTCGAGTGGAAGGCAGATATCGAGGCGATGATCGCAGAACATGAATTCAAGAACGACGACGAAAAGCAGGCATTCCTGGATGAGATACGAGCCCGACTGGTTTTGACGGCGGAAGATCGTCGCAAACTCGTCAATCTCGCCCGGAAAGAAACGCCTGACCTGGCGGTGCCGTTGATGTTGGTTTGTGGCACGGGCATTCGGCGGGGCGAGATGGTCAAGCTGAAGAAGGTGGATTTCGACCCGAAACGGGGGACCATCATCGTCGAATCGGAGAAGCAATCCAAGTCGGAGCAGGTGACATACCGCACCATCGTTTTGGGCGAGGACGTACTCAAGGCTTTGCGGGATCATGCCAAGGCGTTGCCCAAGACGGAACGGCTGTTGTTCCCCGTATTCAAGGCGGTTTCCTTGGCTTATCGGGGACGATGGAAGAAGGCGGGCGACAAGCGGAAGCAGTCGGCGGAGCGATTGAGGGCTGAGCGGTCCAGCAGGATGCTGGATGACTTGGTGGCGGGGACAGAGTTTGAGTTGATGTCGGGCTGGCATTGCCTACGGCATTCGTTCATTTCGATTTGTGTGGCGCGTGGGACGGAGTGGCCGCAGATTGCAGAGTGGGTCGGGCATGTCAGCCAGAGGACGACGAAGCTGCACACGCATTTCAATACGGCAGACAGTAGAAGGAAAATGGAAGCGCTGGAGATCAGGTTTACATGAAGTCAAACGGATTGCCTGGTCTTTCCCACCAGGCGTTCTCGAACCGATATGGCCCGTCCACGCCCATCCTCATCGCTGCGACGACCTGCTCTCGTTCCTCGACGGTCGCCCACAACTGCTCGACGAGCTGGTTCAGAGGAACCTCATGACGCCCACGCATGATGGGCACCTCCCACATGTTACGGTCTTCCCCGCCGCGCATTTCATTTCGACCGTGCCGGACCAACTTCCGCCGACATGGACGCTGGTCATGATTTCGATGGCTGGTGATGGATTCTGGTCATCGGGGGTGAAGGCGTACACAAAGATGATGCGTGTGTCGTCGTCGCAGAGATACATCTTGGCGGACTTGATGGTCAGGCCGACCTCCTGGCAGGCGGCGACGATACGGCGTTTAACGTCTTCGGCATGTTCACGACCGGCACGGCGCATGCCCGAATTATACCGGCAGCCGTTGGAGGCGCTGAATTCGCCAAGTGCACGCTCCAGCAAGAGGGTAGCGGAGCAGGTGGATCATGTGAATCCCAAAGACGACGAAGCTGTACACGCATTGCAATACGGCGGAAAGCAAGAAGCGGATGGAGTCGCTGGAGATCAGGTTTTGACACCCAGCGGATCGATGACCACCAAGCCGCACCGCTTGGCAGCTTGACTTCTGGGATCTGCATCCCCGCGCTCACCGCCACCCGTATCCGAGAGAGGAAGGCGGCGCAGTATGCGGCTACGGCGGTTCCCGGATCAGGCAAGGTGAGGATGTTAGGTTTTTGTTGTGCCTGGCCGGTGGACCTAACGTGTTGCTCATAGGCCCAAGCGCCAGTAGCAGATGCAACTGATTCATATCCAAGGGCTTAGGGGCGATTCTGTGTTGTTTTCCACTTCGCGAGGGTCATTTCCTTCCGTTGGTACGCCCTTTATGGAGCGGTTTGGGTGGCATTGCCGGGCCGCCGGGATCAGCCACTCAGTTTCGCTTGCGGTGGTACCATGCTGTCTGTAGAATAAGAGTTTGGAGGGGGGGAACAGGGAATGTCGATTGGACGCGCGCTGCGGACCGACAACACCCGTGATCGAAGCGACGGACGTGATCCGGGCTATGAGTCCCCTCTCCACTTGAAATCCCAATCCAATCTACGACGCGTCGCGCGCGGCTCCTCTCCAGGAGGTTCGCATGCTTTCTTCACGGGTATTCCTACACGCAAGCGAGCGAGTCTTCCGAGTTCTGATCGCCGCCCTGTGTACGGCCGGTCTCCTCTCGCCGCAGGGTTGCGGCACGGAACCGCCACCCACGTCTCCGCCAATGACGCTTGGGGAGCGGGTGAACCTAGCCACCGGCGACATCGGTACTGAAGGAGGCATCATTGCGGTGGAGCGCCCCGGTGACCCTCTTGACGGTCTGAAGATAGAAGTCCCCGAAGGAGCTTGCGGCGACGCAAGGACGTTTGCCGTCTCGTATAGGCCCATCCTCGGCACGGCATTCGAGGAGGATCAGAACTTCGTCTCACCGCTGATCACGATCGACAACGACGGCGGCTATGCCGAACAAATCATCCCGGTGACCATCCCCATTCAGGTTCCGGACGACCACTTCGCGATGGCCTTCTACTACGACGAGAGCACCGGTGAGCTGGAGGCCATCCCCGTCCTCGAACAGACGCCCACATACGTCACGATCGCCACGTGCCACTTCATGAACGGGCAAGTGAGCGACCTGGATCTGAAGACGCAGCGTCGCGCGCAGACAACGAACGCGGCAGGCGGTGCCGCGAATCTCCTGGTATCGTCTGCGCCAAAGAGCACGCTCGACAATTTCAACCTGCGCACGGATTTCCTCCCCGGCAGAGATGACTGGCAGATGCCCAACGTCGCCTCCATCCTCACGCCGCTCGGCAACTGCACGGGAATGTCGGTCACGGCGATGTGGTATTTTGCCGAACGAGCCCAGAGGGGTCAGCCGACGCTGAGGGGCCGGTACGACAATGACGAGGACGCCTTGTTGTACGCGACGCCCAGGTTCTGGCTGGACGACAGCCGGGCCCTCAGGCTCGTCTCCGTTGCGCAGAAAGATCTGCAAAGCAGGTTTGCGCAGGGGATCATCGAGGATGAGCTTGCCGCGACGGCGCAACAGGGGGCCAAACGCAACTTCTACTCGATCGCCCTGGCGCTGTACCGCACACGAAAGCCCCAACTCATCGGTCTTTACGGCCCCTCGCTGGATACGTATGGCCGCCCAATGGCGGCGCATGCGGTCGTCTGCTACGGCATTCAGGGGCAATCACTGCTGATCGCCGACCCCAACCTGTCCGGCGACGCGGGCCGCCGGATCGATTTCAACGGGTTCACCTTCGAACGCTATACCTCGGGACAGCCCACCGATCCGCTGGACTACTTCGACAGGGTTGTGTTCTACGGCAAGACCGCCCTCGTGCGCTGGGACCGGGTTTCTGATTTCTGGGCAGATCTCGACATGAAGTCGATCGGCCAGGAAGAGTTCCAGTACTATTCCTACCGGGGCGAAGAGTTGGAATGGGGCGATAATGAGTACAACGTGGCTCGCGAATTCGAGATTGACCTCACGAGACCGAATTACGTGAGCCACCCCCGGGTGAGAGTCGACTTCGTGGTGCCCCGAGACGCATTCAACCGCGAGTTGGATCACGTGACCTATGACGAGGTCGCCCGGGATCCGGAGAAGCCATTGAGGGGGACCGGAGCCATCCACCTGAGTCCGGGCGTGAACATCATCGGGTTCTACCTGTACGCCAAGGGCGTCTCTTCCTTTCCGCTGCTTTCCGAATTGTGGCAGGGTTTCGACTGGGTCACATTCGTGTACGAAGACCCTTCGCAACCGTCGGAGCCTTCGCAACCGGGTCTGGACCTTCTCCTGTTAACTCGACTTTTGCCATTCTTGGGACCTAGCCGGGGGGTCGGCGATGCTCAACAAAAAGAGGCCG
>MTKZ01004283.1_pt2 | contig 23571 bp, 21 predicted proteins | sample 1042781 | NCBI WGS metagenome assembly MTKZ01 (sample SAMN06212207, study PRJNA360539) | anaerobic digester metagenome | biome: Wastewater treatment plant; material: sludge; isolation source: anaerobic digester fed with sludge from wastewater treatment plant | place: Denmark: WWTP Viborg ... | reverse complement strand
TGGACCTATTGAAAATTATCGCAGCGCAATCTAACGCTGTCCATATCCAATCGGTCGGAATTTGTACCCGTATATACGACTCGGTCCGCAGAGGAGAGGTTAAGGTTGTGGTTTAGCAACTATTTTAACCGATGATGGGTGAGTTAGTTATTGGATGCCAGGTTTTCCGTTTAAATCTTCAAAGTTCAAGAAGAGCAATTTTTCACGCTCTTCATCTTTGAATTTTAAACTCCATCGATCTTCCATGAACTTGAGAAGCGCAAGCCCTCTTGTTTTGATTTGATCAGGTCCCCATATATTGCTTTGAGATACTTCGATCTCCGAGTGAGAACCATCGGAATAACCATTTCGAATCTTCTTCCCTGATGTATCATATTTGGCGTACTTTTTTTCAGTAAAACTATCATTTTGAAGCGAAGAATTAATTGACATTGAGAGTAAAAGAAGATTGCCCAAGGTAGCGCCATAATACTTGCGATGCTCTTTCGTAATATCAGTAAACAAAGTTGCCCAATAGGCAGTTTCTGTTTGAGGATAAATGTGCTCAATGGAAATTCTGTCTTTTTCTGATTTTAGAAGATCGTTCCAATCGACCTTCTTTTGTCGGCTCTCAGATAACAAACTCAATTCATATTCATAAAGGAAATATCGTAGGCCAGACCAACCGTAATAACCTGATCCACTTTTGAATTTCTTGTAAAGATTGTTGAAGAAATCATTGCTCCGAAATGTACGGTCAGGGTGGAATGTGTAGGAAAGCCTTTCCTCTAATTGAGCAATTATCCTCTCAGTCTTTATCTCTCCTCGGTCCAACGCTCGAGCTGCATTATAAAATTCACTACTACCATAATTGGACATCACAAAATTCATGCGGAAGTTTATAAAAATAAATCGTTCAATCTTTCTAAAAAGACTAATGCGGTCTTTCTCACTTTTAACATTTTTAAGAACCGCCATAACCAGCGGTCTGAAATAACCAATACCAATACGATTGAGGCGATCAATCCATTGCCGCTCCTCGACGGACATACCTGTTGCAAGATCAGGAAAAAATGAATTGAACCAGTGAACACCGGAATCCTTCAGGCTATTGGCAAAATCCCGGATTTCAGTTGGTCTTAGTTGAGAATATGATTTCGGTAATGTATCCTCAGCAGAATCCCCATTCTCATTTTCAATGTCCTCATCACCTTGTTCTGAGCGCACTTCTTCCGGGGTTTCTAATAACACATCTTGTTCAATTTTCTTATGAACCTTTTTAGGCGCAAATTGTTCATCAAGGAGGAAGCGGATATAATCTTGCCCGGTCTTTCGGGAGTATTTAAAATACATTATCCAATGTGCCCGTAAGAAGTCATCATCATTCAGCGGTCGTATTTTGTTTCTGCCAAGTTGGCGATAAGCTTCTTTCCAGGCATCATTGATCGTCTCTCGTAGGCTCTTCCTTGATGCATGGTCTAATTCCTTGTCACTGTAAAGTGTAGTTAAATAAATCAAGCGGTTTTTTAGCAATTCCAAATCTGAGAGCTTTTTTCCCCGATTATTCATTGTTTCGAAAGCGACGAATACATCAAATTCATCTTTGATTACATATTCATTGAACAAAAATCGCTTGGTGAGTTTCTTGTAAACTTCTTGAAGCCCTTGAAGTCCTTCTCTCTCGTACAATTCGCGAAATTGCTCGGTAAAGTAAGTTTTAGCATTACTGAGATTAAGCGTGTAAAAAGTTTCTTCTACAGAGCCGCCACCTTCCTCACCAAGAATACGATATTTTAAGTAGTTATAACTTGGGTTGTCGCTCTCATATCCGAATATGTAGGTGCGAAATTGGTCACCAGTTGGCTTGACCTTGAAAAGATAGCGGCTCTCTAAATCTGCCACGCTCATACTTTCGGTGACATACATATTCTCGACTGTTTTTTCTTTGTTTTCCGGTAATGCTGTGATGAAATCAACGAATGATTGCAAGAAAATAATGAAAGTGGTTAGTCTTTGCTGCCCATCAACAATGTGATGAACGTGATATGAATGGTCATCTACCAGCCAAAATTCCTTGGTATTTCTGGCTATTTCATGGTCTGGAATTTGTTTCAAAGTAAGTACACCCGTGTAATGGGATCGGTCACCAGACAGATTTACCAGGTCTTCCCAGAAATCCTTGAGCTGTTCTCGGCGCCACGCATAACCTCGTTGGTAATCGGGTATGCGGAAGATTTTCTCTTTAAATAGACTGTCCAGGGATTTTGGTTCTTCCATTAGCAATTCCTTAATGACGATAATATCTGTTTTCTGCTTCAAAACTAATTATGCCATACAATCCAAAAATTTCTCGTGAACGTGTGGTGGTAATTAAAAAAATAGATTTACCTCGCCAATTTTGTAATTGGCTCTTGATTAAGTAATACATATGTATTACAATCTATCCATCTTGATTAAGGAGCCAAAATGCCAAGGAAAAACTCACCCACCAAACCAGTACGTTCTTTTCGACTAAGTTATGAGTGTGTTCGCCAATTGAAAGATCTGGCCGGCAATATGGGGCGCAGTGAAGGTGATGTAGTCGAGATTTCTATCGACCGGATGTATCGGGAAGAATTGAGATTCGGTAATTTGATGGTCAGCGAAGGTCAAAAGCCTGAAGATAGCTATAGAGTTGAAAAGAAAGAGGAGTAGAAATGATCGCAGGAATTATTCATGTTTTATGGAAAGCACTCTGGAATGCGGTCGTGGTAATGGTCTGCGCAAGCCTGATTTTCATTGGATTTAAGGCCAATCAGCCTATGGATGTGGCTGGAGCGCCGGCGGGATTGACCTATACTGAGTTTATCCAGGATCGATTTGATGCAGCCCAAACGGTCAAATCTTCGCGCTGTGGATGGGGGATGATGTTATCTTTAGCCGCGCTTGGACCGATTTATAGCGTGGTTTATACCGAGGTTGCGATTCATCCAGGCGGCTTCCTCGATCAAGTAACTGCACCTGATCCAGACATTCCCACTGGCGTTGCCGGCGCACAATGGTATGAAGTTCCGGGCATTTGGTGGAATGTAGTGGAACGGCTATCCTGGACGATGTTGGGGAAACCACACTCGGTTGGATGTAATTTTAGAGCAGTTGAGTAGGCTTGATTTCTGTGGTTGCGGTCATAGATGCATTCCAACGAATGATTCTGGGGACCTGAGTAATCGTCGAGAAAATTGCCCAGGTAAATGCGTTTCTGTGCGATTTTAGAATAAGCTGAGTTGAGAAGCGCCGGGTGAATTTGGTTTCGATAAATTAAAAACCCCATATACCTTTCCTTTGTAGTAAAGGGCTTCACACTCCACGGCCCAATTTTTGTTTCCATTTTTGAAGGGTATATGATCATTTCCTGATACATAATCTTGTGATTTATATGCGGTATAGAATAAATGGTTCTCGGGAATTATTGAATATTTACCAATGGAATATTTTTCTTGACTTGGCGAATTGGAAGAATATTGAACGTAAAGCCTCCGTGTGCCAGTAATTTCAGATTTCAAAAGTTCCGGTTGGCTTTCGTTTTTGGTTGGTAAGATCCCAAATTGGCAAACAACGACAAAACATCGATGAGCAGCACATTGTGCCAGTTGAATGGCAATTGCAGGTTTTGAAGCTGGATAACATTCATCGAGCTGCGGAAGTAGTTGAATACTAAAACCTTGATTTTGTTGGATAGAGAAGATGTCGTCAGAGGGTATCAAGAATTCAGCCGCGCCTATGTTAGCAAAACGATCAATGAGACTATCGAAGTCATCATTTTGTCCTGCGATGTCATTAAGAAATTCGTAAATCTCATTATCTTGCCGAATTAGATGGTGGCTGATCTCATGATAATAGGTAAAGTTAATATGTTCTTGATCGGCTGAGGAAGTATCCAACCAAATAACTGGTTTTGGTCGTGTGCCTGGTTCGGCAGTCAAATATATTCCGAAGTCGAATTGTAGCCTGCGCTCTTCGACTTCTATTCCCAAATTATTGGCTAGTGGGTCTTTGGTCCCTGTATAACCGTTTGTAGAATCATAGCCATATTTTGTTTTGGTGAACTTTACAATATCTATCAAGCGTTGTTTTGCCTGGCGGAATGTACTGATCCCCATTATCCCGTCTTACCTCGTTGATTATTTTCCCATCATCCATTTTAGGGAATGGTAGTAACTTAACCACTCTTCTTTGGAAACCGGCTTCTTCTTCGCTCGATGTTCCATTAGAACCATCACATCTATTATATCCCTGTCGATGTTTGGGTCTTCCAACAGGAGGTCCTTTAATCCCTGCGGCAATAAATCGTTATCAGCTAATGGTTTTTTTTCTTGTTCGTCAACAAGTTCGCTAATATTTACTGCATAAAAATTTGCTAATGTTTCTAATGTGGCCAAGGAAGGTTTTGTACGGCCACGTTCTACATCTGAAAGAAATGACACGGATAAGTTCGTTTTCCCAGCTACCTCGCTTAGGGTTAGGTTATGCCTATTCTTACGAATCGCCTTGAGTTTTTCTCCCAGGCTCATTGTTCACCTCCGGAATCAGAATCTTCCCCTTAATAAATATAATAGCAAGTGTGTTTTCTGTCAAGGCGTAAAAATAAATTATTTTCGCTATTGACATAATTTATTGGACCGTGTACAATTACGTCAATAACGTAATTTTCTGTGAATTTCGCTTCGTGAGAAGTACACAGAAAAAACGAACCACCTTCATCAAGGGTTATCCTCAGAAATGCGGTAAGCCCATTTTAAGGCCATCATCAAAAATGAGGGCTGAACTAAAAGGAGTAAAAAATGGCAAGTGATCATCAGGTTAGATGCATCAATAAAAGCGATCGATACAATCCTCATGAGCGTATCCTGGCAATCGGCGGAGTTAACCCTGACGGCGGCCGATGGAAGCTCTCGCAGCAGGATGCAATCGCAGGTATCGAAAGCGGTAAATGGAGATTTTACGTGAGCGTTAACGGGCGATCGGTCTGGGTAATCGTGGCCAAAAGCGCTCAAGGGCACAAATATTTGAAGACGGAGGCGGATGGCGAACAACCGAATAATTTACTGAGCCTTCCTGAATGTCCGTAGGTAGGTTTTGAATTTTAATTTAGAGCGCTCACGGACTGCCTCGGTGAGATCAGCCGGCAATGCAGCATATTGCTCGAGGTTTTTCGGAGCGACATACCATTTACCCTTTTTTGTTTGAGGAGAAAACCATGACCTTTCAAGGTGCTGTCGTAAAAGAACAAGGCGTAACCTTTGCTGTTGTGATTGTGAAAAAGTCTGTAATTGATAACCACATTGAAGCGGACGAAGCAATTATGGGATTCCAGCAATTCTTTCCCGGTTTGCCCATTGTGCTTATGGCTCAAGATCATCACGGCGTCCCTACGTATTATGGCAGGCGAGATATATCAAAGTTCCTGGCGTCGGTACCACTGCAAGCAATTCCTTGGAAAAAGTACACTACCAGGTAGAGGTGAAATATGGCAGGTAAAAATCAACACGTAGAACCCACCAAAGACAATCGGTGGGGCGTACGAGGGGAAGGGAATTCACGGATCACGAAAAAAACAGATAACCAGTCTGAAGCTATTAATGTTGCCCGTGATATTGCAAGAAATCAACAATCGGAAGTGGTGATCCACAGACCGAACGGGCAGATTCGTGACAAGGATAGTTACGGGAACGACCCGTGCCCTCCTCTTGACAAGAAAAACTAACGGATAGATCCTGGTTGAAAATTCGCCACCCGTTGGGTTAATTATGGATATTGAAATTGTTCCGGAAGGTTTGATTTTAGCGAAGGAGATTTAAATGGGGTTCGTCGAAGGATTTGCAGGGTTTGCTTATCTTTTAGGAGATTTCGTGGCAACCATCGCTTTTGGTTGCGCTATTTGGATCGCAGGCGCTGCATTTATCAATTTGGGAAGCGATCGCCCGATCGATGCACCTGCAAAGATTTATCTTGCCTGGATCATGTCGGTTATATTAGGTATTATTGGCCAGATTGCAATTTTTTTGACACCAATAAAACAGACGGTTAGTGGGATTTTCAGCCTGTCCCCCAACTATCCCTTGATTACATTAGTTGGTGCAATCAGCTTGTTGATCATCAGCAGGTTTCTACGCCGCAGTAAATACTCATAACAAATCTAGAGGCTTTTTGCTTGGTTTTCCATTAAAAAGGTGGTGCGCTTTATATTACTCTTGCCTTTAGAGAAGATTAACTTCATGATCGGCTAGCCATTTGTATATTCGTGCAATAAGTCGCTTTTTTTGTTTTGACATAACCATCGAAAATACCAGGTTGCCGGGTAACTATTCCCCATACCCCCCCATTCTTCATAAAGCCTTTGATCAAGTCTTAGTAAAATTCTATCGAAAGCATTATGGTCAACATCCTGTCCTTCATCTTTTTTTGCATCGACCGAATCACGTATTCTCCGACGAACCGAGCGATCAAATTCATCAGCATCTTGCTGCCATCTGCCAGGCAAATCAAAGATATCAGGAAAAATTAGTAATTGATTTTGGGGGTAAACACCTTTATCAACGATAGCCCATGAAGACCCAATCTGTACCTGAACCGAATCCCTTGCAGGTTGAATATAAGAATGAAATGTTTCGGACAATTTACGCTGGTGCAGATATGTCAAAGGATCATTATCTTTTTTAATTTTTTCATTACAAGTAGTGCAAATGGGCAGAAGGTTATAAGGATGAACGCTTAAAGCAGGATAAATTGACCGAGGAAGAAAATGGTCTATTGATCCAAGAATCCCGGTACTTGTTCTCTCCATCCATGTCCCATCACACACTGGACAAACGTATAAGCCATCGTTTTTTGAAAGTGTTTCGGCATTTATAACTTGCGCATTTATATTGCATCTATATCCTGACACACTAGCAGGAAATCCTTTTTGCGTTATGACATCGTAAAAATTTTCAAACCAGCCACCAACCTGAGCTGCTAAAGGCGATGGCAAATTTGCCTTAGGTTGAAGGTAGAAAGTAAAGGTTCTATCACTATATTGTTTGTAATAGTTTATATCGTGACGGAATGCGGTAAGTATGTCATTTTTCTCTGCTGAATTCGTATGACTATAAAATCCCTTTAAAGGGTCAATTAGCTTTTGCTTATATTTCCATAGCCAAGAAACAGTATCTGTTCCAAAAATTGAATTAAGGTTTCGAATATCCGAAAGGTCAAGTGTTAAACTTAATTTCAATAGCTCTTCTTGAATATATACTGCTAGCCATAATGCATCAATACAGTCTGGGCGATTAACGGGATGAAGCATCTAATTCCTCCAGCCTGTCTTGAATTCTGTATCGCCAATAACCAGGGCCAATTTGGTCTAACAATTTTCGTAATTCCTCCTGGTTCCCTCTTTCTAGTGCTTCGGAAAGATAGCGAGTAGCATATGCGCCGACCGACTTTTTTGTTTCGAACCAATCCACCATGATATCGCTTGGATCTACTGCAAGAATTGGTGTTCGTATCACCACTTCTTCAGACCATCCTTGTGAGTTTTTGGATAGGAGAGTAACCTGGGATTTGGTTACATCTGACAACATAATGCTGGAATGTGTGGTCACTAGAACATGGTTATATTTGCCAGAAAGCATTTTGTCTGCGATATTAATAATTTCTCGTTTCCAGAAATCGTTAAAGTGGGCTTCCGGTTCATCCAGAATAATCAAGCTATCTTGCATATCTAACATAGCCAGCAATGCCATTCTGCCCAAAAAAGCCCGCTCGCCATCGCTCAACCAATCCAGGAGAAACACGCTCGGGATATGAGCATTCGCGAACTCACCATCAACCGGTTCTATCGCCTTCCTCTGCAAAAAGAGATTGATATCTTGTAAAGTCGGGCTGCCGGTGTGGGTGGGATCGTCATCAAGCTGGGCGTCCAGAGTCTTGAATAATCCAAAAGCGCCATTGAATTGATCGAGAAGCCGTTTGGCTGCACCAGGATCCTTATTTATTTCATAAACCACCAGCCGGTCGGACGCTTGTTGAAGGACTGTGGGGCGGGGCTCAAGTTCAAGGAGCTTCTCATAGAATGATTTATCTGAAAGCCGGTCGTAAATGCGAAACCGCAAGGAAAACCCCGCAAAATTTTCGATACCAACCGCATCCAACACGCCGGCAAGTGGTTGGTGATTGACTGATTCAGGGTCGGTTAGGTACCGCAACAATCCGCAGAGTGTTATAGCGTTCAACAGCGAGCTGCGCAATAGCAGAAAAGGCATTTCTTCTTGCGCAAGGGGCTCAGTTTTTTCTTCCTTGACCACCTGCGTTGGCGTTTCATAAATAAACCGATTCTTTTTATCGGTAAGAATTTCTTTGCCTGCGGGAGAATTGTTCGTTGCCAGGTAACGATGGTTAAGGATGTTATCCCACTCTTCTTCTGAACCGGTGGTATAAACAACGATCCCTTCGGGGCGGTATTGGCGGTCTACAACTGGATTCTCCAGGTCTTCTTGAGACCCATCTGGTTTTTGTACAGAGGAAATCACCTGCCAGGCTTCTAACCCTGTTTCCCAAAATTTCCTGACCAACACCTTGATCGGTTGACCTTTGTTTTCCAATTCATATTCAAGCTCATATTGATATTCTGCGCCTTCCCCTGTTTGTAATGAGGTAAATATCTCAACCAGAGTGCGCAGGAGGGTGCTTTTTCCAGATCCATTCACCCCCACCAGGAAATCCAGACGGTAACTCTCTTTCTCATCCAGACGGCCGTCACGGTCAAACCGTAAATTCAAATCATGCAGCAGTAAGTGATCTTTTATATACAGGCGAATCAACTTCATTGCGGTTTTCCTCCAAGGAATTCACGCTCGCTGCTCAACCGGTAATACTCCGCTCCATCAATCAAAACTCGAACTACTACTCCCATCCGCTCAAATAGATCCAATACCCTCACAAGGTCTGGTTCGGAATAACTGTTGTCCGAAACAAAATTCAGCATGTCTTGTTCTGTGTGATGTTCTAGACCCGCTTTGCCATCTACCAGATCGGGGTCCACCTGTTTCATAAAAACATCCCGAAGGTTATTTCGAATTTGCGTATCGATATCCGAAACCCGAAAAGGTCTCGGAATAAAAATGCTCTCGTGTTCTTCCACCATGGTCTGAATGATTTCCCGAACATCTTTTTGGATACCCCGCAGTTCTCCCATTGGGCTAATTTTCACCCAGAACGGTGGGATCGATTCATTTGCTGCGGGTTTCATTTCCGCCAGGGTCAGCAATTTCCTGATCTGCCCGGCTAATTCCAATTGTGCCATATGAATATTTTTCAAAACTTCGGCCGGGCCTTCCAACCCTGCCTCGCTGGTCTCGCGTTGGCGCGGAAAGTAAGTAGCGGGTTGTAGATCGAGGTTGCTGGTTTTTTGAATAATATGGCTCGGTACAGCCACGCCCAGCACTTCACCTTCCCCAGTAAACACAACTCCGCACTGCCGCCCGTCCGATTCGAAAACTGAGCTGCCGTTCTCGTGAAAGAAGATTTCAAACTGCGCTGAGTTGTTCTTCTCCAGATGAATACGCAGCCAATAGTGTTTTCCGCTTTTCAAAAGGTACACTTGCTCCGCAAGTTTCATTCCCTCCAACTTACCGGGCGGGAAAAGTATCAATGTTCCGCTGTTCTCATCTGGGGAGCCAGTCTCAACCCCGTTGGAGTCAAATGGGATCTCAATATCCCAGGAAAAAATGGTATCATCGCCTTCTTTAAACCGGGTGGGAACGTCATTGAGAATGAATGCCGGGCCAGCCGGGTATCCATCCGCATTCAGAACGATACCCATCCAGGCCGCATCCTCCCACTGTGTCACAATCTGAAGGGGGTAAACATTCTTTCGCTCACCACGAATTTCTCCCCCCGCGTCGGTGAGTTGGATCGAATATGCGCCTTGTAGAAATGTCGCTTTGATTTCACGATCGAAACTTTGTTGCATGGGGAATGCAATTGGCTGTGTTTGTCCGTCGATCGCCAGAATGTTGGCCTGATTGATCCAATAGAAGCTGTTTTCGGAACCAGAGCCAACATCCACCAAATAACAGGTCTCGCGGGCATTCAAGCGGGATAGCCGATTGACCCGAAAGCGCGAATTTTCATCGGTGAAAAGGACCCTATAACCGGCCAGCCCCTGATCGGTTATGTCCAATGGAATGACAGCTTGAGTCTCCTTCCGGCTGCGGATCGCCGCGGTGATCAGGGGCAGATCGTTATGTTCCGGATCCGGCTGGCGGTTGCGCCCGGAGGTAAAACCGTCAAACCGGGGCTGGAAGAACCAGTTGATGTAACTTGGCTGCTGCGTCTTTTCAATCAACAGTGCGTGCGTGGCCACCTGGCTGTAGGGTTGAAAAGCGTCTTTGGGAAAAGTCACCACCGCGGCCAGTTCGCCATCTTCGATCCACCTCTCGCGCAGAATTTGTTCGCCGCCGCTGTTTGCAAACAGGGAACCAGACGGTAAGAAAACGACCATCTGCCCGAACTCTGCCAGGCGGTTAAGAGCCAGACCCGTCAACACGGTTTCGGAACGTCCGCTCATCTTATAATCAAATGCCAGGTTTACTAGCGAATCATCTACCTTGGCACCAAAAGGTGGATTCATCAGAATACATTCAAACCGGATTTCCTTTTCGCGTTTTCCAAAGATGGATAGTGAGTTCCCAATGCGGATATCCGGTTTTCGGATACCATGAAGGAGACAGTTCGTAAAAGCCAGACGTGCCCAGTTGGGTGAGATTTCCACCCCGGTCACTTGAGGCAATTTTTCGGCGGCAGCCACTAAAAAACCACCGCTGCCGCAGGCGAAATCGGCCAGGCGGGCTCCGGGAAAGAATTCCAGCAGAGATGCAGCCCATTGAGCGAGATGGCGCGGGGTGAAATAGCGCCCGCCGGGTTCCATGCGATCCAAAAACTCTGGAAGAATTTCGTTAAAAATATAAGGCGCGGTAGTATCCCGAAGGAGATCATGCACGGCTCTGCCGACATTTATATAGCTGCTCTCGGGCAAGGAGCTGGTCAACTGCGGTAACAGTTGTTGAATGTTTTGAAGTTCTTCTAATTGTGGGATTTTCTTTAGTAAAGCCGGCAGTAGATCCCTGGGTATGAATTTTTCCACAGCCCCCGAATCCTCATCAAATTCAAGCAGTTCAAACCGGCTGGTCGCTTGAAAAATATGCAAACGTTTTGCGTTTAATTCTTCCCAGAGGAAATAATGCGCCAGGTTTTCGATAATCGTCAGTGGATCGGTTATCCCGGAAGCGGTGAAAATCTGCCAGATTTGATTTAAACGGCTGTGAATTTCAGACTGGGAAATCATCGCTTACAACTCTCCCTGGAAAGCTTGTGCCAGGATAGACTGCTCAAGTTGAGCTAACAATCTCTCCTGTTGGGTATTACCTTTCTGCATATTGTCAACATCATAAGAAAACTGGGTGATCCTCTCAACGATCTGATCTTGGATTGAGAGCGATTGAACTGTATCTGAAATGAATGGTATTGGTATTTTTATCTCACGTAGAACAGATTTGTTCGCACGTGGCATCCTTGCACCATAACTACTCCCGGAGGCCAGGTTCACGAACCACTTTGTCCGCATCACAAATGCTAAGTATTCTCTCCGAAGGAGGTTCGGATTTGGTTCATAAACTACCCATTCCGTTGAGCCTATCCCATTCACGGATGGAACAATCACCTTATTCAAATACGGTCGCAGTTTTGAGTAAAGGACGTGCTTTGAAGAAAAAGACACACAGGTGCTTTTTATATCAGAACCCTGTATGTAATTCGGAAGAGGTTCAGCATTCTGGCCTTCTGAAATAGCGTCTAATCCCCAATAATTATATGTATCAGAGGGATGGTCAGAAGGAATAATCTGATTTGGTTCCTCAGAAGCCAAAGCAGATAAAGGTATCGCTCCCCACCTTTCGGGAAGTCCATTTTCAGGATCTGGCAACATTTCCGCCAGCGCCGCATCCATCAGCCGGTTGGTGTCAGCCACGATCTTTTCGTGCAGCCGGCTGGCTTCTGCAAGTTCGCGAAAAATATTTTCAATTCTTGAAATTACTCGAGACTGAATTGCCAAGGATCTGTCAGGATCATCGGGATAGGGAATAGGAATCGAATGATTTTGAAGAAATTCTTGGGGAACCCTTTGTTGACCTACCGCGCCACGGAAATTCGTTTTGGCCTCTTGCCTGAATGGCTCACGGCGAACGAAATAATAGATCCACTCTGGCAGAATACTGCGATGGGGGCGTAGAACATGGAATTCCGTGGATCCAAAACCAAAGCCATTAATCAACTCGCGTGCTATGGCTGATTTTCCGTTTTCCATACAGGGAGTAATTTTGGCAAAAAGCACATCATTTTCTTCAAAATATGTATAGCCACGTTTTATTTCACCAAATGGACGGGTTTGCAGATCAACTATTTTTCCTTGTTGATCATCGACCGCTGCCATCGGCACAAATGAAGTCAATGTCTCATCCGAATACGTAAGATTACGTGGACGGGTGGGATTGATGTCACAAACCTCCGGCATTGAAAGAAATCTCCAACCATCGAAATAATTTCCTTCAGTCATTCGCTTCTCCATTGCCAAATTGATTGTGCAAGTCATCGATAATTGCGCTTAATTCCCGAATCCGTTCCTTCAGGCTTGCCGTCAACTCCCATGGTTTGGGAATGTCTTGTTCGGATGATCGGTGTGGGTTAGAAGAAGATAGATCGAAATCTTTATTTCTGATTTCGTCGAAAGTATCTACCCAGACATTAATTCGCTCTGTTGGCCTTGGCCCTTCTGCCTGATGCGCCTTGATTGCCACTTCTGAATCCCCGGCACTCGCTTCTGGCCTCGGCGCTTTTCCTGTTTTGTCATTGCGGTAGGCTTCCCACAGGCGATGCACGCGCCACTGATCACGCAGCTCCGTTGCCAACCCAAACGGCCGATCCCCGCCATGCTGGTGGTACTGGTTCCAGGACTGCCAGACCAAGCGCAGTTCATCGAAGTGTTCGTCGCTAATCGGGCTGCCTTTACTGAATTTCTTCAACCCTTCGGGAATGGGCAGTTCGTAATACAACACCTTTTTGGTAGGCCCTGGGCGCTCAAAGAATAATAGCGCGGTCTTCACGTCCGCATAGGGCGCAAAAGAACCTGGCGGCAGGCTGACTACCATAAATAAGTTGAACTGCTCCAGCAGGTCTTTCTTAACGGTGGCGAAAGCGCCGCCGCCAAACAGCGTCCCTTCGGGTACGACCATGGCGCAGCGTTTGCCCACCGCGGACTTAAGCTTCTTCATAATATGCTCGATGAAAAGCAGCTCGGTGGCGTTGGATTTCACCGGGAAGTTATCCTGAACCGCCTCGTTTTCGGTGCCGCCAAAGGGCGGGTTGGTCAGCACGACATCAAAACGCTCGGCTGGCGTGGTTTTCATCGGCTCTTCCAGCGTGTTGCGCCGGCGAATCTTGGGAGAGGTCACGCCGTGCAGCGCCAGGTTCATCATCCCGAGCAGCGCCGGAACGGCTTTTTTCTCGTTGCCGTAAAACGTCTGCGTCTGCAAGAAAACATCCTGCTCGATGGTGCGATCTGAATTGTGGCTGCGAATGTGATCAAAGGCGGCCGCCAGAAAGCCGCCTGAACCGCAGGCCGGGTCGTAGACCGTTTCACCCAACTGCGGGTCAATCACTTCCACCATAAATCGAATAATCGGACGTGGAGTATAAAACTCGCCGGCTACCTTATTTTCGTTACCCAGGCGCTTCAGCAGCGTTTCGTATACATGCGAGACGGTGTAAACGTCATCCTGGTTGAGGAAGTCAATCTCATCCACCAGTTTAAGCACGTCTTTGAGGTTATAGCCGGAAGCGCACACCACCACGTTGCGCTCCGAAAAGATAGAAGAAATCGTCTCGCGGAACGGGTCGCCGTGCAGGCTTTGCAGGCTGGGGATCAGGCGGGTGTGCACGAATTGGATCAGATCATCCGCGGGCCAGTCTTTCCGCGCCCAGTTCGCCCAGGCCAAATCGCCTTCCAGGATGCGTTGGTAAGATTTGCTTTCCAGTGCGGCTTCTGTTTGCCAGATCTCTTCCTGGGCATCCAAAAAGCGCAGGAAGAGCAGCCAGGCTAAATGTTCAATATATTCCATCACTCCGCCGCAATTGTTGTCGCGGCGCAGGATTTTGCAGGCCTGCCACATGTCATTGGCGAGGGTTTCGCGGGTTTGTCCGTTGGTTAATGCCACAATGTCACTCCCATATCGATAAGATCAATGATTGTACCTTTGCTAAAAGCTCTTCAGCCAGGGGCGCATCCGGCACAAAGGGTAAGAGCTGCTGCGCCCATTCAGCGCGGGCCACAGCCAACAAGTCCTCCGAGATGAAGTCCTCCGGAGAGGCGTACGCTACATCGCGCACGACGCATTTCTGCGCTAGTAAAGGAATTAAATCCGGCGATTTTACCCCAGGAAGCTGCAGCAGGTTCCACAGATCGTAATAATCCCGGCACACGCGGCTGGCGCCCCAACCGCGTTCCTGCAACCGTGCTTTGCTCTGTAAAAGTGCTCGTAATTTCTCTGCGGTGATTTCTGTCAGAGAATACACCGGGATGCGTACATCAATCTCCTCAGCAAACCCATGCAGAACGGGGCGAATTTCCACTGGTGTAAGAATGGGTTCGTCCACCGTGATCTCCACCTTGAGCCGGCATAACGGTTGTCGCTGCTCCGGGAACTGTACTCGCACCAGGTAAGCTTTTTGATCGCCTGGATGTGGTTGTTTCAATAGAAGCGGTTCCAATTCAACTTGAAACGGCCCGCGTTCGTTCAACATCTCGCCCATGGAGTGAACAACCGTTTCCATTGTCTCATTAATCTGTTGGATCGGACCTATCACCCGTGTCGAATAATCCAGGTCTTCAGAAAAGCGGTAATCCGCAAAATAAAGCTTCTTTAACGCCGTACCGCCTTTCAATACCAGGTTCCCGCCCAGACCATCTGTAGAAGTGATTGCAGCCAGCAGGTAACTCAATGCGTAGTCCTTTTCAACGATGTATTGTTGAACTTGTGTCTTTTGGGTGACTGATCGAATTAATTGAGGTACGCTTGGCATTTAGGACCTTTTTAGATTTTCAGATATATGCCAACGAGAATTTTTATTAGCATTTGTCTCTTCAAGGCTGGGATCCAATCGATAGTACCGTTTTACTGGATATACGCGTAAACGTTCGAGGCTGTTCCCCGTATAGCCAAGATTTTCAAGTGACCAACCCAATCGCTTGATCACAGAGCCTACATCGTACTTTAAGGCATAATCGACCAATTGATCCACATTGATTTGGTTAATGGCGTTTTCCAGAATTTCAATCGCGGCGGAGAAACCGCCGAAAATATCTGGACGGGCGATTAAATCCAGGGCGGTACGTTCGCGATCGGTAATATTCACCTGTTTCCATGAGTTTACCCACATTTTCTGGAATCCCCAAAAGAGGTTGGGGGAAATATGGATGAATTCAAAATCATGTCCTGAGACTGTCCACACAGCTCGGCCTCTCGGACTGTGTGCTTTTCCAAGCCGCATTTCAGGTGTAATCACCTTCGTTGGGGTTGTTGCCTGCACCATGACCGGGTTCTGTGTTGTAAAACTATGGTGGGCGCAAGCTGACCAGTGACTGATCGCTATCGGCTGAATTAATGCCGCAGCAATCGCATAAACCGGGACTTCTTCAGAATACAATGGACTCTTGACCAAATAGGTACCGCGCTTCAGGATCTCAATCCAACCGGCATCAGCCAATGTGCTTAACAGGTAACGGAGGTGGCTGGTTGATAGTCTCTGCGTGTTGGCAAGCGGCTTGATCTGCTCCAATGTAAACAAAGGACCAAATTCCTTAACTGCTGCCTCAAGCAACAATAAGCCCAGCGATTGTGAGTAACGGGGTTCATTGTTCATCATTTGCACTATTATACTGCGATAATTAGTTTAGGACTAATTATCGCAGTAAGTTAGTTCAACTAATTGTAAATACGTCTCTGCAACTCGGCTAAATTCAATTGTAGTTTAGGCAACGAACCAAAGCGGCGTGCTACGCCAGGTGCTTGCCCCATTTCAAAAAAAGGTGGTAAGCGAAAGATTCTTGGATCGCTAATTTCATCCACACCAACTGCACGGTATTTTTCCAATAGGGCCAGCAGGACTTCTTGGGCTGGTTTGGGTTGCGCCTGAAGAAACCGCGATTCGCGGTTAATGAAAGCGGCTGCTCTTTCAGAGCGGGTTCGCAAGGGTGTGCCAAAGGTTAAATGTCCCAGCAGGTCAAACTGGTCCGCTTCGCTTTGACCAAGCACGTCAGCGATCACATCCACATAAACCGAAGCGGCTTGAAGGTCAGTCAGCAGCTTTCTGCGCGTTGTGGCATTGATCCAGGTATTGCGCAGATCATCTATCTTCTGAGCCTGGCTAACCTGCCGCACTTTTTCTCGAGTGTAATCCAGATACTGCTGCTGGGTGAGCTGCTGTCCTGAGCCTTCGATGACAAAGACAGCTTCGTCGGCGATTCGTACTTCAAGACCTTCGACGCGAATACGGCCGACCGGTTCACCTTCAGGGCTTAATTCAACGTCCACCGTTGTGGTTTCATTTGCAAGGGTCTGAACTTGTAGCTGTCGGCGCCGAAAACCAGTTCCGCTGACAATCAGAGTCAAACTACCTTCGGGCAGATCAGTAAAACGGAAGCAGCCGTTTTCATCGGATCGAATTGGCCCCCTCTGTGCGTTTGGACCGGTAGTCAGTGTTACCGTTGCTCCGACGATCGTTTCTCCGGTTTCAACCTTTGAGATACGTCCCTCGATCGATGCGCTCTGTGGTCCTTGAGGAACCTCGGGAGCAGGGCCAGGAGGACGATCCCACTCATCAAATAGATGAGTGGCCCCGGTGTAGTCGATAATTCTAAACCACAGCTTGTCTGTAGCCGGATCCACTCGGCTGCCTCGCCCAATAATCTGTTTGAACAGAACCGGAGAAGAGATGGTTTTCATGAACACAATGTTGCGACAAGCCGGAACATCTACACCCGTGCTTAATAATTCCGCGGTTGTGGCTACAACCGGAGTGGCATGATCACTGTCCTGGAATTGTTGCAGCCAAACTGGAGCTTGCCCTTCCTCTGCCACAATGGGTACCGCATAAGGCTGCAACCCCAGATGACCTAATGCATCATTTAATAATCTAGCTACCAGTTGAGCATGGGGAATATCTACACAGAAAACCATGGTTTTCTCTGTTGGCCCAAATTTCCTTAGCAAACCTGCCAGGTGATCCACCATCACCCTGGTACGATCCGGAACAGTAATTTCGCGTTCAAATTGCGGCGTGGTGTATAGTTCCCGTGTCTCTGCATCTTCAGGAACGAAAACTTCCGCACCCTGCTCGACGGCTTCCTGAAGTTTCAAGCCGTTCTGATCAACAGTGGTCCGCACCCGGTGTACTTTGTAAGTAGCAAGAAAACCATCTTCTATGCCCCGTCCCAAACTGTATTCATAAGCTGCCTGGCGGCGAGAACCTTTCGAGGGATCTTCAGCATCTATGAGTATTTCGGGCTCATCTCTACAGAAATAGTCATAAGTATCCACATTATCTGTAGTTTTTGGGGTTGCCGTCATGCCGAGATGAATGGCATCGCCAAAATGCTTCAAAATTTCCTGCCAGGTACCAAAACCTGACCGGTGCGCTTCGTCTATGATGACGATATCAAAGAAATCCTTGGGAAACAACTCAAATAATCGTTTTCCTTGATCATTTTCAATCCAAAGGGATTGGTAGATTCCAAAATAAAGATCCCTTGTCAAAATGGGGGGATGGCCTTCAATCAACCATCGAGGATCATTTCCATCTCGGGCAAATGGAGCAAACGCATTGTAGGATTGATCACGAAGCACCACTCGATCAGCTAGAAAAAGAATCCTTCCTGGTCGATCTGGGTGCTGACGCTGCAACCAGCTTGACTTGATCAGCTTCCATACCAATTGCATGGCCGTGAAGGTTTTTCCTGTACCAGTGGCCATGGCAAGCAAGATTCGTTTCTGACCTTTTACAATTCGGCGAATTATCTGATTGATAGCTGCTTCCTGAAAATATCTGATACTCTTTCCTGTAATTGTTTCAGGACAATAAGGATATAAAAGTGGGTTTTGTCGTCGATCAGTTGCATCATCTAGGCTATACCTAGCACGATTCTGGGCAATTCCTTGAGATTTCAAGCCGGTATTGATCATCCATCGATTCCAAAGCTCATCGGGGGTGGGGAAATGATCTATGTTTTGACTGTCTAATGTAAAGAAGTCATATTCAATGATGTTGTGGCCATTTGTCGAAAACGCAAATGGGACTGACAAATCTTTTGCATAAGCTTTTGCCTGCTCAAGACCAGTTTCAGCCGATAATCCTTCTTCCTTTGCTTCAACGACAGCTAATGGAAATGAGTCGGTATACCTTAAAAGATAATCAATTTTCCGACCTTCTCGGTGATGAGCTCGGTCGCCGTGTAAAACAATTCTTCCGGCTGTGTATTGCACGTCCCGGCGATAGAAGTGTTCTCTTCTGACTAATTCACTTCCCCAACCAGCGGATTCAAGTTTGGGATCAATTAAGTATGCGCGAGTATCAGATTCGTTGTAAGTCATAGTTTCCGTCGGTTTGAATCATTGTGATTTTTTTACAGAGCAGGAATGGTTTCTTTTTCGTAAACTAATAAATCCCCCACCTGGCAATCAAAATATTCGCACATTGCTTGAATTACCGGTGCATCATAGCGGGTTACCTGGTTATTTGCCCAAGAGTTCAGTGTTGACCAGGCAATACCTGTCTCGCGCTGCACGTCCATCAGAGCGATGTTTTGCTGCTGCTTGGTTGCTTTTTGTGCCAGTAAAATGCGAAAGTGATTGACAATTTTTCCGGGCATGAGCCACCTCACGTGGAAGTATTCTATAATCATAGGTGAGGAAACAAAAAATGTCAACGAAAATGGAGTACAAGTCGATAAACATGGATCTTACAAACACTTTTCAACCTCGAAAAATTTAAAATTGTCTCTATCGCGATTTGGCAAGATAGAAAACGCGTGCTATAATGAAATTACAATTGAATGAGACGCAAAAGCGTCTAAAATAGTTAACGATAGCTTGTTTTTATACCGTAATACTGAACGTTGGCCTGTTTATTTCCGCCCGGGTGCAATGTTTGGTATTTTTGTTTTAACACGCAAAAACCGAACCGGCACAACCAGGGGGAATGGATCGCCGGCAGGTGTTGCTGATCGCGTGAGAATCCCCAAAAGTTGACCTTGCACCCATCACCTTCCCAAAGCAAAGTACGCAGCGGGAGCCGCTCAACAGAGTCCAGCCGATCTATTGAGCGCACGGCAGTGAGATTTGACCGTACTCTTGCTGGTCCGTGGGCCTCACACCAAACGGTCACCCTGTCCGATGGATAGGGCGCCCGTCCCTGGGTGTGCAGCCGAATCGGCTGTCTGAACGAGGCAAGTACAACAAAAAACCCCATTTTTAGAAAGGGGTTCCCTTAAGGAAACAAAGGGAAACAACCAGAAACGGTAAAAAAGCCGTTCGAACCCGATTTAAGCGTAAACAGGCAGGTGCAAAATTATGTCACAGCAAGGTGGATTATCTTATCAAATGATGAAAGCGCTCCAGGCAATCTTTCGACCTGGTGGTAGCCGACATGAAGATAAACAACATGGACGCAATCAGGATGTGATCCGCAGTATTGGAACCATGCAAAGCATGGTGGCGGATGTGCATGAATTTGCGCGATTCATCCGCAGGCAGTGGCCTGAAGTGAGTGAAGTTGAAGATGTCGAGCCAGAGATGGCTCAGACATTCGTCGAAGAATTAATTCGGCGTGAACGCAGCGGTGGCCGGATTGGACGCGTTATGGCATCGTTACGTAAGCTGGATCGCGCTTGTAGGATTACCGGAGTATTTGGCAAAGATGCACCCCCGTTACTTCCTTATAAAACCGATGGGGGATTAGGCGGCTTCCACTCCGAACCTCGACCGGTGGCTTATTTTCCGGAGCAAGCGGAACGAATTATCGAGTGGATCATCAATATCGATCCAATTTCAGCGCGGGTACTGCATGTGATGCAAAAAACTGGGCTGCGAATTCGAGAAGCAGTCTATCTTAGAGCACAAGATATTGATATGGCAACATGCTTTATCACTCTGGAAGGGAACGTGAATCATACTAAAGGTGGCAGACCTCGCCAGGTACGCATTTCACCAGAAGAAACACCCTTCCTTTCCGAGATCAAAGCCATCGGCGAGAAAAATCCAACCGGTCACATTTTCCATGACCGCGGCTCTCTCCCGGATCGAGTGCGCGAACAGGTGCGTAAAGCGTGTAAAGCCCTCGGAATTCCTTGCCTGGGCACACACGGCTTCCGGAAAACATTCGCAGCGCAAAACTATAAAAACAGGATTGAAGCTGGCGCGGATGATGACCAGGCGTTATTGGATACCTCCATTCAGTTAGGCCANNAATCGTAAGGAAGTCACCATCCAGAGTTATGTTCCTCCCCAGGATCGGAGAAACTAACCCTTGACGAGCTGCATCCTTAACACAACTTCAAATCGATTATTGGCAATATGCCGGCTGCTTTCTCAACCTCCGTTTGCACATCCTGAAATTCATCTTTCTGTGATGGTTGAGAAATGGGACATCTCACTGGAGCATAAAACCTGGGGATCATTGGTGGCGTTCGGTGTTTCTGCCTTACCAGCTTCACAATCATTTTTAATCACTCATTTTCCGGAATATCCAAATACCGCTGAAACACAGTTGTTTCGCACTGCCCTTTTGTTAAAGTTGAACCCGATTCAACCGGATATACGGCGATTAGCCAGCTCCGCTTCTGATGAAGAGCAATTGTTAGCGCGCCTGGCAAACGAACTATTTCAGATACGCTACGAACAGCGTGCCAATGCAATGAATTGGTTTTTGAATGGGTTGAGAATTTGGGGAATAGACATGTTGGATCAACCCCAAAGCGATAAACCCAAGGACAGTTTATGGGGTCAATGGAGAAAAAGAATGGGTTTACTCCAGATACCACGAGCTACCTTTGAATTTGTCATTCAGGGTTCGCCGGCTGAATTTGCAGTTATGGCTCGTGAATCGATATTGAAGGAGATGGGGCTGGTCTGCACCGTCCTTAATCCTGGCACACAGCGTAAAATCCTGGAATTTCCGCTGGATATTAATCCGATTGCAGTTCGATTTTTAGACAGGGATACTTCTCTTGACCTGGTTGCCCACAAACTACTGAACGGAAATACCCTTCTCAAGGTTACTTTGTTTGATAGTGAAAAGGGGTGGTGGCTTTGGGATGCTTTTCGGGACGAGATGGAACGGCTTGGCTGGTTTTCAATACCCGTTATAGAAAAAATATCTTTACCAGTTGATTTTAAATCCCCAGAGATAAAGGACTCAGAAATTACCACGTCAAATACTGATTCGGAACCTTTCCCGACTATCGAAGAACCCAAGAAAGAACCTTCTCAAACCTGGCTGATGATTCCAGACAAGGGTTGGGATAGGGAGTGTATTCGTCTGTGGCATCGTGGGTTAACCTGTAAAGATATCGGCATACGTCTCCAGAAAACGGATAAGACAATTCTCAACCGTTTGAACCAGTTGCGGAAGGAATTTGGCGAGCAAATTGTGCCATATCGGAATGCAAATTACCGTTCAGGGTAAATTGGGATGTTTCAGGACATTTCGGGATATTCTAGGATATTGCAGTAAGGATATCCTTCGATAGAAAATGGCGGTGAAACACAGAACCGCCATTTTTCTATTGAGGAGCTAAATGATCAATCGCTTACGCATCATCCTTGAACAACCCGAATACTCTGCCCTGATCAAACTTTCAGGACAGGAAGTCCGCAGCCCTGCCGACCAGGTAGTGGTTATCGTCCGAGATGAATTGGTCCGGCGTGGACTGCTGCCGGCAGACAAGCTGCCATATGGACCAGACATGAAAAAAACTACTGAAACTACCCTCACGCCAGAGGAGAAGTGAAATGACGAAAACAAATACCCTGACCCCTAAACCGAATGGTACGGCGTCTCTGCCGGCAGAGCTTCGCGAAATTTATGATCTACTGGCTGCCTATGGCCGGAAGGTGCGCCTGGCTGCAATAGCGAATGGTGAGCAGCAGAAACAGGCTAATTACCAAAGAATGATCGCAGATGCCAATGAATTCCTGTCCAGGATGGAAAAAGAAGAGAAGCGGAATGGCAAATCTGCTTGAAATTGCCCGCTCTTACGCGATGGCCGGACTATCGGTCATTCCTGTAGGCCAAGATAAACGCCCACGGATCAAGTGGGCTGAATATCAGGACCACATTGCGGATGAGCGAACGTTGGAACACTGGTTTGGCACTGATGGCAATATTGCTATCGTTACCGGAAAGGTGTCCGGCAACCTGCTGGTGATTGACTTTGATGAACCACGTTTTTACGAGACCTGGTTGGAAAGAGCTGGAGAACGCACGAAGGGATTGGTAGTCCAGAAAACTGGCAAAGGAATGCATGTGCTTTTCCGTTGTCCGGAGCCTGGGATTAATCAGAAATTAGCTTTTGTCACAGATGAACAAGAGGTGGACGGCCGTCGAATTGCAATAGAAACGCGCGGTGAAGGCGGCTACATCCTAGTAGAGCCGAGTATACATCCCAATGGTGCTGTATATTCCATCATTTCTGGCAGCCTGACCGATATTCCAACACTCACGCAAGAGGAGGCTAACGCATTGGTGCAGGCTGCTCGATTATTGGATGAGTGTCCATTGACCCGTCGACAATTGGACAAGCAAAATAAAGCGAATTCGTATCACTTGAAATCTTCCGGAAAACAATCCGCCGATATCATTGGCTCGTACAACAGCAATGTGACCATCGCTGACATTTTGTCCCGAAATGGCTATCAGGTTTGTGATGGTAGAGCGATCCGCCCTGGCGGTTCTCGTTACTCCGTATTTATTTCGAAGGAAAAGAATCGCAGTTTTCACCATAACACGAACGATCCTTTAGGGGATGGCTATTGGCACTCACCCTTTGATGTGTTTTGTTTACTTGAGCATCAAGGAAACATTTCTGCTGCAGTGCGAACTGCGGCAGAAATGTTCGGGCTACATCGCAATGACACAGAAGATGAACCTGACACGAATCAAGATGGACTTCCGGGCATTCGCGTCAACCATCGCCACTTACGCGATGTTGTGGATGATTCAATTCAGGCATTATCATCGGCTAATGTACCCCCGATTCTTTTCATCCACTCGGGATTATTGTCCAGAATCAGAATAGATGAGCATCATACACCAGCCATCGAACCTCTTTCTGAAGTAGCGTTACGTGGACGACTCGCCCGGATCGCCAACTATTATTCGGAGCGTACCTATAAAAAAACCACCTTCAAAGATCCTGTACCACCACCTTATGAGATAGTACGCGATATCCTTTCTTTGGGAGCGTGG
>MTKZ01038032.1_pt1 | contig 23588 bp, 24 predicted proteins | sample 1042781 | NCBI WGS metagenome assembly MTKZ01 (sample SAMN06212207, study PRJNA360539) | anaerobic digester metagenome | biome: Wastewater treatment plant; material: sludge; isolation source: anaerobic digester fed with sludge from wastewater treatment plant | place: Denmark: WWTP Viborg ... | reverse complement strand
TATTGCTGCCGGAAGCGAGCTGTCCGTCAGTAAGAGAAACGGTTCCCGAATCAGAAAAAAAGAGAACAATGTAAACCTGGGAACCTTTTGATATATTCAGCTTTGCGTTATCATGACACTGGATTTCTTCAAGCTTGCTTGATTCAACATTTAAAACAGTATTATCGTGAGCTCTTATTCCGCTGTGACGGGAGGCTTCAGTACCTATAAAAGTCATCATGCTGTTTCCGTATGCTTCAAGATTCCATTGCTTATCAGAATAGGATGTAAATGTGCAGTTGTCGGCAACAAGCGATGAATCTGTTATTGTTAATGCCGTTGAATCCTCAACTTCCGCATTGAATTTCAAATTGACATTTTTGAGAGTCAAAACAGCACCCGACTCTATCTTCAGCATGCCGTCAATTATAACTTCACAGTTTTCCCATGTTTCATCAGATGAAACAACCGGATCAGTTTTATTCTGTGAACTTCCGCCGCCCGAAGCTCCTCCGCACGAAACGGAAAAAGCAGCTGCTGTTAATATCAGAATACAAAAAGCATTTTTTATTTTTTCAAAAACAGATTTCATAATCCCCCCATTCAAAATCAGAACATAAAATATTATACCTGAATTTAAATCAAGATATATTATTCATTTTAGCTTGATTTTATGAGGTAAGCTAATTGAATGCTTAAAAACTTGCGGCGCAGAAAAATCATGAAAAAAAAAGAAACCGACCTTTATCAACCTGTCAAAAGCTTCCTTGAAAAATCAGGATACAACGTCAAAGCTGAAGTAAAATCGTGCGATATAGTCGCGATGAAAAACGATGAAATTATCATCATTGAATTAAAACTTTCATTCAACCTTGAACTCATTTTTCAGATTATTGACCGTCAGAAAAAATGCGACTCGGTTTACGCGGCTCTGCCGCTTCCTGAAGATTATTTCAAAAACTCAAAATGGAAATCCGTCAAAAATCTTCTACGCAGACTGAATGCAGGTTTAATTTTTATTTCTGAAAACGGAAACGTTCAGATTGTTTTCCATCCGGCAGATTTCGATTCAAAAAAAAGCCGTTCTGCAAACATGAAGCACCGCCGTGCAATCATCAATGAATTTGAATCAAGAAGTTTCGACGGAAATACTGGCGGATCCACAAGAAAAAAACTGATGACCGCGTACCGCGAATCATGCGTGCTCTATGACAGCCTGACCGCAGACGGACAGGAAGCCGCCGTCAAAGCAGGTTCCTATCTCCTTGCCATCGGTCAGCCGGTAGACGCGTTTGAATGGATCCCAGTTGAATGATCATTTGATTCATTCTTTGTAAATTCATTCATCGCTAAACCGTCAGGCATGCGCATGAGTGAACTCCGGTTCGGCGGAAAACAGGCAGTTTTCAAACATAATGACAGTATTTTCGGAAATGGCAACAAAGACCCGCTTCATGCCAAGGCGGGTCTTCCTGCTCTTTCGCTGATCATCTGGAATTTATGGTGGCGAAGGCATGCCGCCCAAGGTCCAGGTTCTCAGTCCCTTGTAATCACTTCCATCACTCAAACGTTCAGCCAAAAACTGCTTGAGTAAATGTGGCTTTCTTCACGGTGAACCTCACTCAATCAATGGGCAAATGATAGAATGATACGGGATAAATCTTGTTTTCCTTGACAAATCCGCATATTTCATGTAAGGTCGACCAAACTTGTTTTCTTTAAAAGATTTCTCAACGGAAGCGGGTTTTATATCCAAATATTAGTTATCTGACATCACCGCAGCGCGATGCTCAGACAAGAAATGCATCGGCCCCCCTGTTTACAGCCCGGGCCCTCGGGCTCGAACATCAATCTACTGCACATGAGACGAAAGGAAGGAACACCGCATGAAAAGAATCCTCAGCCTCGTGACCGCCCTCTTTCTGCTGGCAGCGTTGCTGCCCGCCACCGCATCCATCTATGACCCGGACGCAGTGATCATGTACGTGGTGACCCCCGACGGCAACAAACTGAACATGCGCGAACAGCCTGACCCGAACGCCAAAGTGCTGACCAAAATCCCCTATGGCGCTGAGGTCACGGTATATTCAGATTTTCTTGGCATGGTTTGGTACCATATCCAGTATGGCATGTTCAACGGCTATGTGAAAACAGAATTCCTCACAGACCGCCATCCAAAACCCTTCATCACGCCTACGCCCAAGCCCACCGCAAAGCCTACGCAGAAACCCACCCCAACCCCCACACCTTCCCCGGCGGAGCTCATTGCCAGGGAAATCCAGGCCGCCCGAAGCCTGGGCCTTGTCCCCCAGGGGATGTTGTCGGAAGGTAACGTCTCCTGGCAGGAACTGGATGGCCTGCTCACCAATGCCGTCCGCCTGAAATCAAAGAATTCCGCCGCCATCAGAAGCCACGTTTATCTCACACTGGAAGAGTACCAGGCAGCCAATGTCGGCGCCCAGTTCAACATTGTGCTGCGCGGTGTGGCAGCGGCGGAGATGTACGGCGTGCTGATCGATATGGGTGATGGGAATCCAGCGCTGAACCATTCCCATGACCCCTATATTGCCGATGCCGCCGACGTCGTTTTGACCCAGGAGTACGCGGGTGTGGCAGCCGCCGCAGGCAGTTCGGACTGGCGCCGGCTTCCCCTGCTGGACATGGTGATCACCGTGCTTGACCATGCGGACGCCGGTTCCAGGCACCCTGTGATGAGCCTTGACGCGGAACATCTTTTCCTCCCCGCCCATCCCCTGACCCGGACAGACGCCATTCTGGGCGTGTACCGCCTCTATCACTCCTTCTACGCCGGCATCGGCACAGTCCTGGTGACCCACACCCGTCAAGCCAACCTTCGAGCAGAGCCGTCCATGAATGCGGAGATCATCGGCAAAGCTGATCCCGGCAACGTCTATGAAGTAGTCGGCATCCCGTCCAATGGCTGGTATCAGATCATGCTGCCAAACAGCAGAACGGCCTATATCGCCGCCGGTATGGTCTCCTTTTCTATGAACTGACGCGGCGAGTGCTTCTCAACAAGGAGGGAGTCCAATGAAATCCCTGCGCATTCTTCTGGTTTTGGCATTGTCGGCATCGATGCTGACATCCGCAGCCCTCGCGGAGATGATGGGTCTGCCAAACCCCATCCACAAGGCCACGCGCGAGGAAGCGGAGGCAGCCGCCGGAGAGTGGTTCTACCTGCCCTTGCTGCCTGAAGGTGTGGATGATGCCGAATACAGTTACATCGATTCCCCAAAGGACGCTCCTGAGGGCATGGTCATCGCCCAGGCGATGTTCGACTATCAGGGGGCGCGCTGCTTGCTTCGCGGCGCCTTTACAGACGAGCTTGTGGATTTTTCCGGCATGTACCATGACTGGGCCTTTGACCGGGAGATGCGCATCGGCGTTTTCCACGGCCGGGTGATGTATGTTGACGGCGGCCCGGGGGTTGCCCAGTGGTATGACGTCCTTCAGGGTTCGACCTACTCCGTCTCCATGGATGAGGGAGCGTCACTGGAAAAGATGATGGTGCTGGCCAATGACATGGCCGAGTGGCAGTATGAGGAGCCCCCCGAAGTACCCGGCGAGGACCTTGAGGGTATCGTGCTGCCCAATCTGGGATGGGCAGTGAGATCAGACGGCCAGACGGTGGCCGAAGCCCTGGGTTTCCACCTCGAAGCGCCCCAGGGCGCTGATGACCCGCGGTATTATCTCTACGCCCGCAGCGGTCCGTCGTACCTGGCGGCTGTCCGGTATGAGGCGGAAGGCANNGCGGAAGGCATGCAGCAGGTCTGCTGGGCACGCAGAGGCGAAAAGCCCTTTGAACCCTCCGGAGTGCCCCATCCCTGGACCATATGGGAAACCGCGGCGCTTGGCTCCTTTGAGGCGATCCTAAGCTATATTCCAGGAGGGGAGGGACTGATCACCTGGTTTGATCAGGATGCGGGCATCAACCGCGCCGTCGCAGTGACGGCGGACGCGTCTTCAGAAACACTGACAGCGGCGGCGGCGCCTTTCATCCGATAACTGAGCAAAGCCCAAACAGCCCTCCGGGAAAAAACGGAGGGCTTTCAAATGAAAAGCGTAAGGCTCTGCCGACCGTCGGGCAGGCAGCGACATCCGTTGCTGTCAGGCCAACGCCGTGCGTGTTGACTCCCGCCTCTTCCCCTCGGCCTTGGTTGAGCGCCTGGGCTTCGGGGATACACAGGTAACCGACGCCTAAGCCGGGAAGGATGAGGGTCAGCCCAGTATTAGCATCGGTGAAGGGAATGTCCGCTTCATCGGAGACGGCCGGCATGAATTCCAACTTTTTGACCGCCAGGCCATGGTTGTCCTCCGTCCTGCCAAAGATACGGCTTCCGTCCGCGCTGGCATCTCGCCCGACGATGATGGTCGTGCAGGCATTCGCAAAAAACGGGAGGGTGACCAGCAGGCAGCAGACCAGGGCCAGGCATAGTGCATACTTCATGAATGTCGGACTCCTTCCACTTGAACGGGACAGGCAACAGAACGGGAGATCATTGTCCAGACAGCAAGTGCGGTCCATCCATCCGTCCGCTTTGACCGGGGATCCCCGGGGGAACGATGGGCCGCCTCAAAGCGCCTGGATCACGGGATAGACCAGACCCATCAGCATCAGCAATGTTATAAATGGCCGATTGATGTTCTGCCACCGGTAATTCCTGTTTTTCACCGCATCCATCGCATGATTGATTCCAGATAAAAGGAAGAACAGGCAAAAGACGAATAGAACCGTCAGTTCGGCAAAAAGCCCCCATTGCGCAAAATACACCAGGAACGCTGCAGCTGTAAGCGAAAGCATCGCAAAGGCCGATTGCTTCTGGTAATTGCTGCCGGTTTCAAATCCTTTCCCCTCCGCTGACTGCCTGGAAAAGAGCAGGCCCTCCAGCCCGCTTGTCCCGGCAACGGCCGGGATGAGGATCGGAACCATGAAGTGGATCTGAGACAAGGGGTCGTATGTTTCGCCAGAAAATCCAATTTGATATCCGAAAAAGAAAGCGATGCCCACGGCGGCTATTCTCAGGATATCTAAAACCAACAGAGCTTTTTTCATGAAAACACCTCCATATAAAGAGAATTGGAACCGTTAATGACTGGCGCCCGATTGTCGGCAAGGAACTGTTTTTATCATCAGCCTTCATAGAACAAGATCGCGCAGCGACACTCTCGAATACCAACTTTCACCTATCTGTATCCGGTAGTTCTATTTTTAAAGACCGCAAGGGCTATTCAACGATATGACCAATCTTTCATCGGCTTAACCGTCGTCTGCCTCCGGTCATCTTTCGAAATAATACCTCAGATGTGACACCGGATGAGTATGAACGTCCCCTCTTAGTCCTGGCGATATCTTAACACGTCCCGGCATAACACTCAAGGTAACGATGTACCATATACAATGAGCGCGAAAGGAGAGCCAAGCCAGAAACAAATAAGAATGATCGCAAAACGAGTATGTTCAATAGATGGCAGGTATGCTCCCGCCTTTACATCAGGGGGGATTCGCTGTATCCTGTGATAGGCAAAACGGGAGAGGAAAGGGAGCAGAGGATGTCACAAGACCCCTGGCAGGAGCAGAATCCAGGCGTTCCGAAAAACAGCGGCGCTCCGACGCCCCAATGGAACCAGGGTCAGATCCCGCCCGCACCTCCCGCATGGACCGCGCCGGATCCGGACGGCTACTTCACCCCCGTCCATCCCCAGGCCAGTTCGCAGGCTGCGCCCGTTTTTAATGCGCCTCCTCCCTATAACAACCCTATCAGCAGTTTCATCCCGCCGCAGGAACCTGCCGGATCGCCGGGTGATGAGTCTCCGGACGATAGGATGGTTTTCCGCGCCCCTCCAAAGCAGCGCGGAGTGCTGACGTGGTTGTACGTCGGGCTTGCCGCTTTGATCCTCGTCCTTGCCGCGCTCGCTTTCAGCCAGTTTTTTGGCCGCCGGGAAGATAACACGGCCATCGTCACGATCTCCGAACAGGGGACAACATTCTCCGGCCAGACCCTGATCGTCAGGAACGAGTCGGTATTCCAGCAGGAGAACGTATCCGACGTGCGCTACCGCGCCGAGGAGGGCGTGGCCGTTTCCCGGGGCGACCCGGTCTGCACGGTGTACACCTCCGGTTTTTCCATCAGGGAGTTGGAAAGGCTGCAGAGCTACCGCACACAGATCAAGGATTACCACAAGGTGCTGCTCACCTCCTCCACGACGCCGGACGCGCAGCTGGCAAGACTTGAGACAATGGTCCTGGAACGTGCGCAGGAGACCCAGGCGCTGGTACGCGGCGCGCAGGGGAACCTGCTCAACCAGGAGGCATTGCTGAAGGAAGCCATCAACGCCAGGCATTCCTACCTGAAGCAGAAATACATCGAGGACACGAAGCTGACCAGGCTCTACGACAATGAGAACAGCCAGCTGCAGCGCATTGAGACCTGGACCAAGCAGTTCTCCGCCATGGACAACGGCATCGTCAGTTTCTACACCGATGGCTTTGAAGGCGCGCTGAACGCCGCCAGCTTTCAGCAGTACAGCCCCCAGGAAGTCCGCAGCATGCTGTCCGGGCAGGTCCCCGATATCGCAAGCCGGCCGAAAAACGCGATGGATATCTTCCGTCTGGTGCGCCAGTACGATTGGGGCGCTCTGATGCTGGCCGACGATCTGAACTGGAACCCGGTCGTCGGTGAAAAATACAGGATGCTGATCGAAAGCTTTGAAAGCACCACGGTGAACGTGACCGTTGAGTCCGTCACGCGCGCAGGCGGGGAAATGCTGGTGCGCCTGAAAGCGGACAGTGCGGTGGAGCCCATCCTTTACGTCCGCTCTGCCCGCGTGCAGCTGTCCAAGTCAGTCATCACCTACGCCGTCCCGGCTTCTGCCATCATCAACCAGGACGGGGTCATCGGCGTTGTGGTCCAATACAGGGAGGGCCCCTATTTGGTGCCTGTCGATATCGTCAGCCAGGACGCTACCCAGGCGCACGTCGTACCATTGTATCCAGGCCACCTGTATGAAGGACTGGTCGTCAGGCTGTTCTAGACCCCGGGGCGGCCCGGCTTGCACGGCCATATTGATTCCGCTATACTGAACAAAATGATCGACGAACCGGTTCCCCTGGGACCGCGGGAGGGCACCTAATGGATTTTCGAAGCATGTTTGGACGGGCGTCTGACAGGATCAGGACTGTCTTCAGCAGGGACAACAGCTTCTTTTACGGCTCAGGCGGGCAAAATGAAGCATATGCCGCTGAGCAGGACCCGCGGCAGACGGCCCCCACCCAGGGTGTTTATCCCAACACCTACCAGCAAGCGCCCTACGGCCAGCGGCAAGGCGACTACCAGGCGGCGCAGCCTCTTCATCAGCAGCCTGTCCAGCAGGGCGCGTATCCTTATCAGCAGCAGACGGCTCAGGCATATGCCGCAGGCAACCCGCAGCAGGCCTGGCAAGGGCCCCAGGCTTATCAGCAGCAATACGCACAGCCCTATCAGCAACCTTCCTCCCCGCAGCAGATGCAGCTGAACCAGATGCAGGGGGAAAGCGTCCCGCGGAACCGTCGCGCAGCCCAGCACGTCCAGGAGCAGCCGCAGCAACAGGACAACATCGTGCATTTTCCCGGCGCCCCCGCGCCGGAGCCTGAACGGCCGAAGGTGGATGCCTACGTCGTCAATATCACCAACATCACCGGATGCAGGCAAGCCATGTCCTGCCTGCGCAAGGGGCAGTGTACCCTGGTCGTGATGGACCAGCTGGTGGACAAGGCGGAAGTACGCCGCTACGTTGACATGCTCAACGGCGCCTGCTTTGCCCTGGGGGGCACGATGACGCGGCTGTCGCTCAGGGTCGGCTTCTATCTTCTTGCCCCCAGCGGGATGATGGTCTATACAGACCCGATGACCGCCAGCGCGAACATGCCGCAAAGCAGGCCCGCAGCCCCCCAGCAAACCGCAGCCCAGCAACCGTGGACCTCCCAGGGCAATCCAGCCTCCCAGGCTGAGACGGAGTACCAGGCACAGCCCAATCAGCAACCTTATCAGCAATCTTTTCAGCAGCCCGTTCAGCCTGTCTATCAGCCCCAGGCGTACGCACAGCCCGGCTCCTATGCCCCAGCCCAGGGCGCCTACGCTCCGCCCGCGCAGTTCCAGGGCGGCGTCACAAACGAATATGAGCGTTACGCGCTGTAGTAATATTTGGTTGTAACCTGTGATCGAAGGGAGAAAAAGCATGGCCATCACCGTCACCATGATCGAGGAAAAAGAATTCAAGAAGACCGTCCGCGGATATGATCCCCTGGAAGTGGACGAGTTTCTTGACGCGATCTGCGATGAAATGGAAAGTCTGAACGCGACCATCCAGCAGCTTCGCGATCAAATAAAGCAGCAGCAGAGCGCCGCCCCCTATATGCCGGCGGTTTCCGCGCCGCCGCTCCCGCTGGCCCCCCTCGTTCCCGCGCCTGCGGGCGAGCCCGCGGTCCCCAGCGACCTGAAGACCGCGAAACTCCTGCTTGAAAAAACGCAGAAAGCCTGTGACGAGGTCATCGCGGCGGCAAACAAGCGTTCAGAAGAGATCCTGAAACAGGCTAAAGCCGCGACCCCTGATCCGGAAGCCATGGACCTGGAGACCAGGAAACAGGAGCTGAAAAAGGAGATCGAAGCGCTGGAAGCGGAAGCGCAGAAGTTCAAACAGCGCTTCCAGACCATGCTGAAGGATCAGATCGACATCCTCGATTCGGAATTGTCCTGATATGAGACTGGGCGCGCTGGAAGCCGGCGGGACCAAGATGGTCCTGGGGGTATTCGACGGCAGAATGAAGTTGCTGGCGCAGACCAGCATCCCGACCAAAACGCCGGCGGAGACCATGCCCCAGATCATCGAATTCTTTGCCGGTCAGAAGATCACTTCCCTCGGCATCGCGGCCTTCGGGCCTGTCAACGTGCGCGCGGGATCGGCGGATTACGGGACCATTCTGAACACGCCGAAGCTCGCCTGGCAGAAATACCCTTTGCTGAAAGCGCTCAGCGAAGGGCTGGGGGTTCCCTGCCGGCTGGATACTGACGTCAACGCCGCGGCCCTGGCTGAATCCATGATGGGCGCGGCCAAGGGGCTGAAAAACTGCCTTTACTTCACCGTCGGCACCGGCATCGGGGGAGGCCTGTATGCCGAAGGGCAGTTGATCCACGGCTTGCTGCACCCTGAATGGGGCCACGTCCTGCTCACAAGGCATGAGGAAGACCCCCTGCTGCACGGAGTATGCCCCTATCACCCCAACTGCGCCGAAGGGTTCGCGGCCGGGCCTTCGATCCAGGCGCGCTGGGGCGTCCCGGCCAAAGACCTGCCGGAGGACCACCGCGGATGGGACATTGAAGCGTATTATCTCGCGCAGCTTTGCGCCGATGCGCTGATGACGGTCTCCCCGGAAGCGATCCTGCTGGGCGGCGGCGTCATGCACAGCGGGCAGCTCATTGTACGTGTCCGTCAGCACTTCCTTCGCCTGGTGAACGGATACATCGACCAGGAATACCTGCCGGAGATGGCAGACTACATCAAGCCTCCGGCGCTCTACCCCGACAGCGGTCTGTACGGCGCTGGTTATCTGGCCAGATCTGCAAGGAAAAAGTAACGGAATTCCATATGTGACAGGATGCCGGGTGCCTTCATACGGCCCCGGCGTTTTCATGCGGTCGGGCACAGGCCTCCGCTGCACGCTACTTTTCCGTCTGCCCGCGGTCATGCCATCATTTGACTTTCAATCAAGGACTGGTATAATCCATGCGGTGAGCAGAGTCTGCCCACGCTTTAGGATTTGGCAAAGTAGGTGATCCTTTTGGTCGCTCTGGCTCTTTTCCTGCTGTGGATCCTCTTCAACGGCAAGTTTACCTGGGAATTGGCCGCATTCGGCGCGGCCATTTCTTTCGCGTTGGCCTGGTTTACACAGCGTTTCATCGCGCCGGGTTTCACCCTGAAAAAGCAATGGGCAGCCGTCCGGCACCTGCCGGAATTGATGCGGTACGGGGCTCTTCTGGTCAAGGAGATCGCGCTGGCGACTTTCTCAGTCATGCGTTTGATCCTGACCGACAGCGACGAGGTGGTCCCCAAGCTCGCAACCTTCAAAGCTGACCTGAAGACCGCGCCGGCCCGTACGGCGCTGGCGGACAGCATCACCCTGACCCCGGGAACCATTACCGTTCACCTGCAGGATGACGAATACCTCGTTCACTGCCTGGATGAAAGCCTGGAAGAAGGGCTGCACGGCAGCTCCTTTGAAACAATGCTCAAGTCGATCGAAGCCTCCTTTGAGAAGGAACAGCCGGCATGAGCACAGCGAACGCCTACACAGTGCTTTACATCATCAGCCTCTGCGCGCTGGCCCTTCTGTTCATCGCGGCCTTTGTCCGTGCGGTGAAAGGCCCCTCCCTCGCCGACCGGATCGTGGCTGTCAATATGATGGGCACTCAGACCATCATCATGATCGGCGTGATCGGGCTCATGATCAACGAGGGGTACCTGGCCGACGTCGCGCTGATCTACGCGATGATCAGTTTCCTGGCGGTGGTCTTGCTGTGCAAGGTCTATATGGGCGTCTTCCTGGAACGGTGTGCAAGGTCGCAGGAGGAGGGGAAGGATGCTTGACTGGATCCGCTTCGCAGTTTCCTCGGCGCTGATGGCCGCCGGACTGATGATCCTGCTGACCGCCGTGATCGGCGTATTCAAGTTTGATTACGTGCTCAACCGCATGCACGCGGCCGCGATGGGCGACACGTTGGGGCTCCTGTTCTGCATGCTTGCGCTGATCACGGGCGCTCCGGACGGATGGCTGGTACTCAAACTGCTCCTGATCATCGTTTTTCTTTGGCTGTCCAGCCCCGTGAGCAGCCACCTGATCGCCCGGCTTGAGGTGACGGTGAACCCCGTCTGGCATCAGCTGCCTCCCCCGGAGACAGGGAGAGAAGGGAGCGAGGCATGACCTTTGTCCACATCGTGCTGCTTGGGATGCTGATCGTGTGCGCCCTGTNNGAGAGAGCCATGACCTTTGTACACATCGTGCTGCTGGGAATGCTGATCGTGTGCGCCCTGGCCGTCAGCCTGACGCGCAGCCTGCTCACCTCCCTGATCGTCTACATGTCCTACAGCCTCATCATGGCGGTCATATGGATGCTGATGGAAAGCCCGGACCTGGCCATCACCGAGGCGGCCGTGGGCGCGGGCATCACCAGCGTGCTGTTTTTTGTCACACTCAAGAAGATCCATGCCATCAAAGGAGACAGCGGACGTGAGCAAGCGGAGAAGTGACTGGGAGTCCCGTCTCCAGGCGCGCTTCGCCCGGTGGATGCGGGAAGGGTTTTCCGGCCTGGATGATGAGATCATGGTTTCGCTCAGGCAGGAAACGTCGGAGACCCTTCCTTCGGAGCAGATGGCAGACGATCACCGCGAGATGGCGGACACCCGGCGGTATGAACGCGGCATCGCGCTGGACCGCCTTGCCCAATATGACCTGAACGCCTGGGTCAGCAGAAAGGGGCGCAGACTGCTCTCGCGCCTGTACACCGTGCTCGCGATGTCCCTGGGCGTGCTGATGATCTTTTTCCTTTTGAAAACGGTCGCGATGATGCCCCGCTTCGGCTCGCCGGACACACCCATGATCAACGAGGTGACCGACCGGTACATCGAACGGGGGCTTCAGGAGACCGGCGCCGTCAACATCGTGGCCGGAATGATCCTGGATTACCGCGCCTTTGATACCTTAGGCGAGAGTACGGTTCTGTTCATCGCCGCCTGCGCCGTGCTGATCCTGCTGCGCATAGACTGGGATGAGAAGGCCGGCCCGGCGCTGGAATTGATCGCCGAGGAATGGGACGACCGGCATTATGAACCCAAGAATGACCGCATCCTGCAGGCCAGCGCGATGATCCTCACCCCGATCGTTCTGCTGTTTGGCATTTACGTCATCCTCAACGGACACCTCTCGCCGGGTGGAGGATTCTCCGGCGGTTCCATCATCTCCGCGGGGCTGATCCTGTACCTGAACGCGTTTGGATTCAAGAAAGCCGGGCAGTTTTTCACTTACAGGACCTTCATGTGGGTCAGCTTTTCCGCGCTGATGTTCTACGGGCTTGCAAAGACCTACTCATTCTACTGCGGCGCCAATGGGCTTCAGAGCGGCATCCCCCTGGGCATCCCCGGCGCCATCCTGTCAAGCGGGCTGATCATGCCCCTAAACATCGCTGTCGGCATGGTGGTAGCCTGCACGATGTACATCTTCTACGCGCTGTTCCGCAAGGGCGGGCTGTGAGGAGGGGCGGGCATGTGGCAGCTGCTGTATGAGAACCTCGAGCAGGCCGTCGCCGTGATCCTCTTCGGTATCGGATTCTGTATCCTTTTGCTTCAGCGCAACCTGATCCGGAAGATCATCGGGCTGAACATCATGGACACGGCGGTCTACCTTTTCCTCGCCTCCATGGGCTTCATCAACGGGCGCAAGGCCCCCATCGTCGCAGGGGGCGTGCAGGACGCATCCGCCTACATCAATCCCATCCCGGCCGGGCTGGTGCTGACCGGCATCGTCGTATCCGTCAGCTTCACCGCCATCATGCTGGCGCTGACCGTCCGGCTGTACCGAAGATACCGGACATTGGACATCGACCAGATCGCGCTGATGGCGAAAGCAGAGGACGCCTCATGAGCCTTGTGCATAATTTCCCTTTCTTCTCCATCCTGCTTTGCATGGTCTCAGGCATATTCACCTCCGTTCTCAAACCCCGCACTGCGAAATGGCTCACCCTGGCAGTCGCCGGCGCCTCCCTTGTCCTCAACGCCTTCACCCTTGGCCTGACCCTCGGGCTGAAGGACGCATATCCTTTCATGATGGGCCATTTCCCCGCCCCGTGGGGTAACGAGATCCGGATCGGCCAGCTGGAAGCCCTGATGGCGACGGGCTTGTCGGCCGTTGTCTTCATCGCGCTGGCGGCCGGTCTTTACCATACGCCCACATTTGTGGCAGAAAAAAAGCAGAACCTCTACTGCATCATGATCGACCTGGCGCTGGCCGCGACACTGGTCATGATCTACACCAATGACCTGTTCACCGCGTACGTGTTCATCGAGATCATGACCATCGCCTCCTGCGCGCTGGTGGTCGTGCGGCAGAACGGCCACACGCTGGTCGCCGCTACGCGCTACATGGTGATGAACCTGCTGGCTTCGGGCCTGGTCCTGCTTGGCATATCGATGCTCTACGGCATCACGGGCCACCTGCTGATGGAGCCGCTGCACCAGGCGGTGCTTCGGATCCATGAATCCGGCCGGTATGCGGGCCCGCTCACAGTGGTCATCGCACTGATCACCGCCGGCCTGGGCATCAAAAGCGCGATGTTCCCCTTCCATGCCTGGGCCCCGGACACCTATGCCTACGCGCCGCCGATGAGCAGCGCGATCCTCAGCGGCGTGGTCAGCAAGGCCTATCTTTTCCTGCTGATCAAGTTCTTCTGGCGCGTCGTCGGCATCGACATAGTCATCCAGCAGCAGATCAGCCAGTTCCTCTTCTTTGCCGGCATCGCGGGGATGGTGCTGGCCTCCGTGATGGCCATCAGCCAGCGGGAGATCAGGCGCATGGTCGCCCTGTCCTCTGTCGCCCAGATCTCCTACGTCTACATCGGCATCGGCATGGGCACCGAGGCGGGCCTGGCAGCGGCGCTGTTCCAGATGCTGGCCCATTCGGCGGCAAAATCCCTCCTCTTCCTGTCAACCTGGGAACTGGTCAGCGTATCGGGCGACCACAAGCGTTTCCGTTATCTGCACGGCGCGGGGTACCGCAACGTACCGGCCGGGATCGTGTTCACGGTGTCGGCGATGAGCATGGTGGGGATCCCCTTTACCGGCGGGTTCATCGCCAAGATCCAGCTGGCCGCAGCCGGCATGCCCCTGGGCGGCTGGACCACCGCGCTGGTCCTCATCGCACTGGCGCTGAGCACGCTGCTCAACGCCGTCTATTTCCTTCACACGGTCGTGTCGATCTACCGCAGGCGGCCGGAAAATATAGAGTACGCCCTGCCTGAAAAGCAGCCGCGCCGCATCGCGGCGGCGCTGTTCCTGTCAATGATGCTGACGCTGTATCTGGGTGTCGGTTCCGGGCCGATCATGCGGGTCATTGAAGCGGGCCTGAAGATGTTCACATAAGGAGGGATGTTCGACANNGATTGCCGTTCTTCTGCCCGCCGCAGGGTCCGTCATGGTCATGCTGCTGCCCTGGCTGAACATGAACAGGAAGGACCGCTGCCTGTTCGTGGGCGCGGTGATGATCCTGGAATGCATCGTGGTCACGCTCATCGCGCTGGACTCGGAGAGGACGCTGGTCCTGTTCAAGATGACCGAGCAGCTGCCCATCGCGCTTCATTCAGACGGCACCAGCCGGATCTTCTCCGTGGTCATGGCGCTGATGTGGACGATCTCCGGCTTCTACTCCTTCAGCTACATGCAGCATGAGCAGAACGAGAAAACGTATTACGCCTTCTATCTGATGACCCTTGCTTCCCTGATGGCGCTGACGCTGTCAGGCACGATGGTCACGATGTACCTCTTCTTTGAGATGATGACCTTCATTTCCGTCCCCATGGTCCTGCACACCCGCAGCAAGGAGTCCGTCGCGGCCGGGATCAAGTACCTGATCTACTCCGTCGCGGGCGCCACCATGGGTCTGCTGGGGATCTTCATGCTGACCCCCAACATTTCCAATCCCTACTTTGTCGAGGGCGGCTCGCTCCTTGCAAACCAGCTGAACGTCTCCCGCGAGGCCTTCCTGGTCATCCTCTTCATCACCCTCGTCGGCTTTGGCACCAAGGCCGGCATGTTCCCGATGCACGGCTGGCTCCCCACCGCCCATCCTGTGGCGCCGGCGCCTGCCAGCGCGGTGCTCTCAGGGGTCATCACCAAGGCCGGGGTGCTGTGCATCTTCCGGATGATTTTCTACGTGATCGGGCCGGACTTTATCCGCGGCACCTGGGTCCAGTGGGCGCTGCTGGGGTGCGCCGCCATCACCGTGTTCATGGGTTCCATGCTGGCGCTGAGGGAGAAGGTGCTGAAAAAGCGGCTGGCCTACTCCAGCGTTTCCCAGGTGAGTTACGTCCTTTGCGGGCTGTACATGCTAGACGGCATGGCCCTTGACGGCGCACTGCTGCAGCTCGTCTTCCACGCGCTGACCAAGGACGCGCTCTTCCTGTGCGCCGGCGCCATCATCTTCAAGACCGGGATCACCAGGGTCGAGGAGATGCACGGCCTGGGCCGGCGGATGCCCTGGACCATGTGGATGTTCGCCATCTGCGCGATCTCGCTTGTCGGCATCCCGCCGCTGGGCGGCTTCATCGCCAAGTGGTACATCGCCGAAGGGTCATTGATGTCAGGCGTTCCGGTGTTCAGCTGGCTGGTCCCCATCGTGCTGCTGATCTCCGCGATGCTGACCGCGGGCTACCTTCTGCCGCCCAGCGTCTCCTCCTTCTTTGGCGGCATGGCAGACGGTGAGGCCGTTTCGGCCTTTCCCAAGGCTGAGCCCAGCCTTTTGATGCTCATTCCCATCCTGATCATGACCCTGGCCATCGCCGTGCTGGGCATCTTCCCCAACTTCATGATCCAGACCTTCAGCACCCTGGCCGGATCCCTCTTCTGACCGGGCATGAAAGGGAACGCATGATGCTTTTTGCGGCCATCGCATTGCCGGTCGTCGCCGGCGCGCTCCTTCCGGCCTTCCGCTGGAAGCGGGACAGCGCGCGCGGCTGGTATGTCATGGCCTTCACGCTGCTGACCTCTGTGATCGCTGCGGTCCTGCTGTTTTCGGACGTGCCGCGACTTGACCTGATCCGCATCAATGACCGTCTCACCGTCACGCTGAAACTTGATGACGCGGGACGCATTTTCGCGGCGCTGATCGCGCTGCTGTGGCCGCTGACATCCCTGTACGCGCTTTCCTACATGAAGGACGAGGAGAAAAAGGACTCCTTCTTTTCCTTCTTCATGATGAGTTTCGGGGTCACCCTCGGCATCGCGCTGAGCGCGAACCTGCTGACGCTCTACGTCTTCTATGAGATGATGTCGCTTTCCACCCTTCCGCTGGTCATGCACGGGGGCAAGGCCAAATCCATCTCAGCCGGCCTGAAGTACCTGTATTACTCCCTCGGCGGGGCCGCCTTTGCCTTCATCGGCCTGGTCTACCTGGTGTATTTTGCGGGCACGACGGACTTTGTCTCCGGCGGCCTGTTCCAGGGTATCGTGGTGGAGCGCGCATCGCAGCTCCGGCTGGGCTACCTGCTCTGTTTCCTGGGTTTTTCAGTCAAGGCGGCGGTGTTCCCGGTCCACGGCTGGCTGCCGGCAGCATCGGTGGCTCCCACGCCGGTCACAGCCCTGCTGCACGCGGTGGCCGTCGTCAAATCGGGCGTGTTCGCCATCATCAGGGTCACCTATTTCTGTTTCGGCGCGCTGATCATCAGGGGAAGCTATGCCCAGTATGTCCCTATGGCCCTGACCGCCTTTACGATCGTCTTCGGCTGCTCGATGGCGCTGAAGGAAAAGAACCTGAAGCGCAGGCTCGCCTACTCCACTGTATCCAACCTGTCCTATATCCTCTTCGGCGCTCTGCTGCTGACCCCGCAGGGGCTGACGGCGGGGCTGATGCACCTGGTGTTCCACGCCCTGATGAAGATCACGCTGTTCCTCACGGCCGGGGTTTATAACATCCGCGCAGACATAAAGGACGTCAGGCAGCTTCGCGGCATCAATTCCGTCTGGCCGGACTTCGGCGCGGTGTTCGCGCTGGGCGGTCTGGCGATGACCGGTATACCCCCGTTCATCGGCTTTATCAGCAAGTTTGCGCTGGCTGACGCCGCATTCAAGGCGGGCGGCCTTCTGCCGGCCCTGGGAACGGCGGCGCTGCTGATCAGCTCGCTGCTGACAGGGATCTACCTCATGGTGCCGGTGGTGATGATGTATACGGGCAAGCTGCCCAAGGACGGACCGGGGATCCTGCCGGTTGAGCCGGGCATGCGCCTGACGCTGTACGCGCTCAGCGTGATGGTCCTGGCGCTGAGTTTTTACAGCATGCCCCTGATTTCTTATCTGACGCGGACAGCGTCAAGCCTGGTATAGGGAGGTGAGGATGGCTTGAACCTGATCCCAGTGATACTGATCCTGCTGCCTTTCCTTGCCGCCGGTCCCACGTACGCGCTTGGAAAACGCAAGCCGCAAAATGGATATGCGCTGCTGATCGCAGTCACGGCGATCCTGGCAAGTCTGTCCTGCCTCCTTATGGCTTCAGGGCAGGAAGTCAGTTTCAGTCTGCCCGGCGCGCTGGGGCTGGGCCTGAGCCTCAGGGCTGACGGATTCCGGTCGCTGTATGCGGCGGTGGCATGCTTCATGTGGATGATGACCTCCCTGTTCACACCCGAATACATGGCGCACGGACACCGCCAGGGGAGATACTGCCTGTTCACGCTGCTGACCCAGGGGGCCACCGTCGGCGTGTTCCTGTCCGACGACCTGATCACCGCCNNTGGGGGCCACCGTCGGCGTGTTCCTGTCCGATGACCTGATCACTGCCTTCGTGTTCTTTGAGATCCTGTCCTTTACGAGTTACTGCTGGGTGACCCACGAGGAAACGCCGGGGGCGATGCGCGCGGGGCAGACCTATCTGGCCATCGCGATCCTCGGCGGCATGGCGATGCTGATGGGCCTGATGCTGTTGAAAATGCGTATCGGATCCCTCCGGTATGACGATCTGATCCATGCCGCACAAAGCGCAGACAGGGGCAGCCTGTACCTGCCGGGCGCGCTCATCCTGGCCGGTTTTGGCGCGAAAGCCGGCATGTTCCCGCTGCACGTCTGGCTGCCCAAGGCCCATCCGGTCGCGCCTGCCCCCGCCAGCGCCCTGCTCTCAGGCATCCTGACCAAGGTCGGCATCTTCGGCATCCTGGTCATCTCCAGCCGACTGTTCCTGGGCGATCTGGTCTGGGGGAACCTTCTGCTGGCGCTGGGGCTGGTCAACATGCTCCTGGGCGCTCTGCTGGCGCTGTTCTCGGTGGACCTGAAGCGCACGCTGGCCTGCTCCTCCATGAGCCAGATCGGCTTTATCCTCCTTGGCATCGGCCTGCAGGGGCTGCTGGGAGAGCATAATGCCCTGGCCGCCCAGGGCACCGTCCTGCACATGCTCAATCACAGCCTCATCAAGCTTCTGCTGTTCATGTGCGCAGGCGTCGTCTACCTCAACGTCCATCGCCTCAACCTCAATGATGTGCGGGGCTTTGGCCGCGGGAAACGGGGGCTGATGGCCTGCTTCCTGATTGGGGCCGCTTCCATCAGCGGGATCCCTCTGTTCAGCGGCTACGCGAGCAAGACGCTCCTCCACGAAAGCCTGCTGGAGTACGTGGCGCACCTTGAACACCTGGGCATGAGCGCCTTTGCCTATCAGGCAGCCGAATGGCTCTTCGTGATCACCGGGGGGCTGACCTTCAGCTACATGCTCAAGCTGTTCATCGCTGTCTTTGTTCTGAAGCACCCGACGAGGCAGGAGGAATTTGACAAAATGGGCCGGAGCATGCGCCCGATGTCCGGGATCGCGCTGGGCGGTTCCGCCCTTTTCCTCTTCCTGATTGGGCTATATCCGGAAGGGATCCCGACCCGGCTGGCCAACCTGTCCCTGCCTTTCCTTCACGCGCATGCGCCGGAACATGCGGTGCGTTATCTGACCGGCGCCAATCTGCTGGGCGCGGCAAAATCCCTGTTCATCGGGGCGGCGCTCTATCTCCTCGTCGTTCGGAAGTGGCTGGTGAAGCCGGATGAAACGGGCATCCCCAGATACGTGGACCGCTGGCCCGTATGGCTTGACGCTGAAGAAAAGCTGTACCGGCCGCTGCTTGCGTCATTGGTCAAATTGGGCACGCTTGTTTCCGCGCCGCTTGACTGGTTCATGGACAGGCTGGTTTTTCCGTTCCTTCAGAAGACAACCGCCGCCCTGGCTGTTTGTCTTGACGCTGTGGAACGCCTGTATCCCGCGATCAGCTCGGTGGCTACCTTCATCTCAAGGACGGCTGAGGTGGTCGTCGAAGGCACGGCCCTCTTCCTGATGCGCACGGTGTTCCGGCGAAACAGGGAAAGGCTGTCCACGGTACCGGTTGGCAACCGGTTCACCTATACGCTGGGGCGCTTCACCGACAGGCTTTCCTTCGGGCTGCGGCGTTTCTTCGGCATGAAGCCGTCGGAGAAACGCTACGTCATCCTGTTTGCCGCGGCCTGGGACACCGCGCAGGATACCTGGCGCCGCATCCAGAGAACGCTGTCATTCAGCCTGATCCTCTTCGCTTTCGGGCTGGTGGTCCTTCTGGCAGTCCTGCTGGCAAGGTAAGTTGATCCATCTTCAGTAAAAAGCAGCCGTTCAAAGGCTGCTTATTGCTTGTACTGGGCTTGGCTGTATGGACTATTCCACCGCTTCCCCCGTCATGGCCTGCCAGGCTTTGCGGATCGCGCGCTGGTTGGATGCTCCGTAATCAGGATCGTTGCGGTTGACTTCATCGGTATCCCGCAGGAAATGGATGCACAGGTGCCCGCCGAAGCCGTTCTCGCTGACCGCTCCGGTCAGGTGCGGCCGGTTGTGCATCGCTGCCAGCGTCCATCGCCCGTCAGGCAGATTGATATAGACTGTGTTGATGTTCCAGGATGGCATTCCGAATGCCCGGTTCATCAATTGGGTGTCGCGCCAGGTTGCCGGTTCCGAATCGGCGTGGTTGCCCATGGAGTAAAAGCGGATGGTGAAGCTGATATCGCTGGCGGGGTGATATACGGTGGCTTTCTGGCCGGCGGAAGCGCTCTTTTTCACATCGTTGAACCAGTGGAGCAGTTTTACCTGGGAAACAGACGGCCCTTGCCCCTTTCCCTCCGCCGCGTCCAGTTCCGCTACGGGCGTGCTGAATCCTTTGGCGCCGGGGGCATACAGTGCGGCTTGAGTCACCGGATTGGCGATCCCCGTGATGGGAAGCCCGTTTCGCTGCTGAAACCCGACAACGGCCTGATGGGTGGGGATGTCGAACCTGCCGTTGACGCTCAGTAGATAACCCAGGGCAAGCAAAGCCTGCTGCATGGCGGTGATGGCCTTGTCCGCTCCGTCAGTGCTGTCGATCCGTAGGGTGGCGTAGCTCAGCGGCGGGCTGTCCCCGCGGCGTGCGGCGGCGCTCAGGAGGACTGAAGCGCTCTGGCTTCCGAAGATGCCGTCCTGGGTCAGCGCGTTCTGTTTCTGAAAATGCATGACCGCCTGTTTGGTCATCTCATCATACGCGCCGGTGACCAGGCAGCTGTACTTCAGCGCGATCAGTCTGTTCTGAAGGGCTGTAACGTCATCGCCCTGATCCCCGATCCTGAGCGTGCGCGGAAAAAGATCTTGCGGTCCGGGCTCCGGCGCAGGCGTCGGACTTGGCGTCGGTGTCTGGGGCGGCGAGGGAACGGGGGTCGGGTTCGGCATCTGCTCAAAACGCAGGAATGACGCCATCACGTAGCCCTGTTTGCCCTGAAACAGGACCATGCACCATTCCGCTGTGCGGCTTAAGATCTGCAGCCTGGTCCCAAACGGGATCTGGCCGATGAGGTTGTTCTGCCCGGTCACAGGCGCGCTCCTGAAGTTCAGCGTGCGTCCATTGACGGTATTGACGATCCCCTCACCGACGACGGATACCGGCGGGGCAACGTCAGCCGTCGGCTGCGCTGTGGGCTTGGTTTCCGGGGCGTCATGCCGAAGGAAAGAATCCATCACATAGCCGGTCCTGCCTTGATAGCTGACCTGGCTCCAGGTCCCAAGGCGTGACAGGACGGTGACCTGTGCGTCAAAGGGGATCTGCGCAATGACGTTGTTGCCGCTGGACGCATTGTTTCTCATGTTCGGGCTGCCCTTGTTCCCCGTGAAGACGTATGCGGTCTNNTAAGGGGCGTGTCAGGACGGTGACCTGTGCGCCAAAGGGGATCTTCGCGATGACGTTGTTACCGTTGGACGCACTGTTTCTCAGGTTCAGGCTGCCCTTGTTCTGTGTGAAGACATATGCGGTCCGGGTATCAGAGGGTCCCCCGGGCGCGGGCGTCGGGTCGGGCGTCCCGGCGGCCTGTGTCGGAACGGGGTCCGCGGTCCCCTCTGTCGGAGCAGGCGTCACTGCCGGCTGCGTCGGAATGGGCGTGCCATCACCGAACCTCAGGTAGATTGAAAGGACGTATCCCGTTCTCCCCTGCCAGGTAACCCTGGCCCATTGACCGCTTCCTCCGTTGACCTGGACGGCATCGCCGAAGGGGATCTGCGCGATGACGTTGTTGCCGCCGGACGCATTGCTTCTCAGGTTCAGGCTGCCCTGATTGGCTGTGAAAACGGCCGCGGCTCCCTGTGCACCCTGGCTGGCCGGCGCAGGCGCTGGTGCCGGCCCTGCCTGAGGCGAAGTACCGGCGGATGGGTCGTTAAGTGGCAGAAACTGCGGGGCGAGGCGGTACAGCTCGCTCAGTGTCTGATTCCCCGCGAGTCCGTCAGCATACAGTCCCTGCCTGCCCTGGAAGTTCTTGACCGCAGTGAAGGTAAGCGGGCCGAACTTGGCGTCAACCTTCTCCAGATATCCCAAGTAATTCAGCGCTGACTGCATGGAGCGGACCTGCTCGCCCGACATGCCGGGCCGGACCGTCTCATATACACGGGCAGACGCTGAAAAAGCCGGCAGCATCATGCAAAGCAGGATGAGGGCCATCCTGCGGCAGAGGGGGGTCCTTCTTGTTTTTGGAAGACGGCGTTTACTCATGGGAGTAAAATACCATATTGTTTCCAAGTTGTAAATAGTTGTTACATTTTTATTACGATTTAATCCGACACATTTCATCCGTCACTGATCCTGCCAGCGCGGCAAACTGATGAAGGGTCAGCCGTTCCCCTCGGATGTCTTCCGGCAATCCGGTGTCAGAAAGGCAGCGCAGCGCTTGCTCCCGGGTAAATCCAAAAGCCTTGACCAGGTTGTTGAGCATGGTCTTCCTTCTCATCGCGAACGCTGCCGCGACGACCTGACGGAAGGTTCTTTCATCCTTCACACTGACTGCTGGCCTGTCCAGACAGGGCATGACCAGAAAGACGCTGTCGACCTTGGGAGGAGGCGAAAAAGCGCTGGCCGGCACACTGAGCGCTGCCCTGGGTGTACTCCGATATGCCGCGGCAACCGCCAATGGCCCATATGCCGGCGTACCGGGCAGAGCCATAACGCGCTGGGCCGCTTCCTTCTGGACCATGACGCTGATGCTCCTGATGGGCATGACGGAATGAAGCAGGAGGTTCAGGATGGGCGTGGTGAGATAATACGGCAGGTTCGCCGCCACGTGGAACGCGCCGTATCCGCGCATCAGTTCATCAAGGTCCAGTTTCATCACGTCATCCATGACCAGCCGGACGCCGGGGGCACTGCTCAACCGCTCCCGCAGGACCTTTTCCAGACGGCCGTCCGTTTCGATCGTGATGACGTTTTTGCAGCGCTCCGCGAGCGCAAGGGTAAACTCGCCCTGTCCCGCGCCGATCTCCAGCACGGTGTCCTCGCTGGTCAGCGGCGTCTGCTCCACCAGCTGCCTGAGAAACCGCTCGTCGGTCAGGAAGTTCTGCCCAAGCGAGATTTTGGGCTCAAATCCTTTGATCATCTAGGGTGTGCGCCGCGGCATCCTGCAAAGAGCGCTCTTGGATCCTCGGCCTGCACAGCGGCCGTTCCCATCACAAGGCGTGTCGCTCCCAGACGGGTCAACTCGAGGCAGTTGGCCCGCGTTACGCCGCCGTCAACGCTCAGGGTCCCGGAAAAGCCCGCCGCGCGAAGGTTCACAAGCCTGTCCAGTGCTGACGCGATGATCTTTTGGCCGCCAAACCCTGGCTCCACCGTCATCAGGAGGATCAGATCACACATGGACAGGTATGGGAAGATGCGGGCAAGCTCCGTCCCCGGCTTGATGGAAAGCCCCGCCTTTGGTCCGGCCCCGCGGATGGCTTTCAGGAGGGCGGGAACGTCCTGTTCGATTTCCAGATGGATGGTGATCTCATCAGCGCCCGCATCGATGAACCCGCTCAGGTACCGCCCGGGATCGCTGATCATGAGATGGACGTCCTTTCTGACCGGGGTGAAGCGGGCATCCAGAGCCTTGACCATCCCGGGGCCGAAGGAGATGTTGGGCACAAAATGACCGTCCATGATATCCAGGTGCAGCAGGTCCGCCCCCGCGTCCAGCAGCCTTGTGACATCCCGCTCCACGTTCAGCGGATCGGCAGCCAGGATCGAAAACGCGATTTCAATCATATCTTCTGTTCCATTTCTTTCTTGTCGTCTCCAGCAGCGTTCTGTACCGGGACAGCCTGAGCGGACTGATTTCATTCATGTGCGACGCTTTCTCGACAGCGCAGTCAGGCTCCCGGTCATGCAGGCAGGGAGTAAATCGGCATTGCCCGCTCAGGGGTCTGAACTCCGGATAATGCTCCTTGAGCTGTTCGGGCGCCAGGTCATCAGGCAGCTCCAGCAGGCTGAATCCAGGCGTATCCAGTACGCATAATCCGTTTGATTCGATCAAGCTGATGTGCCGGG
>MTKZ01016173.1_pt1 | contig 23602 bp, 20 predicted proteins | sample 1042781 | NCBI WGS metagenome assembly MTKZ01 (sample SAMN06212207, study PRJNA360539) | anaerobic digester metagenome | biome: Wastewater treatment plant; material: sludge; isolation source: anaerobic digester fed with sludge from wastewater treatment plant | place: Denmark: WWTP Viborg ... | reverse complement strand
CGGTGGCGGGGTTTCTTGCGGCTTGAACAAGCTCTTCGAGGGTGAGTGAGCTACCGTTAAGCGCCAGATTTGCCATGGATTCTCTCCTTTTGACTTTTTAATCAGGCTTCGATGATCTCGATGGTATGCAATTTCACAGCGGGCGATCCAATGCGCATGGGATCTCTCTCGGGAATGGATAGAAGGACGTCCAAACCCTTGACCACTTCACCAAAAATGGCATGTTTGCCATCCAGCCAGGGGGTTGGTATATGAGTGATGAAGAACTGCGAGCCATTGGTGTTCGGACCGGCATTTGCCATCGAGAGGATGCCGGGTTTGCTGTGTTTCAGACCGGCGCCGAATTCATCGCGGAACGAATAGCCGGGTCCACCCCGACCGGTTCCGGTGGGATCGCCAGCCTGCGCCATAAAATCGTGGATAACACGGTGGAAAATGGTGTCGTCGTAGTAGCCTTCACGTGCCAGGAATACGAAATTGTTGACGGTATTGGGGGCGTTATCGGCGAAGAGCGAAACTTCGATATCGCCGAGATCGGTCTTGAGGATGGCGGAGTACTTTTTGTGTAAATCCAGTTTGAACTCCGGGCTTTTTGTCCATTGTTTTTGTGTCATGTGAATTCTCCTTGGACTGAATTCTATCAGAGGTTGAGGGATAAAGCCTGATCAGGAACTTCCTCTCCTCAGGGCTTGACCTTTGTAATAAAATCCATGCATGTTAACAAAACCCCTTGACCTACCACCAACTGATAAGAAAGTTACACCTCGCTGGCGATTTGTGCTTGTCTTTTTTCTGGGAGTATTATGCTTCCTGGTCTCCCAGGTGTTCACCCGGGTGCCGTTGCTCGGTTGGCTGCAAAGCGATCCAGGTTTCATGCTGTGGGCAGTGTCCTACCCTTTACTCAGTGGAATCCTGGTTGCAATTACTGCTGGTGTTTTTGAGGAGAGCGGTCGTTTTGCGTTTAAAGCCCTGACAATAAAACCAGCTCGGTCGCGCATTATCGAACCCGTAATTTTTGGTCTGGGTCATGGATTATGCGAGGCAGTCTGGATTTTTATTCTTTTTCGAGATTCATTTGCTATGCTGCAGCCAACCGAATTCATTTTGCCCGTAACCGAAAGGTTACTCGCTATAACGTTGCATGTGGGTTTTTCCGTGATGATCTGGAATGGCTTCCAACTTAACAAACGTCTGCTTTACCTTGTTTTAGCAATTGTAGTTCATGGAATGGTGGATGCCATGATTCCCCTGGCCGGAAAATTAGGTTGGGGGGTGCTGGTGTTGGAAGGTATCGTAGCCAGTTTCGCCGCCTTCGCTTTAGTCTATATTTACTACTCCAAAAAATATTACCGAAAAGAGGTTTCTCATGAGTATGACCAAATTATTCCGTTATCTTAGTGTTGCTTTACTGTCCATGTTGTGTCTCGCGATTCTGGGCGGCTGTGCTGCCAAGTTGCCGGAAGGGTTTGATGAAGCTGAAGTGCAGGCTGCGGCTGAAAATGTGATTGACCTCCTGAACAAACGCGACGCTGAAGGTTTGACCGCATTAATGACTGAAGAAATGAAAGTTGTTCTAACTGAAGATATCCAAGCTCAGATTTTTGAGTTGATTGACCTGTCAGGGGCTTTCCAGGAAATATCAGACCTCAAAATGGGCGGGAGCACACAAAATGGCACCACCTATGCGGCGGTTGCAGCAAAGGCTAAGTATCAAAACCGTGAAATTACTTACACCATCAGTTTCGACCAGGATATGAAACTGGCGGGTCTGTATCTAAAGTAATTCACGAAACCAGAATTGATAAGAAAACAAGGCTCTCCTTCAACCGGAGAAGCCTTGTTCTTTTTGGGGTCGATAGATTGGAAGTTTACTCAGACCAGTTTTCCAAAGTCTTCTTAACATCAGCCAGGAAGTTATCACCGCTTTCGCCATCGATCGCGCGATGGTCGAACACCAGTGAAAGATAAACCATTGGGCGGATGGCGATGGAGTCATTTCCATTTTCGTCCGTGATCACAACCGCGCGTTTCTGCATGGCGCCTGTGCCCAGGATGCCAAGTTGTGGTTGGTTGATGATGGGCATGGCAAACAGTGAGCCGGCTGTGCCGTGATTAGTTAGCGTAAAAGTGCCTCCGCGGACATCATCCGGCGAGAGTCTCTTGCTACGGGCACGCTCCGCCAGGCTGTTAACCTGGGAGGCAATGCCTTTCAGAGACAGGTTCTGGACCTGCTTGATGACCGGCACGATCAGCCCGCCTTCGCCCAGCGCCACCGCCATGCCGATGTTGACATCGGTGTAAGTAAAGAGTCCTTCGTCTGTCCAGGTGGCATTCACGACCATATGTTCACTTAAGGCTTTGGCCAGGGCAGCAACGAAATAAGCTGTCAGGGTCAAATTGACCCCATCCGCGGCGTATTTGGCTTTGTTTGCCTTGCGGTGAGCCAAAACGCGGCTCATATCCACTTCCATCACGGTCAAAACGTGTGGTGAAGTCAGGACGGAGTCTATCATGCGAGCTGCGATCTGCTTGCGCGTGGAGGTGTGCGGGATGAGGACACCGGCAGCGTCAGTGGGTACTGGCGCAACCTTTACCGATTGCACAGGTTTTTCTTTCAGTTCAGGTTGGGCTTCTGGTACTTTTACGGTTTCCTTTTTCGGGCTGACAATGTATGCCTCAACATCCTGCTTGGTTATCCGACCGCCAGAGCCTGTGCCGTGAATTTGGTCTGGATCAAGCTGATGGTCATCCAGCATTTTCCGAACGAGTGGGGAAAGAAATGTCGATTTGGCGGCAGGTTTCTCAGCCAAAACGGGTTTTTCCTGCTCAGCCTCTTTAACTGAAGTTGCCTCAACCTTTGCGGTAGGCGCAGAATTTTCTACTTTTTCCTCCAGCGACTCACCAGGTTCGCCGATCAGACCCATGCTCTCGCCGACCCGAACAGCATCACCTGCTGCCACGTCGATACGCAACAATGTGCCTGATATGGGGCTGGGGAATTCGGTTACGACTTTGTCGGTTTCGAGTTCCACCACGGACTCAAATTCTTCCACCTGGTCGCCGACTTGTTTAAGCCAGGCAACAATTGTGAGTTCTTCCACACCTTCACCCGGTCTGGGGGCGATTAATTTTGTAGCCATTGATCCTCCTAAAGAATGGCAGGGAAGCGATTGGGGTCGCTCTCCCGCATAATGTCATAAGCCGCGTTGAAAATTGTTTCCGCGTTGGGTTTGCTGTAGTAATCACCATCCGTACCATAAGCAGGGCGGTGATTGGCACCGCTCAACGTGCGTGGAGCAGAATCCAACCATTGGTAGCCACCTTGCTTCTCCAGGACTTCCTGCATCATGTAGGCGGTGGTGCCGCCGGGCATGTCCTCATCAACGAAGAGCACACGCGAGGTCTTCTTGAGTGAGTCTACGACCATGTGATTGATGTCAAAGGGTAGAAGCGTCTGAACATCGATCAGTTCCACGTCAATGCCGACCTGTGATAATCGTTCGACTGCTTGTTGGGCGATGCGAACCGTAGCGCCGTAGGTGACCATAGTCAGATCTTTTCCTTCCCTGAGTACTTCAGGCACGCCAAGTGGCAGTTTGAATTCTGCGATATTGTCCGGCAGACGTTCCTTAAGGCGGTAGCCATTCAGGACCTCGACGACCAGGGCAGGATCATCACCTTCGATAAGGGTGTTATAGAAACCGGCTGCCTGGGTCATATTACGGGGAACCGCCACATGAATGCCCCGAACGAGGTTGATGATGCCCGCCATTGGCGAACCAGAGTGGAAGACGCCTTCAAGGCGGTGACCACGGGTGCGGATAATCACGGGGGCCTGTTGGCGACCAACGGTACGCCAGCGCAAGTTCGAAAGGTCATCCGCCATGATTTGCAGCGCGTAGAGCAAATAATCGAGATATTGGATCTCAGCAATCGGACGGAAACCACGCAGAGCGAGACCAATTGCCTGACCAAGAATAGTTGCTTCACGAATGCCGGTATCCGAAACGCGCAGTGGGCTGTATTTCTCCTGCAGTCCGCGGAAAGCCTGGTTTACATCCCCCAGGTTGCCGACATCTTCGCCGAAGGCGACCATCAATGGCTCCCTGGCAAGAATTTCATCAAAAGCTTAGTTAAGTATTTCGAAACCCATCAGGGTTGGCGATTTCTCGCTGAACTTGGCTTCGACCGGTTTAATCTTCAAAGGCGATTTCGCTGAGTCAGAGAACAGGAATTTGTTGTAGTATCCCTGGCGGTCGGTATCGAGGTTGGTTGAGAGATCAACCAGCGCTTTCCGGGCGTCGGTCGGATGATCCTTGGTGAGCACCAAAGCCTGGTGAATTGCAGAAGCGGCGTCACTAAAAATGGGATCCTGGATGCTGCCAAGGTGATTGTTGATACCTTCAATTTCCTTTTTCTGGGCAGACGCAACTTCAGCCAGATCTGATAGTTTTTGTGACGCGGTCTTTACAATTTGTTTGATGGGACCCTGGAAGTTCTCCCAGGCTATCTTGCGGGCTTGCTCGACCGTCTTCTTGTCCTCAACCTCAAATTGGCTGAGCTGCTCATCAGTCGCAACGTTGTTGTCGATCAGATACTGGCGGAAAACGCGCAGGCAGTCATTGTTGTACTCCCACTCGAGGCGTTCTTTGGACTTGTAACGTTCGTGAGAACCAGAGGTGGAGTGCCCCTGGGGTTGCGTGGCTTCTGTGACATGCACCAGGGCTGGGATATGATACTTACGGGCAGTGTCGGCAGCCTCTTCATAGGTCTGCAGCAAGGCAGGGTAATCCCAGGCTTGCACCTGGTAGAGATCATAACCGCGGTCGCACTGTTCGGCCGGGCAAGGAATGCGCTGAAAACCTTGCAAGATGGCGGAAATGTTTTCTTTGACCATCTGGAATTCGTTGGGTACCGAGATGCCATAGCCGTCATCATAGATACTGATGATTGCGGGGGCGTGCAGCACGCCGATCGCGTTGACCGTTTCCCAAAAGAGACCCTCGGATGTTGAGGCGTTGCCAATGCTGGTCCATGTGATCTCGTTGCCATTGTGACTGAAGTTATCGAACTTCTTCAGTTCCGCGTTTTTGCGATAGAGCGCTGAAGCGTATGCAAGACCAACCGCCCGGGGCATCTGAGCCGCGGTGGGGGCGATATCTGCCGAGGAGTTGTAGCGTTCAGTTTGATTGAGCCAATTTCCATCTTCGTCGATCAATTGCGTGGAGAAATGCCCATTCATGTTGCGACCGCCACTATTAGGATCAAAATCGGGGTCGGCATGCGCATAGAGTTGCGCGAAGAATTCTTCGAGTGTAAGCAAATCCAACGCCATCATCCAGGTTTGATCGCGATAATACCCTGAACGCCAATCACCCTTGCCAAAAGTGCGGGCGATTGCTAGTTGGGGAAGTTCCTTACCATCGCCAAAGATACCAAACTTAGCTTTACCGGTCAGGACCTCGCGCCGACCTATGATGGAAGCTTGTCGTGAGCGGTATCCAAGACGATAGTCTGCAATGAGTTCTTCAGGGGATAAAGGTAATTTTTGTTTTTTGTTTTCCATAGCGTCCAATTTCCATACTTTTGATGTAATTATAGAGAAGCAGGCTGCGGTAGGCAAAGAAATGTACAGGAAAAGAAGGTAAGAAGAATATTAAAACGGAGGACTAACCCTTCACGGCGCCGCCGAGCATTCCCCGAATAAAGAAGCGCTGGAAGAGGACATAGATCAGGATTGTTGGCAGGGCAACGATGATAGCACCAGCTGCCATCAGAGGGATATTGGCTGTGTATTTTCCCTGGAAGAAAGCCAGACCTACTGGCAGTGTACGCAGGGACTCATTTTGCACCAACACCAGTGCGAGTAGAAATTCGTTCCAGGTCCACATGAAGATCAGGACCACCAGCGTGGTGACGGCAGGTTTCGCGATCGGCCAAAGGATGTACCAGAGCGTCTGCCACCTGGAGCAGCCGTCAATTGTTGCGGCGTCGGTCAGTTCTTTTGGCGTATTCTCAAAGAAAGAAGACATCCACATCGTGCCAAAGGAAACACTCAGCCCAACCTGGGGCAGGATGAGCGCCCAGAGCGTGTCGGTTAAACCAAACTTGTCCAGCAGGTTGTAAAGCGGGATGATAACCGCCTCGAAAGGTACCATGTATCCGATTAGGATCAGTGGATAAAGCCAGTTCTTGCCTGGCAGTGGCAGTGATCCGAAGGCGTAACCGCTGAGGGTCGAAAGAAAAACGCTTGAAAGTACAACCGCAGTCGCGACAATAACACTGTTCTTGAAGAAGATATTGAAACGCCCGACCTGCCATGCCTGTTCGAAATTCTCCATGCTCCAACTGGATGGCAGCGAGAAGGGTCCTCCCATAACTTCGGTGCTTGTTTTAAACGCGCTGGTGAACATGCCCCAGATCGGGATGAGTACGACGAGCATGAACACAACCAGGATGAGGTAGCGGGGAAGGAGATTCTTCCAGGGGTACTTCATATGTTCTCCTCATTCCCACGCTGTTGAAAGCGGCGGATAATCAAAGAAATGACGAGAATGATCAGGGTCAGGATGGTGGCAATTGCTGCCGCGTAGCCGATGCGGTTGGTGGTGAACGCGGCACGGTAAATGAGGAAACCTGTCACCATGGTCGTTTCTCCGGGACCACCACGGGTGGTGGTGTAGACAAGGTCAAAGACGCGCAGGGCAGCGATGATGGTGGTTACAAGGGCCACAGCAATTTCGGCACGAAGCCCGGGTACGGTGATATGGATGAATTGCTTGAAAGCACCGGCGCCATCAAGACTGGCGGCTTCGTAGTACTCATCCTGGATGTGCTGCATGCCTGCCAGGAAGAGCACCATGCAGAAACCATACTGCACCCACGTCCCGATACTCCCAACAGATGGCAGTGCCCAGTTGAAATCTCCGAGCCAACTTAGCGCGAATTTCTCTAACCCGACCAGGCGGAGGACGCTATTGATGGGTCCGAAGGTTGGGTTAAACATCCAACGCCAGATCACACCAACGACTACCATGCTGATAACCTGGGGCAGAAAAAGCGCGGTGCGGAAGAAGGCAAAGCCAGGAATTGGACGACGGCTTAGAAGAGAAGCCAGGAAAAGTCCGATCAAAATCGGGATGATGCTGTAGAAAATAACAAAAAACAGGTTGTTTCGCAGGGCATTGTGAAATTTTGGGTCTGAAAACAGCTCGACATAATTGGCAAGCCCGATCCAAACTCGGTTTTCGCTAAAACCGTCCCACTGGTAAAAACTGGTGCGAATTGTTTCGAGAATGGGCAAAAATGTGAAAAGGAGGTAAACCAGCAAGGTTGGAAGGAGGTACCACCAGCCTTTCCAGCGTGATTCTCCAGGGTACTTATTCGTCACATTTGCCATAGGAAAAGGAAAAAGACCGGCACTTTATGCGCCGGTCTTTAGGTTGTATCTACTCAGATTTGGATTGCAGATAAGCTCCGTAATCAGCTTCAACTGCTTCCGTTAAGTTTGCTGGGGTCGAAATGCCGCCAAGCAGCTTTTGCAGTTCAGCAACAAGAGTGTCGTAAAAGGTTGGGGTTGCCCAGTCGATGTAATGACCAACGGCATTACCCTGGTTGATGGTGTTCCACGCGTTGAGCGTGTCGCCGAAAAGATTCTTGGTGTCCACTTTGCTGTCTTCGGGGAGAGCCATGGCCGGGAGCATGCCTGCCTCCGCCCAGAGCTCTGCAGCACGCGGACTGATCATCCAGTTGAGGTATTCTGCAGCAAGGTCTTGTTTCTCGGAGGTTTTACGAATGGCGAAGGGAATACCCACACCCCCGATTGCCAAACCAGTTTTTCCCTCAAAGGGGGGTAGCAGGAAGAAACCGAATTCCTGGTCAGTGTCGACCATCAGCTCGGGAGCAAGCCAGGAACCAGTGATGGTCATGGCGCCATTGCCGGCTTTGAAGAGATTGTTGCTGTCGTCATAGCCGATGCCAGGGAAGCCTTCGCTGAAATAGCCGGCATTTGTCCAGTCCTGCAGGATTTGCGCAGCCTGGCGATTCTCAGGGGTGTCGAAGCTGACGTTATTGACGCCATAAGTAAGGTTGTTGATGTAATCCAGTGAGACCAGCAAATGCTGAATGGCGCTGAATTCGTGAATGGCATTCCAGCCATCGAGCGACCCAAATGAGATCGGGGTAATTTCTGCGGCTTTGATCTCGGCGAGCAAGACTTCAAATTCTTCAAAAGTGGTGGGAACATCCCAATTGTTTTTCTTAAAGATGTCTTTATTGTAAAAGACGCCCACTACTTCAGCTGTCGGGCTGACACCATATAGGTTGCCTGAGCCGAATGTCTTGCCATCTTCAGTGAAGCTGTTGCGGCTGGCAACGCTGGTGGAGAAGACCGTGCCCCAACTGTATTTGTCGAGGTAAGAGTTGAGGGGCAGTAATAGACCTGCTTCCACCAAGGCGCCCATATCGTTGCGACCTTGATTAACCTGAGCAACATCTGGACCATCGGCTTTGGTCAGGGCAAGTTTGACCGTAGCTTTTAGATCCTCGAGTACTTTGACTTCGCGCTGGATCTTAACGCCAGGATGGGCGGCTTCGAATTCAGCGTTGAGCGTTTCGATAACTTTGCTTTCTTCATCCCGGTAGAACTGATCCCAAACTAACAAGACCTGTTCGCCGTTATCGGCAGGGGGTTGATTAGTTGGGGAAGCTGGTTTAGCACAGGCTGAGAGGAGGATCATCAGGGCGAGAATTACTGACATAAAAATACTGCGTTTCTTCATAGTGCTCTCCTTGAGAAATAGAAGTAATTTATTCAAATTTTGATTATAACCCAGCCGGCAATTAATCGAATCCGCTGTCGAACTGTTTAGTAAACGTAAAAACAAGGCAATGATCACAGTGGGTATAATAAAGAAAATTGTGGGTCCCTGGTTCACCAAAGGAGAGAAATGACCATCGAAAAAACCACGACAGAACTTAAACACATCTACAAAAGTTTATCCTGGCAATTATTGGAAGTAACTGAAAACGCAGCGATTGCTGCTGCCCGGGCTGCTGGCCAGGGCGACAAGAACCTGGCGGATAAGGCAGCGGTAGATGCCATGCGTACTGCCCTGGATCGCATTCCTGGTGTATCAAGCAACATCAAAATCGGGGAAGGCGAACGTGATGATGCCCCGATGTTATTTATCGGGGAGAAGATCGGTGAGGGGGATGTTAACATCGATATCGCCGTGGATCCGCTCGAAAACACCAACGCCACCGCTAATCTGAATTCCGGTGCGGTCTGTGTGCTGGCGGCTGCTCCATCGGGGGGATTGATCCAGGCTTCAGATACTTACATGGACAAACTTTGTGTTGGAAAAGACGCGGCTGATTATGTGGATATTCGCCTGGCACCTGAAGAAAACGTCCGGCGGTTGGCAAAAGCCCTCAAACGACGGGACAACCGCGAACTCACTATCACGGTACTCGACCGTCCTCGTAATGAAGAATTGATCAAGAGATTGCGTTCCACTGGAGCGAGAGTACGGTTAATTTTGGATGGGGATTTGATGCCGAGCGTGTTCAGTTGCTTTAAGGGAGTGGGGGTGCATGCGGTGATGGGTATTGGCGCAGCACCGGAAGGTGTGATTTCCGCAGCAGCGATCAAGCTGCTGGGCGGAAAAATGCAGGCAATTTGGAAGCCTAAAGATGCGGCCGATGAAGAGCGGTTAAAAAAGATGGGTATCAGGCTGGGAGAGGTTTATACCCAGGATGATTTAGCACCTGCGGATAATTTGATCTTCTGCGCGACGGCTGTCACGCCGATCATGACGACTTCCAAAGCAGTGTTGGAAGGGGTAAGCTTCTTCCCGGGAGGGGCAAAGACGGACAGCCTGGTAATCACACGCAGCTTTATGAACTTTGTACCCACCACGCATGTGCTCGATCCCCTTGTTTTCGAAGAAGAAAAAAGTGAGTTCAGATTGTATTAAAGCAGCTGCGGTATACTATCTGTTCAATATTAGATCGAGGTAACACATGAAGAAAGCAATTATCACCGGAATCACCGGACAGGATGGGTCTTACCTGGCAGAACTGCTGCTGACAAAAGGCTATGAAGTGCATGGCATCATCCGCCGGGCAAGTACCTTCAACACAAAACGGATAGACCACCTTTACAAGGATCCCCACATTGTGGATGGCAGTGCCAGGCTGTTCTTGCATTTTGGCGACATGGGCGCAACCGGAAGCTTGGGCGATGTAATTTATGACACCAAACCGGATGAAATCTATCACCTGGCGGCACAAAGCCATGTGCGCGTTTCATTCGATATGCCTGAATACACCGCTGATGTGACGGGTTTGGGCACCACGCGGATGCTCGAGGCAGTGCGGCGTCTGGGCAAGGGCACGCGCTTCTACCAGGCTTCAACCAGCGAACTGTTTGGTTCAGCCACACCTCCGCAGTCTGAGACAACTCCGTTTCATCCCCAGAGTCCCTACGCAGCCGCCAAACTCTACGCGTATTGGATGGTCGAGAATTATCGCGATGGGTACGATATGTACACCGTAAATGGTATTTTGTTTAACCACGAATCGCCAAGGCGTGGTGAAACCTTCGTCACCCGAAAGATTACCCGGGCTTTGGCCGCAATCATTGCTGGCCGGCAGGACAAACTCTTCCTTGGTAACCTGGATGCCAAACGCGACTGGGGCTACGCGCCAGAGTTTGTGGAGGCCATGCACATGCTGCTGCAGCAAGACCAGCCGGATGATTACGTAATCGGAACGGGTGAGTCGCACTCCGTGAGAGACTTCCTTGATGAGGCTTTTGGTTACGCGGATATGGACTGGACGAAGTTTGTGGAAATTGACCCGCGCTACTTCCGCCCTACTGAAGTGGATTATCTATTAGCTGATCCCAGCAAAGCCAAAGAAAAGATCGGGTGGTCGCCAAAGGTCAAATTCCACGAACTTGTGAGAATTATGGTGGACGCAGATCTGGAATTGATGGGTTTACCGCATCCAGGCGAAGGAAAACAGATTATCAACGAACGTTTTGAAGGCTGGCACCGCTGGGAAGATCAGGTTAAAACGATGGATAAGTAATCCATCGATGAAAAAATATGTTAGAATAAACGCACGGAGTAGTAACCCCGACCTGCGCTGACAGAGAAAGGCAGACGTGTTGAGAATGCCTGCAGAAAGCACAGGGGCGAAGTCGCCGCGGTTGATTGGCTGAAGAAACCTGGAAAGGGATTAGAACAACCCGGGAGAGCCCGTTAGCGCTCAACCCAAGCGCGATCCAGACGGATCGAATTGAGGTGGTACCACGGAAGAACACTTTCGTCCTCATCGGGCGAAAGTTTTTTATTTAAGGATTGAGAGGTGTAGGATGACTGAACTGCCGAAAACGTATGATTTTAGAGAGTATGAAGAGAAAATTTACCAGGAATGGGAAGAGAAGGGCTATTTTAAGCCGACAAACGATCCAAACCATCCGGGGCATGATCCGAACGTTGAGCCGTTTGTCATTGTAATTCCTCCTCCGAATGTTACCGGTGCTTTGCACCTTGGGCATCCCCTGTTTGTGGCGACTCAGGACATTATGATCCGCTACCACCGCATGAAGGGTGAGCCGACGCTTTGGGTGCCGGGTACTGACCACGCCGGCATCGCGACGCAGTTGCAGGTGGAGAACCTGCTGCGCAAAGAAGGCACCTCCCGCGAAGCAGTGGGGCGGGAAGTTTTTGAAGCCCGCGTTTGGCAGTGGAAAGAAAAGTACGGTGGTGAGATTATCAACCAGCTCAGAAGGCTGGGTGCCTCCTGCGACTGGGATCGCGAGCGTTTCACACTTGACGAGGGATTATCGCGGGCTGTAAGGGAAGCTTTCGTGCGATTGTACGAAAAAGGACTTCTTTATCAAGGTCCGCGCATGATCAACTGGTCGCCTGGATTGCAAACGGCTGTCTCTGATTTGGAAGTGGAATATTCTGAGGAACAGGGCAAGCTCTACCACTTCAAGTACATGCTGGCGGATGACAGCGGGGACTACCTCCCTGTGGCAACCACCCGTCCGGAAACTATTCCGGGGGATACTGCCGTGGCGGTGCATCCTGAGGATGAACGCTACGCGCGCTTTGTCGGAAAAAAGGTGATTGTCCCAATCCTGGGCAGGGAAATCCCGGTGGTAGCAGATGAGTATGTGACCAGGGAGTTTGGCACCGGCGCGCTGAAGATCACCCCCGGACATGATCCACACGATTATGAAATCGGCCAACGCCACAACCTGGAATTGATCAATATTATGAACAAAAACGCGACGCTGAACGAGAACGCCGGCAAGTACGCAGATATGGAACGCTTCAAAGCCCGAAAAGCGATCTGGGAAGACATGATCGAAGCAGGCTTGGTACTGAAGGAAGAGCCTTACTTGATGAATGTTCCCCGATCTCAAAGGGGTGGGGAGATCGTGGAACCGCTGGTCTCGACGCAATGGTTCGTAAATATGGACAGCCTGGCAGCGATGGCGGCGGAATCGGTACGAAAAGGCGAGATTACCTTTGTGCCTGATCGATTCACGAAAGTTTTCCTGAGTTGGATGGATAATATCCAGGACTGGTGCATCAGCAGGCAGTTGTGGTGGGGTCACCGGATCCCCGTCTGGTATTGCCAGGACTGCCGCGAAGTGATCGTCGCGCGGGAAGATCCAACAGTGTGTCCGAAATGTGGTTCCCACCACCTACAGCAGGATCCAGACGTGTTGGATACCTGGTTCTCTTCAGGTCTATGGCCTTTCTCAGTGTTTGGCTGGCCGGACGCGACGCCGGACTTCAATTACTTTTACCCGACCAGCGTGATGGAGACCGGGTACGACATCATTTTCTTCTGGGTGGCGCGCATGGTCATGGACGGGTTGTTCTTTACCGGAAAGCCCCCCTTCCACACCGTTTACCTGCATGGCATGGTGCGCGACGATAAGGGTCAGAAGATGAGCAAGACCAAGAACAACGTCATCGACCCGTTAGTGCTGATGAATGAGTATGGCACAGACGCACTGCGGTTCTCACTGGTGGTTGGGTCCAGCGCCGGGAATGACCAGAATGTAGGCGCGAAAAAGGTCGAGGGAAATCGAAACTTTGCCAACAAGGTCTGGAACATCGGGCGCTTTGTAATCAACGCGGTCAACAAGATTGAGGAACCCATCAAGGCTGAACCGCAATGGACCCTGGCTGATTCGTGGATCTGGGCACGCACCAGGCAAACAATCAACAGTGTCAATAACCTGTTTGAGACCTATCAGTTTGGTGAAGCTGGCAGGCAGGTGTATGAATTCCTGTGGAACGACTTCGCTGACTGGTACCTTGAAGCTTCGAAGAGGCAGTTGGCAGAAGGCGGCGACCGGGCTGCTTATACCGCGATCATCCTGGCAGATGTGCTCGGCTTGATGCTGCGCCTGCTGCATCCCTTTACACCTTTCGTGACCGAAGCGCTGTTTGGATATTTGAAGGAGGCATGCCAGGGCAACCAGTTCATCTACAACCCTGAACATGATTGGGAGGAGCACTTGATCGTAGCCCGCTGGCCGGAACGCATGCCTCATGAGGATTGGGAAGACGCCGCGGTAAAAGATTTTGAATTGATCCAGGAAATAGTGCGCATTATCCGAAACCTTCGCTCTGAGTTCAAAATTGAACCGAACAAAAGCATTGACGGCATCCTGGTGAGTGAGAGCAGGGTTGACTTTCTGAAGCAGAACCGGAATTTGCTGATTGATTTAGCCAGTCTGAACGAGAAAGAGTTGAAAATATTCGGAAGCAAGCCTGACACTGAGAGTTTGACGGTTGTGGTAATCGAAGACATAGAAATTTACCTTGACCTGAACGCGAGCGAGGAAACCCAACTTGACCGTGAGCGTCTACAGAAAGAGTTGGAAGAAGCGGAAAGCCAGATACAACGGCTTGAGAAGCTGCTAGCATCACCGTTTGCCCAGAAGGCACCAGAAAAAGTGGTGCAGGTCGAAAGGGAAAAACTTGATGGTTATCGAGCCAGCGCGACTAAACTACGCGAGCAATTGAATTGAAACAGAGCCTCCCCGAGATTTGCTCGGGGAGGTTTTTTTAACTCAAACGGAGTTTCTCGAGCATGATGATACGTTTGAGGATTGCAACGGAAACAGCGTAGGTCGAATCCATGCCAAAGTACGAGAGACCGCCAGCGCCGAGGTTCTTGCCCTTGGAATAGGGAGTGTCAGATACGTAGTGCAGGATGCCCAGGTCGAAAGGTAAGCCGTACAAATTTACAATCTCATCAACAGGGTGGCGTTGAGGGCGGAAAAGTTCAAAAATTGCAGAAAGGTACGGTCCGGCTTCCATTTCAACATCCGTGTAACCTTCACGGTAGACGACATCAAGCACATTTCGGTTTTGCAGGAAGGTACCCATGACCGACACTGCTTTCTGATTGTCGAGGACGGTACCAAAATTCAGATGTGGAGCGATATCCGCAGCCGTGAAGCTGTTGTTAAACAAGTAAGTGTTGCGGGAGTGTTCATCATAGACCACATTCGGCAATACTACATCGCCGCGTACTCCATTCAGGCTGGCAGCTTTACCCATGATGTATATCCCAAGGATCTTACAACTGTTTTCTGCGATTTTTGATAGCAGATTGTAGGCGGCAAAGCCAAGGGGATAGTCAATGTTCAGGATGATCGCGTCACTTTCCTGCAGAAATGCGAGATGCGAGGTTTCGCCTGCTGGAGCCAGGCGCGGATCTATCGTGTTGGGGTTGAGTTTGTAAAGCTCAATCACGCTGGCATCCACGTCAAAACTGTGAGCGCTACTAAGGCGTGTAATGCCGCGTTCCACCTCAAAAGCAATCTGCTCAGCTGCCAAAGAACTCTCAGGGTGGGCGGAAAGGTAGCTGCGCATGGCATAGTAGAAGAAATTCTCCTGGCTGGCATTGTTTACATCGTGCTGCATTTCTTCCCATTCAGCCCGCAGAGCAGGCTCATCTTCCTCAATGAACTTCAACAATTCCAAACGTTTGGTCAATGAGAACCCGGAGAGTAAGTTGGGAAGGCTATGAGAGTTGGATGAAACAAAGTATATTGGGCGCCTGGTTACTGCTGGAACCTTAGTTTCGATGTTGGTCCACCAACTTTGTGTGGCTTTACGGTAATCGTTGAGTGAACCACTAACAAGTTGAACGGTCAGGTCGCTTGCTTCTGTGGATATCTTTGAAAGATAGGAATGGAAATTGTCACCCAGGACGGTATAAAGACGTGCGAGCTCTTCCTCTTTGATCTGCAAGTGCCTGGCGAGTTGCTGAAAGCCTGAAGAATTGGCGGGTGTAGCCGCCTCCAGCAAACCTGTTGGCAAAGTGTTTAACAAGAAGTGGAGTTTGTTCCATTCAATCTGTAATGCGGTCAGCGCAGGCACAACATCGTCAATATCAGAGCGGGAAGCGATATAGCAAGCCAGAGTCTGACCCCCGTCGTAAAAGCAGCGCCGGCGGCGGGCTTTTGCGCTAACATCCTGCCAGGATTCCACATCAGCGAAGCCATAACTGGCAAAGTTTTCAGCGGATTGACCCAATACAACCTTCTTTACATGGAAAATGATCTCTGGCAGGCGCAGCAAGGCATAAAGAAGGGCGGATATATCCGGGGAATCCTCGCGTGACTTGGTATGGAGGGAAGAATTCATCCCTGCATGCACCTCCTCAAGGGTACGGATATGAACCTCGTTTGAAGAACGCAGCAAAGAATAGATGGTGCGAAGGTAGAGGTCAATTTCATCAGATGATCGGATAGGAACGGTTCTTTCCATAGGTAATCTGCCTTTAGTAGTTTTGCAATTATAAGAGATTCTATCACGCCGATCACGACAGGAAACCTCCCTTATAATACACACATCAAGTTGCCGCAGAATTCATGGCTGGAAGTGAGATTGTATGCTCTACCTTATCGCAACACCGATTGGAAATTTGGGAGATATCACCTACCGCGCCGTCGAGGTCCTAAAAAATGTGGATCTGATCGCTTCGGAGGACAGCCGTAAATCGAGCATCTTGTTGAATCATTACGGCATTAGCAAACCTCAAACAGCGCTGAATAATTTCAATGAACGCAAAGTCGTCCCCAAGCTGATTGAGCGGCTTGAACGGGGTGAGACCGTTGCCCTGATCACCAGCGCCGGCACGCCTGGAATTTCTGATCCAGGCTATCTTTTGGTGCACGCGGCCTTGGAAGCAGGATTACAAGTGGAAGTGATCCCAGGACCCTCAGCAGTCATTACAGCCCTCACTCTGGCGGATCTGCCTCTGCACAGTTTCACTTTTAAGGGCTTTCCTCCGAATAAGGAAGGACCGCGAACGCGATTTATTGCGATGGAAGCGCAAAATCCACACACGCTCGTCTTTTATGAGAGCCCTTATCGTCTGGTCGCTTTCCTCAAGAATGCCTTGGAAGTCCTGGGCGACAGGCGGGCAGTCGTGGCTAACGACTTGACCAAGAAGTTTGAACGGATATCGAGGGGCAACCTTTCTGAGATTATCCCGTTAATCGAGAACTCACCTATTAAGGGTGAGTTTGTGATCTGTATTGCTGGCTTTGAGGAGCAGAAAGCTAAAAACCAATCGGACTGAGATCCGACAGATCCGAGTAAATGTCAACACCCTCAGCTTGCTTGAGTTTGTTGACGATCTTGTAGGTGGCAGGGGTGAAAAGGACCTCTATCAGAACCTTGAAGATGTAATTGGTCAGGGTGAGCGACCAAAATAGTTCCGGCGGAAAAACCTTGGTGAGAGTAGCAACGGCCACAAAAATGAGGCTGTCAACGAATTCGCCAATGATGGTGCTGGAGATGGTGCGAGCCCAGAGGTGTTTGCCCTTGGTGATTGATTTCATGAACGCCATCACGACCGCATTCGAAAAGCTGCCAAAAAGGTAGCCCAAGATACTGGAGAGGACAATCCCACCAAAACTGACACCGCCCAGGATGGAATCAAAAGCAGTTTGTCCAACGTTTTGCTGCCAGGTGGCTTCACCGGGAAGCACACGGATCAACAGGAACATCAGGAAACTGAAAACCAGGGCACCAAAACCCAGCCAAATCACCCGCCTGGAGCGGGAATAGCCATAAACTTCAGTCAGCACATCCCCAAAAATGTAGGCGAAAGGAAAAAACACCGTTCCGGCGTCAAACGCCATGCGAACCTTGCCAAGTGAAAAACCCCAGTCGATGATTTTGGCTGAGGACGCAAAATTAGAAAGTATCAGGATTACTGCAAAACTGACAGTTACGATATCCAGGTATTTGAAATTATGCCGTTGTTCTTTTTGTTCCAAGATCATACTCCATAAGGGTCACCACAACGGGTTATACTACAAAATGACAATTATCGACGTGTTGTTAGAATTATCACACGAAATGGAGGTCCGATGAGCCTAATATTGGGTCTGGATGTAGGGGGGAGCACCACCAAAGTAGTAGGATTCGAAGATGGCAAAATGGTGGAAAGTGTCATTGTGAAAGCCAGTGATCCGCTTGCCTCAGCGTATGCCGGGCTTGGAAGATTCCTGGAAGAATCTGGAGCAACGCTGTCAAACATCGAGAGAATTATGGCTACAGGAGTTGGAGCTTCTTACCTGAGAGGTGACTTGCTTGATAGAAAGACCGTTTCGGTGGACGAATTTATGTCTATAGGTCTGGGTGGGATTTACCTGGCGAGTGTTCAAGAAGCCGTTGTGGTAAGCATGGGAACCGGGACTTCTCTGGTTGAAGCCAGAGGTTCGGATGTGCGGCACATCATCGGATCGGGTGTGGGTGGGGGGACTCTGCTGGGATTGGCGGAACGATTGATCAACATTACGGATTTTGAGACTATCAATCAACTTTCCCAGAAAGGCAAGCTCGAAGAGATAGACTTGACAGTTGGAGACCTTACTCAAAAGGATATCCCGGGTTTAACCCCCAGCACTACTGCATCCAATTTCGGAAAGCTGGCAGGACTGAGTGAACCAGAGGACATTGCCGCTGGGATTGTGAACCTCGTTTTTCAATCGGTTGGCACGTCGGCAGTACTTGCAGCAAGATTATGCCATCTACGTACGATCGTGATAACAGGCAACCTGACGCGCATGAGTATTGGCAGGCAAATTCTTGATGATTTTTCAAAATTGTATGGTGTCAATTTCCTCATCCCGAAGCGGGCGGAGTTCGCGACAGCTGCGGGGGCTGCCTTGCAGGGTGATAAATAGACCAGATTTTGAAAATACGCTAAAATAGGAATATGCAACATTTCTTCATACATCCAGAATTAATCCAGGATGGGGTGGTGACATTCCCCGAAGATATTTCACGCCAGATCAAGAACGTCCTGCGTCTGAAAATCAAGACTGATGCTGTAATCGTGCTGGATAATTCGGGTTGGGAGTATTTGGTGCAGCTCACTGGAAACAAGAGGCAAATTGTGATTGGTGAAATCACTGGCAAACAGATTGGCAGACCGGAACCGCAAGTGGGGTTGCGATTGTGCTACAGCCTGACCCGGCGTGAGAAGATGGAGACTATCCTGCAAAAGGCGACTGAAATTGGGGTTACCAGTTTTCAACCATATATCTCCTCCCGCAGCCTGGTACAAGAGAGCCGTCAAAATAGCGCCCGCCAGGAACGCTTAAACGCGATCATGCGCGAAGCCGCGGAGCAATCCATGCGATCGAAATTACCTGTTTTGCAGACTGTTCTGACGTATGAAGAGATGCTTTCAGCCGCGGAAGATTGTGGGGTAAAACTTGTTGCCTGGGAGAGCACCGCGATTGTGAGCCAGATATGCCCGGAGATGTTGAGCGTCGGTGAGAATGGAAAACATGAGATCGCCTTATTGATTGGTCCTGAAGGCGGCTTTAGTTCGGACGAAGTCAAATTCGCCGAAAAGTATGGCTTTCAACAGATATCCCTGGGCACGAACATATTGCGCATGGAAACAGCTTGCATCGCCGGCTGCGCCATCATCCGCCACCTTTGCAGGTAGTCTGGAATTACATAAGCAAGTTTCGGTTAGGTAAGAGGTTTCTCAACCGATTGGCTGAGAGTTTTCCTGCGCCCAAATTTCTTCCCAATTCATCCCGAACAACCACCACTGAACCATTTTTTATTTCATCAAAGTTTAGATTTCGCAGGTCCTGCCCTGTAAGCCAATGCGCAATTAGGTCCGTTGGTATTGTCCAGATGTTTTTGACAAACTGGTTCCCAAAACGGTTGATCAGATCGACCGAAAGCGACAGTTCGCCATGGAAAACCTTGCCAAAGGGCATGCCAAGACTATGGAAAGGCAGCGTTTGGAAGTTGTTAATATAGGCTTTGGGTATTAAGTGCAGGCTGTCACCCCGTTGATTCAGAATGAGTCCTCTCTGTGTGAGTTGCGCAATCAAGTTAACGCCGTAAAGATCCTCAATTTGGGTGGCTAACACAGCCAATTGTTTTTGGGGTACTTCAACAAAGCCAGTCGCGGAAAAGGGACGGGCAGGCGCTTGGGTAGCACGAGGCGAAAAGTCAGCCACTTTAGTCAGCCGGACGGCAAAGAATCCATTAGTGTCAAAAATGTGCGGCCACACCCTCCAGCTGTTTTCAAGAGTCGGGTTGAAAGTCTGATCCTGGAAGGTTTTTAGTCCTGGTGCTTGCGCGGTGCTGTGGGGAAAACTATCGATTTGAAAGGAATTTGGGGCGAGATCCAGCAGGGCATTCACGACTGCTTCATCTTCCTCAGGCGCGAGTGTGCAGGTGGAGTAGACCAATTCCCCCCCGGGTTTTAAAGCTTTAGCGGCAGAAATCAGTAAAGCTAATTGTCTTTGGGAAAGGCGGCCGCGTTCATCGGCAGTGATCGGTCGGGGAGGATGCGAAGCAGACACGCGCAGGCTCTCCATGCTGCAAGGGGCATCCAGCAGGATGCGGTCGAAGGTTTGGGGGAACCAGTCCCCAAAACGTTCGCCTGCAAAATTGGTGATGGTGTGATTGGCTGCCCCCCATATTTGCAGCACGGTACGCAAGGCGGAAAGGCGTGAGGCTGATGAGTCATTGGCTATCACGAAGTCCTGATCGATATTGTGATCGATCAATTGGGTGGTTTTTCCGCCTGGAGAGGCGGCCATATCCAGAACCAGCTTGGGAGTGGTGGAGGGCGAGAAAAGCGAAACCGGCAAAATGGAAGCCGCATCCTGAACATAGTAATACCCAAGGCGGTGTTCGAGCGTCTGACCAGGAGGGGTTTGGCTGGAAAAAACCTGCCTGGAGGTGGTGAAGAAGGGGATGGGCAAAGTTTGCCACTCGTAACGATCCGCCCAGGTTTCGAGATCTTGATCGGGATTGGATGATTTCAGCAGATTCACACGCACCGCGGATGGCGCAGATGTCACAGTAGCAGCAAGCAGCTGCTTGTAATCAGCTGGCGAGAGATACGGGCGATAGCGTTCAATTGCTGCCTCAATTTCGGGCGGGAGGAGGATTTCAGGTTCAGTCATGTTTCTGGATGAAGAATAAGAGCTCATCGCCCACATTGTCGGTGATGAGTTGACATGGTTGACCTTCGATCGACTTTTTTATCAAGTTCGTATGATACGTTTCGAGGGAATGGTGCCCTGCCAGGTCGCGGCTTGGCAGGCTGACTACCAGCCATTTAACGTTCAGCGCCTCGAATAGCTCGCGATTACTACCAGGACGACGCTTCTCGAGGCGATGCGCTTCCTTGAAAAAGAAGGCACAATCTGCTTTTTGATCAGGGATATTTGTCAGGATGTCCTGGTGGATTGACTGGGCTTGTGGATAGAAATACTCAAAGAAGGTCTGCAGAAAATTCAGACGGGGTTGGTGAATATCGTAGGCACAAAAACTTGTATTTGGAACCAGGTTCATCCAGGGCAGTCCGAGTGGATCCAAAGCGCAGGCGAGATCCAGAATGGACCCCGGAGTGCCAATCACCGAAAAGATTTTTTGGTAGAAATTTTCGAGATAGGGCAAGCGTTCCCGGCTGGAGGCATGGCGGCGCATTCTATCCGTACACCAGGCTTTTACGTTTTCCTGGGATGGATCTTGAGCAAATAGTTCTGGAATGCCCGCAGTTTCAGCAGGATAGTTGATATCTTCAAGGTATGGTGCCATGACGTTATGAAGCGATTTACGAAAATTCGCCTCGAGGTCCTTGCGGGTATTACTGTGCTGACTTTCGAACCCCAAAATATCCTGCAAGGTGGTGAGTGGGATCTGAAGGTCGCGATATTTGCGGGAGGTTTCCACTGCCTGTATGAGCGAATCGAGAAAAGCCTGTTCGAATATCATTTTGTTACCAGGAAAGCGACTTCATTTGGAAACGTAAACTCCTGGATTTTCCAGTCACGTCCAAAAACCAGTTCATCAAATTGCGAGCGATAGGTTTCTTCCATTCCCTTTTTACGACCACCCAGGCTGCGAAGGGGGTAAGTGACCAGGATGTGCTCAGCATTGAGGTTTTCAAGTATCTTTCGCGACAGTCCGTGTTCGATCTGCTCCATCAAAGGGAGCGTCTTCATCAGGAGAGCGAGCTGGACAGGTTGGCTGGGGATGGAGTAGGACAGGTCCAGGATTGACGTGTTACCGCTAATTCCAAATAGCTCGAAATAGTGCCAAAGAAAGTGAACCATTGAACTGACCACGTCACTGGCAAAGTAGGTGAAATCCTCTGCAAGAGGCATCCAGGGGATGGAGAGGGGGTTCAGTCCGCAAGCAAGGTCCAGAATGGATTTGACTGGAGCGATGGAAGCAAGTGTGGTTTGAAAGAAAGTCGGCAAAACATCGAGACGCTCCGCAGTTGAGGCATGCAGGCGCATCATTTGAAGGCTTGTGGATTTCAAAGCCTTCTGGTCATTCGGGGTTAAGGATTTGAATTTATCAAGCCACTGCGCATAGTCTATCTTGGGTGTAAGATACGCGCCAGTTAGTTGGTGCAACCGGGTACGCGCGGATCGGACGACGTCCTGCTTGCTCTTGTATTTTTTGGCCTCTTCTTCGGTGACCCGTGCGACGAGCGTGCCAGCCAATTGGGCGTATTTGGCTGATCGACTAACCTGATCGATCAACTCCGGATCAAAATTTTTCTCAGGCATTTGGGTTTTTCAACCTTTCGATCAGGCGGGTCATGAAACGCAAATTGTGCTTGGTGGCAAGGCGCATGTAAGACGTGTCACGCATGCGATAGAGGTGGAACAAGTATCCCATCGAGTAATCCCGGCAACATTCGCAATCACAATCTGGTGAAACCGGGCCTGCATCGCGGAAGTTGTCTTCAGTGTTGATGTAGCGGAACCGAAGCCAGCGACCGTCCGGCGAAAGTGGGACATCTGCTTCGGACCAGGTGTAAAGGCGTCCATGCCGCGCATCGCGCGTGGGCAAAGCACAGTCAAACATCTCATAACCCAATTTGTAACTGGTGACGATCCCCGCTGGATGACCAATCCCAAGCGCGTGTATGGGAAATTCGGGCGGAATGAGGGAGCGCGTGTATTCAAGAATGTCCGTGATCAGATTGGACTCTTCGTCCAACGGCCAGCCGCCAAAACCGAAGCCATCGAAACCAATCTCAAGCAAGCCTTCTGCACAGCGACGGCGCAGGTCCAATTCAGCGCCTCCCTGGATGACCGCAAAAAGCAGCGGGCGGTCTTCGTCGGACCATTTTCTGGATTTGAGCTGAGCCAGGTAGCTGGCTTTGGCTCTGGCAGCCCAGGCGAGTGTGCGGCTGACGGAGGCCTCTTGTTCTGCCCGGCTGGCAGTCACATGGGTGCAATCGTCCAGGCAGATGAGGATGTCTGAGCCGTAGCCCATTTGTAGCTGAATGCTTTTTTCCGGGGTTAGCAGCAGTTTTCTGGAAGAGCCTTCCGGGTAAAACACGATTCCTTTTTCAGTCAGGCTGCCAAATCTCGCATTCTGACGGATGAGTGAATAGGCCTGAAATCCGCCTGAGTCTGTCATGATCAAGCCCTTCCAGGCTGCCATTTTGTGTAAACCTCCCAGAGTCGAGATGATCGAGGAACCCGGTTTTTGCATCAGATGAAAGGCATTCATCATCAGGATAGGTAAACCGACATCACGCAGGTCAGAGGATGTCAGGCTGCGAACGTAGCCGTAGGTTGCATCCGGCATAAAGACCGGTAATTCCAGCGACTGCCCGCGTACTGTCAGTGATCTATTAGAGTTCAAAACCGTCTCCGTTGCGGTCGATCGAGGATCAGAATAAATTCCGCTTTTCTGGCTTTGACCTGAGCAGCGACATCCTGGACAGTCCCAAGGTAGGTTGCTTCAGAGGGCAGGGTGAGATCGAGAGCCAGGAAGATTTGCTGCTGACGACCAAAAGTAGTACTCACTTCATCCAGTAATTTGCCTAAGCGATATGGGGTGTCCATTAGGATGATTGGATTGTCTGAGAGTTTATATTTCTGCAGGACGGCTGAACGCTGCTCGGTCTTGGGAGGCAGAAACCCAAGGAAAGTAAAGTTTTCCATGTCGAACGGGCAGAGGGAAATCGCAGCCATGAGAGATGAGGCACCCGGGACGGGCACAACCTGGATGCGCATTTCAGACATCAA